>Ga0209101_1002204_pt1 | contig 13067 bp, 14 predicted proteins | sample ConPoolayeCmetaG_FD_185481 | JGI IMG/M metagenome (GOLD analysis project Ga0209101, IMG submission 185481) | Hot spring microbial mat communities from California, USA to study Microbial Dark Matter (Phase II) - Cone Pool mat layer C metaG... ... | reverse complement strand
GCTCTTATCGGCCCCCGCCGCCCCCGCGAAAAAACGGCCGGCCGCCCGTGCCCCGCCGCCGAGGCGGCGTTCGGAGGCACGCGCGGCCGGCGCGGGCTCGGGCGACGCGCCACTCAGCCGCCCAGCAGCCGCAGGACCGATTGCGTGGTCTGATTCGCCAGCGTGAGCACGGTCGTGCCCGCGTTGACGAGGATCTGATCGCGGGCCAGCCGCGACGTCTCGTACGCGAAGTCCGCGTCGCGGATCGCCGACTCAGCCGCCGTCAGATTCTCCTGCGTGATGCCGAGCTGGTTCATGTTCGTCTCGAGCGTGTTGCGCTCGAACGAGCCCAACCGGCCGCGGAGCACAGAGATCTGTCGAATGGCCTCGTCCACGATGAGCGAGGCCGCGTGGAAGCGCTGCGTGCTGAGCGCGAAGGCCTGGCCGGTTTTGATCTGGGCCAGGTAACCCACGCTGTCGTTGCCGAGCCGCGAGGCCGTGACGGAATCGATGGCCAGGTTGACCTGGAGGTTCGTGTTGACCTGCGGACCGACCTGGAACAGGGCCCCGCCGCCCGTGATCGTGAAGGCCGTCTGGTACGCCGAGGGCGCGACGGTCAGCTCGAGGTCGATGCTGGAGTTCTTGATCGTCAGGGTGTTGCCGTCGGCGCCGGCCAGCGTCCCGTTGATCGTCGCCAGCGCGTCGGTCCCCGTGTCCTCCTTGCCGTTCGTCCCGCCGGTGGTCGGGAAGTTGCCGGTCCGCGAGATGACGCGGATCCGCACGAACTCCTTGCTGCCGTAACCCCGGCTGTAGAGCCGGAACCCCGAGGCGCCGCCGGCCGACAGCGTCGCGGAGATGCCCGTGGCATCCGCCTCGGCGATGATGGCCTTCGCGACGGTCGAAGCCGGCGTGCCGCTGGCGAACGTCATGGTGGTCACGCCGCGGCGTCCGACCAGCTCAATCGTCACGTTGCTTGCCCCGGGCGCCAGCGCGGCGAAGGGGAAGGACAACGACGCCTGCGAGGCCGGCCGCACCACCCGCACGTCCACGGGCATGTTCGGGAGCTGCCCGAACTGCGTGGCGTTGATCCGCAGCGACCGCACCGCGGCCGGGTTCACGCCGCTGGTCGTGTACGCCAGCGACCCGTCCAGCAGCTTGCGCCCGGCGAAACTGGTCGTGTTCGCAATGCGGGTGATGCTGTCGATCGCCGAGTCAATCTGGAGCTGATTGGCGCGCAGCTCGTCGTCGGAGAACGCGCCGCGGTTGGCGGCCTCCACGATTTTCTGCTGGATGTCCTTCAGCAGCGAGGCCACCTCGTCGAGGGCCCCCTCGGCCGTGGACACAATCAGCTTGGCGCGCTGGGTGTTCGACAGGGCCTGGCCGACCGAGCCGATCTCGGTGCGCAGCCGCTCGGAGACGATCAGGCCGGCCGGATCGTCCTTGCCGCGGCTGATGCGCAACCCGGTGCTGAGGTGTTCCAGAGTGCCGTTGAGGCTCCGGTATGCCGCATTCAGGTTGCGGCGGGCCGTGAGCGCGGAGACATTCGTGTTAATGCGAGCCATTGGCCATCCTCCTTGAACGGTTCGTGGCTGACGGGGAGGGAGTGGTGAAAGCCGTGACGCCGATCCGGCCGCGCGGGGTCAGGAAGCCGAGGATTCGCGCGCCGGCCGCGCCGGCGGCGGACCGCTCGGCAGGTCGCCGGTGGTCAGACCGGCGGCCTTGCGGTTCTCGCGCTGAATGGCGTCGAAGACTTCCTTGCGATGCACGGGTATCTCGGCCGGGGCCTCGATGCCCAGCCGCACTTTGTCCCCCCGGATGTCGACGACCGTGATCTGCACGTTGTCGCCGATGATGATCGATTCGTCGCGTTGTCTTGAAAGCACCAACATCCGCGGCTCCTTCCTGCTGGATTAGGCCGATGCGTCGTCGGACAGGAATCGGAATAGACGGCACGCGGCCACCCGGCGCTCCGCCGGGTTGCCGAGCGAGGGATGGGGCCTGAGCGCGGCGCGCATGGGGCGATTCCTGCCGTGGAAGATTTTGATCTACGCCCATGTGCATTATAGCCACCTCTTCCTGCGCAACGCCAGTCCCGGCCGCCGCGGCTAAGCCGAGCGGGCGACCGCGTGCTCCTCCGGCACCGCCATCAGGCGATGCCGCGTGCTGTACCGTTTGTCCGACAGGACCAGCTGTCGCCCCCGCCGCGTCTGCGTGCCGACCACCAGCGGACCCAGCAGGTTCGCGGTGTACGCACCGTCCACCCGGTTCACGATCACCAGCACCTGGCAATCGTTCAAATCCTCCAGGCCCAGGGCCGCCACTTCGTCCTTGCGGATCGGCACCTGGTAGTCCGGCACGAAGTCCAGCGGATCGCACACCACGAAGGCCAGCGCCGGGTCGTCCACCGACTGCATCCAGAACAGGACCGGGTCGGGCGAGGTCTGGAGCAGCGCGAAACGCCGGCACCCGGGGAATCCCAGCAAGCCGTCCGGAAACTCCAGAATCTTCGTCTCGTCCACTTCCAACGGGCCAAAACGTACCGTCTCGATGAGCATGTCCGTGCTCCGGTGGCTCCGTCCCTACGGTCGGTCCGGCGCGCGGCCGGCCACCTCGGCCGGTCATCCCGTCCGCGCGGCGGGCCGGGCACCTCCGGCACCCGACTCGCCCTCCGCGAGTCAACCCGTGCCGGCCCGCAGAGCCACACCGCCGACCGGCACGTCGCCTCGTTCCCCGTGCGGCGTCCGGCCCCGGCGGACGCCCTCCTGCGCCGTTAGCGCAGGTAGTCCAACAGCGAAAGGTTCAGGGTCCGCGCCGCCGCCGCCAGGTTGGCTTGCAGCGCCGTCTGGAGCTGCTGAAAGCGGGTCGCCGCCTCCGCCAGGTCCAGATCCCGGGCCTCGCTGCGCAGCACCTCGATCGCGTGGGCCTCCGCCGCCACGCGGTCCGTCCGCTCCGCCAGCAGGCGGGCCTGCGAGGCCACCTCCCCTTGCACCCGCTGCATGTTCCGCAACACGCGTTCCACCCGCTCCGCCGCGCGCGACAGCTCCAGCCGCGCGTCCGTCGCCAGCCCGCGGCGCAGCTCCAGCAGCGCCGTGAACGGGCTGTCCACGGTCTGCGGGTTCACGTCGCGGCCGACGAGCTCCCCGCCCGTGGCCACCACGTCCAGTCCCAGGTCCCCCAGCGCCGGCGACGCGTTGAGCGCCGTCACGCGCAGCGCGCCGCCGCCCGCCGTGTGATCCACGATCCGCAGGCCGTTGCCGACCCGCGCCAGCTCGGCCGTGATCCGTCCCCCGCCGGCGGCATTCAGCCGATCGATCACGTCCTGCACGGTGCCCGCGCCGTCCAGGTCCACGTCCAGCGTGCTGCCGTCCGCCGTCGTGATCCGCAGGTCGGCGCCGTCCACGGTGCGGACGCCCCGACCGCCGTTCAGCTCCGCCAGGGGCGTCCCGGCGTGCAGCGACCGCAGCCCGAGCTGCGTCGCCAGCGCGCCGCCGTTCTCCTCGATCCGCAACTCGGCCCCGGAGACCCGGCTGACGACTTCGAGCCGCCGGCCGTCCGCCGCGATCCGGCCCCAGACGCCCAGCTCCGGACGGTTCACGCGGTTCAACAGGTCCTCGACCGTCGTCGCGCCGCGCAGGTCGATCGTCGCCGACCGGCTCCCGTTGCGGATCACGAAACTGCCCGCCGGGTCAAGCCCGGTGCCACCACGCAGCGCGCGGAGCGGCGTCAGCGGCGTCAGCCGCGGATCGAGGTCCCCGCCCGTGAACAGCACACCGTTGAAGCGGCCCGCCAGGCCCAGGTCCCGCGCCGTGCGGCCCCCGCTCAGATCGCTGATGCGGACCTCCGCCGGCGGCGGCCCCTGCCTCAGCGCCAGCCCCCGCGCGCCGAGGTCCACCCGCACCCTCGGCGGCAACGCCGCGTTGAGCCGGTCGATCACGTCCCCCAGCGTCGCCGCGCCCGTCAGGTCGACCACGTAGGCGTCGGAGCCGACCTCGATCTGCACGCGGCCGAGCTCGACGCCCGCGCCGGCCACGCCCCGCAGGTCGCTCAGTCGCGTCCCGCGCTCGACGCCCGGATCCAGATCGACGACGCCCACCACCTGCGCCGACGTCCCCGCGAAAAACTCCGTGCCCGGGATCGTGTACGTCCCGGTGCTCAGATCGGTGTCGATGATCGTCTCGAGCCGGCCCGCGTCGCCGGTGTACAGCACACCGTCGTCCGTGTGCACGAACGGCGGCCGCACCTGCTGTCCGGCGAACAGGTAGTGGTTCAGGTAGCGGCGATTGCCGATCGCGATCAGTTGGTCCAGAACCGAATTCACGACCGGCAGGAGCGCCCGCCGCTCGTCGGCGGTCGTCCCATCGTCCACCGCCTGAAGCGCCAGCGTGTGGGCCTGGCGGAACAGGTCCACGGCCGATTGCAGCGCCGACTCCACCTCAGTCAGCACGCCGTTTACGCGCTCGAGATTCCGCCCGACCTGGTCGAGCTGGTCGAGCCGCTGATCAAACTTGACGGTCGCCGCCGCCCGCAGCACATCCTCGCTCGGCCGCTGGAAGCGCAGGCCGCTGGCGAGCTGATTCTGCACCCGGAACAGCCCAAGGCTGCTGCCGCGCAGCCCCTCCTGGAGGTTGAACGTCCGCAGCGTGAAGCTCACGCGGGGCAGATTGACCGCTGTCAGGCTCATGCCGCTGGCACCTCACGCCCTATCGCACCAGGCTCAGCACCTCGGCGCTCAGCGAATCCAGCACCGTCAGGTACCGGGCCGCGCCCTGAAACGACCGCTCGAACTTCGTCAGGTTCAGGACTTCCTCGTCGAGGTTCACGCCGCTGACCGCCTCACGCTGCGCCAGCAGACTGCTGTACACGGCGTCCGCGGCCTCACGGCCGGTCTCGGCCGCCGCCGTCGCCACCGCCAGCTCGTCGGTCATCAGCGCGTGGTAGGCCAGGATGCTCCGCCCGTCGAGCAACCGGCTGGCCGTCGCGCCGACGCCGCTGAGCCGGCCGGCGTTCGCCCCGTCGCCCGGGGCGCCGCTCAGCGACGCGGCGATCCGCCGCGGATCGCCGCGCACCGCCGCCTGCACCGCGATCGTGGCCGCCGAATCCCCCTCGAAGAACCCCGCCAGGCCCAGCGCCGCCAGCACACCGGCGCTGTCTTCCGCGAACGCGAGCTCGTAGCCGCCGTCGGCCTTGAGCTCGAGGCGGCCGTCCACGGTCGTTGCCGCCACCAGCCCCGGCAGGTCGTCGAGGGCCCGGGCCAGACTCGCCAGCGTCGTGTCGTCGTCGCCCAACCCGTCCAAGTCCACCGCGACCTGGTGCGTGGTCACCTGCCCGGTCGCCCGGTCGCGCACCCGGACGAGGAACGTGCCGTGCTCCACCGGGAACGGCAGGCCCGCGGCGGGACTGTTCAGCGGAACGTTCGCGGCCGCCACGGGATAGCGGCTCGTCAACGTCGTGTACCCGATCAGCCCCTGCCCGGTGCTGTGCAGCCGGTTCACCTCGTAGATCAGCCCGCGCCCCAGCCGGTCGAGGCGGTCGATCTGCCCCCGGACGTGCGTGTCGCGGGCCTGCACCAGCCCCGCCAACATCCCATCGCGCACCGGCACCGGGCTGTTCGTGTCGGCGAAGCGCACCGTCAGCCGGCGCAGGCCGTCCGCCACGTCCTGTGACGTGCGCAGGCTGCGAGCCCGCGTCCCGTCCACCAGCGGCTCGCTTCCGACGTACACGTTGACCACGCCGTTGGGCTGCTCGCGGCTCTGGATGTCCATCAGCTCGGCCAACTGCCGCAAGGCCGCGTCGCGCCGGTCGCGCAGCGCGCCCGCGCCGCCGTGTGCGCCGGCTTCCTGTACCACGATCTGGCCGTTCAGCTCGGCGATCTGCCGGGCCAGCGCGTCGGCCTGCCGCACAGCCTCCTGGAGACTGCCGTTCAGGTCGCCGTGCTGGTCGACCAGTCCCGACCGCTGGCGCTGGAGCGTTCGCAGCAGCGCGTCGGCCGCGGCCAGCACCCGGCTGCGCGTGGCCGGTTCGTTCGGGTCGGTTTGCAGGTCCGCGAAGCTGCCGAAAAAGTGACTGAGCTGCGTCGACAGGTCGGTGTCCGTCAGTTCGTTGTAGAGCCCCTCGATCCGCCCGAGCTGCGTATGCAGCGTGCCGGCGCCGCTGCGACTGCCAAGGGCCGCCCGCAGGCGCGCCTCGACGGCCGCGTCGACGTGACGCTCCAGCCCCGTCACCAGCACGCCGGCCCCGGGCGCGATGCCGCCGGCCGTCCGCCCGCCGTGCAGCGCCGCGAGCCGGGCCGACTGCCGCGCGGAATCGGCATTGCCCAGGTTGGCGATGTTCTGGCCGCTAACGGCGAGCGCCGTCTGGTACGCTTGCAAGGCGCTGCGCCCGATCTGGAACGAGGTGCCGAAGATCGCCATGCGTCACCCGACCGCGTCCACCCACGCCCGCATCCCGCCCGCCGCCGGCCGGCCTTCCGGGCCGTAGCCGCCGGCCTCACGGCTCGCGGCGGCGAGTTCCGCGAACACACCGCGCAGGTGCTCTTGCAGACTGCGTGCCACTTCCGCCGCGACGCGGTTCCTCCGCTGCAATTCCCCTGCCCGCGCCGCCACGGCCGCAAACCGGGCCCGCACTTCCGACGCCAGCGGCTCCGGCACCCGCGCCGCCACGACGCTCAGCCGCAGCGTCCGCGCGTCCGCCACGTGCAGTGCCTGCGCGAGGCGCACAAGAACGGCCGCCCGACCTTGCGCCGCCGCGAAGACCTGGCGCAGCAGGTCGCCCTCGGCCGCCGTGCAGGCGTCCAGCGCGACCGGGTCGGCCCGCCGCAGCGCATCCAGCTTGCGCCGCGACTGCTCGACCAGGCCGGTCAACAGCCCGTGCAGCGTCGCGAGGTAGTCCAGCAGCTCGCGCAGCGGCGGCAGGTACGCGGTCGAGAGCGGCGCGGGCTCCGCGGCGCGGTCCGAACTGGCCACGACGGTGTTCACGAGGCCTCCTGCGACGCGCGCCGCGCGGCCAGCGCCGCCGGCCAATGCACCCGGTCGGCGCCCGGCGCGGGCGCGGCGGCTTCCAGTTCACGCTCGACCTGCCGCACCAGCCCGCGGTCCGCGCGGGCCACCTGATCGGCCAGCCGCTCGTCCAGTTGCGCGCCGAAAACGCGCTCCGTGGCCCCCCCGCCGGTCAGCTCCCGACCGAACGGAAACTCCCGCAGCGCGGCCAGCAGCGGCTTGAAGAACAGCTCGGACACGAGCTGCGCCGCCGCCTCATGCCGCACGGCCGGCGACGCCGCACGCGGCCGCCGCCCCGCGGCGCGGAGCGTGCGCCACTCGGCGGCCGTGCGGCCGTCCGCAACGACGGGGCGAACAGGCGCGGGCTCGACGGGCGCGATCATGGCCTCACTCGTAGAGGAGCTGGGCATGCAGCGATCCGGTCTTGTGCAGATGTTCCACGGCGTCCACCATCTGAGCGGGCGAGGCCCGGATGGCGGCCAGGGCCTCCAGGAGCTCCCCGAAACCGACCGCCTCGCCGCGTCCCGGCGCCGCGGCGGGCGCGGCCGGTGGGCCGCTCGGCGGCCCGCCCGCGCGCGCCGCGGCGCGGTCCCCCGACGGGTCCTCGGAACCCGCCGCCGGGCGTCCCACGACGATGCTGCCGAGCCCGGGCAGTTGCAGCACGGTCGGCGACACCGTCACGGCGCCGGTGAACGAGATGTTCCGCGTGGTCCGGTTGATGACGACGCGGGCCGGCTGGGGCGGCAGCATGAACAGCGGCGTCTGAAGCACGCGGCTCACGAAGCCCGCGGGCTTGTCGCGCTCGAACTCCGGAATGCGGACGCGGACCTCCTTCGGCCCCAGGGCCACGGCCGGCTCCTCGTCGGCCGGGTCGCCCGCGCGGCCGATCCCGGCCGGCGCCGCCAGCTCGTGGTTGATCGCGCGGGCCAGCATGTGAGCCCAGGCCCAGCCCGCGTGCGCGTCGTCCAGCACGAGCGTGATCGCGCCGTCCGCGACGAAGCTGTAGATGCAGTCCTCCTCCAGCGTGGCCCCGCCGCGGATGATGGCGCGCGTCGGGGTCCGCTCGTCGGGCAGCTCGAGCGGCCCCTGCGCCAGCGCGTAAATAAGCTGCGTCGCCGGGTCGTTCTCGTCGAACAGTGCGTATTGCAGCGGCGTGCTGAGGAGCTGCCCGCCCCTCAGTCCCTTGGCCGCCCCGAGCACGGACACCACCACGTCCACGCGCTGCCCCGACCGCGCCCCGAACTCCGGAATCGTCGCCTCCACCACCACCAGCGCTACGCTGCGGTTGCCCTTGAGGTCGGCATCCGACACGACCGGCGCGTGAAACCGCTGGTGCAGCCGCATCAGCGCCCGCATGGTCGCGGCGTACTTCTCGCCGTCGCCCGTGCCCGCCAGCCCCACCACCAGCCCGTACCCCATCAGCTTGTTCGTCCGCTGGCCCTGGAGCCGGGCGATGTCCTGCACGCGCACCTCGCCCGCCCATGCCGTCGCCGCCAGCCCCACCAGCCCCGCCACCACCAGGCCGCTCTTCCGCTTCACGTTCATCCTTCCTGCCCGACCGCGGCCGCATCAGAACGGCCGCAGGAAATCCAGCGCCCGCTTGGCCCAGCCGCGACGCGTCGCATCCCGCACCGCCCCGGTGTGCTGCACGGTGATCTCCGGGTCGGCGATCTGCGTGCTGAGCACCGTGTTCTGCGGCGTCACGTCCTCGGCCCGGCACACGCCGGTCAGCGTGATCGTGTAACCCTCGTCGTCGATGCGGATCGACTTGCGCGCCTCCAGCACCAGGTTGCCGTTCGGCTTCACATCGATGACCCGCGCCGTGATCCGCGTCGTCAGCTCGTCCTTGCGGTCGTACTTGCCGTTCGTGCCGTAGTCGTCCTTGTGCTCGAACCGCACCGCCGGCTTGCCCGCCGTGAACTTCGCCGGCACGATCCCATCCGAGTCGCTGTAGCGGATCCACTTCTCCAGCGCCGTGTCCAGCGACCAGTCCTTCTTCGACTCCAGCTTCGAGTCGCTCGTCGCCGTCTTGCTCTCCCGCACGATGATCGTGATCAGCCGCTCAACTTCGATCTGTTCTGGATCAGGCGGCGCTACCGCGATCGGCGAGGCCGCCAGCAGCACCGCGTTGGTCCGCGGCCGCGCGCCCCGCGGCGCCGCCCGCTCCGCCGGCCGCACCGCCGCCGGCGCCGCCATGACCGCCGCCGGGGCCGCGCCGCCCGCCCCCGCCGGCTGCGTCGTCGCCGCCGCCGACGCCCGCCGCCGCAGCGAGTTGTCCTGAGCCGCCGCGGCCGGCGCCAGCAGCCCCAGCACCAGCCCCGCGCCGACCGCCCGTCCGCACAACCAACGCGCCCTCACGGTGTCGCCTCCGCATTCAGCCGCACCGTTCCCAGCCCCGTCACCACGCCGCGCAGCGTCTGCCGGCTGTTCCGCGCGTCCCCCAGGCGCACCCGCACCGCCTCACCGTACGCCCCGTCGTCCAGCGCCACCCCCGTTCCGCGCACCCGCACCCCACCGGTCTCGCTCAGCACCGTCACCGGTCGCGAGCGCTGCACCAGCGGCACCGACTTGAGGACATCCGGCGTCACGACCGCCCCGACCGGCACCAGCCGTCGGACCTGCTGCCCGACGACTTCCTCGATCCGACCCAGGCCCTCCGGCAGACCCTCGTCGCTCACCCGCATCTCCAGCCGCACGTCGTCCCGCCGCACGATGTTGCCCACGCTCAGCGGCCGCGCCGCCACCACCACCGGGCACGCCAGCCGCACCTGCGCTGTGAGCGTCGCCGTGCGCTGCACGCGGCCGTCCCGACGGATCACCACGCGAAACTCGCGCAGCCCGAGGCGTCCGGCCGCCGCGCGCGACGTGACCGCGAACTCCCACGGCGGCGTCGTCAGCTCCAGCAGCTCCGCGCCCGCCCGCTCGAACACCAGGTCGAGCGTGCCCCCCAGCCGCGCGAACTCGGCGGCCGTCTCCGCCCGCAGCACGTCCGCCAGCGTGCGGCCCGCGGCGTCCACCGCCGTCGCCTCCGCCCGCAGCGCGTCCGCCGGCGACCCCGGCTCGACCGCCGCCCCCGGCGCGTCCGCCGCGGACGCATGTGTGACTTCGCATTCCAGGGCCCCCGCCACGAGGACCTGGCCCAGATTCACCCCCAGCTCCTCCAGCCGCCGCACGATCTGGGCGTGCGTCACGACGAGCGGCGCGCCCGCCGGCCCGAACCGGGCGGCCAGCGGCGCCGCTTCGAGGCGGGCGGCCAGCTCCGGGTCCGCGCCGCGCAGCACGAGCACGTCCCCCAGCGTCACCACGGCGCCGGTGACCGTGACCTGCGCCCGCAGCTTCACGCGGCTGACGCCCGGCTCGCCGCCCGCGGCGGTCAGCGTGCCGGCAACGGCGGTCGCGGCCGTCAGGCCTGCGAGCACCCGGATCATCCTGTTCGGTCTCATGTCGGGCTCCTGCGCGGCTCAGCGCGCTGGCTCAGCGTCGCAGGGACGCGATCGTGCGGAGCGACTCGTCCGCGGCCTGGATCGTTTGCGAGTTCATCTGAAAGACGCGCTGCGTCTTGATCAGCTCGACCAGCTCGGTGACCGCCTCGGTCGTGCTCTGCTCCAGCGAATGCGGCAGCAGCCGGCCGATGCCGTTGGTCATCGGCGGCCCTTCGATCGGCTCGCCGGAGGCCACCGTGGCGGTGTAGATGTTGGCGCCCTGCTGGAGCAGGCCGGCCGGATTGATGAAGCGGGCCAGTTGAATCTGGCCCAGATCCTGCTGGGTGCCGTCGGCCATCGTGGCCACGATGCGTCCGTCGCTGGTGATGCTGATGGCGTTGTTGGGGACGTCGGCGGGGATGGTCGGCGTGTCCTTGAGCCGGTAGCCGACGCTGTTGCCGAGCACGAGCTCGCCGTCGGCGTTCTTCACGAAGTTGCCCGCCCGGGTGTAGCCGGTGCCGCCCCCGGGCAGCTCGACCTGGAAGAACCCGTCGCCCTCGATCGCGACATCCAGCGGCTCGCCGGTGTCCATCACCGAGCCCTGCTTGAAGATCGTCTGCGTGTTGCTCAGCGCCACCCCCAGCCCTACCAGCGTGCCCAGCGGCGCCGCGGTCTCCTCGCCGGTCTGCACGCCGGGCTGGCTGCGAATCTGATACATCAGATCCTCGAAGTTGGCCCGGGCCGCCTTGAAGCCCACCGTGTCCGCGTTCGCGATGTTGTTCGCGATCACGTCGATCTTGGCGGACATGGCCTGCATGCCCGTGGCCGCGGTGTACAGCGCTGTCACTGCCATGACCGCGCGTCCTCCTGTCCGGCGCCGCCGTCCGCCGCGGGCCTCACGCCCGCAGCGCGCCGCCGATCAACTTTCCGATGGTCTGGTCCTGAAGGGCGATCATCTGCGCGTTCATCTGGTATGCCCGCGACGCCGCCATCATCTCGACCAGCTCGGCGATCGGCTCGACGCCCGAACTCTCCACAAAGCCCGCCTGCACCCGCGCGCTGCTCGGCCCCGCCGCCGCCTCCGGCGCCGCGAACCGCGTCGCCCCCACCTTCCGCAGCACGCTGTAATCACTGAAGTCCGCCAGCGCAAGCTGACCGATCCGCCGGCCGTCCTGCCTGATCACGCCGTCTTCGTCGACCGCCAACGGCCCCCCCGTAGGCCGGGCCCGCAACGGCGCTCCGCCCACGCTCACCACCTCCGCCCCGTCCGCGGCCGCCACGATCCGACCGTCCTCCCGCACCATCAACCGGCCGTCCCGCGTGTAGAGCGGCTGCCCGTTGACGCGCACGACGAAAAAGCCCGGCCCCTGGAGCGCCAAGTCCAGCGCGTTGTCCGTCGAAACCGCCGGCCCCGGACTGCAATCGGTGTGCGTGCGCCCCAGCCACAGCCCGCCGGTCAGCCCGGCCAGGTTCGGGTCCGACGGCCCGCTCCGAATGCCCGCGTCCGCCGCCGGCACCCGCTCGGCCAGCACCGCGATGTCGCGCTTGAACCCGACCGTCTCGGCGTTCGCGAGATTGTTGGCGATCACCGCCTGGCGATAGTCGGTCGTGAGCAGCCCCGCGGCAGACTGATAGAGCCCGTAAATCATGCGGCTCCCTCCCGGCCCGGAGCGGGGACGACGGGCTCGTGCGCGGGCGTCGCCCGGGCGGCGAGCTCGTCCCTGGTTCGCCGCCACGCCTCCGCCAGCACCCGTCGTCCCAGTTCGCTCCAGTCCCGCGGCGAAGATCCACAGCCGGCCGGGGTCGGCGGCCAGGTGCCGGCCGAGCGGCCACGCGGCGACGACGGGGGCGGCGTCGAGTCCAACGCGTCGGGCCACCATCGGTTCATCACGCCACTCCTTCGCCAATCTGCCGCGGCCACCGCTTCCTTGCGGACGAGCTCCGCGGCATGTGCCGGTCATCGGGCAGGGGCTGTGCCAGTTCGTCCGTGCAGCGGCCGGGCGTCGCGCCGGGCCGGCCCTAAGACGCCGATCTGAAAAGACTTGACGCTCCGCCCGGCGCGCAGCGTTGACGCGCGCACCGGCCCGCGCCGCTCGGTACGTCTTGCGCCGCGCCGCAAAACCTGCCAGCCGGCCGAACGCCCCCGCCGCGGGCCCGCCAAACTGTCGAACGCCCCGCCGCGCGATACGATGTCGTCACCTTCGGAGCTGCCGGATGCCCGAGTGGCTGAACATCGAGGACCCGCTCGTCCGCCGGATCGTGCTCGCCGCGGCCGCTTTCCTTCTGCTGGTCGTGGCGTTGCGCGTGATCGGCCGGCGGCGGGCGGCGGCCGCCGAAGCGCGCCGGCGGGCCGAGCTGCGCCGGGGCTTCGACGCGGTACGATTGCGGCAGGAGGAGATCCGCCGTCTGGCCGGTCGCATCGAGGCCACCAGCTCCACGAGCCGGATCGCGGGCTTCACGATCGTGCGTCAGGTGGAGACCGTCTTCACGGACGCGTGCGCCTCGTCGGTCACGGCCATCGAGCTGGCCAAGGCGCTGGCGGCGCAGAAGGGCGCCAACGCACTGATCAACCTTCAGACGCAGCAGGTCGGCGGAAAGTGGGTCGCCAGCGGCGACGCAGTCGTGGTGCGCCTGCTGGGACGCCGCGGCGAAGACCCCCCGCCCGCTCCCC
>Ga0209101_1002203_pt1 | contig 13070 bp, 8 predicted proteins | sample ConPoolayeCmetaG_FD_185481 | JGI IMG/M metagenome (GOLD analysis project Ga0209101, IMG submission 185481) | Hot spring microbial mat communities from California, USA to study Microbial Dark Matter (Phase II) - Cone Pool mat layer C metaG... ... | reverse complement strand
ATCTTCGTGTCCTTCGTGGATCTTTTCATCTGTCGTGGCAGGCGCGTGCGCCCATGAACAACTCCTTCGAAAATACGTTTGTCCACGAAGGTCACGAAGGAACACGAAGAAAAAACCTTCGTGAATCTTCGTGTCCTTCGTGGATCTTTTCATCTGTCGTGGCGGGCGCATGCGCCCATGAACAACTCTATAATAGTTTATACAGAGGGAGCGTCCTCAAAACGTCCTCGAGGCATCCTCAGCCTAGATTTCGCACCTGCGCGGTTCAATAGACGCCGTGGCTAGTCCGCCAATCAAGGTGTATGCATTCTTATTAGTCAGGCCAGGGTGCGAAAGCGAGGCTCAGGTGGGGTTGGTTGCGCGGGGATGTGCCTAAAGACAAGCGCGGAGAATTGAGTGCAGCGGGGAATCGGCGTCCAGCGCCAGGTAAAGAGGGGCGTAAGCAGTCTCTGCCAGCGCGCGCACTTCGGCGCGGCAGGCTTGCGCCTGCCCTGTCTGACCGAGCGTCTCGTGCAGGCGAAGCAAGACCAGCAGGCTTTCGCCGATGAGGGGCTGGTCAGAGCAGGTACGCGCCAGAGTCAGGGCGCGTTGGGCGGAGAGGAGCGCTCGGGCAACCTCGCCCTGCCGCTCGAGATGAGCCGCCTGGGCAAGACACGCGCGCGTGTGCTGTGGAATTTCGCCAGCAGCCCGCGCGGCTTGCGAGAGCGTTTCCAGCGTCGCCAGGTCGGGTATCCCCTCGCCAAGTGCCCGCGTCATCAATTCCTCGAGTTGCGCGGCTTGAACGAACTGCGGCACGCCGCTGGCTTGCGCCGCCTGAATGGCACGCTGACATGCATCAAGCGCTGGCTGCCACTCACCGAGTAAACGCCACAACCCAGCGCGCGCCAGGCTGATTAGAAAAACTACCGGGTGTACATCGAGCGCGGCAGCGTGGGCTTGCAGTTGCGCCAGCGCATCGGCTGGAGCGCGCCCTTGAGCCAGATCGGTCATCGTCAAATAAGCGCGCATCAGCAACTGCCCATACATGCTTTCTGCCCGAGTGGCAAACTCCAGGCCACGCTGAAAATCCTGACGCGCCTCTTGCAGATTACCCCTTCGCAAGAAAGCCGCGCCACGCCCGGCAAACTTGCCCCACATTCCGGGCAAGTACGATGCCCCGGCTACCTCAATCGCTTGCGAGTAGAGGTGAATGGCTTCGCCGTAGCGACCTTGATTGAGCGCGATCTGCCCCAGCATCATCAAGGCGGCAGACTCGATGCGCGGCACGCCGCCTCGACGAGAGAGTTCAAGTGTTCTCGCCAGCACTTGTTGTGCCTGAGCATAGTCCTGCACAAAGACCAGCGCAGTACCCAGGTGATTCAGAGTTTGCACCGTTTGCGTCGAGGGGTTGGCTGCCTCTTCCAACGCTAGAGCCTCCTGCAAATCCTGAATGGCTTGATGGGTGCGCCCCATCATCAAGGCGGCTATGCCACGAACGTTCAGAGCGCGCGCGATGGCTACTTTTTCTCCCAGGGTGCGTGCGATTTCCAGCGACTGATTGGCAGCCTGATGTGCGTCCAGATAGCGATCACGGGTGTAAAGGGCAGAGGCATAGCGAGCCAGTGCGTTGGCGTACAGGGACGGAAACTCTCGGCAGGCTGCTAGCGCGCTTTCCAGACGGGACAGCGCTTCAGCGTCCTGACCGCAACAATAGTGGGCAATCACACCGCGCTGGAGAGCGGCTTGCGTTCGCAATTCGTGACTCTCGCGCGAAGACGTTTCTGCCAGCACAACCATTGCGCGCTCGATGGCTGCCTCCGCCTGCTCAAAAGCAGCCATATCGGTCAACTCCTGAGCGTGGGTAATCCAAAAACGTGCCGCCGCAACAGGTTGCTGCGCCGCCTCGTAGTGTGCGGCAATCTCGGCGGCAAAACCGGTGCGTCCTGCATAGACTTGTTCTAGGGTATGCGCCGCTTGCTTATGCAGAAGGCGCGCGTGGTCGGGGAGAATTGCGTCAAGGATAATCTGATGGACGAGTTGGTGTGAAAACGCATAGTCGTCCAGCTCCGGCGATGCGATCTCGCGTACCAGATTCTGGGCTTGCAAGTCCTCCAGCACGGTGGTACAGACCGTCGCGGAATAGCCCAGCATCGTTTCCAGTTCATACCGGGAGAAGGAAAAGCCCAACACCGCTGCTGCTTCAAGCATCTGACGCGCTGGGTCGGTGAGTTGAGTGAGGCGCACTTCGATCGCCTGGCGCAGCGTGAGAGATCGCCGTGAAAACTCCCGCGCCTTATGCAGACTTGCGGCGGCTTCGCGCAACAACAGAGGTAGCCCATGAGCATAGCGGTTGATTTCATTCCACAGCGCAGGCGTGAGTGCCTCGCGTCCGAGAATCTTTTCCAGCAAAAGACGACTTTCTTCGTCGGTAAACGCGCGTAGAGAAATTTCCTGCGCACAACGGCGGCGACGCAACTCGCGTTTGAGATCGAGTAGAGCGGCGGGTGTCTCGCCGGTGCGATGCGTAATCAGGAGCAACAGGGGTAGCGTCTGGCACGTGTCGGTCAGCTCGAGTAGCAGTTCGAGCGAGGCGGCATCTGCCCAGTGGACATCTTCCAGCACCAGAACGAGCGGTCGTTGTGTTGCCAGCACGCGGAGGCTCTGACGCAAAGCGGCACGCAGTTCGGCGGCATCAGGCTGAGAAGGGGCAAGCAAGCCGGGACGCAGCAGACTCAAATCGGGAACCAGCAACAGGAGGCGATTCAACCATTCGGACGGGATGTCGGCACTGCGCGCCAGAATGGGCGCGGCGGTGGCAAAAATCTGTCGCCAGGGAGTGTACGGACACGGGGAAACGTCACTGGTGAAAGGCAGGCAATGTCCCCAGAACAGATGAGGCGCATCTTGGTCAGAAGATTTAAGGAAACGATGGAATGCCTCGCGCACCAGCGCGGTCTTGCCAACCCCGGCTTCACCAGAGATGAAAACGATTCCGCCCTGACCTTTCCGCACAGCGGCGAGGAGAGTTTGTAATTGGGATAACTCATTGGCGCGACTGATAAAATATGGCTCAGAAGTTTTCTTTGGCGGGGCAAGACGCGGCAAACGGTTGTTCAGAATGTCGCGATACAGCGCCATTGTTTCGGGCATCGGCTGGGTGCGCATCTCGCGCTCCAGTTCGCGCGCTAGCGTTTGATAGGTGGTGAGTGCAGCGGCGCGGTTGCCTGTCAGCGTCTCCAGCGTCATCTGCCACCGTACTCCCTCCTCATCCCACGGGTCCTGTGCCGTCAGTTGGCGCGCCCATTTCAAAGCGCGCTCGAGTTGATTCTGATCAACGCAAGCCTGAATCAGTTTTTTGAGCCGATGCAGATAGCGACGGCGCAATTCTTCGCGGTGTGCAAGAATGACGTCATCCCCATCCACCCCTGCTGCCAGATCGCCGCGATACAGACTGACGATTTCTTCCAGTCCATCTATCGTGTCGCTGTCACGCTCAAAGGCGCGCACATCCAACCAGTACTCGTCCGAATCCTCCCACACAACGGTCTGGGAGGAGATGTGCAAAAAGCGTTGGGCGGGCGGCGGGAGCGCGTGTCGCAGAAGATAGAGGTGCCGGCGCAGATTCGCCAGCGCGCTGGCTTCGGTTTCATCGGGCCAAAGTGAAAATGCCAGCGTCTTGCGCGACTGCGGTTGCCCGCGCTCAAGCACCAGCCGCACGAACAGGCGCAGCAAACTCTCGCGTTGCGGCAAAGCGATGGACCTGGCTTCTACCTCCAGATGGACAGAGCCGAATAAAAAAATTCGCACCAGTGCTGCGAAAGATTGCATAGGCAAATGACCAAGGACGAATGACGAAGGACCAAGGACGAAGGACGAACGACCAAAGACGAACGACGAATTTCGTCCTTCGTCATTCGTCCTTCGTCATCCGTCATTCATCCTTCGTCGTTCGTCATCCGTCACCCTCGCTGCCGTATAGTAATCCATAGTTCATCCGTCGTCAAGCCCAAGCGCACCCGCACCACTACCAATTTGACAATTCCTCCCTTCTGCGTTATATTTCTTATTGCAACTAGTCGCAATAATGAATAGTTGCATCAAAATATTCTTGCTACGGAGGCGTGGCTTTGCTCGACATTCAAGGCACCCAACGCTTTCACGGGCATATGTGCCCCGGTCTCGCCATCGGCATCCGCGCTGCGGAGATCGTGCTGCGCGAAATCGGCGCGCACTCGGCGGACGAGGAAATCGTCGCGCTCGTCGAGACCGATATGTGCGGCGTGGACGCCATCCAGTACCTCACCGGTTGCACCTTCGGCAAGGGCAATCTCATCCATCTCGACTATGGCAAAAGTGCCTTCACCTTCATCCGCCGTTCGGACGGCAAGGCGATTCGCATCGTCGCGCGTCCCAACGCGTTCGGCGAACCCAACCCCGAACATCAGGCGCTCTTTGCGCGCGTCCGCAGCGGTCAAGCGACCGAAGAGGAGCGCGCGCGCTTTTGGACCTTGCATCAAGAACGTTCCCAACAAATCCTGAACGCGCCGCTGGAGCAACTGTTCGAGGTACAGAGCGTCACCACGCGCGCGCCTGCCAGAGCGCGCATTTGGGAGTCGCTCGTCTGCGAAGAATGCGGCGAAAAAACGATGGAGACGCGCACGCGTCGTCTGGGTGGGCGTACGCTGTGCATTCCTTGTTTTCAAGCGGCTGAGCAACGGTGACGATGCGCACGCCTGCAATCGCTTTTGCGCTGACATTGTGGGCAGTGCTGACGCTCAACTTTTTTCTGCCGCGCCTCTTGCCCGGCGATCCGCTCCACGCACTCTTCGATCGGGACACCGCCAACTACGTGGCAGACGACGCGCTGCGCGCGCGCCTGGCGGCGTACTATGGCTTGGATCGTCCGCTCGGCGCGCAGTACGTCGAGTATCTGCTGGAGACGGTGCGCGGCAATTTGGGCTGGTCTATCTGGCTCAATCGTCCGGTGAGTCAGTTGATTCTGGAGCATTTGCCCTGGACGTTACTCCTCACTCTCAGCGCGCTCGCACTCGCGTCGCTCATCGGCATTGGGCTGGGCGCGGAGGCGGGCTGGCGGCGCGGCTCGCGGCTCGATCGCGTGCTCGTGACGCTGAGCATCATCGCGACGAACGCGCCGGTGTATGTCGTCGGAATGTTTCTGCTCATCCTCTTTGCCGCGCGCCTCGATTGGTTTCCGCTTTCGGGTGGACGCACCCCGTTTGCGCGTTACGATTCGCCGTTCGCGGCCGCGCAGGACATTGCCTGGCATTGGATTTTGCCGGCGACCACGCTCGTCTTGCATCTTGTGGGCGCGAAATTTTTGATCGTGCGAAACACGATGGTTAGCATCCTCGGCGAAGATTTTATGCTGATGGCGCGCGCCAAGGGCTTGCGCGAGATTCGCCTCAAACGCGCGCATGCCTTGCGGAACGCGCTGCTCCCCTTTGTCGCGCAACTCGGCGCGCAGATGGGAATGGCAATCACCGGCACCATCTTTATCGAAACGACCTTCGACTATCCGGGAATGGGGCGTTTGATTTTCGATGCGGTTGCCGCGCGCGATTATCCGGTGATTCAAGGTGTGTTCGTCGTCGTCGCGCTCGTTGTGTTGACAGCGAACCTCGTTGCCGATTGGATCAACGCGCGCCTCGATCCGCGCGTGGAGGTCAAATGATGCGCGCGGACGAAACGCTGTTCGGTGGGATTGTCGTCGCGCTCTTTGTGTTCGTCGCGCTGTTCGCGCCGCTGCTCGCGCCGTACGATCCGCACGCGCTCGTCGGCAAACCGGTCGAATCGCCCAGCGCGGCGCATCCCCTCGGCACGAATGATCTGGGGCAGGATATTCTCAGCGAACTGATTTTCGGCGCGCGCATTTCGCTCATCGTCGCGCTCGCCGCGTCCGCGCTCACTGTGGCGCTCGGTTTGCTCATCGGTGGCATTGCCGGCTATGCGGGTGGTTGGGTGGACATCGTGTTGATGCGTAGCGTGGATGTGCTGTTGACTTTGCCGCGCTTGCCGCTGTTGATTCTGCTCGCCGCGCTTTTGGGCGCGGGACTGCCGCAAACGATTGCGATCATCGCGCTGTTGTTCTGGCCCCACACCGCGCGTGTGATGCGCGCGCAAACGCAAAGTTTGCGTCAGCGCGGTTACGTGCGAATGGCGCAGCAATTCGGCGGCAGCACGGCGTACGTGTTGACACGTCACATCGTCCCCGCGCTCGCGCCGCTCATCGCGTTCGAGTGGGTGATGGCAGCTAGTCGCGCGGTCGCGCTGGAAGCGGGCTTGGCGTTTCTCGGCATCGGCGACGCAACGGCAAAGAGTTGGGGATTGATGATGCGCTTTGCGTTGAACTTTCGCGGTCTCTTGATGGGCGAGCGCTGGCTCTGGTGGCTGATGCCGCCCGCGCTCGCGCTCACCTTGTTGATGCTGGCACTGACGTTTATCGGTGTTGGATTGGAAAAACGATGGCAACCCCGTTTGACACGACACGTGTAGGGGCAGGGTCGCCCCGCCCTGTGCGGATTGCGTTGCGCGATTTGCGCGTGCATTTTCCCACCGCGTCGAGTATTGTCCGCGCGGTGGATGGCATCTCGTTCGAGGTGCGCGCGGGCGAAGCATTCGCCATCGTCGGCGAAACCGGTTCGGGCAAGACGACGACCGCGCGCGCGCTGCTGGGTTTGCATCCGCGCGGCACGGTGCAAGGAAGCATCCGTTTTGGCGAGCGCGAACTGACAGCATTGAGCGAAGACGAATGGCGCGCGCTGCGCGGTCGTCACATCGCGCTGGCAGCGCAAGGCGCGGGCACCGCGTTCGATCCGGTGTATCGTATCGGCGAACAGATTGCCGAGCCGCTGCGCGAACACCTGTCGCTCACCCCTGCCGAAATTCGCGCGCGCGTCGAAGCGCTCGCGCGTCAGGTCGGTTTGCAAGCGCGGCATCTCGTCGCGTATCCGCATCAATTGAGCGGCGGCGAAAAACAGCGCGCGATGCTCGCGATGGCGCTCGCGTGCGATCCCGATGTGCTCATCGTGGACGAGCCGACGAGCGGGCAAGATGTGTGTGCGCGTGCCGAAATCGTCGCGTTGTTGCGACGCCTGCGCGCCGAGCGCGGAATGAGTTTGATTTTGATTTCGCACGACCTCGCCGCCGTCGCGCAACTGGCGGATCGCGTGGCGGTGTTGTACGCCGGTAAGTTGATTGAAGTGGGTGAGACGCGCGCGGTGCTCGAATCGCCGCGCCATCCGTACACCTGGGGCTTGCTGAACGCGTACCCGAATATGACGACGACGCGCGACCTGCGCGGGATTCGCGGTGAACTGCCCGACCCGGCGCATCCGCCGAGTGGTTGTCGTTTTCATCCGCGCTGCACGCAGGTCGTCGAACAATGTCGTCTGGTCGAGCCGCCGCTCGTCGAAACGAACGGGCGCTGGATTGCGTGTCATCTGGGTGGTTTGCAAACGCTCCTGCGCGCGCGCGATGTACGCAAAACTTTTTCGTTGAACGGCGCGGACGCGCCGACCATCGAAGCGGTGCGCGGCGCGAGTATCGAGGTGTACGAAGGCGAGGTGGTCGCGCTCATCGGCGAAACCGGCAGCGGCAAAAGTACGCTCGCGCGTTTGATCGTCGGTCTGGAACAGCGCGATGATGGACGCATCGAATTGGAAGGCGAAGAGATGACGACGCTGCGCGGCGAGGCGCTCGCACGCGCGCGACGGCGCATCCAATACATCGCGCAAGACCCGTTCGAGTCGCTCAGCCCGCGCCTGACGATTGCAGAAATCGTGCGCGAGCCACTCGACATTCAGAGCATCGGTACGCCGAGCGAACGCGACGCTAGAGTGCGCGACGCGCTCGCCGCTGTGAGTTTGCCCACCACGCCGGAATTTCTGGCGCGCCACATCCACGAGTTGAGCGGCGGACAATTGCAGCGCGTCGCGATCGCGCGCGCATTGGTGCTTGACCCCAAGTTGCTCATCGCCGATGAACCGGTCTCGATGCTCGACGCGAGCGAACAGGCAAAACTCATCAATCTGCTCAAAGAGATTCAGACGATGCGCGGAATGGGCTTGCTGCTCATCTCGCACGATCTCGCGCTGGTTCGCAAAGTGGCAGATCGCATCGTGGTCATGCGTCGCGGTGAAATCGTCGAGGAGGGTCCCGCCAGTCGCGTCATCACCGCGCCGCGCGACGAGTACACGCGCGCGCTAGTCCGTGCCGCGCCAGCGTTCAGCGCAGAGATTGGAGATTAAAGATTTACGCACTACGCAATACACACTACGCACTACACAAAACTTTTTTCAGGAGGACACCATGCACTACAAACGTCTCATTGCTGGGTTGAGCGTTGCGCTGTTGGTTCTGGCAATCGCGCTGGTCGCGTGCGCCGCGCCAACGGCTGCGCCAACGCCTACGGCAAGCAAACCCGTAACCGTCGCGCCAACGGCTGCGCCGACCACCGCGGCGCCGGCGCGCGTCAAGGTGTTGCGCTTGCCGGGCGGCGGCGATTGGGGCTATCCCTCGCCGTTCGGGTTCAGTCGGGGACCCGGCTATACGCGCGCGGCGTACATTTTCGATACGCTCGCGTGGCGCGATTCGACGGGGCAAACGATTCCGTGGCTCGCCAAAGAATGGAAATCGTCCGCAGATGGTTTGACGTGGACCTTTACGCTGCGCGAGGGTGTCAAGTGGCACGATGGCAAACCATTGACGATTGACGACGTGCTTTTTTCATTCAACTATCTCAAAGCCAAGACCGGCGCGGCGTGGTTTATGTCCGAAATCGGTCAAATCGAATCGGTGAGTAAGATCGCGGAAAATCAAATAGCGATTAAATTGATTCGCCCCTTTGCGCCTTTCCTCCAATCGATCGCCGAAACTGTGTTCATCTTCCCCAAGCACATCTGGGAAAATGTGGACGATCCCAAAAAGTTCACGGGACCGCAAGCCGTCGTCGGAAGTGGTCCGTACAAACTCATCGAGTACAACAAACAAGAAGGGACGTACCTGTTCGAAGCGAATCACGATTTCTGGTTGGGCGATCCGTACGTGCAACGCATCGAATTCATTCCCGCGAGCGATCCAGTGCTCGCGCTGGCAAAGGGTCAGGTAGATGCGTTCGATAGATTTGGTGGCGTCACCGACGAGATGCTCGCGCCGTTCACCAAGCCGCCGTTCGTCATCAAAAAAGCGCCGGGCGAATGGGGGATGAATCTGTACTTTAACCTGGAGAAAAAATCCGCGCTGAGCGATGTGCGCGTGCGCCAGGCGATTGCGTACGCCATCAATCGCAACGATTTGGTCGAACGCATCTTGTTCAACTTTGGCGAGCCGGGCAGTCCCGGTTTTGTGCCGCCAGCGAATCCATACTATAATCCCGATGTGCCGACCTACGCGCACAACCTTGCCAAAGCCAAAACGCTCTTGGACGAAGCGGGCTACAAGGACGATGGCAAAGGCGGACGCGTCGCCAGCGATGGCACGCCGCTGCAAATCGCGCTAACCTACTCGACGAGCGATTCGCCGCGCATCTCCGAAATGGTCATCGCCGCGCTCAAACAAGCAGGCATCCAGGTCAAACCGCAACCGATGGATCAGGCATCGCTCGATGCCGCCGCGCGCGATGGCAACTATGAAATGGTATTGGTCGGCTTTGGCGGACTGGGAAGCGATCCCGATTTTCTGCGGCGCAACTTTGCCAGTACCAGCAAGACGGTCGGCTTTACGCGCGCGCGCGGTTACAAAAACGCCGAGTTCGACGCGCTCGCCGATAAACAACTCGCGCTCTTCGACGTGAACGAGCGGCGCAAGGTCATCAATCAAATGCAAACGATTCTGGCGAACGATTTGCCCGCGCTGCCGCTGTACTACACCGCGCGCGTTGTCGTCTACAACAGTCAGGTGTTCGATAACTGGTACTATACGCCGGGCGGACACGGCGGCGGAATTCCGATGCCGTACAACAAGCATCAGTTCGTTACAGGCGTGCCCGCCGGGTTGACGATTAGGAAATGACGGAGGACGGAGGACGAACGACGGAAGACGAAGGACGAAGGAACGCGTTGCGCGAGTTTTTCGAAGCGCTTGCGCTCGAATGGGACGCGCAGCAAGCCCCTGAGCGCGCGGCACGCTTGCACGCGCTCCTTGCGCCCTTCGATGCGTTCCTGCGCGACGCGCGCGCGATTCTGGAGGTGGGAACGGGAACGGGCGCGCTCGTGCCACTCGTGCGCGAACGCGCGCCATCCGCGCGCCTGGTGGCGCTAGATCTGGCGTACGCGATGTTGCAACGCGCACAGACGCGCGCGCCGTTCGCCTCCTTCGTTCAAGCCGATGCGCACGCCTTGCCGTTTGGCGCGGCATGTTTCGACGTGGTGGTGTGTCACGCGAGCTTCCCGCACTTTGGCGACAAGCGCGCCGCGCTGGCTGAGATGCGGCGCGCGCTCACGTGCGGCGGCTATCTGTTGATTTTGCACGACGTTGGGCGCGCGCAGGTCAATGCGATTCATCAGAACGCGCGCGCCAGCGTGATTCACCAAGATCTTTTGCCCGATGGCGCGGAGATGCGCGCGTTACTGAACGCGACGGGGTGGGACGCGCTGGACATCGAAGACACGACAGAGCGTTACGTCGTGTGTGCGCGTGTCGCCGCGTCGGTGAGATAAACACCAACGCCGCCGAAAACTTGTTTCGGCGGCGTCGTACTTTTTGCCTCCGCACTCGATTTGTGCTATATTCGCAGTGCGCCCCTGTAGCTCAATCGGATAGAGCGAGGCACTCCTAACGCCGCGGTTGGGGGTTCGAGTCCCTCCAGGGGCATTCCACAATGAGCCAATGAACCAAATTTCCAATGAGCCAAAGTTGTGGATTGGGGATGAGAGATTAGAGATTGGAGATTTTTGTCATTTGCTCATTCGTCATTTGTCATTCGTCATTTGTCATTTGGTCACCTTTGGCTCATTGGCACATTGGCTCATTGCTTTTCAAACATCCTCAAAATTTCCTTCACCGTCGTTGCGTCCTCCGCTGTACGATCCGTGCGAATAAACCCCACCACGCGCGGGAAACGCAAGGCATAGCCCGGCTCATCGCCGACTTTACCGGCGGTGTGCACGGGTGAGCGCGTGATTTCATCCGCTTGCATTTCAATCACGTATCGGGGCTCCACCCACACATCAGGTTCGATGAGCGCCTCCACACGCGCAGGTTTCTGCGCCACCGCGATTTTATCGAGCATCTCGCGCAGTTGGGGCCACTCGGCATCGGATAAACCCGTGCCGATTTTGGCAATCGTCACAAACTTGTCCTGCACATCGTCGTACACTGCCACGAGTAGCGCGCCGATGCCAAAGCGCGCGCGCATCCCGCGCCCGCGCAAATAGCCCACAATGACGCCGTCTATCGTGTCCGACAAATGACCTTGATACGAACGCTTTAACTTGACCCAGTTGAAATTGCGCATCCCTGCCTGATAGCGCGAATCGAGACGCTTGGCGATGATGCCTTCCAGACCGCTGGTGATTGCCTCCATAAAAAATTTTTCGATTTCTTTGGCATCTTGCGTAATCAGGTGTCGGGACAATTCCACACGCTCGCCGGGCGCAATGATAGAAGCCAGCGTTTCGTGACGTTTGATGTACGGCTGCTGGGTAAAATCCTTGCCATTCAGATACAGCAAATCGAACGCGATGAGACGCAGCGGGAATTTGAGTGTCATCTCTTCCACATCGTACTTGCGCTTGCGTTGCATCGTCACCTGAAACGGCTGAAACTCGCCGGTTTCGGGATCGTACGACAACGCTTCGCCCTCCAGAATCGCTGTTTGGGCTTTGATCTGCTTGCGAATGCCCTCGGCAATGTCCGTGAACATCGCGGTCGTTTCTTCGAGATTGCGCGAAAAGATGCGCACGTGATCACCTTGCTTGTGCACCTGACAGCGAAAACCATCGTACTTGTTTTCGATGGCGCATTTGCCAAGTCGCGTCACAATGTCCTCCGCGTTTTTCGCGCGCTCGGCGAGTGCCATCCGCACCGGCTTGCCAACCTCCACTTGAATTCTGGCAAGTGCCTCCACGCCTTCCGATTTGAACACGCGCGCCACCTGCCCCAGGTCTGAACAGACGTTGTACGCGCGTTCGATTTGAGGTCGCAACGACTTGTCCCCGGTCACCGACCACGACAATCCCTCCATCACCGTCGGGTCGCCGATACCGAGACGCAAACGTCCGAGCGGGATGCGCAACACGTAACGCGCTTCGCGCCCGGAAAGTTTTTGCAACAAGTCGGCGAGCAAATCGGTTTTGTGCACGACCATGCCTTCGCCACTGGTCAGCGCGATTTCCTTCAAACGCTCAAACACCTGTGTCACCGTGAATGACTTGCCCGTCTCACTCAGCAACTTTTCTGCCACGATGCCATAGTCGCCGTGTTGACCGTACAACTTTTTGATTGCCGCTTTGTCTTTGCCCGAGGCTTTTGCCAGCGCCTCCGCCGCGAGTGCTTCGCCGATGCCAAAATCAATCGGTTCGAACGCGGGTCCCAGACGCTCCTGGGTCAAGTAGATGATTGGTGCGATGTCGTCAGCAGTGGCTTCTTTGAACAACGCGCCCAGGATCGCCGTCATTTCGAGGCGTTTGGTTGTGGCTTCGAGTTTAACAAGATAATCGGTAAATTTTGAGAAACGCATCGCCACCTCCAGAGTGAGAGGTCACGCGCGCCCTAGCGCGTCGCACGCGTGGGGTATGCTCTCGAAAAATACATTTGTCCACGAAGATCACGAAGGAACACAAAGAAAAAAATCTTTGTGAATCTTTGTGTTCTTCGCGAACATTTTCATCCGAACGCTGGTGAACGCCAGACAATTTAAGACAAGCCCTGTAGCCGTTTCTGAGCGACGTATATTTCTGCCACTGCAGCCGCCGAATCGAATTCGGCGGCTCAAGGAGGCAAAAATCGGTTGATGGATTTTAAGAAATTATTCCCGTAACAGCACAGGATAATTCCTCAACCCGTGCTAGCCATTGCCAAGTCGCCCCCCTCGCCCCCTCCCCACGCCGCCGAGCGGCGTGGGGAGGGGGAAC
>Ga0209101_1002201_pt1 | contig 13094 bp, 9 predicted proteins | sample ConPoolayeCmetaG_FD_185481 | JGI IMG/M metagenome (GOLD analysis project Ga0209101, IMG submission 185481) | Hot spring microbial mat communities from California, USA to study Microbial Dark Matter (Phase II) - Cone Pool mat layer C metaG... ... | reverse complement strand
GGGCACACGGTGCCCTGTGTCATCGGCGGAAACACCACGCCGATCCTGGACGACGTCCTCGACACCGGCACGAGTTACGTCGTCTGTCCGTTTGAGGTGCCGGATCAGGCCGCGTGGCTGGCCGTTACCGCCAACCGGCCACAGGTCGTCGTCCGGATCAACATGGACTTGCGGATCATCACGCGGGGGCCCGACGAGGCCATCCTTCGCGAGGCAGACCGCGTTCTCGCCTTGGCCACCACGCGCGGAAACTGCGTCCTTGGCACCGGGGCGCTGCCCTATGAGACGCCGCCAAAACACGTCAAACTGATCCGGTCGCACGTCCGCCGGGACAAATAGGGGACCGCCTTGAAAATGCGCCGTAGCACGGGCGTCCCGTCTGTGAGTCGTGGTAGCACGGGCGTCTCGCCCGTGACGGATCATGGCCGAGACGGCCATGCTACGAGGTCACGGCCAAGATGGCCGTGCGACGAGCCGCCGTCCATTTTCGTCCTCTACGGGTGAGCCGACGGCTCCTGAGCAACTGTCCCCTATTATGGCGGGCTACGGGACCCGCCATTCGAGTATCCCGCCCGATCGGCCGGGTTGGAGATCGACCTCCAATCGAAGTCCGGTGGTTTGAACGGCCTGAAAGGTCACGCGGTTCCAGGCATCCACCGCCGTACCGTAGGAACTTGCGCTGCGCACGGGTTCCCACCGGTCTCCGTTCTTCCACAGAACGGACCAGGACTTCGGCACGCTGCAACCGCCGCCGGTGGAGCTGTCGTCGAACCAGTACACTTCGCAGGCGGACACGGAGGTGGGTGAGGCAAAGGCGTATTCGATCCATTCCTTCGTGCCCTTGTGGTCCCACCAAGTCATCCGCGGAATCGTCTGATCGTTGGAGCTCGCGGGCATGATTCCGTCATTGACGGCCTCGACGACGTCCTTGGGACAACAATACGAAGCGGAAACCTTGGCTGCGGAGGCCTTGGTGGGCATCGCGGGTCGCTCGGCCAGTCCGACCGCCTCCGGCATCCAAACGACCATTTCGCCGGGGTCACGGTTGTCCCATGCGTAGTAGGGGATGGCGGTGAATTCGACCGGATCGGCCGGTAACGCGGGTTGATACAGGTGGTCCGACCAATCGGCCGTCCTGGCAGCCAGGGCTCGTCCCTTAACGACCGTCACGCCGCCCAGCAAATCGGGCTCGAACCGCGCTGTGAGCTCCGCCTCCCGCGGCAAGGCGAGGTGTCGGACGCGGCCACCGTTGTCTACCGCCTCCAGACAATACACGATCGGACCTCGTTGAAGGGCCACGCGCCCGACGTCCGCGGTCACCCGCGGATGGGCCTCCATCCGTCGAACCTCCATGGGCATGTCCAGGTCGATCACGTCGCCCTGCTGCCATTTTCTGGAAATTCGCACGTAGCCGTTCTCGGGTTTGGCCTCCGCCAAGACCGTCCCGTTCACACGGACCTGGGCGCGGTCGCACCAGTCGGGGATTCGCAGGTAAACGCCGAACTCCGCCGGCGCGGCCGGGGCAACCGTGATCCGGACCTGACCCGACCACGGATACCGACCTTCCTGCGTCACCGTAATGGGATTTCCATGGACGGTCATGGAAGCGGTGCCGGCGATGTACAGGTTCACCCACACGCCGTCGTCGCTCTCGGCGTAGATGAATCCGCCGACGGAGGGAATGAGCCGGACGACGTTCGTCGGGCAGCAGGCACAGTTGTACCACGGCTGGCGGTGATGTCGCCCGCGACTGGCCAGCGGATTCACGTAGAAGAACTTCCGCCCGTTCAGTGCGACGCCCGACAGGAACCCGTTGTACAACGCCCGTTCCAATACGTCCACGAACCGCCCCTCGGCGTGGAGCATCGCCAACCGGTGGTTCCAAAGCACCAACCCGATCGCGGCGCACGTTTCGGCGTAGGCCGTGTCGTTCGGCAGATCGTAGGGGGTGGTAAAACCTTCATTGTGGGCCGATGGACCGATACCTCCCGTGATGTACATCTTGCGATGGACGAGATCCCGCCAGACCCGTTCCATCGCGTCGATGTACGGCTTGTGACCGTTCAATCCCGCAATGTCCGCCACGGCGCAGTAAAGGTACATCGCGCGAACGGCATGCCCGACGATCTCCGTGTGCTCGGCGACGGGCCGATGGGCCTGCTGGTACTCTTCTTGTTTCTTGCGCTGCTGCCCGCGGGCGTCGATGAAAAACTCGGCGAGCCTGCGATACCGCTCTTGACCCGTATGGCGGTACAGCGTGATGAGCGCCAGCTCGATCTCCTCGTGACCGCAGTAACCGTACCGCCTGCCCGGGCCGAACACGCCGTCGATATGATCCGCCATTCGGCAGGCGACATCGAGGAGCTTTCGCTTGCCCGTCGCCCGGGCGTAGGCCACCCCCGCCTCGATCAGGTGCCCCGCGCAGTACATTTCGTGCATGACGGCCAGGTTCGTCCAGCGCTTGGCCGGCTCGACGAGGGTGTAGTAGGTGTTGATGTAACCGTCGGGTTGCTGGGCGGCGGCGATCTTGTCGATTACCCCGTCGATTCGCGCTTCGAGCGACGGATCGCGCTGAAGCGCCAGGACGTGCGCGGCGCCTTCCAGGACCTTGTAGACGTCCGAATCGTTGAAATAAATGCCCTCGAACTTGCCCTCCATCAACTTGCCCGCCTTGGCAAAGTTGGAGATGCGCCCCGTCTTCTCGCACCATTCCAGGTTGTGCGGCAGGATCGCCGTTCGGTTGACCTCCAACCACCGCGACCAAAACGCATCCCGAATCGTGACCTGGGTCGGCGGGACCGGACGGAGCTTGGCGTACGGAGCGTCCGCAGCAGAACCCGAATTGAGCAGACCGGCCATCATGAACCCGACTCCCAACAAAATGTTTGGTTTCATCTCTTGCCTCACAATGCGCGCGTGCCTGGAAACGTAGTTTGCCTCCAACCGAGTCACTCTCGCACGATGTTCGCAGCCATCGTCACGGCCTTGTGCGGGACACCCGCTCCTATAGCCACGGGGCGCTCGGCGCCGCGCAACACGTTTCCGATCAGGTGGATGTCCCGTGTCTCCGGTCCAACCGCCTCCAGGTAGACCCGCGTCTTCTCGGGGGCTAGGCAACCCCGCACGACGGCCTCGCGGACGTTGACAAACCGAACCACGGAGACCCCCTCCGGCGTCGATTGGGCGCGGAGCCCCTCGACGTCGAGCTGGTCCACGTCGTCGCACACCAAGGCGTGACCGGCCTGACCCGGTTTGGAGGGCTTGGGAATCCCGTCGGGTGTGTGCCAGTCGGCCCGGCGCGTCGTGGTCCGCCAGTACGCCGGGGCATAGGACAGGTGAACGTTCGAGAGGGTCAGCCCACTCACGTGGCGGCAGTACAGCCCATACGCCGGCAGGGCATCGAACATGTCCGGGTTGGGGTACTGTGCTTCCTTTTCGGGGACCGGTTCATCGGAGGGGCGGTAGGGTCCACCGCCCTTGTAGGTGATCTGGATGTTCGACAGCGTGACGCGCTCGACGCGGTGTCCCGGAATGCCGGTGATCGTGCAGGTCAACGAGGCGTCGGATGCCGCCACGTTGCTGATGATGACGTTCTTCAGCGTGCCCGGGACGGGCTTGGGCATGTCCCGCCCCCGGTTGCCGAGGCGGATGAAGATCGGAGCCCGCACGTCGATCATCGTGACGTTCGAGACGACGACCCCGTCGATGTTCGATCCGTCGACGCTCTCGATCGCGATGCCGCCGGTGGCCGGGTCGCCGACGCTCAGACCGGACATGACGCAGTTGCTCACGGCGATCCGCTTGAAGTCCCCGCCGGACTCGGTCCCCAACTTGAAGCACTGGCACTCCGTCGCCAGATAGCAGTTGGTTACCGTAATGTTCTCGCAGGCCCGCCGCCGACCCAGGGAGAAGCTGGCCTTCGGCACGATCGCATCATCCACCGATTCGATGTGGCAATTCGATATCCGCACGTTGCGGCAGGCGTCCGGGTCGATGCCGTCGGCCCGTGCGTTGAGAATGGTCACGCCGTCGATGTTCACGTAGTCGGTGCCCAACAGGCTGATGGCGTAGTTGGGTACGTTGATGATGCGAATGCCCTTGATATCCACGAAACGACACCGCTTCAGCGCGATCGACTTGGGGCCGCCGCGCCGCGTGCGATTGCCGTCGATCGTGCCGCCTCCCACAATCGAGATGTTCTGAACGTCCTCGCCCCAGAGGAGCGCGTGGTGGAAGTAGGTGGTCTCTCGGTCGGCATCGTTCTTGAAGTCCAGCGTCTCGTACGGATCGTAATCCCCGTTATCGGGACTTCCCTTGATCGTCGCACCGGCGTCGAGCCGCAGCGTGACACCCGTCTTCAGATGGAGGCTGCCGCACACATAGGTACCGGGCGCGAAGTAGACCGTGCCGCCACCGGCGTTGGCGCAGGCGTCGATCGCCTTTTGAACGGCGGCCGTATCCTTGGTCACACCGTCGCCCTTCGCGCCGAACGAACGCACCGGGTAGTCCGCCTGCGGTGTGGTTCCGGTGTCCGCGGCCCGGACGCCCGAGACCAGCAACGTCAATCCGATCAGCGTTTGCAAACGCCTCAGGGGACCGTTCGGTGCCGACATGGTGAGGGCTCCTGTCTGACCTTCGCGCCCTTGCGGAAGGTCGGCGGGGCGTGTCGAGAGCGAGGACCGGGGTATTTTACCGCACGGCCCGGCCGGCCTATAATCCGGCTCGAATATTCCGGTAGGTGACGACACGTTCCGCGGCCCATGTTCCGAGGGGCGATCCATGCGAACCCGACTCAACCGGCGTCAATTCATCACGCGGGCCGGCGCAACGGCCGTGGCCGGTACGCTCGCTCGCGGACTTCGGGGCGAGGAAAAGCCGGACCACCGTCCGCCCGGGCCGAACGATCGACCCCGCATCGCCCACATCGGTTGCGGGAGCATCGGGTGGCACAACGCGAACATCCTGCTCAACCTGAACCGCTCGGACTACGTCGCACTATGCGACCCGGACGAGAACCGTGTCAAGGACTTCGCCAACAAGGTCGCCGAGCGTCAGAAGCACCGCCCGGATACCTACGGCGATTTCCGCCGTGTCCTCGATCGAAAGGACGTCGACGCCGTCTGGATCAGCACGCCCGACCACTGGCACGCCCTGATTACGATCCACGCCTGCCTGGCCGGCAAGGACGTGTTCGTCGAGAAGCCGATCTCCCACAACATCCTCGAAGGCCGCGCAATGGTCAAGGCGGCCCGCACGTACAACCGCATCGTCATGGCCGGAACGCAGCAACGGAGCGGACCGCACCTGAAGGCCGGCTGTGAGTACGTTCGCAACGGCCACCTCGGTAAGGTCGGATTGTGCAAGGCATGGGTGGTCGGTCATCCGGGAAACCTCGGACGACCCGCGGACGAACCGCCACCCCCCGGCGTGGACTACGACCTGTGGCTTGGTCCGGCACCGAAGAGGCCCTTCAATCGCAACCGGTTCCACTACCAGTGGCGATGGTTCTGGGATTACGCCGGCGGCAAGTGTGCCGATTGGGGCATCCACCTGCTCGACATGGTGCATTGGGGCATGGGCGTGGATGCCCCGCTGGCCGTCTCGAGTTCCGGCGGACGGATCATGCTCGACGACAACTGCGAGACGCCCGACACGCAGATCGCCGTCTTCGAGTACCCCGGATTCCTGTGCACCTGGGAGCACCGCGAAGGCAACGTCCGACCCTGGGACAATCTTCGCCACGGGATCGAGTTCTACGGCACGAAGGGCACGCTGTTGATGGAGCGCAACGGTTGGGCCGTGTTCTCCGAGAAGACCGGCGACAAGGACGTCATCCCGGACGCGCCCAAGATGCGGGGCGACGACGCCCAGATGTACGTGGATCATGCCGCGCATTGGCTGGACTGCCTCGCGACCCGTCAAACCCCGCGATCGGACATCGAGATCGCCCATCGCACGACGACGGTGTGCCACCTGGCCAACATCGCCTACAAACTCAAGCGCCGGATCGTCTGGGATCGCCAAAAGGAACAGATCGTCGGCGACCGCGAGGCCAACGCGCTGCTCGGCCGCGAATACCGCAAGCCGTGGGAGTTGCCGGCGGTGTAGTTCCGCCCCCGGTGCAGGGGCCGCAATCCCGTCGCTTGACGTCTAGTCCGTGCTGGTATAATGACGTGAGACGTGATCCACGGGCGTATTGGTATCTGTGGTGGGGCGGGGATATTTTCACATGAAGCGAAGTCGCGAAGAGGTCCTGAGAATCGTTTCGGAAAACCTGGAAACCATCCGGGGTTATGGTGTCAGGCGGCTGGGTCTGTTCGGCTCGTGCGCTCGCGGCGAGGCCAGCCCGTCAAGCGACCTGGACTTCGTGGTTGAGTTCGAAAGAAAGTCATTCGACGCTTACATGGATCTGAAGGCATACCTGGAGCAGCTCTTCAATTGCGCGGTGGACCTCGTCCTCGCCGATACCCTCAAGCCACGACTTTGCACGACCGTGCTGAGAAAGGCCGTTCATGCCCCGGGACTATAAGACCTATCCGGAAGACATCCTACAAGCCATTGACAAGGTGCGCCGTTATACGACCGGGCTGTCTATCCAAGCCTGGGCTGAGGATGAGAGAACCCTTGACGCCGTGGTTCGCAATCTGGAAGTCATCGGCGAGGCGGTGAAACAGTTGCCCGATCCGGTGCGTTCCGCTCATCCCGAAGTGGAATGGAAGAGGATTGCGGAGCTTCGAGACATCCTGATCCACGCGGATTTCGGCGTCGATGTGGAGATTGTCTGGAGCATCGTCCGGGACAAGTTGCCGACGTTGCGCACGCAGATCGAGCAGATCCTGCACGAGTGAATCGATCGAGTGGACGGCGCACTTCTTCCAAAAATGCACGGGGATGAGCAAACAAGCGGTTTTTCAAAAGGCGACGATCCTCCATGTCTCAGTATTCGATGCGTTTCAGGAATCGGATCCGACCGAAGCAACACCGTATGGGACGCGAGAAGGATCGTTGGGGTACGTGGTGATCCGATAGGCCGTCTTCGAGGGAGAGGCACGTGGGAACGCCCGGCTGTTTCAAGGTCGGCCTGATCCAAATGACCATGGGTGCGGACCCGGTGGAAAATCTCCGTCGGGCGATCGGCAAGGTGGAACAGGCCGCCGACGCGGGGGCCAAGGTGGTTTGTCTACCGGAGCTGTTCCGAACGCCGTACTTCTGTCAGCGAGAGGACGCGGCCTGCTTCGATCTGGCCGAATCCGTTCCCGGACCCACGACGGACGAGTTGGCCAAGGTGAGCCGTCAAAGGGGCGTCGTGGTGATTGCTTCGATGTTCGAGCGCCGGACCGCGGGTGTGTTCCACAACACGGCGGCCGTCGTCGATGCGGACGGGCGCCTTGCCGGCATCTACCGGAAGATGCACATCCCGGACGATCCGGGGTACTACGAGAAGTACTACTTCACCCCCGGCGACCTGGGGTTTCGGACGATCCAGACGTCGGTCGGGCCGATCGGCGTGTTGGTGTGTTGGGACCAGTGGTACCCGGAGGCCGCCCGCCTGACGGCCCTGGGCGGGGCGAACGTGATCTTCTACCCCACGGCCATCGGGTGGCATCCCCACGAACAGGAGCGATGCGGCCCCGTGCAGCGCGAAGCTTGGCGGACGATCCAACGTGCCCACGCGATTGCCAACGGCGTCTATGTCGCCGCCGTGAACCGCGTAGGATACGAGAGACCCGCCCCGGACGTCGCGGGGATCGCGTTTTGGGGATCGAGTTTCCTGTCCGACCCGTTCGGCGTCGTCTTGGCGGAAGGGTCCACGGAGGAAGAGGAAATCCTCCTGGGCAACGTGGAACTCGCTCGGATCGAAGAGGTGCGTCGGAACTGGCCCTTCCTGCGGGATCGGCGGATCGACGCCTACGGTGGAATCAATCGTCGCTTCTTGGACCGGTGACGGTAGCCGTCGGTCGGCATGGAGGGCATTCAATGAGGTCGAATCGGAGCGGGGTCCGTCGTGGGAACACGGAGCGCGTCGAGACGCCCGCAGCACTCGGTTTTCGCCTCGCGGCCGAATGGGAACCGCACGAAGCCACCTGGATCGCCTGGCCGCACAATCGTACCGATTGGCCGGGCAAGTTCGCGACGATCCCGTGGGTCTACGGTGAGATTGTGCGACGGATCGCGCCCGGCGAAATCGTGCGGATCCTCGTCGATTCCAAGGACCATCAGACCCGGGCCGAGCGCGTGCTGCGTCGTGTGGGCATGGACTTGGCCCGCGTGGAGTTTTTCCGGATCCCCACCGATCGCGGCTGGACGCGCGACTTCGGACCGATCTTCCTGAAGCGAGACATGCGGGACGCCAAGCCGGCGATTGGCCGGTTTCGTTTCAACGCCTGGGCCAGGTACCCCGATTGGCAGCGGGACAACCGGGTCGCCCCGCTCCTCGCCAGGCGACTGGGGCTCCGCGTGTTTCGGGCGATCCACCGGGGGCGCGAGATCGTCCTGGAGGGCGGCGCGATCGACGTGAACGGTAAAGGGACGTTGCTGACCACCGAAGAGTGCTTGCTCGACCCGCAGGTGCAGCCCCGCAATCCGGGCCTGAGCAAAACGGACGTAGAGAGCGTCCTTCGGTCCTACCTCGGCGTCACGAACATCCTGTGGCTGAATCGCGGCATCGCGGGCGACGACACGCACGGTCACGTGGACGACCTGGCGCGTTTCGTGAATCCCCGCACGATCGTGCTGTGTCGGGAGGACAATCCGAACGACGAGAACTACATACCGCTTCGGGAAAACCACGAGCGGTTGCAGGACCTGCGGCTCGAGGACGGCTCGAAGCCGCACGTGATCCCGCTGCCGATGCCGGAACCGCTCTATTTTGACGGTCGGCGCCTGCCGGCCAGCTACGCGAACTTCTACATCGCCAACGCGGCCGTGCTCGTGCCGACCTTCAACGACCCGAAGGACCGAATCGCACTGGGTCTGCTAAACGAGCTCTTTCCGGAACGCCGGGTCGTGGGCATCCATGCCGTGGACCTCGTCTGGGGGTTCGGCACGATCCACTGCATGACCCAGTCCCAACCGGCGGTCGCGCGATAGACGCCCTTGTCGGATTGCTCAAGTCGACCGGTTCCGATCCATGTGGCCATACCGCGCGGGATGAATCCGCCGAATCGGGCAAGGAAAAACGTGCTCGGCGCACCGGACCCGAGCCGCGAGATTCATCTCGCGCGGAGCACACAACCCGCACAACGATGGCGCATTCTCATCCCAGGCCGCGACGAAACGGTCGGTTTGAGAACTTCTTATGGACGTCCAGGTCGCTCTGCGAGACGTCCTTTTTCTTCTTCGCGGTTGTCCTGTCCCCGGGACGGGCGGGTCGCCGGCATGGTACCACAGCGTGTACGCATCGGCGTCCTTGAGCACCCGGCTGATGAAAATGCGAGACTCTTCCTATCCTTTCTCCGGGACCAGGACGCACCCAGGCTCCCCTCTGCCGTCGACATGCGAAACGGCGGGACCGGTTGGGAGCTCACCGGTCCCGCCGCCGTCTTCCTGCGCGTTCTACGAACTCGTGGACGTTCCGCCCAAACCCAACAACACTACACTACTTGGGGTTCGGAGTGGCATCCCCCTTGACCATCCCCAGTGCCCATTTGATCCCGCCCAACAGATGTTTTTGGAACAGCGGGTCCTTCCACGTGGCTTGGCTGTGTCCGAGTGACGTGTAAAAAACGCGCCCCTGGCCATACGTGCGGCACCAGGCAACGGCATAATCGCCGTCCTTACCGTAGAGGAGGTCCGGCTTGTTCATGTCCGTCTTGGCCGTGTTCAGACTCATCAGGACACGGAGGTTCTTGCGGCTGTACGGCGCGTCGAACTGGTAGATCTCCTCCTTGATCGTCCATTCCTTCGGCAGCATCTTGGTGGCGGGGTGCTTGCGGTCCTCGACCGTGATGACGACAGGCTGTGGATCGTCCGACCGCCATGGATGACCCTTGAAGTAGCCTCCGATCATCTCCCCAAACTCCGGCCAGCGATAGAACGGGTCGGCCGCGCTGTGGATACCGATGAAGGCCTTGCCACCTTTGACGAAGTCGATCAGAGCCTTCTGCTGGGCCTCGCCCATCTGCAGCTCGCCCGTAACGTACCACATCACGCCGTCGAACTGGGCCAGGTACTCGGGGGTGAAGTGGGACAGGTTGACCTCCTCCTTCTTCTTGGAGTAGCCCTTGTCGCTGATCACCTCAAACGCGCCGGAATCCTTGCCCAGCTTGGCCACGACCTCTTCACTCAGAGCAAGGCAGTCATGCACGTAGGCGGTGGCATAGCTGCAATACAGAAGCTTCTTGGTTTTCTTGGCCGACTTGGCGCACTTGGGGGCCTCCCCGCACGATGAAGCTCCCTCCGGCTGACTGCACGAGTACAACGCGACCAGCAACCCAAACAACCCCAAGCCTACGGCGTGTCTTGTTCTCATGGTGGTCTCCTTCCTACGACAAATGAAAGTCCCGCTGGAACAGACTGTACCCGGATAAAATTATCAGTAACAATTCCGCCGATCAATCCTTCGGTCTCGGGTCCACCATCGCAATTGGGCATGGTTCAAAAACGGGGACTCACCTCCGAGCCAACCCTCGACCACGACCCAGAAAACGGGTTCCGGCGAGGTGCCTGTCCCCGTTTTTGAACCATGCCAAAATTCGAGCTTACAAGAACACACAGAAAAACCTGCTAACCTTGACGCCCCATCACGTAAAATGTCATGTTGGGCCAAGGAAATAAGGAGTCGTCGAAATGCGTTGGGTAATCTGGATTCCCGTCGTTCTGACGAGCGCGCTCGGTCTTTCGGCCGAGGGGGCCAGACCGGTGACGTATCGGGTGGGGGCGGCCTCGGTCGTCATCACGCCGAAGGTTGCCGCCGATGCCCCACCGGTCTGGTTGGCGGGTTACGGACCTGGACGACAGGCGGAAAAGGTCCACGACGATATCTATGCCCGTGCGATGTTCCTTCACGACGGCAAGTTCGGTCTGGCCATCGTGGCGTGCGATCTGGTCGGGTTGTTCTACGACGAGGTGGTCCACATCCGACGCCAGGTCGCCGACCTGAACCTGAGTCCGACGATCGACTACGTCCTCGTCAGCAGCACCCACACCCACGCCGGACCCGATACGATCGGGATCTGGGGACCGATCGGACGAACCGGTCTTCTCCCGGGATACCTTCGGAGAGTTCGTGAGGCCTGTGTTCAGGCTGTTCAGCAGGCCCACCAGTCGGCTGGAGCGGCGAAACTCCGAATCGCCACGGTCGATGCCAACAAACAGGTCAAGCTGATCGGCGACTCGCGCTTGCCGATCGTGATCGACTCCAAGCTGACCATCCTCCAGGCCAAGGCCGTCGGCGGGGGAACGGTGGTGACGCTGGTCAATATGCCGTGCCATCCCGAAGTGCTCGGGTCCCGCAACAAGCAGCTCAGCAGCGATTTTCCATCGACCGAACGGGAGTACCTGGAGAAGCGGTTCGGCGGAATCGTCGTCCACAATACCGGTTCGATCGGCGGGTTGCTCTCGCCGCGCGAGCCCGACGTGGACCCGTTTACCGATGAGCGCCTGCCCGCCGACGAGATCGGCAAGATGATGGCTTACGGCCGGATCATCGGTCGTCTTGTCGAGCGCGCTTTGGAACGGGCTGAACCGCTTACCGGTCCGATTCGGGCACAATCCCGCGAGGTCCTGATCCCCGTGTGGAACCAAGTCTACAAGGTGGCCATGGGAATGGGGAACTTCCAGCGGCAGGTGGTCGACGCCGAAGGACGCCCCGTTGATATCCTTCGGCCGACCTCCGCCACCTCGGCAGCGGTTCGAGAGGTCTTCAAAGACCCCCACCTCAAAACGGAGGTCGGGCTGATCGAGATCGGACCGCTGCAAATCGCCGCCATTCCGGGAGAGATCTACCCGGAACTGACGCTGGGACGGTTTCAAACCCCGCAGGAGGCGAATGCCGACTTCCCCGGTGAACCTCTCGAACCGACGATCTACCCGCTGATGACGGGGCAATGGAAGATGGTGATCGGACTGGCCAACGACGAGGTGGGTTACATCATCCCGAAGTCCCAGTGGGATTGGTTCGGACCCTACGCCTACGGTCGGAAAGAGCGCCAGTACGGCGAGTTCAACTCCTGCGGTCCGGAAGTCGCTCCTCGCATCATGGCCGCCTGGAAAACGTTGATCCGACCAAACCCCGGTAGGACTCCTCGCTGACGGTTGCCGAGAAGGCACGGGCGCGCTTCGATTACGGCTTCTCGCCTTGCGCAAGTCGCCGGTCGATCTGTTCCAGGATGGGTGGAACCTCGGCGATGCTGTCCACCACGTAGTGGGCACCGGCCCGGTGCAGACGATCGTACCCGGCGGCCCGTCGGGCGTGCAGAACCGACGCGGGCAGCTCGGTGATCTGGCGCGGGGTCAGGCCGATTTCGTTTCCGCTCATGACCACACCGATCGTCCACATCCCCGCGTTCAGACCCTCGTCGATATCCGGCACGGTGTCGCCGATCTTGACGCAGGATTCCAAGGGGTACACCTGCATCTCCATCGCGCAGCGAAGTGCCATCCACGGGGCGGGTCGGCCGGCAGGGACGTCCGTCGCGCAGACCGAAGCGTCCGGCTCGAACCCCCGCTTCTTGGCCTCCGACAAGAGGACCTTCAACATCTCGCCGTTGTATCCGGTCGTCGTGCCGACCTTCAGTCCCCTCCGCCGGAAGTCTCGGACGGCCTCGAGCGTCCCCGGCACCAGATCCGCATACGCCGCCAGGCAGGCCAATTGAAGTGGCACGAACTCCTGGTACAACCGTTCAATGTCCGCGTCGGTGCATGACCGACCGTGTACTTGTTGCCATCGCTCGGCCACCGGTGGCATCTTCGAGATCTTCTCGATGTGAACCCGTTTGTGCGTGCCCATCGGTTCTCGGGCTTGCTCGAGCGTGATCTCGATACCCTGCCGCTTGAACACTTCGATGAACACCATGGCCGGAGCGCAGCTACCGTAATCCACCGTGGTTCCCGCCCAATCCAAGATCACCGCCCTGACCGGACCCCGATAGGAC
>Ga0209101_1002200_pt1 | contig 13095 bp, 7 predicted proteins | sample ConPoolayeCmetaG_FD_185481 | JGI IMG/M metagenome (GOLD analysis project Ga0209101, IMG submission 185481) | Hot spring microbial mat communities from California, USA to study Microbial Dark Matter (Phase II) - Cone Pool mat layer C metaG... ... | reverse complement strand
TTGGCGACCGGCAGCCAGGCTACCGGTGCACAGTTTACTTTTCATGCGCTCGTTTTCACATATAATCCTGTGCAGCGTGTGGGGCAGGCTTTCCAGCCTGCCGCCGGTCGGTGGTCAGCACCCGGCCGTGCCCGCCGGATGTGCCTGCGATGTGCCCGCCGGATGTGCCTGCGATGTGCCCGCCGGATCACAATCCGGCGGCGCCGGTCGGTGGTCAGCACCCGGCCCGCGTGGATTGTGATCCACGCGGCGCACAGCCAAGAAATTGGCGCGGCGGTCGGTGGTCAGCACCCGGCCCGCGTGGATTGTGATCCACACGGCGCACAGCCAAGAAATTGGCGCGGCGGTCGGTGGTCAGCACCCGGCCGTGCCCACCGGATGTGTCTGCCGGATGTGTCTGCCGGATGTGCCTGCGATGTGCCCGCCGGATGTGCCTGCGATGTGCCCGCCGGATCACAATCCGGCGGCGCCGGTCGGTGGTCAGCACCCGGCCCGGGTTGACACTCTGACTATGCACCGGATGCCGCCCGATTTAAGTCGGCCTGTTCAGACACCTCGCGCCAGGCGCCAGCGCAGGCCGACGCCTGGTTGGCACAGCCGACCAGTGGCCATAGTGGGGGCGCCGTAGGGGCACAGCGCAGCAGCCGTAGGGGCGCAGGTAGGGGCGCAGCGCGCTGCGCCCCTACTTTGCGTCGGGCAGCCAATTTTTTGCGGCGACCAAAATGTAAACCAATTTCAGACAGAAAATGAACCATTCCCAGTGCTTTCACTTTGAGGAGGTGATTATGTCATCTACCACGCATCTACCCAGGATTCAGGTAAGCTCTGACGGCCGTTTCCTTGTCACAGAAACGGGCGCACCCTTTTTCTGGCTGGGCGATACCGCCTGGGAGCTTTTCCACCGGCTGAATGAAGAGGAAGCGGCCCACTACTTCGCTAACCGGCAAAAAAAGCGTTTCACATTAATCCAGGCAGTGTTGCTGGCCGAGCTGGACGGCCTTAACACGCCCAATGCGTACGGTGAGCGGCCATTGCTGGACAACGATCCCACCCGCCCCAACGAGGCTTACTTCGCTTATGTGGACAGGCTGGTCCAGATGGCTGCCCGCCACGGCCTGTACATGGGCCTGCTGCCTACCTGGGGTGACAAGGTCACCACGCTTTGGGGTGTGGGACCGGCCATATTCAATGAGGAGAACGCACGAATTTACGGACGCTACCTCGGGGAGAGATACAGCGAGCAGACCAACGTGATCTGGATTCTCGGCGGTGATCGTCCTCCGGTGCACGAGGGCAACGATTATCGCCCCATCTGGCGGGCGCTGGCTGAAGGCCTGGATGAGGGGGCAGGGCGTAAAGTCCTGAAAACCTACCATACCTGGGGTGGCCATTCCACCTCCGAGTACCTGCATGAAGAGCCGTGGCTCGACTTTAACACGATGCAATCCGGCCACGGTGGTGGCCGTGACGTGCCCGTCTGGGAGTGGATTTCCCGCGATTACGCGCTCCATCCGGTCAAACCTACCCTTGATAGCGAACCGAATTATGAGGACCACCCGGTAAATCCCTGGCCACAGTGGGACCCGGCGAACGGCTTTTTCCGCGATTATGACGTGCGCAAGCAATTGTATCGCTCCGTCTTCGCCGGCGGATGCGGCGTGACCTATGGCCACCACTCCATATGGCAAATGTACGCACCCGGGCGTGTTCTGAATAATCAACCACCCGGCTACCAGGAATATACATGGTATGAGGCCCTCGACCGGCCCGGCGCTCAGCAGGTGCGCTACCTCCGGGCACTGATGGAGTCGCGGCCCTTCCTGACCCGCATACCGGATCAGTCCATCCTTGCTTCCGATCCCGGCCAGGGCGGTGCTCACGTGCGGGCTACACGGGATAAAGAGGGAAGCTATGCGTTCGTCTACCTGCCACTCCCTCTGCCGGTGACGGTGCACCTCGACCGCCTCACAGGTGAAGCGCTAAACGCCTGGTGGTACGATCCATGCAGCGGTGAATCATTACATATTGGCCAGTACCCTGCCCGTGGAACGTACACTTTCACTCCGCCAGGCTATCGCCCGGACTGGGTGCTGGTACTGGACGATGCGGCCAGGGGATTTCCTCCTCCCGGCCAGAGCGTCCACTCACAATCCTGAAAAAGCGGTTGCACGAGCCAGACCGGCCGTTCTCACAGTTACTTTTCTGACGCCAGCAGGCCGGTTGCCGGCGTTGCGGCAAAGTAACGCTCAAAGTGACTAAAGTCACCCTTTTGGGCCGCAGGCCTGCGGTCGGCCTTTGCCGACCGGCGTGCGTCGGCGCAGAGCGCCCAAAGAGGCCGATTTCAATCGGGCTGAATAGTTACCGCTCACAAAGCTGGCGCTCTGCCTGTGGCTCATCCGGAGTTGATATGCAACACATCTTGGGACTGCGCTGTACGATATGCGGCGCCGAATACGCTGCACACGAAATAGAGTACGTCTGCCCAAGGCACGGCAACGACGGCATCCTGGACGTTGTCTACGACTATGGCGCCGTGCAACGGGCACTGTCACCCAGGTTACTGGCTGCCAATACTGAAAGGTCTATCTGGCGCTACTTTCCCTTGCTGCCAGTAAGCCCGGAGGTAGCCCGTTCACTGGCAAAGGGGACGGTTTTGGGCCACGTCGGCTGGACACCTCTGTATCCGGCCTCCCGACTGGCAGCAGCTCTGGGCTTGAAACACTTGTGGGTCAAAGACGACACTCGCCAGCCCACTGCATCTTTCAAAGATCGCGCCTCGGCAGTCGCTGTCATCAAAGCAAGGGAATGCAACGCAGCGATGGTCACGACTGCAAGCACCGGCAGCGCCGCGGCGGCGCTGGCGGGCCTGTGTGCCGCCGTGGACCAACGTTGTGTCATCTTCGTCCCACGCACCGCGCCGCAGGCCAAAGTGGCCCAACTCCTGGCCTATGGCGCACAGGTCCTCCTGGTGGACGGGAGTTACGACCAGGCTTTTGACCTCTGCCTGGAGGCGGCAGCGACCTTCGGCTGGTATAACCGTAACACCGCCTACAATCCTTACATGTCCGAGGGCAAGAAGACCGCCGTCTACGAAATCTGCGAACAACTGGGATATGGAGAGCTGCGGGCACCGGACGTCATCTTGATCCCCGTGGGAGATGGGTGCATTATCGGCGGTATCCACAAGGGGCTTCGTGACCTGGCCGCACTGGGCTGGATAGACCGCATGCCGCGTCTGATCGGTGTCCAGGCAGAGGGAGCAGCACCGCTCGTAGAGGCCTGGGAACAGGGGCTGGAGGGTTGGGAGATGAAACCTGCCGCAGTGCACTCGGTAGCGGATAGCATCGTGGCCGGCCTGCCCCGCGACCGGATCAAAGCCCTGCGGGCGGTTCGGGAGACGGGAGGCGCCTTCATCCGCGTGAGCGATGAAGAGATTCTGGCTGCCATACCCACACTGGCCAGAGGGTGCGGGGTCTTTGCCGAACCCGCCGCTGCAGCGGCTTACGCCGGGCTGGTGCGGGCAGTGGAAAAAGGGCTGGTGGGAGCAGAAGAACGGATAGTTATCCTCGTCACCGGCTCCGGCCTCAAAGATATCACCAGCGCGATTAAAGCGGCTGGCACCCCCGCTCTCATCGCTCCAGACCTGGAGGCGGTCCGGCAGATATTGGGAAGCCTGTGACAGCAACCAGTCGTAAGGCAACTGCTCGCAGTTGCCCTGCGGATGTGCATCTTTTTTGCGCGAGAAGGGGGCGAGAGCAGGCTGGGAGTCATTTGACCCTGATAGAGACCGGCCCGAGCCAGGTGGATGCAAAAACATGACGGACACCCACCTTCAGATGACTTGTTGCAACAAAGCTCAGACTCTGGTATCATGTACACACCGATGATCGAGCTGCTCAACCTGACCAAGAAATTCGACGATTTCACCGCCGTAGACCAGGTGACACTTTCCGTGGCTGCCGGTGAGATCGTCGCGCTACTGGGACCCAACGGAGCCGGCAAGACCACCACGGTGCGTATGATCGGGGGCATCCTGCGCCCCACAGAGGGGCGAGCCATCGTAGCCGGCTACGACGTCACCGGACACCCACGTGAAGTACGCCGCCGGGTCGGATTTCTGACCGAGCATCCCGGCCTGTACCTGCGCATGCGGGGACGGGAGTACCTGGAGTTTTTCGGCGGCCTGATGGGGCTGACGGCCCGGGAAACAGAAAGACGCGCCATAGAGTTGCTCGATAAACTGGACATGCGCGAGGCCTGGGAGCGACGTATGGGCACCTACTCCAAAGGTATGAGGCAGAAAATGGCGCTGGTGCGTGCCCTCCTACACGACCCCCCGGTCCTGTTACTGGACGAGCCGACCTCTGCAATGGACCCTCACAGTGCCAGGCTGGTACGCGACGCCATATTTACGCTGCGCGATCATCGCCGCGCCATCGTGCTGTGCACCCATAATCTGACTGAGGCCGAGGCACTGGCCGATCGTATCGCCATCATCCGCCGTGGGCGCATTGTCGCGCTTGGCTCCATAGCCGAACTGAAACATCGCCTGCTGGGTCCCCCCGTAATGGAGCTGCAACTGGCCTGCCCGGTTGACGGGGTTCTCGACCTCGTCTCCAACGTGGTCAAGATTGATGGGTACGGAGATAGATGGCTACGCTACACCACCAGCGATCCCCAGGTCACCAACCCGCGGGTGCTCCAGCTACTCGCCTCGCAGCAGGCCCCGGTGGTGACCCTGAGCGAGCTTCCGCGCAGCCTTGAGGAGGTTTACCTGCGCGTGATCGAGGAGATGTAGATGGCCGCAATCCCGTGGAAAAAATGGGCCGGGGCAGGCGAATCCATACAGACAGTGCGCATCCTTGTCCGACGCGAGATCCGTGACGCGCTCCGGGACTGGCGCATCGTGACCCCAATTGTCATACTGACCCTCTTCTTCCCGGCGCTGATGAGCTTTGTCGCCGACCTGGCACTGGACTGGGTCGCCCGCTACGGCGCCCCCATCATAGGCGAACGCATTATCCCATTCTTGCTGATGGTGGTCGGCTTTTTCCCCATCTCTTTCTCGCTGGTGATCGCTCTCGAGACGTTTGTGGGCGAGAAGGAACGCAACAGCCTGGAACCGCTGCTGGCCACGCCACTGACAGATGCTCAACTCTATATGGGTAAAATGCTGGCAGCTATGGTCCCACCTCTGCTGGCAGCTTACCTTGGCTTTGCCGTCTACCTGGCCGGGCTATACTTCTTTAAAGGCTGGACCCCTGAGCCGGAGCTGCTGATACTGATGATAGCGCTGACTACAGCGGAGGGTCTGGTGATGGTATCCGCCGCAGTGGTGCTCTCCAGCCAGGCGACAAGCGTACGGGCGGCCAATCTGCTGGCCAGCTTCGTGATCGTACCTATGGCACTCCTGCTCCAGGGAGAGGCCATAATAATGTTCTACGCTAACTACGGCGTGCTGTGGTGGATCCTGCTTTTCCTGATCGTGGTTGACGTAATCCTGGTGCGCATGGGCGTGCATCTGTTCAATCGTGAGGAGTTGCTTGGACGCGAGATTGACGAATTGAACCTTGGCTCAGTGTGGCGCACCTTCAAGGCCCACTTTGTGTGGGAGCGGTGGTTCTTTGGGAGGGACGTAGAGAAAGGCCCGTTCTGGCTGAAGCTGCTGGGAACAATATGCGGCCTCTATCTGCGCGAATTGCCGGCGCTGCTGCGCCGCTCGTGGCTGGCGTTCGTGCTGGTGGGCATTGGGATATGTGGCGCGGTGTTCGTGGGTTGTGACCTGGCATCCCGCTATAACCTGCCGGCTGAAGCGCTGCGGCTGGAGAAGCTCACACCTGAGATGTTTACGGCGCTCCCTGACTGGGGCTGGCTCCCCAACTTCACTCCTCTGGGAATCTTCATCAACAACGTGCGCGCGCTGGTGCTGGCCTGGCTCCTGGCGATCTTCTCGTTTGGCACGCTGGCCGTAGCACTTCTGATGGCCCCTCTGGCAATCGTGTTCTTCTTCGCGGCCCAGGCAGCACGGCTGGGATATGACCCTCTTCTGTTCCTGGCCACTTTCGTGCTGCCTCATGGCCTGTTTGAGTTACCGGCCGCCATCATTGCCACTGCGCTATCCGTGCGCCTGGGTGCAGCCCTGATGTCCCCTCCGCACGGCACGACGGTGGGCGAAAACTGGCTGCGCGCACTTGCTGAGTTTACCAAAGCATTTCTCGCTCTGACATTACCCCTGCTGGCACTCGCTGCTGTCATCGAGGTCTACATCACGCCGTTGATAGTAATATTGACCTTCAGCCGTTTATGAAATGCCACACGGCACGTCTGCTCCTGCTACTGGCGGTACTGGTTGGCATCCTGGCCGGGCTGTCACCTCCGGCATACGCCCTGCCTCCCGGGCCGGCATCGTTCTATGTGACATCCATATCCATACCCACTTACCCCTACGCAAACTACCTCACTCCCGCTTATAACCCGACGTATAACATCACCTATCGGCGTCTGGACTGGGGCGCATACGAGAGATCCAATCCCAGGCCGGCAGCCAGAACTTACGAGCTGCTGGTGATGGAGAACGCCTACCTGAGGATTACGTTGCTGCCGGAGCTGGGCGGACGCATTTACCAGATGCTCTACAAGCCGACAGGCAATAACGAGCTATACCAGAACACGGTCATCAAACCCACCAGATGGGGGCCTCCGGAGCAGGGCTGGTGGCTGGCTGCCGGTGGGATCGAATGGTGCCTGCCGGTTGACGAACATGGATATGAATGGGGAGAACCATGGTCGTGGAACGTGCTCACCTCAACGGCCGGCGTGACCGTCACCCTGCGTGACTCCCCCGCAGATAACCGCCTGCGCGCTGCTATCACCGTGTTCCTGCCGGCCGATCGGGCCTGTGTGATGATTTCGCCGCGCATTGAGAACCCCACCGACCGGGACGTGGAGTACAAATATTGGAGCAACGCCATGCTCGCTCCCGGCCCGTCCAATTCCGTGGGGCCGGAACTGCGCTTTATCTTCCAGGCTGAAGAGATGGCCGTCCACTCGACCGGCGACACACGCCTGCCGGGCCATTTTCCCACCATGCCCACCGCTCCTGATTATCGCTTCTCGTGGCCGGTTTACAATGGCACCGACTTTTCAAGGTTGGGCAACTGGCGCCAGTGGCTTGGCTTCTTCGAATATCCCCAGGCAACTGGTAACTTCAACGCGGTCTACGGTAGTGCCACAAGGGAGGGTGTGCTGCGGCTCTTCCCCGGTGATATAGCCCGGGGTAGCAAGGGGTTTGGTTTCGGGTGGGCGGATCCGATTGACTGGCACAACTGGACGGACGACGGCACCGCATACGTCGAGCTACATGGCGGAATTGCGCCGACCTTTTGGGAGAAGGCATACCTCGGCGCCGGGCAGGCGGTGGAGTGGACTGAATGCTGGTGCCCGGTAAGCGGCATCGCCCAACCTCAGGCGGCAACGTCAGAGGCCGTGCTGAGTGTGCAAGAGAAGATGGATGGCACGCCCCGTTTCGTCATCGGCGTCCATTCCACCACAGCACGTGCTGCAGGCCAGAGCGCTCTGTATGTGTGGAACCGCAGCACCTGCGCAGAACTGGCTCACCTTGAGCTGCCGGCTATTGAACCGGGGCGGCCGTTCACTGCCACAGTGGCCGCTCGGGAGCATGCTATGGACGACACCGCCTTCGTCTATCTGGACGACGAGTGGAAACTGCTGGCCGCACTCAACCCTCGGGACTGCATACCCCCTGTTTCCTCGGTCATGCCACTACCGTCGTGGGTGGCTACGGAGGCCTTCACCGTCACCTGGGGCGGCAAAGACGTGTGGAGCCACATCACCGCTTACGACGTGCAGGTGCGTGACGGCTACGAGGGGAATTGGAACGACTGGTTGACCAACACGGTCGCCACATCGGCCACGTTTGTCGGTGTACATGGGCATACTTACTTCTTCCGCATCCGTGCCCGTGATGGCTCTGGCAACCAGGAACCCTATACCAGTGGGGAATGGGGGCAGGCTTTCACCACCGTGCTGACTGTACCGGCACCCGTACTGGAAACCTCGCGCAAACTCGCCTCCCCTTCCCTGTTGCCCCCGGGCCGGTCTGTGGTGTATACCGTCCTGATAAGCAACACAGGAAACATCACGGCCGACGTTTCCATGACGGATACATGTCCACCCGGCATGGTGCTCATCAACGGAACAGGGAGCCTGCCTCCCGGTCATACTCTGGTGCCTTCTGACTCCATGGTTATTCGCTGGCACGGCACGGTGGCCGCGGGGCAGGAAGTGCGCGTGAGCTACACCCTCTCTCCCGCTACGGGAATGGCCCCCGGCGCTTTGCTGACCAATACGGCCGAGATTTACGGCGGTGTGCGCAGCCCGATCATACGGCGGATGGCAATCAGGCTGGCACACCTTATGTGGCTACCCGTAGTGCTGCGGGAGCGGTGATCCCGGCAGCAGCAGATGCAAAGGCCAGGGATGCCCCTTCCTTACTGGACAATCACCTCTACGGGTCCTTTCAGAAGCGCAGGTGTCCCATCCTTGAAATGGATGGCCAGCCACAGGTGATAGGTGCCGGGCGCCGGAATTTTGAGGCAATCACGGTGATAGAACTTCTGCCCGGGCGTGAAGTAGGGGTAGGCAGGCGGGTTGGAGAAATAGCTTTTCTGGAACTGGCCGGTCTCCTGGACCCAGGTGCCCAGTGCGTCATACTCGAATTTTTCCCCGGTACCGTTAGTAATCCACATATTAAAGCAGATACTCTGATTGACGGCATACGGTCCCGGCGCCCCTTCTACCTGGTATCCCTCCGGTATCAGTCCGCGAAAGTCACCGCTGGCCGCCGGAGGTGGGGTTGCTGTGGGTGGCGCGGCAGTAGCGGTCGGGGCCGGTGCCGCTGGAGGAGCAGTTGGGGAAGGCGGCGGCTGTACCTCCGGCACGTTCTCCACACTCGAGGGGGTGACCAACTCGCCGTATACCCACGCCGGTGTGCCGTTGAAATTGATCTGCCACCACTTGCCATAACGGCCGATCACCTGCGCCTGCCCGCCGGGGTCTATATACCCGATGCGCGTATAATTGGTTCCCGGTCCGGTGCGCACGTTTACGCCATCCGCGCCGGCGACTATCTGGGGCACAACAGGCGGTGTCGTCGGAATTGGGGTCGGCTCCACGGTGGGCAGTGGGGTGGCCGTGGGTAGAGGTGTGGCCGTGGGGACAGGAGTAGGAGGTGGAGGAGGCAAAGTGGGCACAATGGCTGTCTCAGTAGCCGTGCTCTCTGCAACCGGTGCACCTTCCGGCCGCGTGGCCCCTCCACCCTGTGAGAAACCGTACCAGACAAGTGCCAGGCCTGCCACAACAAACACCAGCCATCCCAGAACAAGCAGTACAGTGCCTGTATGTCTCGGTTGTGGGTATAAGCTTTTATACATTAGCCCTCCTCTGTCCGGCTTTAAAAGTTATCCGAAACGTAATTACCCCCAGACTGGGATTTGCTTCGAAATCCCTAATCGCCACCCTGTCTTTGGAACTATACTGGGAACGGGTAAGAATTGGACATTTAACGTAATTATTCAGCCTGCCCGTGCTGTGCCGGGCAGACCACAGTCCGCCCGGACCAGACTTTGCAGACACTGGCTACACTGAGACGCCCCCAGGTGGCTCAGGTGCCATCTGCTCCGCCGCACTGTGGTCCGGCGGGCGCAGGCTGAATAAGTGCCTATCCGAAAAACGTAACCGACGCATCCCTATGCGTCGGTATAAGCGGCATAGGGATGCCGCTTGTACGGTTTTTCGGATAGGCTTTAAATACCATTTAACCACGTGCTACCACGCTCAGGAAAAGTCCAAAATTCACCCGTGCGCAGTATACAAGATGGCTGATAGAATGCACAGGATGCTCGCTTTCACCCACTCTCGCACCGATTCGGCCTCCGCGGCCAGGGCGAAGAGGTCCGCAATCAGGCGGCGCGCGGGGCACGTACGCAGGAGAAAGGGATAGACCCAGTCCTCCAGCCGGTAATACAGCCAGGTATGGGTGGGGAGTTCCTCCGGCGGGTCGCCGACGAGCGCGGCCAGTTCCGGCGGCGCCACCCGCTCCAGGTAGTCCCGCACATCCTCGGAGACGATCCCCCGCAGGAGTTCCAGCAGGTCCGCCAGGGCGCTCCGGACGGCCGGGTCCGGGCAGACGGCCAGTGGCTCCAGCAGGCGCGGCGCCAGCCGGGGACGACGACCGTCCAGCGCGACAAACTGCATCTCCCGCAGGTAGTCCAGCGCAAAAGCAGCGTCCCCCCTCTGCAGTTTCCCCCGCACCACCTCCCAGACGGGCCCTTCCTCCACGGGCAGGCGGGCCGCATCCCGCGCCAGGACGTAGGGGGCCAGCCCCGTGGCCGGCCCCTGCGGTACCACCGGGCGCCCCCGCCGGTGGGCCCGGATGGCCTCGTGCCAGGCCGGATAGTCGGAGAGGACGGCCGCCAGCCCCCGTTCCAGCGGCCCCCAGACCTCCGGGTCGGTCGTGGGGGAGTGGCGGAGGAGTTCACACACCCCATGGAATGCCGTCTCCGCCCACAGAGGGCACGGGGAGGTGGCCGCTTCGGCCAGGAGGCGCCGGACCTCCGCCCAGCCTTCGGAGGGGTTCCCCATCCCCTGCTGGACGATGGCCAGGATGGTGATCCAGTCCGCGAGGAGGCTCCCCGTCTCCAGGGCCCCGATCAGGTGCGCGTGGGTGTCCGGGCGGCTGAAGCCCGGTGTCTCCCAGTCCACGTAGGGGACCAGAGCGCGCAGGTGGGCTCGCTGGCCGGGGGAGAGACGGAAATCCCGGTCCAGGTCGCTGCTCAGGTGGGCCTCCGCCGCCGCCCGTTTCAGCCATCCGGTGAACCATACGGCGGCCAGGTGCACCAGCAATCGGCCCCGCAGGCCCGCCGTGGCCCGCCGGGCCAGGCCACAGATCAGTCTCCCCAGGGAGGCCAGTACGGCGGGCCGGTCCCCGTAGTCAAACAGGGAGAGCAGGAAGACCGGTCCGAAGAGGGTGATGGCGGCGGGGTCGGGCAGGCCAGGGGGACGGAAGAGGCGGCGGGCCAGGCCGTGCAGCAGCGAGTCCGCCGCCTCCGGGTGGGAGGCCCAGAGGTCTTTGGCGGCCAGGATCCCGGTGGCCCGGCCGGCCGCGTCGGCGGCGAGGAGAAATTCCAGAAGCAGGTCGGATGCCCCCAGCGCGCCCGCTACGGTGAGAAGCGTCCGCTGGAGGCTTCGCTGCCAGGGGGCGGGCGCGCGGAGGGGGGAACGGGCCAGCCGCCAGAGGGCCCGCAGGAGGGGAGTGGACTCTCCGGGATGGGCGCGGCAGGTGTCTTCCAGCGCGCCGGCCAGGACCGGCGTGGGGAGGGTGGCCAGGGCGGCCCAGAGAGGCCGGGCTCCGGACGGCGGGCCTGTGCGGGTGATCTCCTCCGCCACCAGGCGGCGCAGTGGCCCGTGAAGGAACCAGGGGACGTTGCCCAGGCGGGCGTAGAAGGCGGCGGGCTCCGGCGCATCGTCCCGCATCTCCCGGAGCCTCCGCTCTGCGAAGTGCTCGTAGAAGCAATCGTGGGCGAAGCGGATGGGCTCGTCCAGCCGCCCGTTGGTGGAGGAGAGCAGGCCGGCGTCCGCCAGACGGGTAAAGGGGTGCTGAAGGGGGAGAACCGTCCCTTCCGCCAGAATCTCCGCCGTCGGAATCCCGTTTCGCCACCGTCCGGGGACCACCATGCGGGAGACGACCCCTTCCTCCAGAAAGCGGATGTCGGTATGCCCCAGCCGTCCCCGCCGATACAGACTGTCCAGCAGGTTCTGGATGAGACGGTCTTCCTGGAGGGCCTCGGGGATGGATTGTCTGGCCCACGTCTCGGCCACCAGCCGGAGGGTCAGCGGGTGGCGCAGGTGCTCCTTCAGCGCGGGGGAGAGGGTGGGGAAGGGGGTCTGGAGGTGGTAGGCCTGGCGGTAGCGCTCGTAGACTTCAGGAAGTTCTGCCGGGGTGAAGGGGAGCAGTCGGTAGACGGGTGGATCCTGCAGGAGACTGCCCGTGTCCGGGGGAAGCGGAGCATTGTGGTAGCGATGGACGGAGAGTTCCAGCCCGTGGCGCAGGACCTGGAAACTCTCCGGTCGGAAGGTGAGGAGCACTTTGAGCCCGTCCGTCCGCAGGAGAGCACGGTCCACCTGCCAGGTCAGGCGGACCATGTCGGGGCTCTCGTTGACGCCGTCCAGGACGACCAGCAGCGGCCAGGAGAGGATGGCTTCGCCGGGGAAGGGAGAGAGGTCGGGGAGCAGGGAGGCCAGAAGTTCCGGAAAGGGGCACTCGCCGTCCAGGATACCGGCCGGGCAGGCCAGGACGGGGCGGCCCTGCACCGTCTCCTGGCGGGCCAGCCAGAGGGCAAAGTCGGTCTTGCCCATGCCAGAGGGGGCGACCAGGAGGAGGCCGGGGCGGTCGGAGGCCAGGAAGTCGTCCAGGAGGGTCAGGAGGGCAGGACGGGGGACGTGGAGGGCGGCAGCTTCCAGCCGGTCGTGGCCCCAGAGGCGGAGGTGGGCCTGCCGGCAGGCCCGAGGGTATATAGGGCAACTTGCCCCACTGCCGCAGGACTGCAGGAAGGGGAGAACCCAGGTCTGGGACATCCCCGCCCGGGTGACGGCCCAGCGGACCAGACCGGTGATGTGGCCCGGCGAGATGGGGTAGCCGGAGCGCCACTTCTGGACGGAGGCCGGGGAGACATGGAGGGTTTCGGCCAGGTCCAGTTCGGCGGCGGCGATGGTGGCTTCGGGGTGGCGCTGGCGGAAACCGTGAATGGCCTGGTTCAGGAGGCGCTGCCTCAGGTCGGAGCGGGGACGCATGGTCAATGAGTAACGAAAAATGACCAATAACGGAATGACCAGTGACCAATGACGGAATAACCAGTGACCGATGAGAATTATAGCACAGGGGGTAGGAGACGCAAGTGGGGGCGGAGGGCGGGTGTTCGAAGCAAAAGCGACTTGGGCTACGCCGACGCCGCTTTTCCCGCCCGGAGTCGGGTAGGTAGGGGTACTTCAGCCGGTTTTTGCCGCGCTTGCGCCGGC
>Ga0209101_1002199_pt1 | contig 13103 bp, 10 predicted proteins | sample ConPoolayeCmetaG_FD_185481 | JGI IMG/M metagenome (GOLD analysis project Ga0209101, IMG submission 185481) | Hot spring microbial mat communities from California, USA to study Microbial Dark Matter (Phase II) - Cone Pool mat layer C metaG... ... | reverse complement strand
AAGCGGGGTTTTGCGGCGGGCGGCGAAGCCGCCCGCCGCAAAACCCCTTCCTTATCCCCCCTCTCCCCTGGCCTTGCGGCCAGGGGAGAGGGGGGACAAAGGGGGGTGAGGGGCAATGAAGGCCTTCGGTCACAAAAGTGTCAACCAATTTTGAACAATCCCCAAGGGGGGTAGGTTAACTTTCCATAGCCACGGGAACAAGCTCGCGGTAACTACTCCAGTCTCAGCAGCGGGGAGAAAAATGGATAACATCATACGGAACCCGTACACCGAGCGGGCCATGATCACAGACCCGGCCATGTTTTTCGGGCGGCGGGCGGAACTGGAGACCATCTTCAGGCGACTGGCCGGTTCCCAGTGTGTCGCCGTTGTGGGTGAACGACGCATTGGCAAGTCATCCCTGTTATATCGCCTGACTCAACCCGATGTCTGCCAGACCCACCTGCCGGACCCGGCCCACACCGTCATCGCCTACCTGGACCTGCAAGGCTTGGGCGAGCTGACCCCAACCACTCTCCTGACCGAGGCCCTCCGTGTCCTGGGCCAGGTCAGTGGCCGCCGGGTAGTCCCGGAGCGGCACGCCACCGAGAGCGGGTTCCGCAACTGGGTCCAGGCTGCCTGTCGGGCTGGCTGGCGGCTGGTCCTCTGCCTGGACGAATTCGAATACCTGGCTCGCTGTGAGAACCTGGACGAAGGCTTTTTCGCCTATCTGCGTAACTGCCTACCCTCCCGCAGGTTTGGGCGCAATGACCAGACCAGAGCGCGCCCAGATGACCGGCTGCATCGTTCGCCAGCCCCTTTCTAACCTGCGGGAGGGTTCAGGGTAGGCAGTTACCTATCTGCGCAGTCTGGTCAACTGCTTTGACCTGGCCTATGTGACGGCTTCGCGGCAGAACCTGCGAGACCTGGATCCCAAGATCGAGCGCAGCGAGTTCTGGGACGTCTTTGTCCCGCTGAAGCTGGGGCTGATGCCCCAGGACGAGGCCCGGGCCCTGGTAGAAGAACCACACCAGCGCGCCGGCCTCCCCCTCACTCCCGGCAACGTCCAGTTTGCCCTGGACGCCGCCGGCCGACACCCGCTCTACTTACAGATGGTTTGCTACTACCTTTTCGAGGCCCGTCGCAAGGGTGAGGTGGGGCCACTGGACTACCAGGTCATCATGGAGCAATTTCGCGGGGAGGCGACCTGGCACTATGACTATGCCTGGCGTAATCTGAACGCCGGGGAACAAGAGACCCTGGCCCTGAGCGCCGGTGTCCCCGGTGCTTCTATGTCCGAGGTCGCCCTCCAATCCCTTGTCCAGAAGGGTCTGGTGGTCATGGAAGGGAACCGGCCGGTGCCTTTTGCCGGCGCGTTCCGTACCTTTGTGCGCGAGGTCGCAGAAGGGCCACGCCCGACTGCACCATCATACCCTGGCGAGGGCCGGGTCTTGATCACCCTCCACATTGCCGAAAGGCACAGCCTGGTGGTGGAAGTGCGCGATGGCGTGCGGTTCACTGAGCAATGCCTGAGTGACATGACCTGGGATGAGCAGGCTGTGCGCGACTATGCGCGGCGGGTAGCGCGCCTGGCGGATGATGCGGCCTGGTACGCGGAACTCAAGGCCATTGGCCGCGACCTGTATAGAGACCTGGTGGCCCGCCAGCCCAAGGTCGTGGCTGCCTTTGGCACCGGTCAGGGCCAGGTGGCCCGCGATGAGGACCTGGCGCTCACCTTTCGCACACCCCGGGAGCTGCTGGCTCTCCCCCTGGAACTGCTCTGCCCGGCTGACGGCCTGGATGAATACCAGGACCCGTGGATGCTGAACTACCCTATCAGCCGGGCTATCACCGGCGTGCGCACCCGCAAGCCGCCCCTGCCGGGCCGCTTCCACCGCGACCCGGCCCTGCGCTGCCTGTTCCTAGCCTCCGATGCCCACGGCGAGGTGCAATTGGGCCAACGCACGTTATACCTGGCCCCCCTGCCGGCCGTCCGCGAGGGCCATGAGCTAAACCGCATCGCCCGGCTGTTTGAGCAGCGCAAAACCCTGTGTCAGGTGGACCTGGTGCGGGCAACAGAGTTGACCTATCCTCGGGCGCTGGCGTTATTGACCGGCGAGGGCGGCTATCACCTGATCCACTATGCCGGCCATGGCTACTATGACCCGGTGGATCCGGTTAACAGTGCCCTGTTCTTCTGGGCAGACGAGCGCCGCCAGGCTGTGCGACCCCTGCGGGCCGGGGAACTCAAGAATCGGCTCAAGGACACCCCAGTGCAGTTTGTCTACCTGAGCTGCTGTCGGGGGGCCCAGGCCGGCGCGGCCAGTGATCTCCTGGTCAGCGATTTCCTGGGGGTCTTGGATGCCTTGTTGGTGGCACAGGTGCCGGCGGTCCTGGGGATGCGCTGGCCGGTGAGTGATGATGCTGCCGTGATCCTGGCCGAGACCTTCTATCAGGCCCTCATGCGGGGCGATGACCTGGCCCTGGCCACGCTCCGCGCCCGCCGGGCCGCCGCTGACTATGACCGACAGGACCCTTCCTGGGCCGCCCCGGTTCTGGTGGTGCAGTAACGATGCAGGTCTACGTCGCCGTCGCCGGCAATATCGGCGTGGGCAAGACCAGCCTGGTGGAGCGGCTGTGCCGGCACTTTGACTGGCAGCCGATCTATGAGGCTGTCGCCACCCATCCCTACCTGGATGATTACTACCGGGACATGCCCCGCTGGGGTTTCCATTCGCAGATCTACTTTCTCACCATGAAGCTGCGTCAACAGCAGGCCATCGCGGCCACGCTCCACGCCCGGTCGTGTTGCCAGGACCGCAGCATTTACGAGGACGCCGAGATCTTTGCCTGGAGCCTGGCGAAGCAAGGCATCCTCTCCCCCCGCGATTTCGAGACCTATACCCTGCTCTATGAGGCTGTGGTTGATACCGTGCCTCGCCCCGATCTGCTCATCTACCTGCAGGCCGCAGTCCCCACCCTGGCGGAACGCATCGTGGCCCGGGGTCGCCCGGTGGAGAAAGGTATCTCCCTGGCCTATCTGGAATGCCTTAACGTGCGCTATGAGGAATGGATAGCGGCCTTTGATCGCTGCCCGGTGCTGGTGCTTCCGGCCGACGATCTGGACTTTGTCCACAACACCGCTCACCTGGACCACGTTTTTGCCCAGGTAGCCAGCGCCCTGGCCCCCTCGCTGACGCTCCATAACCCTCCCGCAGGCCTGGCAATTCACACCCAGCGTTAGAGTAAGCGGCGGAAGGGTACAGCAGGTTTGTGCTACGCTGTGCGCGAAGCGGCGGGCCAGGCGCGCCGGTCTCAGACCCGCCTGGAGCAAAACCTTCCCCTGTTGTAACTGCCTACCCTGAACCCTCCCGTATCACTACCGGACACTTTTCAATCACGAATGATGCGAATGGACGAATGGCACGAATTGGTATGAAAAACATTCGTGAGATTCGCCAGATTCGGGTCATTCGTGATGAAACTTGCGAAAATGTCCGGTAGTAAACCCTCCCGCAGGTTAGAAAGGGGCTGGCAACCGATGCAGCCGGTCATCTGGGCGTGTTCTGGTCTGGTCATTACGCCCAAACCTGCGGGAGGGTAGATAGTTACCCCCTGTTGACATTTACCAGTCTCTGTGATAGAGTGAGCAGCGTGGAACAAGCGGTAGAACCTCAGTCCGAAACCCTGGCTGCCGACGAGTCCCGGCTGGCCCGGCCCCGTTCGACCTCGCTGCGCCGGGCCGTGGCCCGGCGCCCCCGGGGACTGCTCGGCGGCGCACTCTTGCTGGGCCTGGCCGGTGCCATCTATCTGCTCACGTTGGTGCCCGGTGTCTCTGTGGGCGACAGCGCCGAGATGCAATGGGTGCCCTACACCTTGGGCGTGCTCCATGCCACCGGTTATCCCCTGTATACCATCTTGGGCTGGGCCTGGTCGCATCTCATCCCCCTGGGCACGGTGGCCGGGCGCATGAACGCCTTCTCGGCCGTGGCAGCAGCCGCGACTGTGAGCCTGACTTATATGCTTGCCCGGCGATTGACCACCTCGTTAGTGGCGGCGATCATGGCGGCGCTGGCCGTGTTGGCGGCCCCGCTGGTCTGGTCCCAGGCCGTTGTGGCTGAGGTTTATAGTCTGCACCTGCTTATCGTGGTCTCACTCCTGTACCTCCTGGTGCGATGGGGGCAAAGCCGGCGTGCCGACCACTGGCTCCTGGCCGCAGCCCTGGTGACCGGATTGGGCCTGGCACACCATCGCACCATACTGCTCCTGGCCCCGGCCGCCCTACTCTTCGTGTACGTCGTAGACCGGTCCATCTGGCGGCGACCACGTCTGCGACCGGGAGGCCGGCTATGGTTGAAAGCCCTGGGCCTGTTCCTGCTGGGCCTGTTGCCTTACCTCTATGTGCCCTGGCGACTCGGCCTCGGGCCGCAAACCCTGGACGTGATCAGTGGGGCCTCTTTCTGGCGAGCCTTCGTGACCTTGCGCCCGGACTGGCAGGAGTTGGTGCCTCAGGTCTTGTTGGAGCAGTTCGGCCTGCCGGGTGTCCTGGTCGGACTGGTGGGCCTCTGGTGGCTCCCCACTCGACCGGGCGGCTGCCGGCGCCCCTTTGGTCTGCTGCTACTGCTCTATGCCCTGGCCCAGATCGCTTTCGCCGTGGCCTATTCCGTGACTGATGTGGCCGTCTTCCTGTTGCCGGCGATCCTGATCTATGCCCTGTGGATCGGAGCCGGTGTGGATGCGGTCTGGGTGGTTCTGGGGCGTTGGGGTTGGGCGAGCAAGCCCCGGGCCATCGGTGGTGTGCTCCTGGTGGGGGCGTCGTTAGCCCTCCTGGCTCTGCGTCTCCCCGACTGGGCGGCTCAAAGCGCGGCGATAACCGCTCGCACTGAGGCCGAAGTTCAGCGCATCCGCAGCGTGGCCCAGGGTTCAGCGGGCCTGGCCGTGGAACCGAACGCTGTCCTGAACGTGGAGGGCGGCATCTATGGCGCGTTGCTCTATCACCAGGCCATCAATGGGCAGGCCATACCGCCGTTCATCCAGGTCTACATCCCCTTCGCACAAGACTACTACGACCAGACCCTGGCCGAAGCCCAGGACCGGCCGGTCTACCTCATGTATAGTTACGATGCGACCCGGGTCCCGGCGCGTTACCGCCTGACGCGGCAGGGTGAGGTCCTCCGGGTGACGACCGCCGCCACCATCACCCCCACCCACCTGCTCCGACGCTCGCTGACCAACGACATCGAGTTGTTCGGTTATGACATAGTCACCGGCGGGCTATCGCTATACTGGCAAACCCGCCGGCCGATCCAGCACGACTTTGGGGTCTATGCCCATTATTTTGCCGCCGACCTGACGCCCGCCGGCCAACAGGATAAGGTCCCGACGGGCCGGACCTGCTATTACCCGCCCTCCCACTGGCCCCCCAATGAACCGATCCTCGATCTGTTTGACCTGCCGGAAGGCGTCACATACGCCCGCGTGGGATTGACCCGCGATGAACCGGCGTACACGGTCATCCAGGTGGGAGCGATCCTGGAGGGCGGCGAGCACCCGGTGGGCGAGAATCTGGGTCAACTCATTGACCTGCTGGGCTACGATCTCACCTGCCAGGGCGAGATCATGCGCCTGACCCTTTACTGGCAGGCACGTCAACCCGTGCCCCATGATTACACCGTATTCGTGCACGCCCTGGATGCCAACAACGGTCTCATCGCGCAACGCGACCAGCAACCATTGGGAGGTTTCTATCCGACTTCCCTGTGGCAGCCCGGCGAGATCATCGCCGACCGTTACGAGCTATCACCCTCGTCGTTATGCCAGCGTCTCCTGGTGGGAATGTACCTGTGGCCGTCCATGGAACGCCTGCGCCCGCCCAGTGGAGAAGCCATCACCATCGAGTTGCGCCCATAGCAGTTCTCAGTCCACAGTCCCGGGTCCTCAGTCCCATCCGTGGACTGGTGACTGAGGACTGGTGACTGAGGACTGGTGACTGAGGACTGGTGACTGAGGACTGGTGACTGAGGACTGGTGACTGAGGACTGGTGACTGAGGACTGGTGACTGAGGACTGACGACTGCCGACTGAGGACTGAATGGACGAAGCAGACTTGATCGCCGCCAGCCAGAAGGGAGACACCGCCGCCTTCAACCAACTGGTGTGGGCGTATCAGGAGCGCGCGTACAACCTGGCCTATCGGATGTTGGGCGATCCAGATGCGGCTGCCGACGCGACTCAGGATGCCTTTCTCGCCGCCTACCGCGCCATCGGCGGGTTCCGGGGCGGTTCATTCCGGGCCTGGATCCTGCGCATCGTCTCCAATGCCTGCTATGACCAGCTCCGTCGTCAGCAGCGCCGGCCCACCGCCTCCCTCGAGGCCCTCTACACTGCCACCGAGGAATACTCGACTCTGGCGCGGCCCGGCGTCGGCAATGGTCCAGAGAACCACGTTTTGCGCCAGGAGGTATGGGAGTTGGTGAGCGCCGGCCTGCAAACCCTCCCCCCTGACCAGCGCGAGGCGGTGATCCTGCGCGACATCCAGGGCCTTGACTACCAGGAGATCGCCCAGGTGACCCGGGTCTCCCTGGGCACGGTCAAATCGCGCATCAGTCGGGGCCGCAGCCGGTTACGCGATTACCTGCGCCGGCACCCGGAACTTTTGCCCACCGCTCTGCGTCAGTAGAGTGGAGAGATAGATTGTAACTGCTGCTCAGCCTGTACTCTCCCGCAGGTTCGAAAGTGTCTGGCAACGGGTCAAGCAGGTCCACTCTGGTCTGGAGATCGTGCCAGAACCGGCGGGAGGGTGCGATAGATTGACGATCAGGGACATGAAACCATGTTGGGCCAACGGAGTTCTCAGGCCAACAACCATCTGACCGACGACCTGCTCTCGGCTTATCTGGACGGACAGGTGACGAGCAGGGAGCGGGCGCGAGCAGAAGCCCATCTGGCCGAATGCCCGGCCTGTGCCGGTGAGCTGCGCGCCTTGCAGGCCACTGTGAGCCTCCTGCGCGAGATGCCCTCGGCGCCGTTGCCGCATGCCTTCACCATCCCGGCCACTGCCACTCGCCGGACGCGGGGGATCACGCTATGGGACACATTCTCACGTGGCTGGGGCTACCGGGCGCTGCAGGGGGCTACTCTCCTGGCGGCGGTATTGCTGATGACGGTATGCAGCGGGGACCTGCTGCTCCAAACAACTGTGCCGGCCCTGGCTCCCGCAGCGTTGGCGCCAGCAGTGGCCTCCACCCCGGCGACGGACCAGGAGTGGCGCACCGCTCAGCCCTCGCCCACCGGGGCACGCGCGGCCCGGCAGGCAGTAGAGATGACAGCCCCCGTCCCGGCAGCATCCACCAGACCAGCGGCACTCACTGTCCGACCGGGTACGCCGGCGCTTACCACGCCGGCCAGCAAAGCGGCATCCGGCACCGAGACCCCCATCCTGGTCGCTGGCACGGTCCAGGAAACGCCCACGCCAGTCCCGCCAGCCCCATCATCGCCGACGGCGGTGCCGGGTACCGGCCCACGCTTCCTGACCAGTGCCACCCCCACCGAGGAAACGACCACCGACGCCGGCACCACGCCTGGCCCGGCTCCCACGACGGTCACGCTGGTCTACCAGCCGTCACCAGCCCCCTTGCTGGAATCTGAGCCAGCGTTGGCCCCCACGCCTCAACTCAGCCTGATACGTCTGGCCGTCTATGGCGTCGAGTGCGCCCTGCTGGCCGTGGTCGTCGGGTTGACGGTCATCACCGGGGCAGCCTGGCTCACCCGTCGCCACAAGATAGACGAGTAACAGGACCACCTCCCAAGCCATTACCTTCGCTGTCGGTTCACCTATACTTTCCGCTAAATCGCGTTTTAGACCGTTTTTGGCCTCTTTGAGCGGCGAAACCCACTATATGTAGTGGTCCCGTCGTTGCTAAACTACCGCATGTAGTGGTTAAAATTTTAGCGGAAACTAAAGTTCACACAAGTCCCTGACATCCGGGCGTAACTTTTGTCAGGGAAGTAACAAGGGGGGAGAAGACCTTTCTGGGGGTTTTTGTGGCGGCTTCGCCGCTGCAAAAACCCTACGAGGCATTCTTTCCCCTCCCCGCACCGCGTAGCGGTACCCTCATGCGTTTAATCACGCACAGATGTCAGACGAGTCCAGGTTGTTTTTTCGGCCCGGATCGAGTAGAATATCACTGTAGCCTCCCGCAGGCCGGAAGACGGCTGGCAACCGGGGCGACCGGTCATCGGGGCGCGCCTACCGGCGTCTGGTCTGATACCTGCCATCCAATCTGCGGGAGAGCGGGCAGTTATGGCTCAGGGCAGATATGCCCGGCCTACCCGCTGTCGGGCGCTCAATCAGGCCCTCGGCCCCACGTCTGCGACCCCCAGCCCAGGCTGGACTGGGTGGCAGGCAGGCCGGACTGGGTGGGCCGGGCAGACCCGGCGCGAGCACAATCATACTAGGAGATCAGTTATGAAACTGGTGATCAAACTGGCTGCCGTGATGGTATTTCTGGCCGTGGTGATCAGCGTCTCGTTCCTCCTGGGATTCGGGACCGGCCAGGTAGTGGACCTGCCAAGCTGGCCGCAAGGCTTTGCCTCGCTGGCTCCCACGCCGAATCCGGCTGGCGATCTCAACGAACGCTTCCAGGTGTTCTGGGACGTCTGGCACATCGTGGAGGACGAGTTCTACGGCGATCGCCCAGACACGCAAAAGATGATCTACGGCGCGATCCGGGGCATGTTGGCAACCCTGAACGACCCCAATACCGCTTTCTCTGACCCGGTGTACACCGAGATCGAACATAGCAATATGGAAGGGCACTTTGGGGGCGTGGGCGTCGAGATCCGGATGGTGAACGGCAACCTCATCATCGTCAAGCCCATCGAGGGCACGCCGGGCGAACGGGCCGGCCTGTTGCCGGGTGACATCATCACTCACGTGGACGGCAAGGCAATCAAGGGTCTGGACGTCGTTGAGGCGATGGCCCTGATCCGGGGGCCAGAAGGCACCAAGGTCGTCCTGACGATCCAGCGCGAGGGTAAAGAACCCTTTGACGTGACCATCATCCGCGAGCGTATCCCCATCCGCACGGTGGAATACGAGATGTTGGACGGCGGTGTGGCCTACATCTTGTTGCGCCAGTTCGACGGCAATGCCACCAAAGAGGTCCGCCGGGCCTATACCGAGCTGGCGAAGCAGAACCCGAAGGCCCTGATCCTGGACCTGCGCGGCAACCCCGGCGGCTTGCTCGGCGAGGCGATCAGCGTCGCCAGCCAGTTTTTGCCCGAAGGGGCTTTGGTAGCCATCGAGCGGGACCGGGATGGGGAGCAAAAGTTCACCGCCCAGGGGGACGGGGTGGCGCCCAACATCCCGCTGGTCGTGCTGATCAATCAGAATTCGGCCAGTGCATCCGAGATCGTGGCCGGGGCTTTGCAGGACCACGGCCGGGCCAAACTCATCGGCGAGACCACTTATGGCAAGGGGTCTGTGCAGAACGTGCACGACCTGCGCGATGGGTCCAGCGTGCGCGTGACCATTGCCCATTGGCTCACCCCCCGGGGCCGGCTGATCCACGAGAAGGGTCTGGATCCGGACATCGTGGTGGCGTTGACCGAGGATGACTTGAAGGCCGGCCGGGACCCGCAACTGGACCGGGCGGTGGAGTACCTGACCACCGGCAAATAGAACAACGGTCCCGGGAAAGCAAAGGATGAAGAACCCCGTTTCCTCTCAGAAAACGGGGTTCTTGCGTTTCACGTTTTACTTTAGTAACTGCCTACCCTCCCGCAGGTTTGGACGCAATCTCCGCATTGGAGTGCGCCGCAATGAGCTGCTTACCCTCTTGCCTGCCACTTTCTAACCTGCGGGAGGGTAGGGGTAGGCAGATACTTACTTTTTACTTTTTACGTTTCACTCCTCATTCACCAGCGTGAGCATGTGCGGCTCTTTAGCCTCGACCAGGGCCTTCACCATCACCATGAAATCTGGCAGGCTCTTAGACCCCAGGTCTTTCTCCGTCCGCAGCCGCACCGATACCGTCCGGTTCTGCACCTCGCGGTCGCCGATGACCAGCATATAGGGGATCTTTTGCAACTGAGCGTTGCGAATCTTAGCCTGCATCCGGTCGCCGGAGGTATCCACCTCGGCGCGGATTCCTTCTCCACGGAGTGCCGCCTGCACCCGGCGGGCGTAGTCCAGGTGCCGGTCCGCGATGGGGATGACCATCGCCTGGACCGGGGCGAGCCAGACCGGGAACGCGCCGCCATAGTGCTCGATGAGACAGCCGAAGAAGCGTTCCAGGCTGCCCAGGAGTGCGCGGTGGACCATGTAGGGCCGGTGCTCCTGCCCATCCTCGCCGATGTAGGTCATGTCGAAGCGGTCCGGCAGGTTAAAGTCGAACTGGATGGTGGTACACTGCCAGGCCCGGCCCAGGGCGTCCTTCACCTTGATGTCGATCTTGGGGCCGTAGAACGCGCCGCCGCCTTCATCAATCTTGTAGGGCAATCCTCGTGCTTCCAGCGCCCGGCGCAACGCGGCCTGGGCCTGTTCCCACCGGGCCAGCTCGCCCACGGCCTTGCCCTCGCGCGGCCGCGTCGCCAGGTAGATGTCGAACTCGCGGAACCCAAAGGCTTCCAGCATGTCCATGCTAAAGTTATAAACGCCCATGATCTCGTCTTCCACCTGGTCCGGCCGGCAGACGATGTGCGCGTCGTCTATGGTGAAGCCGCGCACGCGCAGCAGCCCGTGGAGCACGCCGGAGCGCTCGTAGCGATAGACGGTGCCCAGCTCCGCCCAGCGCAGGGGCAGCTCGCGGTAGGAGTGCAGCCGGGTCTTGTACATGAGGATGTGGTACGGGCAGTTCATGGGCTTGATGTAATAGTCCACCCCATCAATGTCCATCGGCGAATACATGTTCTCGCGGTAAAAGTCCAGATGTCCACTGATGGCCCACAGTTCGCCCTTGCCGATATGGGGTGTGGCGACGATCTCGTAGCCGCCGCGTTCATGCTCCTGATACCAGAACTCCTCGATGAGCCGCTTGATGCGTGCGCCTTTGGGGTGCCAGCAGATCAGGCCAGCCCCGCCCACCTCATGGATGCTGAACAGGTCCAGGTCCTTGCCCAGCCGGCGATGGTCACGTTTGGCGGCTTCTTCCTGTCGCCACAGGTATTCGTCCAGTTGCTCCTGGGTCTCCCAGGCCGTGCCGTAGATGCGCTGGAGCATGGGCCGGCGCTCGTCGCCGCGCCAGTAGGCCCCGGCCACGTTCAGCAGTTTCACCGCGCCGATCTGGCCGGTGCTATCTACGTGCGGCCCGGCGCACAGGTCCGTGAACTTGCCATGCGTGTAGATGGAGATGACCGCGTCGGCCGGCAGGTCGTTGATCAGCTCCACCTTGTAGGGCTGGTCCGCGAACAGTTTCAGGGCCTCGTCGCGGGAGACCTGGCGCCGTACAAAGGGCAGGTCCTGGGCGATGCGTTCGCGCATGCGGGTCTCGATCCGGGCCAGGTCCTCCGGCGTCAGTGGTCGGGGCAGGTCGAAATCGTAGTAAAAGCCGTCCTCGATAGGCGGCCCGATGGCCGTTTTGCCTTCTGGGAACATTTCCAGCACGGCCTCCGCCATCACGTGGGAGGCCGAATGTCTCATGCGGTGCAATAGCTCTTCGTTCATGGGTTCACCTCGCTTTCGGTAGATTGGTAACCTGGTACGTGGTTTCGGTTTCGGTAGTCATAGGCCACCACCTCCTCTCACTGTGATCGCCGACGGCCGACCGCAGACCGCCACGTTGCCCCGTTGTCGGTGGTCAGCGGTCGAAATGAAAACGCCCCCCGTCTATCTGGGACGAGAGGCGCGCCTCACGTGGTTCCACCCACTTTCGGTCAAGGGACACTGATTCCGTTGACCCTCCTTGGGGCCGGTAACGGGGCCATCCGGGCCGCCATACTCCCTTTGAGGTTTCCGGCGGCCGGCTCAGCGGTGGTTTTCGCGGGCCTCTTGGGCAAGCGAGGCTTTCAGCCAGGGACCTCGCCTCTCTGGTGCGGCAGGCCCGTTACTCGTCCGCGTCAACGCCAAAGATGTCTTTGCAGCTTTTATTATACCACACCGGGGGCCGTTGTACAACCCCCGTCCCTGACATCCGTGCGTAATTAAACGCATGAGGGCCCTGCCCCACTCCCCACTTCGTCGCCGCTACGCGATGCGGGGAGGGGAAAGAATGCCTGGTAGGGGGTTTTGCGGCGGCGAAGCCGCCGCAAAACCCCCTCGAGGCTTTTCCCCTCCCGCTGTTCCTTCCCGGACGTAACTGCCTACCCTGAACCCTCCCGCAGGTTAGAAAGGGGCTGGCAACCGATGCAGCCGGACCTGGGCGCGCCTACCGGCGTCTGGTCTAGCCATTGCACCCAAACCTGCGGGAGGGTGGGTAGTTACCCCGGATGTCAGTTAGCTTGCTGTTGACACCTCACGGCGGCCGGATTATAATCCCCTCCAGGGCAGAAGCTGATCGGGGTTGCTGGAAATATATGCACCACATCTACTGGATATTACCAAAGCTGTTGGCCGGCCGACCCGGACCAGAGTGCGCCCCCTGGGACCTGCACGAGTTATGGCGGGCCGGTTTCCGCGCCCTGGTCACCCTGGACCGGCGCGGCGTGGACCTGGCAGTCGTGTGCCGGATCGGGTTCGCGCATCGGTGGTACGAGCGAGAAGACCTGCCGGACATCGTGCTGCGGACGTTCCAGGAGCAACTACAGTTCGTGGCGGCCATCGAGCCGGCGCTGGCCTTTATCCACGAGCAGTTATCGGCCGACCAGCCCACGCTGGTACACTGCTGGGCCGGACGAGACCGCACCGGGGCCACGCTGGCCTGTTACCTGGTACGCTACCACGGTCTGACGGCAGATGCAGCCATCGCCCAGGTGCGGGCGACCCGGCCGGATGCCATGGCCGCTCCCGGTTATACCGATGTGGTGGACGTGTTGGCCTGGCAAGAGGGCAGAGCACATAAACGCTTGGTGTGAATTAGAACAACTGGGTTGAAAAGAAGGCGATCATGGTGTAGAGTTAGCGCGAAAATCACGAATGGAGAGGAGCTAACTCATGGTTGACACCGATACCTTTTTGACCACCCTGT
>Ga0209101_1002197_pt1 | contig 13112 bp, 8 predicted proteins | sample ConPoolayeCmetaG_FD_185481 | JGI IMG/M metagenome (GOLD analysis project Ga0209101, IMG submission 185481) | Hot spring microbial mat communities from California, USA to study Microbial Dark Matter (Phase II) - Cone Pool mat layer C metaG... ... | reverse complement strand
CCCCGTCCCCTCTCCCGCGCGCGGGAGAGGGGTGACCAGAGTCTTGCGCCGGGGCGTCCTGATGCGGCAGAAGCCGCGTTGGCCCAGATGTTCTGTCCGCCCTTAAACCCCAGCGGGGGGAGGGCTGGGGAGGGGGGCAGTCACCTTGCCCGCGTAGACGTGACGAGGGCGGGCCGCCCGCGCTCTCGAGCCGTTTTCATCGGGCGTTGTGCGCCCCGCAAATGTGGCCTAACGTGAACATGGGGGAACCAGGTTCGCCCATACCCCCGCCCGCGGGGGGTGTGGGAGGGTTGCGCCCTCACGCAGGGATATGGGGAAACCTGGTTTCCCCATGCCCCCGCCCGCGGGCGGGTGTGGGAGGGCGCAGCCTTCCCAGAAACACCCCGGGGGCAAGGCGCCCGCCCCGTGGTACAATAGCCGCTGCGGTACAGGTATCTGTTTACCGCGACCATGCACGAGACCGTTTGGGGGCCGCAGTGTGAACTATGCCTTCCTGCAAGCCACGTAACCCGAGGTGATCGAACCAACCTCCACAACTGATCTGGCAACCCTCGAGCGGGCGATTGACCCGTGGCTGCGCCACATGGCCTGGCGGCGCGATTTTGCGCGCTGGCGCGAGCGCCGCATCAACCAGGAGCGCTACCAGGACGAGCGCCTGGACATGCTCACCCGGATCGCCGGGCCGCTCGAGGGGCTGCGCCTGCTTGACCTGGGGGCGGGCATGGGCGGCTTCGCGGTGGCGGTGGCGCTGCGGGGCGCGGAGGTGATGGCCTGCGAGTACAACCTGGCCTACTGCCGAATTATCGAGTTGCGCGCGGCGCGCCACGGGTTGCGTCTGCCGGTCGTCAATGCCGCCGGCGAGGCCCTGCCCCTGCCCGATGCCTCGTGTGATGCGCTGACGGCCTGGGATGTGCTGGAGCACGTGCGCGACCCGCGGGCGGTGCTGGGGGAGATGCGGCGGGTGCTGCGGCCCGGCGGCCACGCCCTCATCACCGCAATTAACCGGCGGGCCTGGGTGGACCCTCACTACCACATCCGGGGCATCAACTGGCTGCCCCGCCCGCTGGCCGAGGCGATCATCGCTGCGCGGGGGCGCAGCAAGGCCGGGGCGGCCTTCCGCGATATGCAGCGCCTCAGCGAGATGCACTACTTTCACTACCCCGAACTGGTGCGGCTCTGCGAGACGCTCGGCTTCCGCGTGCGGGATCTGCGTGAGGAGCAGTTGCACGCCGGGCGTCTGGCGAGCCGCAAGGCCAGCCGGCGGGCCGCGCGCGCCCTTCTGCGCCGCGTGGGCCTCGAGGAGGCGGCCTACCGCGCCCAGCGTCGCTGGTACGTGGGGATGTTCGAACTGGCCCTGACCAGGGTGGGCGCATGAACCACGCCGGACGGCTGACGCTGCCGCTGCGGACGCTCGGGTCGCTCTGGCTGGCGGCGACCCTGGGCTACCTGGCTCTCAGCCTGTTCGCCCTGGCCCCGGTGCTGCCGGTCTTCGCCACGGCCATCCCCGGCGGCCCCGTCGCCAATGTGGACGGCTGGCAGAACGTCTGGAACCTGTGGTGGTTCCATCGGGCCGTGACCGCGGGCAAGAACCCTTTCTTCACCGATCTCCTCTTCCATCCCACCGGCGTCGCCCTGGCGACGCAGACCTTTACGAGCAGCAATGGCCTGCTGGCGCTGCCCGTCACGGCGCTCTTCGGTCCCATCGCCGGTTACAATGCGGCCATGCTGCTCTCCTTCGTCCTGGCCGGGTTGGGGGGCTTTGCCCTGACGCTCCACGTGACCCGGCAGCCGGTGGTTGCCTTCGTCGGCGGGTGCGTGTTCGCCTTCGCGCCGTTCCATATGACCAAGGTCTGGGATGGGCAGTTGGAACTGGCGGCGGTGCAGTGGCTGCCGCTGTACGCGCTGTTCCTGCTCCGCGCTGCCGCGCCGGAGGGCGGCTGGCGCGACGCGGCGCTGGCCGGGGCCTTGCTCGCGCTGATCGGCTACACGAGTTGGTACTACTTCTTCTTCGCCGCGATCGCCAGCCTGTTCATGGCCGCGCTCTGGCTACCCTACCGCGCCGGGTCGCGGGCGCTGGGCGGGGCGGCGCTGCGCCTGGCGGCGGCGGCCGGCCTGGCGGCGCTGCTGCTGGCCCCGCTCCTGCCGCCCCTGCTGCGCGGAGCGCTGGGCCAGAGCGATCCCGCTCCGGGGATGGCTCTGCTCGGCGACCGCTCGGCGAACCTGCTGGACTTCTGGCTGCCAAGCAATCTGCACCCCCTCTGGGGCGAAGCCGCGCGCGCCCTGGGCGAGGGCTGGCACCCCTACATCGCCGCCTGGAACGTGGCCCTGGGCCTCACCCCGCTGTTGCTGGCCCTCGTCGCCCTGCGCCTGGACCCCGGCGCGGCCTGGCGCTGGGCGGCGCTGGGACTGGCGGCGGGTGTGCTGGCCCTCGGCCCCAGGTTGCAGGTCGGCCCCTGGCGCACCGGCATTCCCCTTCCCTACGCCGGGCTGGCGGCCCTGCCCGGCGGCAACCTGGCCCACCGCCCGGGCCACTTCGTGATCATCAGCGTAGTGGCCCTGGCGGTGCTGGCCGGCCTGGGGTTGCGGGCGCTCATGGCCCGCGCCGGCCCCGCGTGGCGCGTCTGGCTGCCCCTCGTGGCCCTCCTGGCTATCGGGCTGGAGTTCTTGCCCCCGCGCTGGCCGCTGTGGACCCCGGCGACGCATCCCTACTATGCGACGCTGGCGAGCGCGCCCGGCGCCCTGCTGGTGCTCCCGCCGCCCATGGAAGACAGCCAGGCGCTGCTGGCCCAGATGCGCCACCAGCGCCCCATCCTGGGCGGGTTCCTGGCCCGGACGCCGCCCTACGATCCGCCCCACGCCCCCGGCGTGCGCGAGTTGTGGGAGCCGCGCGCCACACAGCCGCTTCTTGCCGCCACGCCCGAGGAGAGACGGGCGGCCCTGCGCTCCTATGGCATCAGCCACATCGTGGTGGAGCGGTCGCGCCTGGAGGCCGGCGCGGAGCGCGCCCTGGAGGGCGTGATCGCCGACCTGCTTCCCGGCGTCAGCCCGGAGTACGCCGATGAGACGCTCCGGGTGTACGCCGCGCCTGAGGGGCCGGTTCTGCCGTTTGCCTTCATCCGCGCCGGCTGGTACCCGCCAGAGCGCGAGGGCGAGCGCGTGTGGAGCTGGATGGCGGACAGGGGAGAGATCATCCTGGTCAATCCCACCGCCGCGCCTCTACCGGTAACGCTCAGCTTCAGCCTGGCGAGCTACCTGCGCCCGCGGGAGTTGGCGCTCGACCTGGACGACGCACCCCTCGCCCGTCTGACCGTTCAGCCTGCCGAGATGCGTGTGGCGTTGCGCCTGCTGGCCCCGCCCGGCGCGCACCGGCTGACCACCCGCGCCCCTGCCGAGCCAGAGGCCGCCTCCTCGGCCCGGCCGATCAGCGTCGTCTTCAGCGCCATCGAGGCGCGCTGGGGCCGCCAGGAGTAATACCATTTCAGCCCTCCATGCGGCTATGTCGCACAACGCCGCAATGAACATAAGGTTGTTCTTGGGAGGGCGCAGCCCTCCCAGACCCTCCCAGGGGCGGGGGCCTGGGTGCGCGGGCCTCCGGCCCGCGTCCGCTGAGGTATGGGGAAACCCGGTTTCCCCATACCCCCGCGTGAGGGCCAGGCTCTCCCGCGGGTGGGGGAATGGGGAAACCCGGTTGCCCCATCCCCCGCCGTCGAATGGGCACGCAATCTATGCAACAGGAACTAGTGTAGGCGGCTATGTCTTCGACCGAGGCCAGGAAGCCCTCGCTCGCCACCCAGGTTTCGAAGGCCGTGGTCTGGAACACGGTCTTCGTGCCGCTGCGCCTGGCCGCCGAGGTGCTGGCAACCATCGTCAAGCTCAATTTTCTCACCCAGGCCGGTTACGGGCTGCTGGCGCTGATCAGCGGGGCCAACAACGGCCTGGGGACGGTGGTGGACCTGGGCACGGCGCGGGCGCTGCCGAAGTACATCCCCGAGGTCAGTCGTCTCGGCGGCCCGCGGGCGGTGCTGCGCCTGCTCACCGCCGTCTTCGCCCTGCAGATGGTCGTGCTCGCTGTGCTTGCCGCCGGCCTGGCGACGCTGTACCGCGAAGCCTACCTGGAGGCGCTGCGCCGGCGGGTGCTGGACGACCCCCAGCTCGGCCCCGCCGACCAGGCCGGGCTGCTCGGGTTGCTGGGCAACTTCGGCTGGCTGGTGATCGGGGCGATCGTGGCCCTGCTCTTCCTGGGCGTGTGCTACGACATGTTCATGGCCTACCTGAACAGCTTCTTCAAGCAACGGGCATGGAACAGCATCGCCCTGGCCGCCGGGCTGCTGCCGCAACTGCTCAGCGTGGCTGCCATTCTGCTCCTGCCCGATGGGTGGGACATCCTCGGCGTGCTGGTGGCCTCAGTGCTGGCCCCGGCCATTGCCGTGGCCCTCGCGGGGTGGCAGGTGGCGCGCCTGTGGCTCGAACAGCGGACCTGGGCCCCGGCGATGCCCGCGCTTCCACCCGGCGCGCCCTGGCTGCCGCCGGGCTTCGCGTCCTACACCGGGGTCTCGTTCCTGATGACGCTAACCGACTTCCTGGCCAGCGCGTCGTTCGCCATCTACCTGGCGGGCGGGGTAAGCGACGCGGCGGTGCTGACGGCGGGGGCGGCGCTGGCGCGGATGGCCCTGGGCTACCTCTACACACCGATGGTGGGGGTGCAGGTGCCCCTGTTCACGCGGGTGCGCCAGGGGGAGGGCGGCACGCTCAATGGGGCCTACCAGTCGCTGGTGCGGCTGCAACTGCTGCTGTTTGTGCCCGGCGGGGTCGGGCTGATGCTGCTGGCCGAGCCGGCCCTGGTCGTGGTGGGGCCGCAGTACCTGGCGGCCGCGGCGATTGTGTGGGCGCTGGTCCCCTGCCTGTTCCTCGAATCGCTGCTCACCACGGCCCACAACGCCCTGATCGTCTACGAGCGCCTGGGCGTCATCATCGCCTCGCGGCTGATCATCCTGCTGGTGGTGGCGCCGCTGGCCTGGCTGCTGCCGCCGCGCCTGGGCCTGGTGGGGGTGGCCCTGGCCTTCGGGCTGGCGCGGGTAGCCGCCGGGCTGTGGGTGACGGGGAACGGCATGCGCCTGCTGGGCCTGCGCTGGCCCTGGCGCTTCACCGGGCGGGTGCTGGGAGCCTCGGCGCTCCTGGCCCTGGCGCTGCTGGGCCTGCGGGGCCTGCTGCCGCCGCTGCCCGAGGTGGTTACCCTGGCCGACCGGCTGCGCGAGGCGGTCTGGCTGCTGGGCCTGGCCCTGGCGGGCGCGGTGAGCTTCTTTGGCGCCCTGCGTCTGTTCGGCGGCCTGGAGGAGCAGGACCGCGCCCAGATCGCCCGCCTGCGCCTGCCGCTGAAGCGCTGGTGGCTCAGGGTGCTATGATGGTCTTTGAATACATCATCCGCTCTAGCCCGCGCAGGCGGGCTTCGCATTCCGTAGCCGGGGGCTTATGGTCTTTGAGAAATTAATCCGCTCTAGGCCGCGCAGGCGGCCTTCGTATCCCCTGGCCGAGGGCTTCAGCCCCACGGCCAGCCCGGCATAGCGGATGAATTTCTCAAAGACCATTGATACCATTACCATGCGGCTACGCCGCACACCAACAAGGTGAAAAAAGGGTTGTGCCTGGGAGAGCCGCGCCCTCCCAATCTCTTCCGCGGGCGGGGTTGTGGGGAAACCCGGTTGCCCCATCCCCCTGCGTGCGGGCGGCGCCCGTCCAAAGCCTCCCGCGGGCGGGGTTGTGGGGAAACCCGGTTGCCCCACAACCCCACGGGATGCAAAACGGTTGGTCCTGGGAGGGCGTAGCCTTCCCAAATCCTCCCGCGGGGTGAGGGCATGGGGAAACCCGGTTTCCCCATGCCCCTGCTCCAACGGATAGGTGTATGCACATCTGTCTCTACAATCTCACCACCACCACCCGCTACGGCGGCGTCGAGAGCTTCGTGTGGGATCTGGGGCGCGAGCTGGCCGCGCGGGGCCGCCGGGTGACGATCATCGGCGGCGTGGGGCCGCGGCGCGAGCATGCCCCCGGCGTGCGGGTGCTGACCTTTCCCTTCGTCTCGCGGCGCTTCTGGCAGGCCTTGCCGCCGCTGCGACGAGCCTATGCGGAGGCCAAGCTGCTCGAACGGCTCAGCCTGGCCGTCGCCGCGCTGCCCGAACTGGCCCGCGGGGGCTACGACGTCATCCACATCCAGAAGCCCTACGACCTGGGGCCGGCGCTCCTGGCCCGGCGTCTCGGCGGGGCCAGGGTGATCCTGGGCTGCCACGGCGAAGATTTCTACCCCGGCGATGCTCTCCTCGCCCCCCGCGTAGATGCTGCCGTCTCGTGCTCGCGCTTCAATGCCGCGACCGTGGCCGGACGCTACGGCTTCGCGCCGCAGGTGGTGTTCAACGGCATCGACACCGGCCTCTTCAGCCCTGGCCCGGCCGATCCCGCCTGGCGCGCGGCCGCCGGCGCCGATGCGCGGACGCCGCTGCTGCTCTTCGTCGGGCGCCTGCAACCCTGGAAGGGCGTCGAGACCGCCATCCGCGCCCTGGCTCAGGTGCCCGGGGCGCGGCTCGCCATTGCCGGCGACGGCGAGGATCGCCCGCGCCTGGAGCGCCTCGCCGCTGACATGGGTCTGGCCGGGCGGGTGCGCTTCCTGGGGATGGTGGAGCGCCAGGTGTTGCCTCACCTCTATCGGAGCGCCGACCTGCTGGTGGCTACCAGCCACGCCAGCGAGACCTTCGGCATCGGGCTGGTTGAGGCCCAGGCCTGCGGCCTGCCGGTGGTGGCTTCGCGCTTCGGCGGCTTCCCCGAGGTGGTTGACGAGGGCCGCACCGGCCTGCTCGTTCCCCCGCGCGATCCGCTGACCCTGGCCGAGGCGCTGAACACCCTGCTCGCCGACCCGCCGCGCCGCGCCGCCATGGCCGCCGCCGCGCCCGCCTGGGCGGCGCAATTCAGTTGGTCCGCGGTGGCGGATCGCATCGAGTCGGTGTACGATGAAGTAGCGCGCGGAGCGAGCCATTATGGCGAACTGCGGACGCGCGATTGAAGAGCCTGGAGGGATGGGGGGAGATCTGGTTTTCCCATGCCCCCGCCCCTCTGCGGGGAGGTTCGGGGGATTGCGGAGCGCCAGGCTCCTCCGCACCTCCCCCAGGGCCGCGCAGCGAAACCATGCCTGAGCCCCGAACTCCACCGCGGGAGCGGGGCGTTGCATCTGCCTCGCGCCGGATGAAGTCTCGTTGAAACACTATGCGTGCCATGGTACCATCACACGCTCGAACGCTCCGTCAGGTCATCGTCGCGGGATCCCTGATCCTCCTGCTGATCCTGACAGGTTGGATGCGCGCCGCGCCGATGCAAGCCCAGGCGCGGTTGCCCGCTTCGATGGCCGCCGCCGGCGACTCGCTGACCAGCGCGGTGGGCAGCGGGCCGCGCTATTTCGCCGACAATACCGCCTACTCCTGGGCCACCGGCGCCAGCCCGGAGGTCAACAGCCTGGCCCTGCGCCTGGCCACGCGCAACCCGGCTCTGAGCGGCAATGTCTACAACCTGGCGCGCATCGGCGCGCGCATGGGCGATCTGCCGTCACAGATGAGCACCGTCAACGCCATCAAAGCCGAGTACGTGGCCGTCCTGATGGGGGGCAACGACGCCTGCGCGGCGACCGAGGCGGCCATGACGCCGGTGGCAACCTTCCGCCGGCAATTCGACACCGCCCTGGCGCGCCTGGCCGAAGGCTCGCCAGGCGCCCGCGTCCTGGTGCTGAGCATCCCTGACCCGACCCAGCTCGTGTCGCTGTTGCGCGACAACCGTTCCGCGGTGGCTATCTGGGCGCTCTTCGACGTTTGTCCTACGGCCCTGGCCCGGCCCCGCTCTGATGCGCCGGAGGACGTGGCGCGACGCGAGCGGGTGCGCCAGCGGGTGGCGGAATACAACCAGCAGATCGCCGAGGTGTGCGCCGGCTACCCCCAGTGTCGCCACGATGGCGGCGCGGTGTCTGGCATCCGGCTGGAGGCCGCGGACATCTCTGCCTACGACTACTTCCACCTCTCGGCGCGCGGGCAAGCCCGCCTCGCCGAGGTGGCCTGGGCCGTGGCCGGATTTTAGCAGAGATAATACCTTTCACAGCCGTCCATGCGGCTCCGCCGCACACCGACGGGATGAAAAAAGGTTCTTCCTGGGAGGGCTGTGCCCTCCCACACCCTCCCGCGGGTGGGGGCATGGGGCAACCCGGTTTCCCCATGCCCCTGCGGGGCGGGGGCGTGGGGAAACCCGGTTGCCCCACACCCCTCTTCGAGAGCCTATGTTCACGTTAGCCGTCCATGCGGCTCGCGCCGCATACGAACAGGATGAACATAGGTTCTTCCTGGGAGGGCTGCGCCCTCCCAAACCCTCCCGCCGGGTGGGGGTATGGGGGAAACCCGGTTTCCCCATTCCCCTGCGTGAGGGCCAAATCCTCCCGCGGGCGGGGGGATGGGGAAACCCGGTTTCCCCATCCCCCTGCTCCAGCGGCCTCTGTTCACGTGGGGTGAGGAGCCGGACTCCCTCCCCCAGCGGGGGAGGGCTGGGGAGGGGGCCGTCACCTTAAGAAAACACATGCGTATTCTCATCGTCAGCACCTACGGCTTCGACCCCGCCTTCCCGAGCCGCCCCGAGCAACTCCAGGCCCGGGCGCTGGCGGCGCGCGGTCACGCGGTCGTCGCCCACGAATACCTCGACCCCCGCTACCCCGGGCAGTCCCACCGGCACGAATGGCTGCCCGGCGGCGTGCCCGTGCATCGCGCGGCGACGCTGGGCTTTGTTGCCCCCGAGGCGCTGCTGCGCCTGCTGAGGGCGGATCGGCCCGAGGTGATCCACCTGCACCACCTGCGCAACCTGCTCGGCTTCCAGACGGTGCTGGCCGCGCGGCGGCTGGGCATCCCCACCGCGCTCACCGTCCACGGCCTGTTGCACGATGGTGACCTGGTGGCCGACCGCGAGCGGCCCCTGGAGGCCCCGCTGCGCTACCACAATCTGCTCACCACGCCGGGCCGGCTGGCGGCGCGCCTCGTCCGTGGCGCGCACCCACGTCGCGCCGCGCGCAACTACCTTATTCACGCTCCCCTGCTCCGGGTTGACCACGTCGTGGCCCTGTCGCGCGCCGAGCGGGATCTGCTGGCGCGTCTCGGGGTTGACCCGCTGCGTATCAGCGTGCTGCCCAATGCGGTCGATTTGCGCGCCTACGCGGACGAGCCGCCGCCGGTGGGCGCGCGCGACCCGCTGGTGCTGTTCATCGGGCAACTGGTGCCGCGCAAGGGCTTCGACCTGCTGGCGCGGGCCATGCCCCTGGTGGCGCGGGCCGTGCCTGAGGCGCGCTTCGTCTTTGTGAGCCACAATCGCAGCGGCGAACCCGAGTTGCGCCGTATCGTCGCGGAGGGTGGCGTGGCCGGGCGGCTGGCGATCGTGGGGCCGGTGAGCGAGGCGGAGAAGATCGGCCTGTTGCGCGAGGCCGCCGTCATGGCCGCGCCGAGCCGCTACGAAGGCTTCGGCATCCCCCTGATCGAGGCCCTGGCCGCCGGGGCCCCGGTCGTCACTACCGATGTGGTCGCCGGCAACGAGATCATCGATCACGAACGCACCGGTCTGCTCGTGCCCTATGGCGACGTGGAGGCGCTGGCGGCGGCGATCATCCGCCTGCTGCGCGATCGGCCCCTGGGCGCGCGCCTGGCCGCCGCCGGACGCCCTGAAGCCTTTGCCCGTTACAGCGCCGAGAACCTGGCCGTCCAGCTCGAAGCCCTCTACGACCGGCTGGTCGCCCGGCGCGAGTTGCAACAGGTGTCGGAAGCATGCTAGCCAGGGCCTTCGTCCCGGCCGTCAGAGACCAGCATGTGCGGCGACGGTACACAGAGGTCTATAATGGGGTCAGTCCTATAACGAGACTTCTGCCCGGAGGGGAGGCTCGGAGCGGCTCCGCACCCCTGAAAACCCCTGGGAAATCCTGCGGGAGCCGCCGTTCTCCGCTACTCCCGTTGAGACCAGGCCTCGTTGTAGTACTGGATGCTGATTCCGAGGTGCTGCGATGACCTGCGACATCCCCCTTGCTCCGCCAGATGATCCGGTGCTTGCAGAGGTGGTGCGACGCCTTGGCGATGCCTATCAGCCAGAGCAGATCTTTCTCTTTGGATCACGAGCGCGTGGCGATGTGAAACCGGACAGTGATTATGACGTGATGGTGATCGTAAAGGATGATGCGCCGCCTGAGCGCCGTAGCAGCCGTCTGGCTTATCAAGCCCTTCGTGGCACCGGAACAGCCGTAGATGTACTGGTTTGGACGCGAAAGATGTTTGATGAACGTCTGCATCTGCCTGCGTCGCTTCCGGCAACAGTTATTCGCGAAGGGAAATTGATCTATGCAAGACGATCCGATACTCTTGATTGATGTGCGTGCCTGGTTGACGAAAGCCATGAACGACTTACGTGGCGTAGACGTCGATCTCGCCGCGAAACCTCCATTGCTAGAAGATGCGCTGTTTCATTGCCAGCAGGTCGTTGAGAAGTCGTTTAAGGCGTTTCTTACGTATCATAATGAGCCATTTCGTCGCACTCACAGTTTGGAGGAGACCGGTGAGGCGTGCCTGCGATACGATGCGACTCTTAAACCGCTCGTTGATGAGGCTGTGCCGCTGAGCCAGTATGCCTGGATGTACCGTTATCCAGGTCATCCCGCTGTTCCTTCGGTCGAAGAGGTTCTTCTGGCCCGTGATTGTGCCCAACGTGTGTATCAGGCCATTCTTGATCGTCTTCCTGCCCGGGTGCATCCTGAACCTTGAGACGCGCCATCGCAACCTCGTCGCTCCCTCGCTCCCCCCTCGCTGCCGTGGCGCCCCCGGAAGGATGGCGCTGGCGTCTCGGCGTGCTGCTGGGGTACCTGCTGCTGGGTGTGCTCTTCACCTGGCCCCTGGCTCTGCATCTGGGCGAGAGCGTCATCCAGAAGGGCGACCTGCCGGTGGATGCCGCCCAGGGGGTGTGGAACCTCTGGTGGGCCCGTAGCGCGCTCCTGGCCGGCGAGAATCCCTTCGTTACCCGGATGCTGTTCCATCCGGCCACCCTCAACCTGCTGTACCAGACCCTGAGCCTACCGAATGCGCTGCTGGCGCTGCCGGTGTTGCTCCTGGCCGGGCCGGTGGCGGCGTTCAATAGCGTGGCGCTGCTCTCATTCGGCCTGGGGGGGTACTGGATCTATCGCCTGGCCCGCGCTTTCACGCTCGACCGCTTCGCGGCCCTGGCGGCGGGCTTCGTCTTCGTCTTCACCCCCTACCACGCGCAGCGGGTGTGGAGCGGGCCGCTGGAACTGATCGCCACCCACTGGCTGGCGCTCTACGCCCTGCTGCTGGCGCGCGCCCTGGCCCGGCGCGGGCCCGCCAGCGTGGCCGGCGCGGCCCTGGCCCTCGTCATCGCCACTCTGGCCAGCCAGTACTACGGCCTCTATGCCGCCGTCTACACGGTCTTCTATGTGATCCTCGCCGCCCTGCTCGCGCCGCGCGAGGCGCGCTGGCCCACCTTCCTGAGCGGCGCGGGCATCGGCGCGCTGTGGGCGGCCATGCTGCTCCCGCTGGTGATCTGGGCCGGTGGGCTGGGCGCGGCGGTGCTGGAAGACTGGTACGCGCGCCAGGTCTACCATTCAGTGGCGCTGGTAGATCTGGCGGCTCCGAATGTGCGCCACCCCCTCTGGGGCGGCGCCGCCGAGGCCTGGCTGAGCCAGCGCCACCCCTTCGGCCCGGAAGGCGGCGCGGGGATGGGGCTGGGGGTGGCCATCCTCATCGGCGTGGCCCTCTGGCGGAGCCGGGGCCGGGCCTGGCCCTGGGCGCTGCTGGCCCTGCTGATGCTGCTGCTGGCGATGGGGCCGCAACTGCGCCTCACGGCCGCCGAAAGCCCCGTGCCGGGGCCATTCCTGCTCCTCGACCTCTTCGCTCCCTTCCGCAACAGCAGCCGCCCGGCAATCTTCGTGGCCATCATGCTCATCCCCGTCGCCGTCCTGGTCGCCCTGGGCATGGCCGCCCTGCGCCCGCCGGCGACCGAACGCGGCGCCATGGGCGCCGTTCGCTGGGGGCCCGTCCTGGCGGCGCTGGTGGTCATCGAGAGCCTGGTGGCGCCCTGGCCGCTGATGCGCCTGCGCGCCGCGCCGGAAAGTCTGGCCCTCAACGCCGATCCGACGCCGGGCGCGGTGCTCGATCTGCCGCCCCGCCTCAACGACAGTGTGGGCCTGCTCAACCAGATCTGCCACGGCCGGCCGATCATGGGCGGCTACCTGGCCCGCATCCCCTTCTACCCCATCGTCGCGGCTTCCTCGGCGACCCGCGGGTTGTGGCTGGCCGCCGAACCGCTCCCCGACATCGTGCCCCGCGACCCTGCCGCCGAGCTGGCCAGCCTGGGCGCGCGCTTCGTCGTGCTGGATCTCACCCAACTCCCGCGCGCGGACCAGCGCCGGCTGCGCGAGCAACTCGCTGTTCCCGGCATCAGCCGCTTCAGCGCCAGCGACAGGCGCGAGATCTACGCGGTGGACCCGGCGGCGGCCCGGCCGGTGGCGGTGCTGGGCGCCGGTTGGTACGAAGCTGAGCGCGAGGGGGCGCGGCGTTGGCGCTGGATGGGCGAGGAGGCCGAGGTGCTCCTGCTGGCGCGGGAGCGGTCGGTCGTCATACTGAGTTGGCGCGCCACGGCCTATGGCGCGCCGCGACCCTTGCGCGTCCGGCTGGGCGATCGGCGCCTGATCGAGGTCGGCGTGCCTGCCGCCCCCTATGACCGGACCGTCGTCCTGCGCCTGATCCTCCCCCCCGGCCAGACGACGCTGACCCTGGAGAGCCGGGCGGAGAACGTGGCCGATGGCCGGCGCCTGAGCCTCTCGCTCAGCGAGGTGCGCCTCACCGCGCTGCCCGTCAGCGCGACGTGGGCCGCCGCCGACCCCCTGGACATCCCGCCGACGCGCCCGGCGATCAGCGCGCCGCCGTGCCGGTGAGTCGTGGATGCGGCAGGCGCGGCCCTTCGTGATCCCCTGGTTCTGCCCCCGGCGGGCGCGCGCCCTGGCGCAGCCAGCAGGAGTCTGCCGCCGCGGGCGGGGGGATGGGGAAACCGGG
>Ga0209101_1002196_pt1 | contig 13115 bp, 18 predicted proteins | sample ConPoolayeCmetaG_FD_185481 | JGI IMG/M metagenome (GOLD analysis project Ga0209101, IMG submission 185481) | Hot spring microbial mat communities from California, USA to study Microbial Dark Matter (Phase II) - Cone Pool mat layer C metaG... ... | reverse complement strand
ATGGTAAACATTGCATCCTCCTGTAGCCTCATCAGGCCGGGTGTTACCCGGCGACCGTCGCCACGGGCTCGCGCCCGTGGCTAGGTTTCGGCTCAGTTGCTGTCCTCGAGGATCGTACCCCTCAGATTCGCACCCTCGAGGTTTGCGCCCTCGAGGATCGCGCCCTGCAGATTCGCACCCTCGAGGTTTGCGCCCCGCAGGTCAGCTTTCCGCAGGATCGTCCCCTCGAGGTCAGCTTCCCGCAGATCAGCACCCTCGAGGATCGTCTCCTCGAGGATCGCTCCCCGCAGGAGCGTGCCCTCGCGGTCAGGGCCCTCGATGAGCATCCTCCGCAGTTTCGCGCGCCGCAGTTTCGCGCGCCGCAGATCAGCACCCTCGAGGTTGGCGTGCCACAGGTTAGTATCCTTGAAGCTTGCTTCCTCGAGGTTTGCTCCCCGCAGGTCAGCGCCCCGCAGGTCAGCGCCCTCGAGGTTGGCGTGCCGCAGGTTTGCTCCCCGCAGATCAGCACCCTGCAGACAGGCGTCCCGCAGGTAAGCGCCCCGCAGATCAGCGCCCTCGAGGTTGGCGCGCCACAGGTCAGCACGCTCGAGGTCAGCGTACAGAAGGTTGGCGCCCCGCAGGTTTGCTTCCTGCAGGTAGATGTCTCTCGCGAAAGCACCCATGAGGTCCGCTCCCTCGAGGTTTGCACCCCGCAGGTACAGACCCTTGAGGTTAGGCTGTAGCGGGTGATCACTCCACACGCTGCACTCTGGGCTGCAGCGTAATGAGCAAAAGCGATTTCGGTGGTTAGCCTTCAACGCCTCGCAGATCAGATTTGTCATGTCATCCTCCTCGCATGTAGCCTCATCAGGCCGGGTGTTACCCGGCGACCGTCGCCACGGGCTCGCGCCCGTGGCCAGGTTTCGGCTTAGTCAGAGCCATACTCTGCAACGACGTGCGGATAGTGTGTCACTATCCAGTCCCGGATCACCGCCTTTGCCCGCTCCGCCCGCTGCCTGCTGCCCTCGCGCAACTGCATGGCGATGAGCACGTCGGGCTTGCGCTCGTAGTGTCCGGTCCACATCCGCCGGTCGTGCTCCTGGATATCGCTCAGGGCGCGCATGATCTCGACCGGCAAATCGTGGCGAGACAGGCACCCGCTTTGGCAGCGGGCCGGACGCCCGTCAGGCCGATACCATTGCGCGCTGCCGTGCGAGACGACGAGCACATCGTCCAGATGGGTTGGCACGCCTGCCAGCTGGGCCGCGTAGTACACGCTTACGGGCGCACGGAGCGGGCGCTGCCACGAGGCAGGAATGTAGCGGATGCGAATCCGCCACGAGCGCGGATCGTCAGCCGGGTCGTTCCGGCCCCGTACGGGGATAGTGCCGTCGAGCACATATCCCTCAGGGGCAGCCGCAGCCGCCAGTGCGTCGTGCGTCGCGTGATCGTCTATCGCTACCCCGTCGGGGACTCGCGCGTAGACAGTCCACTCTCTCGGCACGCGCGGCGGCTGCAGGCGTTTGATGCCGAGTGCGTCAGAGTCATGGTGCGTCGTCATGTTGTCCTCCAATCAGCCTCATCAGGCCGGGCTTCACCCGGCGACCGTCGCCAGCAACTTGTGTTGCTGGCTAGGTTTCGGCTTTATTGCTTGTTGCCTGTCATCTGGGTGCCTGTCACGCGCGCATACAGAGCCTCCACACTGTTATCGCCGTCGATCCAGGCGTTGTTTATCCGATCGCTCGCGGCATCCTCCGGCCATCCCTCCGAGATCAGGCGGTTCAGAACCTCGTTGAGCGTGTCCAGCTCTGATTGCGTAAAATTTTCCGTGTTTTCCAGGGTAAACATTGCATCCTCCAATCGTTCAGCCTCATCAGGCCGGGTGTTACCCGGCGACCGTCGCCACGGGCTCGCGCCCGTGGCTAGGTTTCGGCTTACTTCCGGATGATCGCACCCTCCAGGTTCGCTCCCTCGAGGTTCGCTCCCTCGAGGTTGGCGTCCCGCAGGTCAGCGCCCCACAGGTCAGCACTCTCGAGGTTGGCGTCCCGCAGGTCAGCGCCCCGCAGGTCAGCGCCCTCGAGGTCAGCGTCCCGCAGGTTCGCTCCCTCGAGGTTGGCACCCCGCAGGTCAGCGCCTCGCAGGCAAGCACCCTCGAGGTCAGCGCCCCGCAGGTTCGCTCCCTCGAGGTCAGCGACCTCGAGGTCAGCGCCTCGCAAGTCAGCACCCTCGAGGTTGGCGTCCCGCTCAGTGCAGATCAGATTTGTCATGTCTTCCTCCTGTAGCCTCATCAGGCCGGGTCTAACCCGGCGACCGTGACCGGTGGTCGCGAGCCACCGGCCAGGTTTCGGCTTGTCAGCGCGGCCTTCCCGGCGTCCGGGGTGCTCCGCTCTGGGTCCGGGTCTGCCTACCGCCTCCGCTCTGGTCCATGGCCTGGTAGGTCTGGGCTGTCCCGTCGCCCCGTTGTCGATGTCTATGTAGCAAATCGCTACATGGCAGTCAAGTCCGTTTTCCGGATGGTCTCGATTCGTCAAAGCCATATACCGTCATCCGGACAACTGCAATGTAGCAAATCGCTACAGGCTTGTCAAGCCCCACCTTGCGGGGCGCGTAGCAGAATGCTATATCTCTGATCCGCGTAACACATGGTTCTGAGGAGGAGGAGGTAGCCGTGAGATCAGAGAACGTCGCGCAAATACGTGCGCAGCTGGGATTGACGCAGCAGGAGCTGGCAGACCTGCTGCGCGTGCATCGTATCACCGTCACGCGCTGGGAAGCCGGGACGGGACAGGTGCCGCCCACCGTCGCGTTGCTGCTGCGTCTGATCGCTGATCCCGTGATCGGCAGCAGGGCCCGAAAAATCGTCGAGGCCTGCGCGCCCGCGTAGACACCTATCGCGGCACGCCCGTCCGCAACGCGGCGAGCGCGTGCTGCCCCACATACCAGCCGAACGCCAGCAGCGCGACGCCCAGCGCGCGCGGCCCGGCCTCGTTGAACCAATTCAGCAGTACCAGAAACACCAGGCCGCCCACCGGTATCCGTTCCCCCGAAGGCACCACCGGCGGCAACGGCTGCCACGGCGGCTCAAAAAACAACAGCACCGACGCGCCGACGTAAAACGCCGACGCACCCAGCAGTAACCAAAGGGAAAGCCTGTCGATGGCGGAGCCGACACGCGGGTCTGTCGCAATGCAGTACCCGGCCACCACGTGCAGTCCGACGCCCAGCGCCAGCAGCGTCGGCCACGATATCCACGACACCAAATCAGCCACGGTGCACGTCCCCCGTAACCGTATCACGGTCTACGAAATTATAGCAGGGTTGTACCTGGCCGCAACCGACCTGAACGGAGACCGCAAATGTCCACACTAAAACGTCAACGCCCCGTAGGACGCCCCACAGATTACACGCCCGAGATCGCTGCTCTGATCTGCGAGCGCGTCGCACAGGGCGAGCCCCTCAACGCGATCTACTCCGAGCCCAATATGCCCAAACGCGCGACCGTCTACGGCTGGATACGGAAATATCCAGAGTTCGCAGCGATGTACGCGCGTGCGCAAGAGGATCGCGCCGACTATTTCGCGGACGAAATCGTCGCTGTCGCGGACGATTCGCGCCTGGCGCCAGACGATCGCCGCGTGCGGGTTGACGCGCGGAAATGGGTGGCCGCAAAACTCAGGCCGCGCCGCTACGGCGAGCGCGTCGAGCTGTCGGGCGATCCGGAGCGCCCGGTGGTGCCGGGCCGAATCGAGGTGGTGATTGTCGATCCTGTCAGCACAGCCGATCCCGCCGGCGCATCGGATTGAGGTTCCGCGCGCGTTTTTGCCGCTGCTGCAGCCGGCGCGCTACAAAGGCGCGTATGGCGGGCGGGGCAGCGGCAAGTCGCACTTTTTTGCCTCCCAATTGATCACGCGCTGCCTGCGCGAGCGCACCCGCGCGGTGTGTATCCGCGAGGTGCAGAACACCATCAAAGAATCGGTCAAACAGCTGCTCGAAGACAAGATCCGCGCGTCCGGCTACGCCTCGGCGTTCCAGCTGCTCGAGACGGAAATCCGCTGCCCGCACAACGGGTTAATCATATTCAGAGGGATGCAGAGGTATAACTCGGAGAATATCAAATCCCTCGAGGACTACGATATCGCGTGGGTGGAGGAGGCGCAAACCCTGTCCGAGACGTCGCTGCGGCTGCTGCGGCCGACGATCCGAAAAAAAAACTCGGAGCTGTGGTTCTCGTGGAACCCGCGGCGCGCAACCGACGCGGTGGACCGGTTTCTGCGCGGCCCGGAGCGTCCGGCGGACGCGATCGTCGTGCAGGTCGGCTGGCAGGACAATCCGTGGTTTCCTGAGGTGCTGCGGCGCGAGCTGGAATACGACTACGCACGCGACCGCGATCTGGCGGATCACGTCTGGGGGGGTAATTACGAGGTGGTGACGGAGGGGGCCTATTACGCCCGGCTGCTGCTGGAGGCCGAGCGGGACGGGCGGATCACGGACGTGCCCTACGAGCCGGCCGAGCCGGTCTATACGGCCTGGGACCTGGGGATCGACGACTGCACGGTGGTGTGGTGCGCGCAGATCGTCGGCTATCAGGTGCGGGTGATCGACTATTACGAGACGCGCAACGAGGCGCTGCTGGACGTGGCGCGCCACGTGCTGCGGCTGCCCTACGCCTACGCGGAACACTATCTGCCGCACGACGTGGACACGCGCGAGATATCGACGGCGCGCACGCGGCGCGAGCAGCTGGAGGCGATCGGCCTGCGCCCGATCCGGCCGGGATCGCGGCTGCCGGTCGCCGACGGGATCAACGCGGTGCGCACGCTGATCCCGAAATGCGCATTCGACGCGCGCAAATGTGCGGCCGGCCTCGAGCACCTGCGCAACTATCGCACGGAATACGTTGAGGAACTGGACACCTACCGGCTGCGGCCGCGACACGACGCGGCGAGCCACGCGGCAGACGCGTTCCGCGAGCTGGCGGTGCAGCTGTTCGACCTGAAGGCCGCGCGCGAGCTGGCGCGGCGGCCGGTCGCCGACAGCGACTACGATCCGCTCGTGTGGGGCACGGGGTTGCACCCGGTCCACGACGAGTGGCGCATCGAGGATATCTATCGCCCGTGGTAGTGCTGCGCCCCTACGACTACTACGCCTGCGAGTATCTGTGTCTGTCGCTGCGGGAGCAGGACCGGCGCGAGATTTTCAATCTGCGCCCCTACGACGAGGCCGTCCTGCTGGCGCAGGAGTGTCACCACTGGTTCAGCGACACCGGCAACCGCTGCCGGATAGCGTGGCACGACGGCCGTCCTGCTGGGCTGCTGGGGCTGGTGTGCGTCTATCCCCAGGTGTGGGAGGCGATCGCGTTCGGGACCAACGCGTTCAGGCGGGTGGCCGTTGCGCTGGCGCGCTGGGGCCGCCACGAGGCACGGGCCGTGCTGGCGGCCGGGCTGGGGCACCGGCTGCAGGCGACGGCGCGTCTCGAGCACGCGGAGAGCCTGAAATATATCCAGGCCCTGGGCGGTGCCGCCGAAGGGCCGCCGGCCCGCTGTCTGGGCAAGGACGGCGGGGACTATCAACGGTTTGTTTGGCTGAAATCAACCTACGGAGGGAACAACGATGTGCATGTCCAGCAAGGCCCCGAAACCCAAGGCGCCGCCGCCGCCGCCGACGGAGCGTGACGCCAATCTGGAGGGGCTCCGGGAGCGGCAACGCGCGGCAGGGGTGGGCGCTGCGTCCGGCCCGCAATCGACGATTCTGACGGGCAGCGAGGGTCTTCCGGACGCAGCGCCCGGGACGGGAAAGCGCGTCACGCTGGGCGGCGCGTGAGGCAGGTGTCTGAGTGACCGACGATATGCTGACGCCGCGGCAGCGGACACACTCTGCGCAGGACGAGATCGAGTCTCTCCGGCGGCGTCTGGCCACGCTGCAGACCGAGCGCCGGACGTGGGAATCGCACTGGCAGGAGATCGCGGAGCTGATGTCCCCGCGCAAAGCGGGGTTTACCGGCCGCCGCCAGCCCGGCGAGAAAGCCATGTTGGCGGTCTACGACTCCACGGCGATTCACGCCGTTGAGCTGCTGGCGGCGGGGCTGCACGGTGTGGCGACCAATCCGGCTAGCAAATGGTTCTCGCTGCGCATGACGGACGATGCGCTGAACGACATGGACGAGGTGAAGCAGTGGCTGGCTGACGTCGAGCAGATCATGTGGGCGCGCATGTACGCGCCTGGCACGAATTTCACGACGGCGCTGCACGAAATCTATCACGATCTGGCGGCGTTCGGGACCGGAATTCTGTTCTGCGGACTGCGCGACAGTGGCGGGCTGCTGTTCGAGGCGAAGCCGTTGAGCCAGTTTTACATCGCCGAGAACGCCGAAGGCGTCGTGGATACAGTCTACGGACGGACCGAGTACGCCGTCCGGCAGCTGGTGGAGCTGTTCGGCCTCGAGGCGGTCTCGGACAACGTTCGGCGCCTGTACGAGAGCGGGCTCCACGACAGTCTGGTGTGGGTGGTGCACGCGGTGTATCCGCGGCCGCAGCGGCAGGCGTCCGGGCGGAGGCGGGAGACGATGCCGTTCGCCTCGGTGTATTACGAGGAGGCCACGGCTCATGTGCTCGAGGAGGGCGGATTCCCCGAGTTCCCGTATATGGTTCCGCGGTGGTCGAAGCGGTCTGGGGAATTGTACGGCCGGTCGCAGGGGATGACCGCGCTGCCCGACACAAAAATGCTCCAGGCGATGATGCTGGTGACGATCAAGGCGGCGCAGAAGGTCGCCGATCCGCCGCTGTTTCTGCCGCACGAGGGCTTTATGGGCCCGATCCGGACGGTTCCGGGCGGGCTGAATTTCTACCGCGGGTCGCGGGGCGAGATATTCCCGATGCCCGTCTCGACGGGGTTGCCGGTGACGTTCCAGATGATGGAGGACGTGCGCAACCGCATCAGGACGACCTTTTTTGCCGACGTGATCCAGTTTGTGACCGATGTGCGGATGACCGCGACGGAGGTGCGGCAGCGCGCGCAGGAGCGGATGCGGTTGCTGGGTCCGATTGTCGGGCGGCTGGAGGCGGAGCTGCTCGGGCCGCTGGTGTCGCGGGTGATGCAATTGCTGCACCGCCTGGGTGTGTTGCCACCGGAGCCCGAGGTGATTTCGGGGCGCGACTACACTGTGGAGTTTGTCTCGCCCATTGCGACGGCGCAGAAGCAGGGTGAAGCGGATGCGCTGCTGCATGTCGTGCAGTACGCGATGCCGTTGGCGCAGGCTGATCCGACGGTGATGGCGCGGGTGTTCAACCTGGAGGAGGTGGTGCGCTATCTGGCGGATTTGTTCAACCTGAACCCGAAGCTGCTGACGTCGGCGGAGGACGAGGAGCTGCAGCGGCAGCAGCATCAGGCGACCCAGGCGGTTCAGCAGTTGGGTGGACCCGCGGCTCAGATCGCAAGGCAGGGCGCTGGAGCCGCGAGAGACCTTGCGGCTGCCTCCGGTGCTCCGCTGGATTTTGGGGCGCTGCTGGCGGCTCTGCCGGAGGCAGGGGAGCAATTGCAGGCGCTGCCTGGGGTGGTGACGCCTGGTGCCAGCGGGTAGCGCGATGGCGAGACGGCGGCCCTGCACGGAGAAGCGGCTCTACACGGACGCCGACCGGGCGGTGGACTATCGCACGGTATTCGGCTCGGAAGCCGGACAGCGCGTGTTCAACGATCTGATCGTGTCCTCGCACGTGATGCGCCCGATCGAGCCGGGCGACCCGTTGCGCATGGCGTATCTGGAGGGAATGCGCGCTTTGGTGCTGCGCGCGATGACCTATCTCGTCTACGAACCGCAGGATTTCCTGGCACGCGCGCGGGCGATAAGGTCGGGCCTGGAGGAGTATTTATCGGATGGACATGGATACAACGGAATCAACGGAATCAACCATTTTGACGAGCTTGGCTCGGGGCACGACTCCTGAGGGCTCCGGATCACCTGCGGAGCCTGGTGCGCAAGGTGCTTCGCCGGCGTCTGCGGAGCCTGCTGCGAATTCTCCGGCCTCTGCGGGCGCAGAGGATTGGCGGACGCAGCTCGACGAGGACCTGCGCCAAGCCGAGACGCTCAAAAAGATAAAGTCTGTCAAGGATTTGGCACGCAGCTACGTGTCATTGGAGAAGCTGCTCTCGCATGAGAAGGTGCCGCTGCCGAAGGACGAGAACGACAAGGAGGGGTGGGATCGGGTCTACCGGACTCTGGGCCGTCCGGATACACCGGAGAAGTATACGTTTGATCGTCCGGACCTGCCGGATGGGATGACGTGGGACGAGGAGAGCGAGAAGTTCTGGCGCACCTGGGCGCATGCGAACGGGATCAGCCAGCGGCAGTTCGAGCGTCTGATGGAGACGGGTGTGCAGCAGCGGCTCGAGGCGCATGCGAGCGCGGTGGACGCGCAGCGCCGGTATGCGGAGGAGCGTGACGCGCGGATCAAGCGCGAGCTGGGCGACCGGTTCGAGACATACAAGACGTCGGCGCAGGCGGTGCTGGCGCGGTACGGGGACGAGGACCTGATTGCCTGGCTGGAGCAGACGAAGAGCGGCGACGATCCGCGCGTGATCAAGCTGTTCGGGCGTATCGGGATGGACATGATGGGCGATACCACGCTCAAGAAGCCCGGCCGCGAGACGCAGGGCCCGGCCGACTGGGATGCACAGATCGAGACCTACCGCAAGCGTCACGAGAAGGTCCTGATGGACCGCAACCACCCCTTGCACGACCATCACGTGAACGAGCTGCGCAAGCTCTATCAGCGCAAGCATCAGGAGTTTTGATGCGCATGACAGAGCTGGATGTGAGATTGCAATGCCTGCGTCTGGCGATACCGGACGATCAGGCGTTGACGTGGGACGTGGACGCGATCCTGTCCCGCGCCGACCGATATTATCGCTTCGTTACGGATAACGGCACCACGGCCGCCCGGCCCACGGCAGCGAATATCGTCAAAAAGCGAACCCGGACAAGGACTTAGCGCCCCCGGATCAATGGCTTTGGAAGCGGGCCGCCATCTTCAACGCTTCTTTTTGTGGCCCGGCACTGCCGGATAACCATCGACGAACCTCAAGCCAATATCATCAGGAAAGGAGATCACCATGTCTCGACAAATCGAGACATCGTTCGTCGATATGTACAGGGCGAACGTGGACCAGTTGGTCCGACAGAAGGGGTCGCGGCTGCGCGACACCGTGGTTGTCGAGAAAATCGTCGGCAATCAGGCGTACTTCGAACAGATTGGCAGCGTGGTGGGGCGCAAGAAAAGTGGGCGTCATTCGGACGTTGAATATTCCGATACGCCGCACCAGCGCCGGCGCGTCGCAACGACGACCTACTACGCCACCGATCTGATTGATCGTGAGGACAAGCTGCGGATGCTGTTCGATCCGGCCTCTGAGTACGCTGAAGCGCAAGCTGATGCGCTGGGGAAGGATATGGACGAGTGCATCATCGAGGCCGCAACCGCAACGGCCTATACGGGTGTGGACGGCACGACGGCGACGCCGTTTGACAGCAACATGATCGTCGACGTCACGGTGCGCGATCCTGGCGTCACCTCGGGCAACTATGGGCTGAACGTGGCCAAGCTGCTGCGGGCGCACCGGTTGCTGAACGCCAACCATGTGCCGACGCAAGACCGCTATATCGTGGTCAATTCCAGGCAGATGGAAAGCCTGCTGAGCTCCCAGAAGGCAACGTCGGCCGACTATGCGTCGGTCAAGGCGCTGGTGCACGGCGAGATAGACACCTATTGCGGGTTCAAGTTCCGCCAGAGCGAGTATATCCAGCAGGACGCCTCGAACAACGACAAAGTCCTGTTCTATCACAAGCGCGGTCTGAGGCTGGGCATGAATGGCGACCTGTACGCGCGCATCAGCGAGCTGCCGCAGAAGCACTACGCGGTCCAGGTGTATTCAAGCATCGACATTGGGTGCACCCGCATGCAGGAGGGCATGGTCGGTTATATCGCATGTCATCCGTCGAATGGTCCCGGCGCATAATGAGGGAGGGCGAACATGGCAGTGGTAAACCTTAAGGGCTCCAGGATCATGACGGGCTTGACGAAGGTCAAGCCCGAGATTGCGGCCCCCGGCCTTGCTGGCGGCCGTCTGCGCAAATGGGTGGAGACGCTCGAGACTGGAGCAGATGACAGCACCTCGTCGACCTATCTGGTCGCGCGGCTCCCCTCGAACGCACGCATTCTCGGGTCCTCGCGCATCTCGCACGATGCGCTCGGCACGACGACGGCGACGTTCAATATCGGCGTGTACAACGTGCCCGGCAAGTCGCATATTACCGACGACGACGACGCTATCAATGATGGTATCGTCTGCTCGACGTCGGGCACGAAGGAGTTCATCAAGGACCGCGCCGACTGGGGCAAGTGCCTGTGGCAGTTTGTCAGCGGCGCAACCAAGGACCCGCAAGGGATGCTGGATATCAAGCTGAAGCTGACTACCGCGCATCTGTCGAGCGGCGCGGGAACGGTGACGGTCGAGATCGACTACACCATCGACTGACGGGAGGCTGGGGATACGTCCCCGGCCTTTTTTTGACACAGCGAGAACAGACAGTGAACGATAGCCAACGCCACATCATGCTGGCGATGCCGAGCTATTCGGGCCGGCCGCACGTGGAGACGTATCACGCGCTTGTGCACGACATTGCCGGGATGCAAGCGCAGGGGTGGACAGTGGAAGTGCGGTTCTCGGTCGGTGACAGCCTCATTCCCCGCGCGCGCAACCAGATTGTCGCGATATTCCTTGCCGGCGACGGCACGGATCTGGTGATGATCGACGATGACGTGGTGTGGGAGCCGGACGCACTGCTGCGCCTTCTCACTCATCCGGTCGACGTGGTGGGAGGAGTGTATCCCAAGCGCACAGAGCCGCTCGAGTTTCCGGCGCGCCGGCTGGTTGACGCCGTTCCGGACGCCAACGGCCTGCTGGCCATGGAGGCGATACCCGCCGGCTTCCTGCGGCTCAGCCGCACGGCCCTGGAGGCGATGGCGCGCCATTACGACAGTCACGATCCACAGACGGGTGCGCCACGGCCGTTTGATCACCCGCTGCACCGCGCGTATCGCGATTCCCATGTGCCGGGGGGGAAAGCGTGGTCGTTGTTCGGGCTCGATCTGAGCGTCGATTTCGACAATCCGCCCACCGACAACCTCAAATGCCTGACCGGCGAGGATTTCACCTTCTGCCGCCTGTGGCGGGAGATGGGCGGCACGGTCTATGCCGACACGCTCCTCAGGTTCCAGCACATCGGCCGCAAGGCCTACGACGGCTGTTATGCCGAGCGAATCGCACAGGTAACCCATGACATCGGACGTATCAATCTGCAATCTGGCGCTGTCGCGCATCGGCCATGACGAGATCACGTCTCTGGCTGAAAACAACCCGGCGGCGAAGGCCTGCAGCCGGGAATATGAGGTGTGCAGGGACACGCTGTTGCGCGCCCACACGTGGAATTTTGCCGTCAGACGCGTGCAGCTGGCTCAGCTGACGACCAAGCCGGTGTTCGAGTATGCGCGGGAATACCATCTGCCCGACGATTGTCTGCGCGTCGTGAGCGTCGACTGCGTGGAGCCGTATCGCATCGAGGGGCGCAAACTGCTGACCGACGCGGCAACGGTGAAGATCGAATATGTAGCCCGCATCACCGACCCGACCCAGTTCGATGTGCTGTTTGTCGACACCCTGGCCTATCTGATTGCGGCGAGGATCGCGCCCCGCCTGATGGACAATGCCTCGATGGTGCGCGAGCTCTATCAGGCCTACGAGGCGATGCTGCGGGAGGCGCGCTACACGGACAGCCTGGAGGGCACCGTGCGGAATATTGACGCCGGGTACTGGGTGGAGAGCCGCTACTGATGGCGCGCGTCCAGGCACTGCAGGCGACGTTCACCGGGGGTGAGTTTTCCCCCAAGCTCCACGGGCGCACCGATGTGCGCAAATATGCCGACGGCGCAGCCACACTGCTCAACGGCATCGTCATGGCGACGGGAGGCGTGCGCAAACGGCCGGGGACCAAATTCGTGGCGGAGGTGAAAACGAGCAGCCAGCTGCCACGGCTCGTACCGTTCCAGTTCAACGTGGAGCAGGCCTATATCCTCGAGTTCGGCGCGAACTATATCCGTGTCTATCGCGATCAGGCGATCGTGACCCACCCGCTGAAGACGATTTCGGCTGTGACCAAAGCCAATCCGGGTGTGGTGACGGCCACGGCGCACGGGTTCGCGGATGGCGACGAGATCCTGGTGACCGGGGTGGTCGGCATGGTCGAGCTGAACAACCGCCGTTTCACGGTGGCCAATGCGACTGCCAACACCTTCGCGCTGTCCGGCGTCGACACATCCGGCTACGGTACCTACACGTCGGGCGGCTCGGCGGCGAAAATCTACGAGATTGCAACCCCATATCTGCAGGACGAGCTCGACGGGCTGACTTTCGCGCAGCATGCCGACGTCATGTATATCGCCCACAGGAATCACCCGCTCGCGAAGCTGTCCCGCACGGGCCATGCGGCGTGGACGTTGACTGACGCCATGATCACGAACGGTCCGTTTCGCGCCATCAACGCCGATCAGAATCACTATCTGTCGGTCAACGTGACGGGATCGGCCAATATCACCAACATCACCCGGGCGTTGCCCGCCGTCGTGACCACCGCCGGTGCCCATGGGTTCGGCGAGGGGTGTTGCGTCGAGATCACGTCCGCCGGCGGCATGACGCAGGTCAATAACCAGCGCTACATCTGCCGCAACGTGACGGCGACCACGTTTGAATTGTGGACCATTGCGGAGACGCGCGTCGACAGCACGGCGTTCACCGCATACACGTCGGGCGGCGTTGCCACCGTTGCCCGAACCTCCTTCGGGACCATTGCGCCGGGCTCGACCGTCACGCTGACGTCGACCAAAGCGTTGTTCAGCGCCGACCATGTGGGGGCGTTGTTCCGCCTGTGGGAGCCCGGCAAGGACACCGGCATTGCGCAGCCATACGGCAGGAGGTCAGTCTACAATAACGACATGTATACGACAGACGGCAAGGTCTATGGCGTGTCAAATTTGACAGGCGCAAATGAATGGCAGGACGAATGGACGTATCCGAAGCACAGTCAGTGC
>Ga0209101_1002192_pt1 | contig 13133 bp, 12 predicted proteins | sample ConPoolayeCmetaG_FD_185481 | JGI IMG/M metagenome (GOLD analysis project Ga0209101, IMG submission 185481) | Hot spring microbial mat communities from California, USA to study Microbial Dark Matter (Phase II) - Cone Pool mat layer C metaG... ... | reverse complement strand
GATTGGAATGCGTTCCTCAACAGTGCGATGCCGGGAGAGGAACTCAAGGATTTGCGCCGCCCCAGCCGCACCGGTCGGCCGTTCGGGAGTGAGACTTTTCTTGAGCAATTCGAGGCGATGGTCGGCCACGTCTTCAAGCCGCATTAGCGCGGTTCGAAACCTCAACAACGAGCGAATTAAGTTGTGTGTCCCCGAATTGAGTTAGAATTGAGCCCGAATTGAGTTAAGTTGTGTGTCCCCGAATTAAAGCAGCCCCCGCTCCATTCCATCGCCTGGCTGATAGCGCCTGCGACTTGTCGGGGCGCGACGATGGCCTGGTCAAAATCGCGCCGTCATTGGCGATGATCGGCGATTGGAATGCGTTTCTCAACAGTGCGATGCCGGGAGAGGAACTCAAGGATTTGCGCCGCCCCAGCCGCACCGGTCGGCCGTTCGGGAGTGAGACTTTTCTTGAGCAATTCGAGGCGATGGACGGCCGCGTCTTCAAGCCGCATTAGCGCGGTTCGAAACCTCAACAACGAGCGAATTAAGTTGTGTGTCCCCGAATTATTCCAATTCCAATTCTGGGGACACACACCTAAATTATTCGACGGCCCCGTTGGCCCCTCGGCCTTTCCTCTTCCAGCGACCGTTCCCCCGCCCCACTTCGCTCTCAGCCCCCGCTCCATTCCATCGCCTGGCTGATAGCGCCTCCGACTTGTCGGGGCGCGACGATGGCCTGGTCAAAATCGCGCCGTTATTGGCGATGATCGGCGATTGGAATGCGTTCCTCAACAGTGCGATGCCGGGAGAGGAACTCAAGGATTTGCGCCGCCCCAGCCGCACCGGTCGGCCGTTCGGGAGTGAGACTTTTCTTGAGCAATTCGAGGCGATGGTCGGCCGCGTCTTCAAGCCGCATTAGCGCGGTTCGAAACCTCAACAACGAGTGAATTAAGTTGTGTGTCCCCAGAATACGCTGACAAGCTCAAGGCGACGAGTGTTCGCCGAGCGAAGCAAGCGGTATGATAGAGCGAGGTTGTTTTTAGACTCTTCGGGAGCACGCCATGCCTTGGTTTTCGGAAAGGTCGGATCATATTGAGTCCAAGCGTTTAGAGGAACTGATGGAGCGGACGGCGGAAGAGGCCCGGCGGCGAATCTGCCCGCGGCCGAAGCGCGTGCTCCTCTTGCCGCCGGATATTACTCGAGCCCACTCGGGCGCTGGCCGACTGACCGAACTGCTTTACCAGCATTTTTCGCCCGAGGCCGACGTCCACGTCATCCCGACCTTGGGCCAGCATGTTCCGCACACGCCCGAGGTCAATCGTCGCATGTTCGGCTCGATCCCGAACGACCGCATCCACGCCCACGATTGGCGGGGTGGCTGCGTCAAGCTCGGGGAGGTGCCCGCCGATTTCGTCAAGGAAACCTCGCGTGGGGCCGCCGACTGGCCCATTCCGGTAGTCGTGAACCGGATGCTGATGGAGGGCGGTTGGGACCTGATAATCCACGTCGGCCACGTGGTGCCGCACGAAGTGCTCGGTTTCGCCAATCACAACAAGAATTATTTCATCGGCCTGGGCGGCAAGGAGATGATCTGCGCAAGCCACATGGCGGCAGCGTGTTACGGGCTGGAAAACAATCTGGGCAATCTGATAACGCCGGTGCGGGCCTGTTTCAATAAGGCGGAACAGGATTTCCTCGGTCATCTGCCCGATGTTTATGTGCAGATCGTCATGGCCCGCGACCAGGCCGACCAATTGGTGACCACCGGGCTTTACGTCGGCGACGATTTGGAGACCTACCTTGAAGCCGCCCGGCAGTCGCGCGACCAGAACATCGCGCTCTTCGAGGAACCCGTCGAACGGATCGTTTGCGTCATGCAGGCCGACGAGTTCGTCAGCACCTGGGTAGCCAACAAGGCGATTTATCGCACGCGGATGGCGATTGCCGACGGCGGCGAATTGATCGTGATTGCCCCCGGCCTGGAACGCTTCGGCGAACAACCGGAGGTCGACTCGATCATTCGCAAATACGGTTATGTGGGCACGCCGAAGGTGATGGAGCACTACCGCAAGACGCCCGAGCTTCAGGACCTGGCCCACGCCACGGCCCACCTGATCCACGGCTCGACCGAGGGGCGATTCACGGTCACTTACGCCCCGGGCCACATGACTCGCGAGGAGATCGAAGGGGTGGGTTTCCGTTATGCCGACCTCGCCGAGACGCTGGCCAAATACCCACCCGACCGGCTGAGCGAGGGATGGAACGACCTGTCCAACGGCGAGCGGGTGTTCTTCATCCAGACGCCTTCGGCGGGATTGTGGTCGACCCGCAAGAGGTTGTTCGATCGCCCCGACGCCCCCTGCGGCGTATAATCAAGGCATGAAATTTGGTGAAATCCTTGCCTGGCTTCGCGAGACGGATCCCACCCGCCTGTCTCATCTTTGGCGGCTGGCCGATTCCACCCGGCAGCAGTACGTCGGAGGCGAGGTCCATCTCCGCGGACTGATCGAGTTTTCAAACTATTGCGTTCGGCTGTGCGCCTATTGCGGCCTCAGGGCGCCGAACACCGCCTTGAGCCGCTACCGCATGTCGGCCGAGGAAATCATGGCCTGCGTGCGCCAGGCAGTCAGCTACGGTTATGGGACGGTGGTTCTTCAGTCGGGCGAAGACCCGGGCGTAACCAAGGACTGGCTGGCGGACCTGGTGCGCCGGATCAAGGCCGAGACGCCGCTGGCCGTTACGCTGAGCGTTGGCGAGCGAAGCGACGAGGAATTTCAGGCGTGGCGCGAAGCCGGAGCGGATCGCTACCTGTTGCGGCTTGAGACGTCGAACCGCGCCTTGTACGACCGCCTCCATCCCGCGCGGCCCGGCTCGACCTCCGATCGGATCGCCATGCTTCGCCGGCTGCGGGAGATGGGCTACGAGATTGGCAGCGGGGTGATGATTGGCATACCGGGCCAGACGTATGAGGATTTGGCCAGGGACCTGGTGTTGTTTAGCGAGTTGGATCTGGACATGATCGGCGTGGGTCCGTTCTTGGTCCATCCCGACACCCCGCTGGGCGACCCCAGCTTCCGCCCCCTGGTCCCCGATGGTGATCAGGTCCCGGCCGATGAACTGACGACCTACAAGGTGATTGCCCTAGCCCGGCTGGCGTGTCCGCGGGCGAACATCCCCAGCACCACCGCCCTGGCCACTTTGAACCGGCGCAACGGCCGTGAGTTGGGACTGGTGCGGGGGGCCAACGTGCTGATGCCCAACCTGACTCCTTCCAAGTACCGGACACTTTACGAGATCTATCCCAACAAGGCGTGCATCCGGGAAACGGCCGAGGGGTGTTTCGAGTGCGTGCGGCAGCGGATCGCGGCCATCGGGCGGCAGGTGGGCGCCGGGCCCGGCCCATCGGCCAAGGACCGCCAGAAACAACCCGAGGTGGCGAACCACGGCGGAGTGGAGTCATGAAACAACCGTCGTTGATTGACTTGCCTCCACGGCCTGCCGCCCGGAACCTGCAACCTGATTGATCGATCCTTCTTGGTCTTGGTGTCTTGAAAAACCTCATGCCCCCAGTTCTCTCGTTGTCCAAACTCAGTTCCACCGCCATCGACTTCGTCGACGAGCCTGCCTTGGAATCGCTGCTCCAACGCACCGCCTCGCCCAGCGAGGTCCGCGACGTCATCGCCAAGAGCTTGGCGAAACAGGCGCTTTCCTTGGCGGAGACGGCCGCGCTGTTGACCGCCGATCATCCCGATCTGGTCGAGGAGATTTTCGAGGCGGCGCGGCGGCTGAAGCGGGACGTGTATGGAAACCGTATCGTGCTTTTCGCGCCCCTGTATATCGGCAACGAGTGCACCAACGACTGCCAGTATTGCGCCTTTCGGCGTTCCAATCGGGCCGTGGTCCGCCGCACGCTGGACGAAACGGAAATTCAAGCTCAAGTTCAGGCCCTCCTGGGCCGGGGACACAAGCGTCTGATCCTCGTGTTTGGCGAACATCCCGAGTACCACGCCGAATACATCGCCCAATGCGTCCGCGCCGTGTATCGCGTGCGAGACGGCGCCAGCCAGATCCGCCGCGTCAACGTCAACGCCGCGCCGATGGACCACGAGGGCTTCGCCACGATCAAGGCCGCGGGAATCGGCACGTATCAGATCTTTCAGGAAACCTATCACCACGCCACCTACGCCAAGGTCCACCCCAAAACCACGCGGAAGGGCGATTATCTCTGGCGATTGGACGCCCTGTCGCGGGCTTTCGAGGCGGGCCAGGACGACCTGGGCATCGGCGCCTTGTTCGGCCTCTACGATTGGCGATTCGAGGTCCTCGGCCTCGTCAGCCACGCCTTGCACTTGCAAAAGCACTATGGCGTGGGTCCGCACACGATCAGCTTCCCCAGGCTGCGGCCCGCGTCGGGCGTGGCCCTAGACGACGCGTACCGCGTGAGCGATCACGATTTCAAACGCCTGGTGGCGATCCTGCGGCTGGCGGTCCCCTACGCGGGCCTGATCCTCACGGCGCGCGAACCGGCCGCCGTGCGGCGCGAGGTGATGGCTTTCGGCGTCTCGCAAATCGACGCGGGCAGCCGCATCGAGCTGGGCGCCTACACCGAGGCCGGCGACGCCCAGTGCCTCGAACGCGAACAGTTCGAACTGGGCGACGTCCGCGCGTTGGACGAGGTGATGCGCGAACTGGCCTCCGATGGCTACATCCCGAGCTTCTGCACGGCCTGCTACCGCCTCGGACGCACCGGCGAGCACTTCATGGAGTACGCCATTCCCGGCTTCATTCAAAACCTGTGCACGCCCAACGCCCTGAGCACGCTGATGGAGTACGTCGTCGATTACGCCTCGAAAGAAACCTATGACGTTTGCATGCGATTGATCCAGTCCGAGTTGGACAAGATGCCTGACGGGCCGCGCAAGCGGGAACTTGCGGACCGTCTGCGGAGAATCCGAGAGACCGACGAACGGGATTTGTTCATTTGAGCCCGGCCGCCCGCTTTCATGGTCCGGCCCCGGAGCCGTCACCCCTCCGCCAAGCCAAAACCTTTTCCGCGTCCACTGGATTCTTGATCGGCGCCGGGCGGGAATCCTATAATCGTCATCGAGCGTCGCGCCTCCGCAAGCGCGGTTTTACGCGCCGGTCTCTTCGTCGTCTCCTGTTCCAGCGGAGAAAGGGGTGAGTCATGGCCTCGCAGTCGCTGCGACCGTTCGGTTTGCTATTGCATGTGGCGGCTTTTCTGTTCGTGTGCGCGTTTTGCCTGCCTGGCGGAACGGTGCTTGTCGAGGTGATCCGCCTCCGCGAGCCTTTCTCGTTCCCCACGCCCATCGAGTTGGAATTGGTCTGTGCGGCCGCCGTGGTGTTGGCCTTGGGGCTGGCGTCGAACGGTTTGGTAGCCAGGGGCCTCGCTTGGACATTCGTTTTCCTCGGCTATGCCGCCCTGGCCAATTCCCTGAATCCCGATCGCTCGGTCCAACTGCAAATGATCTGGCTAATCGTCGGGGCCGCGCTGGGGCTGATTGTGGGAGTGGCGACGGGGAAACGTCGGCCGGCCCGCGCCGACGCCTCGCCCACGCCCACCGAGATCGCTCAAAGCCAGGCGGAAGCAATGAGTTCGGCGACGTTTCAGCCGGGCTGGGTGGCGGTCCTCGCCGGGGCCTTCCTTCTCGCGGCAACCGCCGTCATGGTCATTCGCTACGAACTCCGCATCGCCACTCAGACCGCGGTTGCCGAAGCCGTGGCCCGCACCGGCGGCAGGACCATCTACGACAACCCGGGCACGCCGCCGCTTTTGTTTCCCTGGCTCGACCTGGTGCTGCCGCACGGCCAGGAACGCCTCTGCCTGCGGTCGGTGGAACTCGGTCCGAAGGCGGAAAACGAGGACCTGGCGGAACTGGCCGCGCTCGGTTTGGGCCGCCTGCCTCACTTGCGCGAGTTGCGAATGCGGCGCAGCCGCGTCACCGACGCCGGGTTGGCCCTCGTGGCGCCGCTGGTGGGGTTGGAGCGGATCACCTTGGGCGAGGCAACCACCGACGCCGGGCTTGCCCACCTCCGCGGCTTGCCCGCTCTCCGCGTGCTCGACTTGAGCCGCACGCGAATCACGGGCGCCAGCCTCGACACCGTGGGACGGTTCCCCGCACTCGCCTGCCTGAACCTTCAGAGCACAAGCATCACCAACGACGATTTGGTTCGCCTGAAAGGCTCTCGGGAATTGTTGATCCTGGACCTGTCGGCGACGTCGATTACGGACGCGGGCCTCGTCCATCTGACGGACTTGCCGAACTTGTCGTCGTTGTTGCTTATCCAGACTCCCGTCACCGACGAAGGGCTGAAGCACCTGGCCCAGGTCCCGCAATTGAGATGGCTTTTCCTGGCTGGATCGAAAGTCACGCCGCGGGGTCGGGCCGAATTCCATCGCACGCGCCCGGGCGTGTGGACCGATTGACTTCGAGGAAGCCGCTTGCGAGGATCGTCCCGATTTTCGCGGCGAAACCCGCGAAAATGCCCCGGACTCCGGCCCGTAAATGGTTCCCTACTGGCTTCCCGCCCCACGAACCCGCATGGCGATTCCGTAAAGCCCCTTGCTCGCCGTGATCAACAGCGTGCGGCGGTCCTTGCCGCCGAAACAGACGTTGGCGGTCCACGGTTCGGGCACGTCGATGTGCTCGATCTTCTCGCCCGAGGAAGAAAACACCGTCACCCCCTTGCCCGTCAAATAGACGTTCCCCTCGTCGTCGATCGTCATGCCATCCGAACCCATCGAACAGAAGAGCCGTTTTTCGGCCAAGGCGCCGTCGGGCAGGATGGCGTAGGCGTAGGTCTTTCGGGCCGCGATGTCGGCCACGTACAGCGTCCGGCCGTCCGGCGTGCCGATGATGCCGTTGGGCTGCTGCAAGTCTTCGGCCACGCGGCGCAAACTCCGTCGGTCGGGACTGAGGTAGTAAACGTGTTCGCCGTCCTGCTGTTTGGGCCCACGCTTCCAATACGGCCGCTTGTAGAAAGGATCGGTAAAGTACAGGCCGCCGTCGGGTCTGACCCAAACGTCGTTGGGACCATTGAGCAATTTGCCTTGGTAGTCCTTGACCACGACCGTCGCTTTTCCAGTCGGGTCAATCCGCCAAAGCTCGTTGTTCTCGTCGGCGCAGGCCCAGAGGTTTCCCTCTCGGTCGAAACATAGGCCGTTGGAGCGTCCGCACGGCTGAAGGAACGTCGTGAGTCTGCCCGCGACGTCCCATCGAAGGATGCGATCGTTCGGCTGGTCGGTGAAGAATACGTTGCCCTCGGCGTCGGCCGCCGGTCCCTCGGTGAACTGGAAGCCGTCGGCAAGCCGCTGGAGCACCGCGCCGGGAGCGACGACCTTCGACTGAGCAAATCCCGGCGGTGGGCCGAGAATCCAGGCCGCCAGGCACACCATCCAACACGTCGCAATCCACCGGCCCGAACCGATCGAAGCCCGAACAACGGGCGTGGGAATTCCCCCGTCCCCCAGCCTGGTCCCAACTGATTCGTGAAAATCAACCTCTAAAGCCGCCCTTCGACAACTTCCGCGGTTCGACATGGCTATATTTCCTCTGAGCATTGAAGCGGCAAGTTTTGGCATGGCCGCATGGGGTGCATTGTGGCGGGGCCGCCTCGACCCGGCAAGAGGAACGAACCCCAGGAAGATAGACCATTGACAGACCACCATACCGCCCATTAGTGTGTATCGTGTGCTCGCCTCGCGATGCAGGCGGCGTCCGATCGGCGTCCGCCAATACCCAGGGCGGCCGAGCGTCGCGAGCGGAAGCGAGGAAGGCGATGTCATGGCGTTTCTCAAGGTAATCGAGGGATGCCGCAAGGGACAGTTTTGGGAAATCAAGGAACCCCACTGTGTCCTGGGCAGGCATCCCGACTGCGACGTGCCGATCGACTATCTCGACGCCAGCCGTCACCACGCTCGGATCGTGTTCCTCGGCGGAGAGTACTTCCTCGAGGACCTGCATAGCCACAACGGCACCTGGCTCAATCGCCAACGCGTGAAAAAGCGCGAAAAACTGGCCGAAGGCGACACCATTCGCATCAGCCAGACTGTGCTTGAGTTTTTCCATGGCGTGCTCGACGGGGCAACAAGTCGGCGTGTTCGCGCGGTAATCGAGGATCGGGGCGGTCCGTCAGCCCCTCCCGAGGTGATCCAATACGAGGTCCCTGCCAACCGAGAGAGCAATCGTTCGGGCTTGCTGATGCGGGCCGAACTCGAGGCCCTCTTGGAAATCGCCCAAAGTCTACGCAAGACGTTGAACCTAGACGAATTGTGTCCGCTGGTGCTGGAAAGCGCGCTGAAGCTCTTTCCCGCCGCGGATCGGGGAGCCCTTTTGATTGTTGGCGAGGCCGGGAATCCCGAAGTTCGGGAAGTCAAGGTTCGTCGGGGACCGGCCGATCAAGAAGTCCGCCTCAGTTCGGCAATCACTCGGCACGTGATGGAGTTGCAACAAGCCGTGCTTTCGGCCGACGCGGCGGCCGATTTCCGCTTCAAGAGCAGCGAGAGTCTGGCCGAGACGCCAATCCGGTCGGTGATGTGCGCCCCGTTGGTCGATGCCCAAGGCCGATCGTTTGGCGTGCTCCAGGTGGACACGATCGATCAGCGAGGCCGATTTCAGGAAAGCGACCTCAATGTGTTGGCGGCCGTGGCTGTGCAAGCCTCGATGGCGCTGGACCACGCCCGGCTGCACGAGCAGGCCCTGCGACAGCGCGAGATCGAGCGCGATCTTGAGCTGGCCGACCAGATCCAACGCAGTTTCTTGCCATCAGCCCGCCCGCAGCTTGCCGCCTATCGGTTCTTCGACTATTACCGTCCTGCCAATACCGTGGGTGGGGACCACTACAACTACGTCTCCTTGCCCGACGGTCGGCTGGCCATCGTGGTGGCCGACGTGACGGGCCGAGGCCTGGGCGCGGCGATGCTGATTGCCAAGCTCGCGGCCGAGGTCCGTTACCACTTGCTGACCACCTCCGCTCCGGCCCAGGCGACTGCCCGAATCAATGAAGCAATCTCCTCGTCGGTCGGCGAGAATCAGTTCATCACCCTGCTGCTGATGGTTCTCGACCCGCCCAGCGGACGGCTTCGCCTTGTCACCGCAGGCCATCCGCCGGCGTTGCTCTGCCCTCCGGGCGGGACTGCCACGGCGATCGGGTCGGAGCGAATGGGCTTTCCCTTGGGGGCCTTCCAGCGCGCCGGCTACGAGGAAGTCGAGGTCCACGTCCCACCGGGCAGCCTCGTCTTGGCGTACACGGACGGCGTTATCGAAGCCACCGGCGCAGCCAAGCAGGCTTATGGCTTGCCCAGGCTTTGCCAGCAGCTTCAATCTGCTTCCGGCGATCCGCTCTGCTTCGGCAACCGCTTCGTGAAGGACGTCAACCAATTCGTCGGCGACCAGACGCCCGAAGACGACATCTGCCTGGTATGCTTCGGCCGCGATCGGTAGAGGTCCGTTGGCTGGCGGCGGAATGGGAATTCCGTGGTATTGCTGGCCTTTGCAGGCGGCACGCGGCCCGACGAGATCGAGGGAAGCAAGCAAGGGGATTGCAGGAAGTGATTTCCGCGACGCGTACCCCGAACACCCGAAGGATTTAACGCATGAAGCCCAAAGAGGAATGGCGCGGAAGCGCAAAGAACAAGGGTGAGCCGCTGGCCCCACTCTCATTCCTCTTCGAGCCTCGGCGCGGCGATCGGGTCGGTTCCCCCCGTCGCCCCATCTTCCGCCCAAGGCGCCTGAGCGGCGAAGATCGTAACACGGCAACGGGTCGAAAACGTCCGCACAAGACAACCGTGCGCTGAACAGCACCACAGGACTCCATCTCAGCTTCGAAAATCATCCGCTGCCGCGGACTGCATGAAACGTTCGGGCATCGACTGAAAAAAACAAGCTTTTGCCCAAGCGACAAAATCCGCGGAGACCACCCTTGACAACACAGGCTCTTTCAGAAAAAGGACTCGCCATGGTCACCGACGACAAACCACACGACCCGCATGACTTGGACCGCTTCGTGCAGGCCCAAGAGGGCGTTTTCGCGCGAGCCTTGGCCGAGATCAAGGCCGGCAGGAAGACCTCGCATTGGATGTGGTACATCTTCCCGCAAATCGACGGCCTCGGTTCGAGCGCCACCGCGAGGCGTTACGCCATCAAGAGCCTGGACGAAGCAAAGGCGTATCTGGCCCACCCCATCCTCGGCCCCAGGTTGGTCCAGTGCGCCGAGGCGGTCCTTGGAGTCGAGAACCGAACGGCTCGAGAAATCTTCGGCTGGCCCGACGTCCTGAAACTACGGTCCAGCGCGACGCTGTTCGCGTGCGCGTCGCCGCCCGGTTCGGTCTTCGAGCGCGTGCTCGCCAAGTATTACGAAGGGGTCGGCGACGCCAAGACGCTCGAACTGCTGGGACTGGCTAGCGGTCGTTCTGGCGGCCCTGCCCGGTGAATCGCCGCGAACAACGCGATCTGGCGTTTTCCAAACGGGTTCATGATGCGGAGTTGGTCGATGGAAGACCGATCTCCGAAATCTTCGGAATAGAGCGTTTTCACGCCGCCTTGAAGACACGCGGCAACAATCAAGGCATCCCAAAAGTGCAATTCCAACCGTTCCTGAAGAGTCCGGGCACTGGCCCAAATTTCGGCACTGGGCAAGAGCACGACATCGGCCATCGCCTGCATGTCGGCGAGTGCATCCCACGCATCGCGCAGCGAGAAACCGAACGGTTCGAGTTGCCGAGCCGCGGCGATGAATTCACATCCCACCTGCCACAGTAGCGCCATAGGGTCCAAGGTGGCGATCAACCGTTGGGCGGCGATCTGTTTATCCTTGTCGCGGCGATCGTGCGCCTAGATCCAGATGTTGGTGTCAATCGCGCTGATGCAACTGGTCGCGCGACGGGTAGCTTGCGGCGGAGCGGAAACTGGATCCCTGGACTCGCGTGAGGAATCGCCGCCGCGCTGCTTGACGTTCGCTCGTCGCGGCGTTGTCCGGCATGATGACAATCGCCTCGACTTGATCTCCTTTTCGGCACGGCAAATTCGAGACGCGCAATTCGCCGTCGACCTCAATCACCGTTTTGATCCTCACCGTGCTCACGTGCAATCTCCGAAGCGGCGTCGCGCGGCTGGCCTGAATGCCGCGTTTCGCCACGCTGGCCACGCCAGTCCGCCGCTCTGATCGTCCGCGCGTCCGGCCCTTTGACCCACTGCCTGCTTTCTCGCGATCCACCGATTGATTTTACCAGTCCGCTTTGAGCTTCGGCAGCGCGGGAGCCAAAAAGTCTCTTGAAGATCGGCCAGGAGCGGGGGCAGACGAAGGGACATGGCGTTTCCCGGCGCGATCCCGCCTTGTCGCGCGAGCCGCGCGGAACGGCGATTCCCAAGAGCTACTCCAGCGGCAGCTTCACCGGCTTGCCGCCCGCGGCGATCGAGCGGTCGATGGCGATGCACACCTCGTGCGTCCGGTAGGCGTCGGCGATGTTGCAGTGCGACTCGCGGCCTTGGAGGATGCAATCGACGAAGTGGTTGATCTGGGCGTCGAACGGATGGTGCTCGACGGCCCCCGAGTCGGGCAGGATGGTCTGCATCGTGGTCCAGCCCTTTTGGCCCGGGAACAGCGTTTTGGACCAGACGCGGTTGTCGCGGAGCGTCCCCTCCGTTCCCGCCAGGTCGATGTTGAAGGCGTAGGGCATCTCCGCGTCGAACAGGGCCGAGGTCTTGCCGATCGACCCGTCGTCGAACTTGAGGATCGCCACCACGTTGGCGTCGAACTCGAAGTTTTTCTTGATGTTGTTGGCGAAGGCGGCCACTTCGACGACCTCGCGGCCGGAGAACCAGCGGATCGCGTCCACCGCGTGGCACCCGCCCAACAGCATCGTGCTGCCGCCGCCAGCGGTCTTGTGGGCCCACTCCCAGCCGGTCCACCACTGGGCCAGGCCGTGCCAGTAGTCAACCTCGACGTAGAACAGTCTGCCCACGGCCCCGGCGGCCAAAAGGCTCTTCAGATTCTCGAACAGCGGGTTCCACCGCAGGACGAAGCTCACCACGCTCCGCACCCCGGCCTGGGCCACCGCCTCGCGCAGGGCGGCGTTCTCTTCCATCGAAAGGCACATCGGCTTTTCCATGAGGATGTGCTTGCCCGCCTTGGCGGCGGCGATGCCCTGGGGCGTATGGACCTGGTTCGGGCCGCTGAGGTTGACGATATCGACTCGAGGGTCGGCCAGCGCGTCCTCGAATCGTTCATGGATCGAGCAATCGAGGTTGAACCTGGCGGCCAGCTTCTCGGCGCTTTCGCGCCGCCGGCTGCCGACCGAGACGATCCGCGCGTGCGGGTTCTTGAGCCAGCTTGCGGCGTGGGCGTAGGCCACTTGCCCCACCCCGTGAATCGCCACCCCGAGTTTGCCGTCGATCATGGTGTTGTTCTCCCCTGAAAATGCTGACGCAGTCCGTTTGGCCCCCATCAAGATGCCCGAACCAACCCGGCGGTGCAAGGCCCCCTTGATGCACTTTCTTAGCGCGGGCCGCGCCCGCAACCGATTAGTGAACAATCACTGGACACCAGGCTCGCACGGCAGGCATTGTCTAAACAAAAGATGGCAACCGTTTACCGCGAAGATCGCCGGCAAAGGGTTGTGCGACGACGCCCGTTCACGGGCGTTTGCCGCCACAGGCGGTCTTCGGCCCGGCATTCATGCCGGGTATCCGTGGGGCAGCGCCACGGCGCGAGGCCCGTTGACGGGCCTTCTCGCTGGGACAAAACACGAAGTGCGGGCGTCTCGCCCGCAAATCACGGAGCGCGGGCGTCCCGCCCGCAAAAACGAATGCAGGCAAGATGCCCGCGCTCCGAAGAGGAAGCGGCCTGAAGGCCGTCCGCGAATCTGGGAGCGCGGGCGTCTCGCCCGCAATTCACCAACGCACCGAGAAGCCCCGTCAACGGGGCTTGAGGTTCAGCGCGTGATCGCAACCGTTACCCGGCGTCAAACGCCGGGCCTCCAGACCGCCTACGGCGGAGAAGGCCCGTCAACGGGCCTTCGCATCGGGCGATACCATGTGACCACCAAGGGCCGAGAAATCATTACGGCCTTGTGCCGCTCACAACACGTAACGTTGCAACAACTTGACGCCTTTGCCGCGTGATATCTCTGTGAA
>Ga0209101_1002189_pt1 | contig 13159 bp, 8 predicted proteins | sample ConPoolayeCmetaG_FD_185481 | JGI IMG/M metagenome (GOLD analysis project Ga0209101, IMG submission 185481) | Hot spring microbial mat communities from California, USA to study Microbial Dark Matter (Phase II) - Cone Pool mat layer C metaG... ... | reverse complement strand
TTCAAATATCTTTCTTGTTTAAGCCCATACTTAAAAATGTCAATTCCCTTTATGCAGGGATAATTGCCATCCGGCTTGAAAGTCAGGAAATCCGTAATGTTAGAGATTCCAATTTCGCCGCGTATGAAACTTGAAGCATCTAATATAGAAAGCGAAGCAATTTTGTTCAACATACTTCCGGGGTATAGACCTCGATAGATTTGAGCATTCCGTAGATTTTCTGTGAATATGCTCGTCATGGAAAACGCGCCAAATATGCGTATAAGCTCATTCTCCTGTTCTATAGCACCTATTGTCACCAAATCATTTGTATTTGAATGCTTCAACAGGGAAAACGACGTCTGCTCAAGCAGTACATTTTCGAAGGCCTTGCTGGCGTCCATGAGAAATATCAACTTATTTGACGTCCACAGTTTGCGAACATTTAGCCAGGATTCTCCATATAGGGATTTCTTTGGGATTATGAACGTCTGGACTCCTTTGGGCCGGACCAACTTGTCGTAACAAATTAAGATGAATATCTCGGCAATATCCCCTGACGGAAATACTATCCCTTTCTCTTTTCTATAGAATTTCTTTTCTTGCGGCGATAAAACGTTCCGAAAACCGTAGGGCGGATTTGCTATCACAATATCAAACCCGCCTTTGTCAAACACCTCAGCAAAATACAGTTTCCAGGGAAAGAATTGCTTCGTTTTCATTCCGGTGGTGAGTTCCCGCAGTTGCTTTTCGATATTATCTAGATCGAACCCCTGTTTCTTGGAAAACTTCGCCTTTTCGTTCCTGATATATTTTTCTCTTTCTTCGGCGTTCGGTATACTTTTAGCTTTGTCTTCAATGGCCCTAAACTCGGCATATTTTTTCTTCAGCCGCGCCTCGAATATTTCGATCATCAGGTCTTCGATTTCCTTTTTCAGCGCCGCCTTCTTGTCTCTGTCCGGCTCGTTCTGGAAATCAATCTTCTTGCGCTCGAACTTCTTTATCAGGCTTTCGTCCTCCTGACCTATCCCCAAAACCGCCTGGCCGTTTGTTTCCTGCTTATCCGCGCCGTTGTCGAAATCGATTCCCATGAATTCCGAGATCAGGCTGTTGCCCTGCATGATCTTGAAATCGAGATTAGGCAAGGGTTCGATGCCCATGTTATCTTTAGAAGGGTCAATCTTCTCGTCAACCAACAGTGATATAAAAAAGCGCAGCTTGGCAATCTCTACCGCGATCTGCTGGATATCAACGCCATAGATACATTTTTGAATCAGATAAAGTTTGCGCCCATAATCGGCGTTTTTGGTCTTGAAGAATTCCTCGATCCTATCCTTTGCTTCTTTTCTAACCCGCGGGTCGGGTATGGAATCGGCGGCAGAAAGCTGGGCTTGTTTCCAGAGCTCGTTCCCCGGGTCCAGCTTGCCGAGGATAAACACGAGTTTATTGAGAGCGCCCATAGGAAAAGCGCCCGACCCAACTGCCGGGTCAACGATGCGGACACTCTCGATCAAGTCTACGATTTTATTCGATTCCTTCCTGTTGAAAGGATTCTCGGCATCAGCCGTGGAAAACAGGATGTCCAGCTTCTTATCTATGTCCTCGATTTCCGCAAGATGCGTCTTGAAATACGCCTTCAGTGATTCCGTCACCATGTAATCGACGATTTCTCTGGGGGTATAATAGCTGCCGGTGGACTTGCGGGCGGTGGTCGATGTTTCCGGATTATAGCTGGCCAACAGATTCTCGAACACTCTTCCCAAGAGCTCGGGGTCAAGCGCGATATCCTGATCATCCGGCGTGTTTTCGTCGATGGTGAAATTATATGAAGATAGAGTATTCAAAAGCCCTTTGACTTTGTAGGTTTTGTCTTTCGTGCCGTAAACGGCATTCAGATCGACCTTTTTCTCGGAGCCAAAGAACAGGAAATTGGGGACGTCCGGCTGATATTTCTTCACGTCCGTAAAACCGTCGATGAAGACGCCGTTGGGCTTGTCATCGAGGCATTCGAACAAGCCGCCGTTCAGGAATGGTATCTTGCCAAAATAACCCTCAATTAATTCAGGGTTCTTGAAAAGCTCGTGGTATCGATAGACGTTTTGATTGCCGAAATCCGGATTGATGCCCTTGTGACCTCGGATTTCGCTCCTGAATTTCCGTTCATCTTGCCGTGTGCTGAGTGTGGCGAAAAATAAGTTTTGCAGGATGGCACGGTAGTAAGTCGATTTGTCGTCGGAAAGGTCTTTCAGGATGGCCGACACCTTCGATTCATCGAACAAATCTCTCGGGACCAAACCCCGCTCGCGCATGAACCAGATGAAGATTATCCGGGTGATGAGGCGGATGACCGCGATATTCCGACCATTCGGTTCCGCTTCCGCGTCCTTGGGGAAACGGCAATTATCGACCGCCCAGAAATACCAGTTGGCGATATCCTGGTAAAATTCTTTGGTGACCTTTTCGACGGAGAAGGCGTCCTTGATATTCGCCAGGGATGAAAAATCGCCGTCGCCGATGCGCCGCAGAAAGGTCTTATTCGTCAAGTCCTTATTTACGAAATAGGTGCATCTTTTGAACGAACTCCAGTCTCTTTTTTTACCGAGGTAGTTGGCGTATATGAGCGAGAAGCGGAATGCCTTTTCCTTATCATAAAAGATGAAAATACCCGCGTCCGTCTGGGTATTCTTCAATATCTTTTTCCCCAGTTCATATTGCGCCTTTTTGCCGGATCGCTCTGTAAGCTCTCTTTTCACCTCGATGGCACAGACAATCATGATGCCGTCATCAAGAGCGAGAGTTCCGAGTTGCTGAGCGTCGGCGAATATACCGTCGGTCAGATAATCCAATCTTTCGGAACCTTCTTTGAATTTCCTGTTTTTCTCGGAAAAGAACCGCTTGAATCGGTGCAGATCGAAATCGCTGATTATTTTTTGTAAGATTTCTCTGCTCATGGCTTTCGATTCTCAATGGCTATGATGATTTCTTTCGACAGGTCCCTCTGGCGGTCTTTTTCCTTCTGTAGGTAATCATCGCCGCCCAGTTCTTTTCTGATCGCTTCTATTTCTTTTAGAGCTTCTTTTATCCATTTATCATTATTGCTATCCAGATTGGCGATGCGGCGCAAGGTGTAGTCCGAAAGCGTGCCGTAATCGATAATATCCTCGCGCAGTGTCCGCAGAAAGCTCTTAAATGGCATCAACTCCTCACGTTTATTCGAATTAATCAGGTAATTCAGATTGTTCAGCGCTTTCGTTTCAAGGCTCTGCTCACTCAATGGCCTGCCGTGATATTCCTTGAATTCCTTTATCTTTTCGTAAGTGTCCCAGGCGCGATCGGAAAACGCCAAACGCGCTTCGCTTCGTTCGCACCTGATATTTTCGATAACCTCTTCGAGCGTTGTCGGGGTAATTTGCTCTTTGCCTTCGTGATCATACTTCGCTATATGAACGTATAAGCGCCCTTTCTTGAGAAACACCAGCAATTGATTCTCATTGAATTCTTTGGCTACTTTGATACGCGTCGGGTATTTCTTCAAAGTTTCGACCAGTTCAGGATCGGTTTTCTTGATTTTCTCGAATTCGTTGAGCGCTCTGGTGTAGAAGCTTTCTTCTTCCAGCTTGTCCGGGTTTTGTTGAACGCGCTCGTACAGCCCGGCGGCGGTCGGTTCTTCGTCGATATCGAATATCTTGGCGTCCTCGCCCAGAGTGTTGTGTATGAGGAACATCTTATTGGCAGCGATTTCGCGGGACTTCACGAGCTCGGCACCACGCTCGGTGGGGAAAAAGTTGACGATATAGAGCTCGTCGAACACCTTTTTGCTGATGCGGTTGATGCGGCCCACGCGCTGGATGACGCGCACCGGATTCCAGGGGATATCGTAATTAATAACCATCCCAGCCCGGTTCAGATTGAATCCCTCGGAGATCCTGTCTGAGGTCAAAAGAACGTCATATTGATTTTCCTGAATAGGTGCGGAAGCATCGAAGTTCTTATTTATTTGAGCAATTTTGCCAGTCGCCAGGTCGCCAGCCACGACCAACAAGCGGTCGCCATATTTTTTTCTCAATAGCGGCTCTAAGTATTTGACAGTATCGAGATATTCGGAAAAGATGACGATTTTCCTCTTCGGTTCTCCCTTGTTAGGCCTCTTTTTGAATACTATCTCGATATTATTCAATAAACAGGTGGCTTTTGGATCGTTTTTAACCAAATCTAATTCATCTAATTCCTTCAGAATTTTGTCGAAAAGCTTCAGGTCGGCATCGATATCGGATAGGAATTCGTCCTTATACTTGAACTCGGCAAGCTTGTATATCTTATGATTTTTGGGATACTCGCCATTTTTTATTTTTTCGGAATATTCGGCGAGGCTGGCTTCGATATCCTCCGGCTCAAGATCGTAGATGTCCTGCATCAGGCTTCTATCAAGGATGTACTTGCCGGTCTTGAAAATGAACTTCTGGGCCGTCCGAGTGATTCGTTGAAAATTGATTATGCTTTGACGAAACGACCCGAATGAGCTTTCGAAGCGCTTAACCATCAACCGGCGCATGAATTCATATAGGTTGCGCTGCTGTTGGAATTGGAAATTTTCCTTTTCCGTCAAATTGTCGCTTTTGACTTTTTCCCTGTCGATCTCATACTCGAAGGGTCGATATATTGCGCCCTTGAACTGGCCACCTTCTTCTGGATCGCCGAAATAATCGCTGATAATTTTATCATAGAATTCGGATTGCGGTTTGGTCAACTCGAAAAACCATTCTTTGGGATCAGCGACTTTCGAAAGTAGCTTGATCTCATTCCGGTAATACGGGTTGCCCTGAAGGTCCAGGCGGTTCCGCCTGATGGTCACCGGCTCAATTACATCGCGAATCTGCTTGGCAAGATATTTGGAGCGCTTTTTCAGCTTTTCAAGGTCGATTTTGCAGTCTTCAAAAAGCCCTTCATAATAGGCTTGTGCCTTTTTCCTTCTTGTCTCGATTGGTGAATTCCAATATTTTTTGATATATCCGAGCCGGTCGAAAATCCCTTTGAATGCCCTGAATCTATCGACCAGGTTGTTCTCCAGGGTGATCGATGATTTTTTCGGGGTAATGAATAATTTAAGCAGCGAGAGAATATCGCCGGGCCGATTATTGAATGGGGTAGCTGTTAGTAGGATTACAATCTTATCACGACAGATATTCTTTAGATACTCATAATCCTTTGTGTCTTGATTTCTAAATCTATGGACTTCGTCAATAATTACGACTTCAATATCACTAGTTTTCTGTACAAATTCAGAAATACTCTTAAGATCACCGGATGAGCGAATCTCCCAATCAAGAAGCCCAAATTCCTCCGCGTATTTTCTCCAGCCTGATGTTTTGTTTTTATCGCCTATTAGTCCAGGCGGGCAAATTACAATACCTCGTTTGCGGAGTTGTTTTGCTACGGCGCAGGCAATAATTGTCTTGCCCAGGCCCACGACGTCCGCGATGATGACACCGTTGTTACCTTCGATGATGGCAAGTGCCTGCTTCATGGCATCGAGCTGATACCGATACGGACTATAACCATGTTTTACCATAGTGGTGACTAACGAATCGCCGATTTCTTTCTTTTCGAAGGAGCTCAAATACGCTTGAAGCACCAAAAGATAAGCCTCGAACGGCGAAATCTCCTTGACTAGGGTCTCTTTTTCGACAACTTCAATCAGTCGGGTTTTCGTTATATCGTCATCGGTGATTTTGATTGCGTCTTCCCAGAGTGAATCGAAATAATGCTCGGCGTCCTTAAAACCGTAATCGCTGATTTCCACGTTGAATTCTTCCTGTGTGGTAAGCCCGGAATTAGTCAGATTACTGCTACCGGTAATGAATAGATTGCTCCTACCGACTTGCTCTTCCTGGAGCTTGAATATGTATACCTTGGCGTGGTTGGGATTGTATGTTTTTCTGATTATCAGCCTGTCTTTCCGGATCAGATCCAAGAAATACCTAACCTGCTCATAGAACTCCTTTTTGTCGAAATATTCGGAATTGAGTGATTTCTTTATGGATTCGAAGAATCTATAACACCGTTCCTCATCCGACAGCTCTTTCTCGGAATCAGCATATTCCAAAAGGCCGAAATTCACTTTGTCGACATTGAGGCCGACCAGCACCTTGATATTCACGTCCGGATTGTCTTTCAATCCCCGATATAACTCTCTGATCCCTGAGAAATAAAAGAACCCGACCAGAAACTTCAATTGCTCGCTTCTGCTGATCAGCTCTATCAGGCGTTTTTTCAAATTTTCGGCGCCGCTATTGGTGATGAAGTTGCTCATATTCGTCCGCTTAAATTAAATCATATTATAGGTGGAAATTGTATCCTGTTTTTTGCCGTCAACGAATAAACTGACAAACGTTCTGCGAATCATGATTATCTCTCCGAAACCTTTGCGCTCATTACAATTTTTCTATCCCGGAAAAATCAAAGGGGTTTTTCTGCCTCGTCTGCGCGCTGGCCCGTTTACCCTTATCATGGCACCGTTTGGGCATGATTTCATTAACAAATCCTTCATCAATGTCTCATCCATTCCGTCAGGTTCTTGGGGTCAATGTTCGCCCTTAACTGCCATTCTGGAATAATCCGTCCTCTGGCCTTTGATCCGTCCGGGTCGAGATTCACGATACCGCGTTTGACCCTCGACAGAAGTTTTTGGCGGAAGTCAGGGGTTAATATTTCCAAAGTCTGCATTATATATCCAAGGCGTTTGACAACCGCTCCGTTTTTCATTCGCTCGGCATAGGTCAGAATCTTATAGAAATCGATCTCATTTCTACCGTTCCAGATACCCTTTGCCGCTTCAACGATTTCCCTGCAGTAGCGCGGTTGGTCAAGACAATCGACAATGGTCTTCTCCTTGTCTGCCACCGCTATTTTATAGGGACCATCCCGAAGCCGGCGATAACCGAAAAAGCGATTTGGCCGTAGTCGAATAAATTTAAATGTCATTCCCTTCACATTAAGCGGGGCCTTCTGTTTGGTGGTAGCGATAAAAATGGTCTGTGACGGCTGCTCTGTCCAACCGTAAAAATTGAGAGCGGTCCAGTAGCTCAAATAGTAAGGATCAATCAGGTTCGCGGCGATAATGGTTCCTTTTTCGGAATAAGCTCTCCGTCCCCGGACCGATACCGGAATGAAAAGATACTTACCCCTTTCGATCCGCTGAATTCGGCGCTTTTTCGTAAGATTGTAAATCAGCTTCTTGACGGAATCGCGGCCGATAGGCGTCAGCTCCATGGCCTGATCGAATGTGAAAATCGATAAGCCCCTTTTCTCGATGGCCCGAATGAGATTGGCCTCGCCTTTGGGTATTCCAGGCGCCTTAATCACGGTGGCAAAATTATCTATATTATAGCACTATCTTAAATCGGAATTGCCGATTTGTCAAATAAAAAAGAGGATTTGAAATTAGGAATCAAACCCTCTTGTTGTGTGCCCTTTCCATGAAAATTAATGATTCAATTCAGCAATGCCCCAGCTCTCCGCTCCAGACTGACGCGCTTGTCGATATGCGGCAGGTTGCGGGCATAAGCGGTTAAGCCTTGCACGATCCCCCAGGTCGTCCGCACGTCCTCACCTTCAGCAATGCCATGCTCCCATGCCCTCTCGATTTCACTTTTGGTGAACTGAGCGGGCTGTAGCCTTTTGAAGGCTTCTTCCTGTGAATCGGCAACCCGCTGCTCCATCGCTCTTGATACCGTGTCCTTGAAGCTTTCCTTGAGGCTGCGGTTTTCGATGAAGCGGTTCATCAGTGGAATGGCGTCGGAGTAAAAGCGATTCAGGGCATGGTTCCGATGAATGATCCGGAGCTCTTCGACCTGTTCGGCTCCCCAGACGATGTGGTTACCGCAGACGTAGTTGTAGAGAAACGTGGTCAGGCCGAATGTGGCGGCGCCGGTTTCGGAATTCCAGCAGAAGAATCCTCTGCCCAGCTTGGCATGGCCGATTTCGACCGGATTCTCGTCGCTCACCAGAAATACGAACATGTCCCGATCAGACGCATAGATGCCGCTGTTGTAATCGCTGTCAGACGGTGGAGTGTGCCAGGGGCTGTCTTGGATGGCGGCCAAGATGGCCTCAACCACGTCATAGTCCCAGATCCTGCCGTAGTTCGGGCTGGTGAAAGCCGAGACCATGTTCTGAGGCCCGCTTTCCTGGGCACTGTCGTTTTTGCGAATGAGGATCTTGGATTCAACCCCGTTGGTGTTGATGCCGTATTCCAGGCATTGAGCGGTTATTTCCGGTGACAGGCTCCTCAAGTATCCTGATGGGGCACCGACTTGCCGGCATAGCTGGGTGAAAGCCCAGTTGGTCATAAGCGATGTCTGAATCGAGCCGTTCAGGGTCAAGGCTCCGCCGACGGTGGCGAAAAACCGCAATCCTCTGAGCGGCCTGACGTCTTCGACCGAGCTCCGTTTTCGCCTGCCGGTGAACTCCAGCAGATTATCGAGGCTGGAAAACCGTTCGTCCGGCGGTCTGGATGCCCATTGTTTGTGGGCGTCATAAAGGTTTCTTGGCATAGTAAATTCTCCTTTTTTTTCAGTTTCAGCGATTCCGCCATTTCTGGCAGACATCGAAATACTCGCAGCTCGGGCACTGCCAACCCTCGTTAGGGTAGAAGTGCCCTTCCTGAATGGCCCCCAAGACTCCTTTAGCGATGTGGAAAAACCTGACCAGCGAGTCCTTATCCCGGTTGACCTCGAACGAGTGCAATGCCGGATTCTTCGTTTTCGTCAGGATGTCGATTCTCAAGTTCGGCTTTCTCTTGTAGAGCCAGCCAAAGGCATAGGAATAGGCAGATAGTTGCAGGTGCTGGGTGATTGAAGTCGGGTCAAAGATTCTGGCGGCGGTCTTTAGTTCCACCACTGTGTCATCGGCCTCGATAAGGTCGATGTAGCCGTCAAGCGGCAGTTCCAGGGATTCACCGGTCTCCAGATCAACTAACGGGACCCGAAATGGCAGTTCGACAGCCCGGACACCAAAGCCCTTGTAGTCACGCATATAGACAGCCAGGAGTTGCCCGCCCTTTTCAAGATAGGATTCCAGAGAATCGCCATCCTTGAATCTGAGGGTCTCCATAGCTTGTGCCTGCATATCGGCCTCGAATATCCGCACGACGTTCTGCCACTCCGGTCCCGGCCCGTTTGTTCTGTTTTTATGCCACCATTCAATTGCCGCGTGAATCGCGCTCCCGAATGCCAGGTCAACCGGTTTGAACGGTTTAGGAAGCTCGTCGATGTAGTTGAACCGGTATTTCAGGGGACACAGCAGGTACTGATTGATCTGGCTTACCGAAATGTGGTCTCGCATCAGGTTGCCACTCCTTCCTCGATTTCCTCGCCGTTCAGGATGGAATTGATGAGGTCAGAAGCGTCCTGCTTGGTAGCCTCTTTGAGGCTTTCCGTGCCGAATCGCTCGACAAGCCAGTCGTGGGCGGCATCGCCGGTGACGCCACGCTCAGCCAGAAGCCGGAACAAGAACCGCCGCTGGTTGTCGGTCATGAGATCGACGCCCATCTCTGTTTCGCCTGGCGGCGGATTATCTCTTCGTGAATTTCGAGGACGCGTAGGCTTCTCGGTGGCGGATGACGTCTTGCCATCGTTGTTTGGATTTGCCGGAGAATCTCCAGTTGCGTTTTTTTCATTCGCGGGCCTCTGCTGATCAGCGTTGTCCACAATGCCGTTCATGAATTCCGCACCGAGTTCTTCGAGGGCGACAACGCCGATGTTGACCGCGTCCCGAAACGCTCTCGCTTTGGCTCTGGTAGAGGCCATGCGGATAATGTGTGGGACTATCATGGACGAGACATTCTGCGGGTTGGCATCTCCATAGTCCCTGAATACACCCTTGTCGGTCACTACTTCCGCCATGCAAATCGCGGTCATCTGATTGGCTTCCGAAGGCACCTGAATCAGCTCAGTGTAGACCCTTTTCAGATTGTCCTGGGTGGCCTGATTAAGAAGGCCAGCGTAAGTGACAACCTCTTTGGTGTCAATGACCCGCCCGTGGCGATCCTTGATTTCGATGGTTGTTACCAGGTTTCCGTTTTTCATAGAAACACTCCTTTTGCTTGGTTCATGGGTGATAGGTTGGGAAAGGGCTAGAGTATCCTCCAAACCACTGGATTGATACCCTCACACCCTGGAGCGTAAAGGAGTGGCAAAGGCAGTCAATTGCCGGAAAGAGCAACCTTTCCGCCCTGACAAATAATGCCCTTATTTGATAGGCTGATTTTACCTATGGAGAACGATCAACTTATAATCTTGGGCCAGACCAATTTTCGCAATCAGAAGCGGATGTTTGGCATAAAGAAGGAGGATAGAAGGCGGCACACCTACATCATTGGCAAAACCGGCATGGGAAAATCGACCTTGCTTTTGAATATGATCGTGCAGGATATCAGGCTCGGTAACGGCGTCGCGGTTTTTGACCCGCATGGGGACCTGGTGGAACGGGTATTGGATTACATTCCCTCACGAAGAATCAATGAGACGATCTATTTCAATCCGGCTGATACGGAATATCCGATAGCTTTCAATCCGCTTCACAACCCTAACAATGTCCCGAAACATCTGGTGGCCTCCGGTATTGTGCAGGTCTTCAAGAAAATCTGGGCTGATTCATGGGGCCCCAGGCTGGAGTACATACTTCGAAACGCGATTCTCGCCTTACTGGAGCAACCGGGTAACACGCTTCTGGCTGTTCCCCGGCTTCTCATCGATGATAGATTCCGCAACAACATCATTCGTCAAGTCAAGGACCCGATCATCAGAAACTTCTGGGCGGTGGAATATGAGCAATACCCGAAAGTCTTCAAGACGGAAACTATCTCACCGATTCAAAACAAGGTCGGGCAATTCTTATCGACTTCAATGATGCGAAACATCCTTGGTCAGACTAAGACTAAATTTGATCTGCTGGATGTAATGGATTCCGGCAAGATTCTGATTTTGAATCTCGCCAAAGGAAAAATCGGAGAAGACAATTCTTCGCTATTGGGTTCGCTGATGCTTTCCCAGTTATGGCTAGCGGCCCAACGGCGGGCAAATGTGTCGGAGGATAATAGGCGGGATTTCTATTTATACATTGACGAATTGCAATCGTTCGCCACCGATGAATTCCCGAACGTCTTAGCCGAAGCCAGAAAATACCGGCTGAATATCGCGGGAATGGCCAACCAATTCATCAGCCAATTGCCGGAAAACCTGGCCTCGGCGATTCTGGGGAATGTCGGCACGCTTATTTCGTTTTGTTTGGGATCAGAGGATGCGGAGATAATGGGCAAGGAATTTTATCCGATATTTACCGGTGAAGATTTTCAAAACCTGCTAAAGTACCAAACTTATTTGAAGCTATCAATCAGTGGATCGACATCTGAGCCATTTAGCATGCTAACATTGCCTCTTGATAAGCGGACACAAATGTCGAATAGAAAGAAAATGACCGAACAGACAAGGGAGCGGTATTGTTCGTTGGCAATCAAGGTAGAAGAAAACATATGCAAGTGGCTCGGTCAGTTGTGAGGGGTCGCGCGGCGTTCTCGGGGATCAAAATAGATTATTGCACTGCCATTCGCATTATGGTAATAACCTGTTGAGAAAAGTATGGATCCTCTTAAAAAGGATAGCAGGTGGAACGGCTGGCCAAATGCCGATGAAGAATATTTCCGGGAGCTTGTGGAAAGCCTTGCATTTCGGCCTGAAGTGCCTGATGCCATTGTGAAACAATATGAGATGGTCAAGTCTGTTCTCAGATTCTGCTATTATGATTATGAGCTTACTTTCGTAGTTTTTCTATTATTAGGAATTGCGTTTGAAGCAGCACTGAAAATCAAGTATGAACAGAGCGAGGGTTCGCTGGGCAAGGGAAAGCGAATAGATCTAAAGAACCTCATCGACTGGGGTTTACAGCACGACCTGTTTGAGGAAGATTCAGTTTCTCTTCACGCCTTTAGGGAAATCAGAAATATACATGCCCATCAGAAGGAACCGGTGATTTTCGGCATAACGGGCTTGCAGTCAATCTATCTAACGACTGATATTATCAATGGTCTGTTTGATCCGCGAATTGAATTACGGAGGGCGCGACTATTGCGTACTGCCCGTCTCAATCGGATATTCAATTTGGCAAGTCAAAGTGGAATGGTACTGACCTGGAAGAATACGCAACTACTCGTATTCACGGCCCGCTTATTGGTCTATAACAACTTGCATGCTTCGAGTGAATATCATATTGCCATCTGGCCAATTTTCGAAATAGACCTTGACGGCAATCAGGTCGAAGAAGGAAACCCGATCATGGTTAGCTGTAATGCGGTGACGTTCAGGAGAAAACCTGAGAGAGGAATCATATTCAGCGACGGTTCATCATTATCGCCGATTGTCAATCCGATTGATAAAGATAAATTCAGCCAATGGAAACAGCAGTTTAATTCCGGCAAATTTCCATTGGCGCATGTTGTCCATTTCAGATTGGCTGAGATACGCCATGAATTGATGTCGAAATACATATATTCTCCGCATAGACTACGTCGTACAATCGACAGGCGGATCCCCGAATAAAATTACTAATAAATACTTGATAATTGCGCACCAATCTCATATAAACCGTCCTCGCATCAACCTTCTGATTCGATGCATCGATCTTTCTCAAGATAATTCTCGAAGATGAAGGTTTTCAAAGACCTTCTGATTTGAGAAAAACGGAAAGGGTAGATCGCATATGCTTTCTAACATTTTTCTAACTTACCAAGCCAAAACACCATAAAAAACGGGAAAACACCAAGAAACTGGATTGCCGGAAGTTTTTATCTTCTTATCGATTAGTTCTCGGTGTTTTCCCTTGTTAGTAAATTAGAGCCGACTCATAACCCGAAGGTCGGTGGTTCAAATCCACCCCCCGCTATGTTTAAGCCGAACGACTTATCCAATAAATAAGACAAATCATTCTGGCGTGATGCCCAAAATCCCGTTCTTTGGCGGAGTCTCAATCCTGATGATAAAATTTCATCAGGCGTCGCTTCTCGGAATCAGATGCCGGTGAAAAAAGTTTATCGAAATTCCGGCTCAGTCATCAATATTATGTCTTGATATCGTTGAATGCCGGAGATAATTTGAAGCATGGGCGAATATGTGGATATCCATAAACG
>Ga0209101_1002188_pt1 | contig 13160 bp, 12 predicted proteins | sample ConPoolayeCmetaG_FD_185481 | JGI IMG/M metagenome (GOLD analysis project Ga0209101, IMG submission 185481) | Hot spring microbial mat communities from California, USA to study Microbial Dark Matter (Phase II) - Cone Pool mat layer C metaG... ... | reverse complement strand
ATCAGATACATGTGCCATACCCCAATAGATACCACAGCCTGTGTCCTTGTCAAGTATGCACCAAGGCCAGTTGGACCATAGATTGTTTGTCTTAATGTGACATTGTCAAGATAAAAATCCGCGTGTATCTGCGTTTATCCGCGTCCTGGTATTAGGAAAATGAACATCCGCCCGATGGTGGAAAGTGACATTGGCCCGCTGGCCCGGCTCATGGCTGAGACCCCGCTCTGGCAGCGGTACGGCCTCACCGGGGAGAGCGCGGCCCGGCGGTTCCGCGACGGCCTGGCCCGGGGCGTGACCATCGCCGTGGCCGAGGTGGATGGCGAGCCAGCCGGCTTCATCTGGTACGTGGCGCGCGGCGCGTTCAATCGCAGCGGCTACATCGTGCTCCTCGGCGTGCGGTCGGACATGCGCGGGCAGGGTATTGGCCGGGCGCTGTTGGAGCGCGCTGAGGCTGCCCTGTTCGCCACAGCAACCGATGTCTTCCTGCTGGTGTCAGATTTTAACCGGGACGCGCAGCGGTTCTACGCCCGGCAGGGCTACCAGTTCGTGGGCGCGATCCCGGACTACGTCGCGCCGGGCATCACCGAGATCATCCTCCGCAAAAGACGCCTCTGAGTGACCCCCCTTCGGCGATGAGGCCCCCAGGCTTGGGCTTTTTCACGTGCCCCGGTACTACCCCCGTTTACCCCCCGAAGCCGCGTTGAACCCGATGATCTGGGCCTGACCTCCGGGCATAACTCCTGTCAGGGAGGGAGCAAGAGGAGAGAAAGCCTTTCCCTCCCCGAAGGGCTGCGAAGTGGGGAGCCGGACAGTGCCCTCCTGCGTTTAATTATGCCCGGATGTCAGGCAGGCGGGTTGTCTTTTCCGCCGAGGACTGCTATAATACAACCCCGGCCTTGCTTTCATTTCGTAACTGCCCGCGCTGAATCCTCCCGCCGATTAGAAGGGGCTGGCCATGCGCCCCAATCTGCGAGAGGGCAGGCAGTTACCTCATTTTCTCAATGAGGAGGAATCGTGAACGCCATCCGCAAAGCTGTCTTCCCGGCTGCCGGTCTGGGCACGCGTTTCCTGCCAGCCACCAAGGCTCAGCCCAAAGAGATGTTACCCCTGGTGGACAAGCCCATCATCCAGTACGTGGTGGAGGAGGCTGTAGAGTCCGGCCTGGACCAGATCATCATCGTCACCGGCCGGGGCAAGCGTGCCATCGAGGACCACTTTGACATCTCCTTCGAGCTGGAACACGTGCTGGCCCAAAAAGGCGATGAGGAGACGCTGCGCGCGGTGCGCCGCATCTCGGACCTGGCGACCATCTACTACATTCGCCAGAAAGAGCCTTTGGGTCTGGGCCATGCCGTGGCTGTAACCCGTGAGTTGGTGGGCGATGAACCGTTCGCGGTCCTGCTCAGCGATGACCTCATCGTCCACGACGTGCCCTGTCTGCGGCAGATGATCGAGGTCTATGAGCGGTATCAGTGCTCAGTTGTGGCCGTGGAGCGTATCCCCCGGGAGCGCATCTCCGGCTACGGTGTCATCGCCGGTCGGCCCATCGAGGAGCGCATCTATCGTCTGGATGACGTGGTGGAAAAGCCAGCCCCGGAGGAGGCCCCCTCCGACCTGGCGATTGTGGGCCGCTATATCCTCACGCCGGAGATCTTTGATGCCCTGGCGAAGGTCAAGCCGGGCAAGGGCGGCGAGATCCAGCTTACCGACGCCCTGCGTCGCCTGCTCAAACACCAGGTCATCTATGCTTACGAGTTCCAGGGGATTCGCTATGACGCGGGCACGACGTTGGGGTTCCTGAAGGCGGCGGTGGAGTTTGCCCTGCGGCGACCGGATATTGGGGAAGAGTTCCGGACGTACCTGCGGAGTCTGAATCTGGGTTGACGGGGCATAGATGAGGATGGCGAGTGGAAGGCGGCCCGATCCGGCCGCCGGTGCCCGCAACCGGGTCAAACCGGCGAGGATGGGGGCCTCGTTCTCGCTATGAACTTGCGTGGGTTACGTGCCGACGGCCTGGAACGCGGCCTGGAATGCGCTGTTGACATAACTAAACATCGTGCTCACCTGCGGCCCGACGAGCAACAGGATCGCAATAGCAGCGATGGAGAGCAGCACCGCCAACAACGCATACTCGGTCAGCCCCTGGCCTTCCTGACGCTGAACCACCATCGGCCCCTCCGGGGTGTGAGTATCTACGGGCGAACGTATTATAGCGCGAAACTGGGTAATTGTCTATACCCCTGTTGAAATAATCGCGCTCGGCGCGGGTCTGTGACCCGCGCCAGCCATCTCGCGCTCGGCGCGGGTCTGTGACCCGCGCCAGCCATCTCGCGCTCGGCGCGGGTCTGTGACCCGTGCCAGCTGTCGGGTCGCAGACCCGACGGGAGCGGAGAGTTCGCGCCAGCCATCGGGTCGCAGACCCGACGGGAGCGGAGATCAATTGTGCTCGGCGCGGGTCTGTGACCCGCGCCAACCGGAGCAGAAGAGTTCGCGCCAGCCGTCGGGTCGCAGACCCGACGGGAGCAGAAGAGTTCGCGCCAGCCGTCGGGTCGCAGACCCGACGGGAGCAGAAGAGTTCGCGTGCTCGGCGCGGGTCTGTGACCCGCGCCAACCGGAGCAGAAGAGTTCGCGCCAGCCGTCGGGTCGCAGACCCGACGGGAGCAGAAGATCAATTGAGATAACATTATTATGCGGAGATAACATGAAACTCTTGTTGCACATCGCTTACGGGTTGATCATGGTGGCCCTGATCCTGGGCACGGCGGGCTGTGTCCTCCCGGCCCCGCTCAGCACCCCGCCGGCCGCCACTACCGGCCCCACCTCGGTCGGCGGGCCGGTCTCACTCACCGTCTTTTACACCAACGACATTCACGCCCACATCACCCCGTCGAAGGACAAGGACATCGGTGGCTACGCCCGCATCGCCACGCTGGTCAACCAGGGCCGGGCCCAGGGTGGGCGAGTCCTCTTGCTGGACGCCGGCGATGCGCTCCAGGGCACCTCGTTCTGGCCGGCCTTCGAGGGCCGGTCTACCGTGGAGATCATGAACGCGTTGGGCTACAATGCCTTCACCCTGGGTAACCACGAGTTCGACAAGGGGCCAGACCTTCTGGCAAAGCGATTGACCGAGATGCAATTCCCGGTCCTCTGCGCCAACCTGGAGTTCGCCGCCGATAGCCCCATGAAGACTGCCCACGTGAAACCCTACATCATCAAGAACCTGAACGGTCTGCGCGTGGGCCTCCTGGGTCTGACCACGGAGGAGACCCCGGTCATCTCCATCGGCGCGTTTCAGGGGGTCACAGCCCGCAGCGCGATAGACACGGCCCAGAAGCTCGTGGCTGAGATGCAGCCCCAATGCGACCTGATCATTGCTCTCACCCATCTGGGCGTGGACGAGGATTATGAGCTGGCCGGCAAGGTGGATGGTATTGACCTCATCGTGGGTGGGCATAGCCACACCGTCTTGCGCAAGCCCAGCCAGGCGCAGAACCCCAGCGGCCAGCGGGTACTCATCGTGCAGACCGGCGCATATAGCCGTTACCTGGGCCGGCTGGACCTGACGGTGGACCCGGTGGCCCGGCCGCGCATCACCGATTACCAGGGCCAGCTTATCGAATTGACCAATGCCGTGGCCGATGACCCGCAGGTGAAGGCTCTGGTGGACAAATGGCAGGCCCAATTGCCACCTCCGGCCGTGGTGGGACAGATGACCGTGGACCTGGATATGACCATCCGGGGCCGCGAGGCGCCGGCCGGCAATCTCTTCTGCGACGCGATCCTGGAATACATGGCGACCCTGCCGGACCCGGCCCAGCGACCGGTCATCGCCCTGTATAACGCCGGTGGGCTGCGCGGCGGACGGATCTTCCCGGCCGGCTCCATTACCACCGAGGATATTGCTACCTGGGAACCGTTCGGCAACACCATCGTGCTGCTGGATTTGACCGCTCCCCAGCTTAAAGAAGTACTGGAAAGCGGGGCCAAAGGCCAGGTCATGCAGGTGGCCGGCCTGGCCTACTGGATAGACAATTCCCGGCCGGCCCAGGAAGCCGACGATACGGCCCGCAAGATCACCAAACCCGGTCAACGCATTGTGCGCATCGTCATCGGCGGGCAGGATATTGATCTGACCGATGCCTCGCAGGTCTATCGCGTGGCAACCAACAACTTCCTGGCCGGCGGCGGCGACGCTGCCTACACCTTCCTGGAGGGCCGCAACATCCTGGATACAGGCGTCTACATGACCGACATCCTGGAATCCTATATCCGCCAACACAGCCCCATCGCGCCCAAAGTGGAGGGGCGGATCAATATTGGGACCCCGTAGATGGAAAGGTGCGACGCACCTCTGTGAGCAACTTCCAGTCCAACTTTACGTTTTACGTTTTATCATTGAACAAGGAGGTTCTATACACAATGAATGTGTGTATTGGCATACGCCGCGAGGACAAGAACGAGTGGGAGCGTCGGGCGCCTTTGGTGCCAGATGACGTGCGAGAATTGTGTCAGGAGCATGGCATCGAGGTCTGGGTGCAACCCTCTTCCATCCGGGCCTTTGACGCCGGGGATTACGTCCAGGCCGGGGCTATCCTCCGGGAGGACCTGTCCCAGTGCCCGGTGGTTTTGGCCATCAAAGAACTGCCGCTGGACTTTTTCCAGCCAGGCCGGGCCTATGTCTTCTTTGCCCACGTGATCAAGGGCCAGCCCCACAATATGCCGATGCTCAGGCGCATGTTAGAGCTGGGCTGTACCCTGATTGACTATGAAAAGATCGTGGATGAAAGCGGCCGCCGGGTAGTATTCTTTGGCAACTATGCCGGGCTGGCCGGGATGATTGATACCTTGTGGGCCTTGGGGAAACGCCTGGCCTGGGAAGGGCTGGCTAACCCGTTCCAGGATATGCGCCTGGCCCACGATTACCCGACCCTGGACGAGGCCCAAGCCGCCGTGACTGCCCTGGGCCAGCGCATCGCGCGCGAAGGGTTGCCGGCCGCTTTGGTTCCGCTGGTCATCGGTGTGGCCGGCTACGGCAACGTGGGCCGGGGCGTGCAAGAGATCCTGGGCCTGCTGCCCCGCCAGGAGGTGGCACCGGCGGATCTGCCCCATGTGATGGCCGATCCCCGCCCGGCCCGCGACCGCTTCTATACCGTCACCTTCAAGGAAGAACACATGGTGGAGCCGGCGGACCCGGCCCGGCCCTTCGAATTGCAGGACTATTACCAGCACCCGGAAAAATACCGGGGCATTTTCGCCCGCTATCTGCCGCACCTCACCGTATTGATGAATTGCATCTACTGGGAGAAAAGATACCCCCGCTTGGTGACGGTAGCTGACTTGCGGGCACTATATGGCGGCCCGGTGCAGCCGCGCCTGCGGGTCATCGGCGACATCAGTTGCGACATCGAGGGGGCCATCGAGGCCACGGTGCGCACCACGGACCCCGGCCATCCGGTCTTTGTATACGACCCGTTCACCGGCCAGGCCAGCGATGGGTGGGCCGGTCGTGGCCCGGTCATCCTGGCGATAGACAACCTGCCCGGCGAGCTGCCCCGCGAATCATCCACCACCTTCAGCCACACCCTCAAGCCCCTGATCCCGGCCATCGCCCGGGCTGACTATACCGTGCCTTTCGAGGAATTGAACCTGCCGCCCCTCATCAAGAACGCTGTCATCGCCCATCGCGGCGCGTTGACGCCGGGTTACCAGTATCTGGAAAGGTTCCTGTGACTGCCCATTCGTCTGACAGCTTCAAAGAGTTCTTGCAGACAACAGCGGTTGACCTGGAGATTTTGCTGCCAGGATCGTTCGGCCAGGAGATTTGCAACTTCTATCTGAACCCGCGCTATCTCCGAGGCAGCGATTTCCTGATGCGGTGGTCCCAGGGCCGCTGGGCCGAAGACATTGTTGTGAGGGCCATCAATGCCACCAGCGAGTTCTGGGCTGTGCCATATGGCCCTTCCAGTGTGGCGCCAGCGGACCCGCAGGAGATGGAACAATACTTTGAACGCCTCGACCGCGCCGGTGCCACCGGCAAGCGACCAGATTTGCTGATTCTGTCCCGGCCGGATTATGAGACGATCCGCAGAGCGGTGGAGGACATAGGCCTGGCCAATATTCCTTTCACACCAGAAGAGTCACTGGAGTTTATGCTCTCCAGGTCGCTCATAGCTGTTGAGGTGGAGAGCAGTTTGTGGATAGCCAGCCAGATGCCAGACTATGGGCAAGGGAAGCCGCTCACCAGACAAGGGCGTCCTGATCTCATCGGTTTCACCAAGAGCAAGAAAGTGCCGACGGTGATCATCAAAGATGAAGACCTTGAACCCCTACGGCAATGGGAGGCCCAACGACATGTGCCCATCTTTGTCTTCCATGTCTTTTACGACCAGGCGTATTACCTGTCTTTGGAGCGTGCCGGCAGGTTGATCAGCGAAGGCGTTATCGTTCCCACCAAACAGACTTTCTATGCCCCCGGTGGACCTACGACGCATAAGTCGATCTACAAGATCTGGTATACTCTGGCCTGCCCGCTGGGCCAAATGACTCAGGCTCCGGAAATGTCAGCTAAGTTTGTTCAAGACAGGAACGGCCACATTCTGCCCTATGTTCATTTCTCCGGCGGCGAGCTGGTTTTGTCCCTGGAGATCCTGAAAGAGTTGCGGGATCGATTGTTATGATCGGTGTGAATCCGCTGGAAATAATAGTCAAAGATCTGGCTGTCAGGTTGGCTCCCACCGTCGGTCAGTCTGCACAACGCCGCGACGATGGGCTGGCTCAGTGGATTATTTTTCACGGTTTGGAGGGAACCGATGTCATCACTATCGTCGCCCGCCAGGCGGCATTGAACCTTGTCCTCAAGGGCCTGATCTGCCACCTGGCTGGGTCACAGCCCGGTCCTGCACCGGCCAGTTTGGTCCTGGCCGCAGCCGATACCTGTATTCAACAGGTCGGTTTGGGCCGCCTGCCGCGTTCCTACCTGGATGACCTGGCCCTCGAAGCCAACGCGACGATAAATGTCCAGGCTGCTGCGCAGTTCCTGAAGCTGAACGTGCAACAGGATGTGATCGGTTCCCTGTATGCGAGGCTGGTGCCTCAAGAGGCACGACGCACCCTGGGGCAATTCTGGACGCCACTTCCCCTGGCCGAGTTCATGACCCGGTGGGCGGTGCGGGAACCAACGGATCGGGTACTGGATCCCGCCTTTGGTTCCGGCGTGTTCTTGCTGGCTGCCATCGAGCGCCTGGTCAGACTGGGTCAGGCAGAGGACGTGGCATCGCAACAGATCGCCGGCGTGGAGCTAAGCCCCCTGGCCTTTTTGATGGGCGTGGCTAACGTGCTGTTAAACTATCCACAGGCGAGACCATCTTTGCAGCCAGGGGACTTTGTGTTGCCTCAACCAGTAGAGATACGCGAATCCCCGGCTATCTATCATGGACAACTGACTCTGCCAGGGTTGGCCCCCCCCGTGCTCAAATCGTTTTCCGACTGTTTCGATGCTATTGTATGCAACCCACCATACACTCGACATCATCATCTGCCCGAAGCATATAAGGCAACCTGGGGATCGCAGATGGAGCAGCAGTTTGGCCTGCGCCTCAGCCGTTTCTCCAGCCTGTTCGCCTATTTCTTCGTGCAGGCGACGCGGATGCTGAAACCAACCGGGAGAATGGCCTTCATAACCCCCACCGTAGTCTTTGAGGCGTCTTATAGCCGTCAGGTTAAGGAGTTCATTCTCCATTACCTGCGGCCACGGGCTATTATCGTCTTTCACGAGTCGCTGTCTGTCTTTGAGGGTGTAGACACTGCTGCCTGTATCACGCTGGCGGAGGGGCCAGCCGCGCCGTCGGCTGGGCAGGTCATCTATGCCGAGATCAGCAAATGGCCGGGGAGTGAGGCACTTTTAAAGGCCATGGGCAAAGGGGAAGCGGCCACGTACCCGTGGGGTGCTATACGCTCTATCGCCAGCCAGGAGTTACAGCCACGTCGCAAGTGGACGGTCATCCCGCGAGAAAATGGTCGCTTTACCAATGACCGTTTCGTTCCGTTAGCCCGGATCGCACGGGCAGTAAGAGGCATTGCCACTGGGGCCAACGATTTTTTCGTGCTTTCAGACACCGAGGTCGAAGAGTGGGGGTTGAGTTCTTGTTACCTGCGCCCTGTGCTTACCAAAAACCGTGAGGCCGACGGGTATGTGTTTGATCCGCACGACTTTGAACAATTGGGACTTGAGGGCAAGAAACGCTGGCTCCTGTACCTGACTGGCCTGGTGCAGCCAGGGACACCCGAGGAACGCTATATCCGTCACGGCGAGATGATGGGGCTTCACACCCGTAGTCTGGTTCGCACGCGGTCGCTCTGGTACGCGATGGAACAGCGGGAGCCAGCGCCGATTTACTTTACCTACCTGAGTCGCAAGAAATCCAGGTTTATCTATAATCGTGCGGGCGTTCTGGCCCTCAACGTGTTCCTGTGTCTGTATCCAGAGCCAGTTATTGCCACTAACGAGATAGCATTGAAGGCCTTATTGGCAGTGCTGAATTCGATAGTCTCCAAAGACGCCTTGCGCCATGTAGGTCGTAGCTACGGCGGAGATACCATCAAGTTAGAGCCACGAGAATTGGATCGCCTGCCTGTGCTGAACCCATTGACGCTAGATGAGGCAGACCGTGTGCATCTTGCCGCCCTCTTTGACGCGCTGTGTGCAGCCAACTCGAATGAAGAAGAGAGAACTATTCGTCAGGCTATTGATGAACTGCTAGAGACGATTTCGTAGACCCGGAACCCTCCCGCAGGTTAGTAGGCCGCCCCAACCTGCGGGATGGCAGTAGTTACAGACAGATACTGAATTGGAGGAGATATGAAACAAGTCCTGGTCTTTGGTGCCGGCCTGGTGGCCGGCCCGCTGGTCCGCTACCTGCTGGATCAACCCGATTTCCACGTCACCGTCGCCAGCCGCACGGTGAGCAAGGCGCAGGAATTGGTGGGCGATCATCCGCGCGGCCGGGCCGTGGCCGCCGACGTGGAGCGTCACCCGGCCGTTATCGCCGAACTGGTGCCTCAAGCCGACCTGGTCGTGAGCATGTTGCCCTACACCTATCATCCCCAGGTGGCCGGGCAGTGCATCCGGCACGGCAAACACCTGGTCACCACCTCTTACGTGAGTGACGCCATGCGTGCCCTGGATGGCCCGGCCCGCCAGGCTGGTATCATCCTGCTGAACGAGATGGGGCTGGACCCTGGTATTGACCACATGGAGGCCATGCGGGTTATCCATCAGGTACGGCAGGCTGGTGGCCGGGTGGTGGGCTTTCGCTCCTATTGCGGCGGCCTGCCGGCCCCAGAGGCCAACACCAACCCCTTCGGTTACAAGTTCTCCTGGAGTCCCCGTGGGGTGCTGCTGGCCGGCCGTAACGCGGCCCACTACCGGCAGGATGGTCAGGAGGTCTTTATCCCCGGTCCAGAACTATTTGCCCATTACGAGATCGTCCACATCCCCGGCCTGGGCGATTTCGAGGGCTATCCCAACCGTGATTCCCTGCCCTATGCCACCACCTATGGCATCGAGGATGCGCGGACCATGTTCCGGGGCACGCTACGCAACCTCGGCTGGTGCCCCACCATGAAGGCCCTGGCAGACCTGGGCCTGTTCGACACGACTGAGCGCGATGACTTTGGCCGCACCTGGGCCGACCTGCTGCGCCAGCTCACAGGCTATCCGACCGGGGATTTGCGCCAGGCCGTGGCTGCGCATCTGGGCCTGGACCCGGCCGATGAGGTGCTCGATCGGCTGGCCTGGCTGGGCCTGTTCGATGATCAGCCCTTGCCCCCCGTGACGCCACCCACTCTGCTGGATGCGTTATCGGCGCAGATGCAGCCCCGGCTTCGCTACGCCCCCGGCGAGCGGGACATGATCATCCTGCAACACGAGTTCGAGATCGAGTATCCAGATCGCCCGGCCGGGCGCATCGTCTCCACGCTCATTGACTATGGCACTCCCTATGGGGAAACATCCATGTCGCGCACGGTGGGCCTGCCGGCAGCTATCGGCGCACGGATGATCCTGGAAGGGGCTATCACTCTGACCGGTGTGCAAATCCCGGTGACGCCGCAGATCTACGAGCCGGTGCTGGCAGAACTGGCGACGGTGGGCATCGCCTTCCAGGAAATCACCGCATAGGGCGAACCTCGCAGCCGCCCGGAGGGGAGATCATCGTGTCTGCCGATCCTCTGATGACGTTGCGCGCTATTGCCGCAGACCCATACACGGGCTGGGCTGACCGTTACCCTGACCGCCGGGCCATCGGCGTGTTTTGTACTTATGCTCCGGTAGAGGTGCTGCACGCGGCCGGTCTGGTGCCGGTGCGATTGGTGCCGGCCGGGGCCGGGGTAGCAGGCGCGGACAGACACCTGCAAACCTATACCTGCGCCATTGCCCGGGGCGTGCTGGCCGGGTCGTGGGAATGGCTGGCCGGTGTGGTCTTTCCCCATACCTGCGATACCATGCAGGCCCTGGCCGATGTCTGGCGCGCGGCCCGGCCCGGCGATTACGTGGGCACGCTCGTGGGGCCGGTGGCCGTGGAGTCCCCGGCCGCCGAGGTTTACCTGGTGGCCGAACTGCGCCGCTTCATCGCCGACCTGGAAGCACGCCTGGGCGCGACCGTGAGCGAGGACGCCCTGCGTGCCAGCAGCCGGGCTTACGACGATAACCGACAGCGGCTGATGGCTCTCCGCGCGTCGTTGCCCTACTCCGACTGGCTGAGTGCGGCCCTGGCCGGCCAGACGATGCCGGTGGAAGAGCACACGCGGTTGCTGGAATCCCTCACCCCCGGTCCCTCTCCCTCGCCGGGGGTGAGGGTCGTTCTCGTCGGCGCAGTGCTGGATGACCCGGCCCTCCCCCGTCTCATCGAGGAGTTGGGCGGCGCGGTGGTTGACGATGACCTGTGCACCGGCCGGCGGGGGATCGAGACGCCGGTATCCCTGGACACAGGTCTGGACCCGGTGGTGGCCCTGGCCCGCCGGGAGTTGCGCCGGCCTCCCTGCCCGGCTCGCTACGCGCCGGGGCAGCCCCGGCCCGACCGGCTGCTCCGCCTGGTCCGCGAGAGCCAGGCCCAGGGGGTCATCTTCCTCCAGCAAAAGTTCTGCGAGCCGCACGCCTTCGACCTGCCGCCGTTGCGCGCCGCCCTGGGCGCGGCCGGTGTGCCGGACCTGGTGCTGGAGATGGAGGGCCGCGAGGCCAGCGAGGCCGGCGGTGCTTTGCGTACCCGGCTCCAGGCATTCCTGGAGATGTTGCGGTAGGGGGTACTCTCTCCGTCGCCCTGACCCCTACAGAGGAGGCAGACGAACGTGGAGTTGATCCCCGGCGTCTACTGGGTGAAACCGGCCACGCCGATCCGGGTATCCGGCAACGTCTACCTGCTGGCGGGGGAGCATGAGAGCGAGGGGCTGACGTTGGTGGACACCGGGATGCCCGGCCGGGCCGGGGACGTCCTGCGTTATGTGGCCGCCCTGGGTTATGGCCCCACCCAGGTGCGGCGGATCGTGCTCACGCATTACCACGTGGATCACGCCGGGTCGCTGGCCGATTTGGTTGCCCGGACTGGCGCGCGGGTCCTGGTACACGCCGCCGACGCGCCCTTTGTGGAGGGTCGGCGCGTCTGGCCGGGCGCCCGGGGGGCGTGGGGGCACGTCATTCGCGCCGTGGCCCCGTTCCTGGGCGGTCACCCTGTGCCGGTGGACGAGTGGCTGGCGCACGGCGACGTGATCCCGGTGGCCGGGGGGTTGCACGTGGTGCACACGCCGGGCCACACACCGGGGAGCATCTGCCTGCACCTGCCGGCGCGTGGCGTGCTCTTTACCGGCGATACCCTGCTCGTGGATTGGCACGGCCATATCCAGGAAGCCAGGCCCCTGTTCTCGCTGGACATCCAGCAGGCCCGGGACTCGGCGCGTCAGCTCGCCGACCTGGATTTCAGCCTCCTGGCCCCCGGCCACGGGCCACCCATCGCCGATGCTGTCATAGCTGCCTGGCGCGCCGACGAAAAAGCGGCGCGCAGTCGCTACGCGCCGCTCTCTCCTGGGTAACCGGCCGTCAGTCAGGCAACAGCAGCCCCTCGTCCTCCCCGCCGATGATGCGAAAGACCCGTTCCTGGCCGGGTTGTCGGCTCAGGGGCCAGGGGGTGGGGTTGCCATAGCTCAGGCCCGGCCAGGCTGGTTGAACCGCTCCCGGCGTCACCACCACCACTGGCGGCGACTCACGTCGCGGCCCCTCGCTCCGCTCGTTCCCGTGCGGGGTGGGTAGCCGCCCCAGCAGCAACAGCAAGCCCAGGCTCACCGGCACGCTGGCGACCACGCCGCAGACCACGCCCACCACCACGGCCATCGCCTCCGTGCTCAGCCGTTGCCCCACCACAATCGCCAGGACGACCACGAACAGGATCGCCAACAGCGCGAGCGCCTGCTTCAACAGTTCTCCTCCACCAAATGCGGATAGCGGATTCGCCTTTCCATGCGGTCGTCGAACTCCATTCCGAACTCCCCCAGGCCCAGGCTGGTGGCCACGGTCCGCAAGGCGGCCCAATAACCGGCCAGGTAGGCCACATCGGCTGCATCCTGTAGCCCACGTTGGTCCACCAGCAACCGCACCCCCTCGCCGGCGCCCCGCAGCACGTGGATCAGGTCTTCGCTGAACCATACGCCCAGACCCATATTACCTCCGCTGACCATTGACCGCTGACCACCGACTGACCGCTGACCACCGACCGCCGCCCCCTGTGTATCCCAAGTTGGATTTAAGAGAGGCGAGCAGAAACCCGTTTTCTTATCCGAAACTCGTCTCCGTTGGCGGTGACGCCCCCTGATTTCGGCGTATCCGGTCTGCCAGTGCATCAGTCGTCCTTAGACTGGCCGTCCTTATTTCACGATCCGCCAGCCGCGTTCCTCCCATCGGCGAGCGGTGCGGCGCGCCCAATTCCGCAACCCATCCGTCCCCGTGGGGGCCAGAAGCTGGGGTATCGCTGGTGTGGTCGCTATCTCCTGGATCAAGGCTCGCAGGCTGGCCGGGTCCTCGTAAGCGCCCTGGAAACGGACTATCGTGCCGCCGCTGACCAGTAAAAAGTCGCCCCGGCCCAGCAGGCTCTCCGCCCCCAGGCCGCCCCGCC
>Ga0209101_1002187_pt1 | contig 13160 bp, 8 predicted proteins | sample ConPoolayeCmetaG_FD_185481 | JGI IMG/M metagenome (GOLD analysis project Ga0209101, IMG submission 185481) | Hot spring microbial mat communities from California, USA to study Microbial Dark Matter (Phase II) - Cone Pool mat layer C metaG... ... | reverse complement strand
AGACCTGGGCCACCGGCCGCCCCTCGACCTCGCGCACCGGCACCACGTTATCCGGACTGGAGGGGCAGGCGATCAAAGGCTCGAGCGCGCCCAGGTCTATTTCCATTGTCTCGTCGTAAGGTGCGTCGGGATCGGCAGCCAGTGCCCTCCACACCTCGTCACGTCCCTGCGCCTGCAAATAGGTCCTCGTCTGTTCGTCACTGGGGAAGAGCGAGGTCGTGGCTCCTGTTTCGGCCCCCATGTTACAAATGGTGGCTCGTTCGTCAACGCTCAGGGACGCCACCCCGGGGCCGTAATACTCAATGATCTTACCGACACCGCCTTTCACCGAGAGGCGCCGCAGCAGCTCCAGGATCACGTCACGGGCAGTCACCCAGGGGTTTAACCTGCCCACCAGCCTGACGCCCAGTACTCTGGGCATGGTAAGGTAAAAAGGCCCGCCAGCCATCGCCACGGCCACGTCCAGTCCGCCGGCGCCTATGGCGAGCATACCAAGGCCACCGGCGTTAGGGGTATGGCTGTCGGAGCCAAGGAGGGTCTGGCCGGGCACGGCGAAGCGCTCCAGGTGTACCTGATGACAGATGCCGTTGCCCGGGCGCGAAAAATAAGCACCGTACCGGGCGGCCACCGTTTGCAAGTAGCGATGGTCGTCAGCGTTTCGGAAGTCGGTCTGGAGCGTGTTATGATCAACGTAGCTGACTGCCCGGCCGACGCGCACACGGGGCAGCCCGATCGCCTCGAATTCCAGCCAGACCAGGGTGCCGGTTGCGTCCTGGGTGAGCGTCTGATCAATGGAGATGGCGATTTCCTGACCTGCAATCAGGTTGCCGCTCACCAGGTGATCGGCCAGGATTTTGCGCGTCAGGTTCTCGCTCACTGCACACAAGCCTCCGCGTGCACAGCGCAAGATAACGGCTCACTCAGATGCCCATTGCGCTGCTCAATGGGAACATAGCTCCTGTCCACGGGTCCCACATAGTTAGAGAGTGGGCGGAGGAGACGGTTGTTCTCATACTGCTCCATCACGTGGGCGGTCCACCCCGCGACGCGGCTGGCCGCGAAGACTGGTGTAAACAGGTCCACTGGAATGCCCAAAGTGTACAGCAGCGGCGCGGCGAAGAAATCCACGTTGGGGTGAAGTCCCTTCTTTTCCTTTACGATGGAAGACACCACAACCGGCAAGTGATAGAAGTGGCAGTCGCCCAGACGCATACAGACTTCGTGCAACATTTCCCGCAGATAGATCACCCGGGGGTCCATTCCCGTCTTATAGACACGATGTCCGAAACCCATAATGCGCTTCTTTGCAGCCAGCGCTGCCTCGATGTAGGGCTCCGCGTTTTCGATGCTCCCGATCTCCAGGAGCATTTCCATAGCCCGTTGGTTGGCCGCTCCGTGCAAAGGTCCTTTGAGCGTGCCTATCGCCGATGTGATCGCGGAATACATATCCGAGAGAGTGGAAGCGGTGACCCGGGCCGCGAATGTTGAAGCGTTCAGTTCATGATCGGCCATCAGGATCATCGCCATATCGAGCGCGCGTGCTTCCAGAGGGCGTGGGCGCTCACCCCTCAGCATATACAAAAAGTTCTCGGCATGTCCCAGCTCCGGGTCAGGATGGACCCGCTCTTTGTTTTGCATGCGACGATGGTAGTAGGCGATAATGGTCGGCATCTTAGCCGTAAGGCGGATGGCTTTGTTGAGATTGGCCTCCTTATGCTCGGTGCCGTTATCGGGATCGCAGCAGGCAAGCGCGGAGACAGCCGTGCGCAGCGCTTCCATCGGCTGAGGACGGCCGGGCAGCGCATGGAGCAGTTTCCAGATGCCTTCGTCCACTTCTCGCTCCGCGGCGAGCCTGGTTTTGAACGCTTCCAGTTGCTCCCTGGTGGGAAGCTCTCCGTACCAGAGAAGGTAGACCGTCTCTTCGTAGGTCGAGCGTTGTGCCAGTTCGCCGATGTCAATGCCACGATAGAGCAGACGTCCCCGTTCTCCGTCCACAGCACAGATCTTGCTATCGGTCACTACAAACCCTTCCAGGCCGGCGTTTGCCACTACAGCGCTCATCTCTCTCCTTTCTTTTGAGTAGCCATCAGGTGTTGGATGCGTATAAAAAAGCCAGCCTCCTCGAATGTGGAGGCTGGCCGTGTACAGGACGCTCAAGGTTGGCGCCACGTCAACCACCAGCCCCCGAGGGTGAGGGTGGCTTAAGCGGTCGCTGCTCAGGGTTGGTGATTGAGTAATGCTTTCTCATCGGCTCCTTAACTCCAACACTATGATTATAGTGGACAGCTCGCCCCATATATAGTACCCAAATGGGGCATTTTCAGCACCCGACCAGGAGCATCAGAGTGGCTACGGCCTCCTCCAGCTCGATCACCAGTGGGTGATCATCAAACCTCTCACGGGCAAGCCGGGCCACACTCTGATAGTACCAGAGAGATGAGCGCGGATCGGCGTTAAAACGTTCCCATACCACTGTTCCATCACGACGCAGATCGGCTTCCAGTGTACGGATGTTGTGAAGCGCATCTGCTGCTTTGACGGCCACCGCACCAATACTTGCCCTGTGCAGTTTATCCAGGCTCTCCTGTTTGCGTTCCAGCCAGGGGCGAACCTCCCCGGTGGCATCCCGTTTCTGCTCAGAGAGAGCCCCGACCATCTCTGCTACCTCTGCCCCGAACTCTGCCTCGACCATGGCCAGCGGATAGCCCTGGTCCTCCACCACATCATGCAGCAGACCGGCAATAACCACCGGGTCAGGGAACCCGTGCCGGGCCAGGATGATGGATACAAGAACAGGGTGTGTGATGTAGGGGATGTCGGTGCCTTTACGGTTTTGCGTGCGATGTTCCCGCGCGGCCAATATCAGCGCAGCCTCATACTGTTCCGAATAGATCATTTTACGTAGCGCCGATGTCAGGACCCTTTCAGCACACTCCCAGACTTCCTATACTCTGCGCTGACTGAGAGCGAAAAGCACGGCCAGAGCTGCAGCAAACAGCAGCAGGACGATACCACCGATTCTGGCGAGTATGACAAACACCCCGGCCAGGGATATATTGCTTTCCTGGGATGCCCTCTCATCCGTGTCAACCGGTGTGGCTTCCTGGGTGCCTGTGCTTTCCTCCGGGGCGGCTCGCGTAATCCCAAACTGGATTTCCAGCGTGGTGCCCTCCGCCACAGCCACGGACCACTCTGCGTAACCGCTGGGGGCATAATTCGTTGGCGGTTTGAGGATCACCCGATAAGCCCCAGGCGTCAGGCCGGTAAAACAATGCGGTTCATGGACACCGTCGGTTAAGTAGCGGGCAACTGCGCCGCCCTCATTTGCGACGGTGATCTCGGCGCTGGGCAAAAGTTCCTCGTTCGTCGCGTCGTCCCGGAAAGTGTTGTTGTTTCTGTCATGGTAGGCCAGTACGCAGATCGAGGCCCCTTCACCTGCTCCAGTCCCCCCACCTCCTGTCTCCGGAGCTGAGGTGGGAGTGATTTCCGGTGTCGCAGTAGGAGGCGGAGGTAGAGGCGTGGGTGTCTGAGCGGGTATGGAGATCACCAGCTCCTGACCAACCTGAATCAGATCATTGGGACCGATGGAACCGGCATTGAGAGCGCGAATCTGGTTCACGTCCACGTTGTACATCAGGGCAATCCCGTAGAGCGTGTCACCAGGCTCTACGATATGCACGGTTGCTCCATCAGGGCGCGGCGTAGGGGTCGGACGGGGTGTAGGCGAAGGCCCATAAGTGGGAGTCGGAGGTTGCGGCGGAGGTGTGTCCGTTGGAGGCGTGGGTGGCGTGACGTAGATAAGGGAAGCATCATCCCAGTACACGTCATTGTGCTTGTAACTCCATTTCGCGGTTGCCCGCAGGAACACGGTCACGACACCGCCCGCACCCACCTGGGCCTGCACCGGCCCGATCAGGCGATACTGATCATACGAGTAGCCTCCCGCCCAGATGACGTTCGGACTCCATGGATCGGTACCTCCGTTGGGGTCAATGCCCACGCGCAATAACATCTGGTAGGAATCCCCACAGGAGAGTGCCTGTGCCGAATCCTTGTCGCAGCTCCATGCGTGCCCGTAGGCAGAGAACTGTACCGTGGCGCCAGGCGAGAGGCCGCTGACCACCTGATACACGCCTGAGTCAATGGCACGGAAGAAGCCGAATTGCATAATGGCGTAGCTGCCACTCCTGACACGGGCCGGCGGTCCCACAAAGGGGGGAGCATTGGGAATGACTTTGCACTCGGGCCGGCCAAAATTCCGCCCATCCACGGGATTTACTCCCTCAGTCCAGAAGGTGACCCATCCTTGAGGAGTGTAGATCTCCCCGTAAGGCACGCCATTAAACGTATCACGTGTCCAGTTGTTGGAGCACCAGCCCTCGGCAGGACAGTTAAGCCCTTCGAATCCGGGGTTTTTCAGCAACTCCGCCTGTTGTGCGAATGTGTGAGTGAGCGGGAGGGCTAAGGAGGTCACCAGTAACATCAATAACATGGGGAGAGGGAATACAATGCCACCAACGATCCGCTTCAGGCTCATGGAACGTTTTACCTCCAAAACGGTGTGAGTCTAAGTGCCCATCCGAAAAACGTAACCGACGCATCCCTATGCGTCGGTATAAGCGGCATAGGGATGCCGCTTGTACGGTTTTTCCGATAGGCTCTAAAAAGGCACTTGACGCTCCCGAAAGTGAAAGGGCTGCCATTGTCTGTTGATACAACAAATGTTCGCGGCCCCTGCTGGCCGCGAAGTTAACCTGGCATCGCCCGGATGTGGGAATGGCAGCGCAATTATAACATGCTGCAAAGTCTTGTCAAACGAAGCTTCGCCAGTGCCTGGACGTTACTTCTCCACACCCGCACTACTTCCACTGCTGCCGTGCCTGTGAACGGCAACAGCTCCGGATTGGAAGGTTTTTGTAAGCTCATCTCGCTGTGTTGTAAGGGAATTGTAAGGGGAAGGGGTTATAATTTGAAGTGGCTATTAATGCTTTCTTAACCAGGGTTACGCACTATGCCGGATGAACCACCTATGAAGCAAGGTAAAAATAAGGTCCTTGTGCTCAGTGATAACGACGGCCTCGCTCTGGTCATTGCATTAGCCTTGAGCACCTGCCTGGGAGCGGATAGTGTCAGACTCAATCTTTCGGCGACGGAGCAGTGGCAGAAATCCTTCTCTGCCAACAACTTCGACCTGATAATCGTGGGTATCAGTGCACCTGTGGAGGAAATGCAGCCAGTTCTCTCAGAGGCATTCTGCCACGTAACGGAGACCCCTGTACTCATAGTTTCCGACCGTCCTGTCAGCACATTCCCGGCAGGCCGCATAAATCATCTCAAATTCCCCTTTGACATTGACGCCCTGTGTGATAAAGCTGAGGGAATTTTGGCAGCTCATACAGGACGATCCCCCCGGTGATGGAGCCTGCGTAGTCATAATTTGAGGCTCGCCGACCATACGGCGTCTGACTACTTGAGATCAAGACGCATCTCGATGCGGCGGAAGGATTCCAGGTAGCCCATCTCCTGCATCGCCGGCCAATAGGGGCTATCGGCGGGGAGGTTCTCGGTCTTGGTGTCGAGCGCCGGGTGGTGCGTATGCAGCGCGTGGAGGAGCGCCAGGGCAACCCGGTGCGGATCGCCGGCCTCTGTCTGGATGATCAGGTGGTTCAACTGAAAGAGCGTCATCCGGTACACCAGCCAACCCCGGCCGCCGTCGGCCAATTCGACCCGTAACGCTGCCAGGTTGCCGCCGTTCACCAACGACGCCGTCTCGTTCAGCCACGAGGGAGCATCGCGGCGCCGGCGCAAGAGTTCGATGGCCTGGCTGCCATCCAGCACCTCGCAGGAGTAGGAGTCCACGCAGATGGCGGGAGGGCCTGGCGGGCGACGAACCACCAGCAATTCGCGCACGTCGTGGAACCCCAACTTGAGGAAGAGTTGGTAGGCCGGGTCGTTGTTTTTGATGACGTCAAGGGTCACACAGGACACATCGAGGCGACGGGATTGGGCAATGAGGTGTTCCATCAGCAACCGGCCGATCCCGCGTCGCCGTTTGACCGGGAGCACGCCCAGGCGGGTGACCCAGGTGTGCTCCGGGCGTACGCCCAGCATGGCCAGTCCCAGGATTTGCCCGTCCTCTACGGCGACGACGGACGCCGCCATATCCACGTCATAGGTGTGGATGTACTCGCGCAGGCGGGCGGCGTTCATGGGCATGGGCACGATGTAATCCACGCGGGTCTGGTTGTAGGCGGCGACGAGTTCCTCGCAGGTAAACCGGGAGGCGGGCACCAGCCCGATCGGAGAAGTGGCCTGTGCAGAGGGAGCGGCCGGAATCACCAGGCGTTCGGAGCAAGCCGACGCGGGGAAGTATGCGGCCCCGGCCGGTGGTACAGCCGGGCCGGCACCATTTGGCCGGGTCATTCACGCTCCTCAGTGTTCAGGTAGGCGGCGATCTGAGAGGGGAACTCGCGCGGGCTGATCGGCTTGGAGATGCAGCCGTCGCAGCCGTAGGCTTTGGCCATCCGCACGGCGGTATCCGGTGGCCAGGCGGTCACCGCAACGAGCGGCACGTGAGCCAGCCCCGGTGTCCCCCGCAGCAGGGCAGCCAGCGTCTGCCCCTCCAGGTCTGGTAGACCCAGGTCGAGCAGGATCAGATCGGGCTTTTCTTTGGTGGCCATAGCCAGGCCGCTCTCGCCGTCGGGCGCGTAGAGCAGGCGGTAGCCGTACGGCTTGAGCGCACGCAGCGCAAGGCGGGCACTGTCGGGATTATCCTCGATAATCAGGATGGTTTTCGTCGCGCGCCTCGGCGGTTGGGAGACAGGCTGGTCACCTGTCCTGCTCGCCGCATGGTTTGAGGGGTAATGCGCCGCAACCTTTTCGAGCAGTTCCGCGACCTGGACCGGCTTGGAGATGTAATCGTCGCAGCCGGCGGCCAGGAAACGCTCACGGTCACCGCGCATGGCCGAAGCGGTGAGCGCGATTACCGGAATGTGGCGCAGTCTCTCGTCGGCGCGGATCTGGGCCAGGAGTTCCAGCCCATCCATCCCCGGCAGGCCGATGTCGAGCAAGACCAGGGGCGGTTTCAGTCTGCGGATCATCGCCAGGCCGGATTCGCCATCCCCGGCTTCGAGAAGGGTGTAGCCCTGCGATTGGAGGATCTTGCGCACGATCCGGCGATTGTGGACATTGTCTTCGATGTAGAGAATGATCTTCTGCTCCATATTCTACTCTGGCAAGAGGGTCTCAACGTGAGCCAGGAGGCTGCTGCGATCCAGTGTCGCCTTAGACCATACCGAATTCGTGTGAGCGGCCAGCCGTGCGCGCAGGGCGGGATCAATTTCCCTGGCCGAGACGACGACGACGGGGACGTCGCGTGTTTGGGCACGCTGGCGCAGCATCTCCAGCAATTGTTCGCCGCTGATGTCCGGCAGGATCAGGTCCAGGATGATGAGATCAGGTGCAGACTCTTCTATCGCCGATAGCGCCTCCGTGCCGGAATGGGCCTCGATGACCTCGAAGCGATGGTTGACCTCGAAGAGACGGCGCAGGAGGCGCGCATCCGAGACGTAATCGTCAATTACCAGGATACGCGGTCGGCGACCCTGACCGAACGTCTTGAGCGGGCGATCAGGAATGGGTTTGCTGACTGCAGAACGCGCTCGCGGTTGTTCGACCTGGTCGCCCAACATCGCGGCCACGTGGCCCACCAGTTCGCGGGCGCTAAAGTTGCCCTTCTGCCAGATGGACTCGGCGTAATGGCGCAGGTACGTCCACTCGTCGGGGGTGAGGGTCTTGGCAGAGATGATGATGACGGGGATCCCGCGGGTGCGCTCGTCGGCCTTGAGCGCTTCCAGGACGGCAAAGCCGTCGGTTTCCGGCATCGAGAGGTCGAGCATGACCAGGTCGGGCCGGCGCTGGCGCACCAGGTCGAGGCCATCGGTCGCGTTGTGTGCCTCAAAGATGCGATACTGTTTGTAGGTCTGCAACAGACGGCGGAGGAGCCGGCAGTCGTTGGGATTGTCGTCTATGATGACGATGCTGGTAATCTGTTCGTCCAACTGCTCCAGCGTCACGGCCAGCCCTTCGGGCGCATGCTGTGTCTGAAGTGGGGTCTCGAGCTGCAGCTGGAATACGTAGCGGTCTTCCAGGGCGTGTTTTTCGGCGCTGAAGGTGTGGCCGGAACAGTTGACCAGCACCCGCTCGCCCGGCAGGATGTGGCCCGCGGCCAGCAGTTTCTCCAGCCCGGCGAAGGCGACGCTGGCGGCAGGCTCCATCGAAAAGCCCTCGATGCGCGCCACGCGCCGCATGGCGCGGAAGGCGTCGCCGTCGCTCACCGCGACCATCGCGCCGCCGTATTGGTCGGTCATCTGCTTCAATACGTCGTAGGCCAGGCCGGGCTTGCCGGTGGCGAGTACTGTGACCAGGGTATCGGGCTGCACCGGCTCGGCCTGGGCAAGCCCTCGCTCCCAGGCGCGCACCATCGGGGCACAGCCCGCGACCTGCACGATGCCCAACCTGGGGACGCGTTCGATCAGGCCGGCCTCGTGGAGTTCGATAAAGCCCTTCATCACGCCCAACGGCCCGATGCCGCCGGAGACCGCCTGGATATACCAGTCGGGGGCCTGCCAGCCGAACTGCTCGGCGATCTCGAAGGCGATGGTTTTCATGCTCTCTTTGCCGGGGATGGCCTTGGCACCGCCGTCGAGGTAGATACCCCGGCGGGCGGCAAAGTCGGCGGCGATCTCTTTGGTCTGGTCATAGGTGCCGGTGACTTTGACGACCTCGGCGCCGTAGAGCGCCAGTTCGCGCATCTTTTCGGCGGGGACGCTGCTGGGCAAAAAGACCCATAGTTTGATGCCGGCGCGCGCACAATAGGCAGCGTAACCGGCAGCAGCGTTGCCGGTGGAGGCGAGCACCATTTCGGTGATCCCGCGCGCCCGGAGGGCACTGATGGTGAACGCGGCCTGGCGATCCTTGAGGGAGCCGGTGGGATTCTGCCGCTCATCCTTGATCCAGATCTCGCCCCCCTGCCTGCCGTATCCGGTTTCCCGCTCCAGCCCTGCGGCGCGGGTGAGCGGCGTCCACCCCTCGCCCATCGAGACGAAGGGGAAATCCTCCGGGAAAGGCAAGAGTTCGGCGTAGCGCCACAAATTGAAAGACCGCCTGGCGACCAAGCGGGGCCAGTTGGCCGGGAGCGCGGTCAGGTCGTAGCGGGCGTCCAGCCAGGGATTGCCACACTTTTCGCACCTGGCGGCGTAGAGGTCGGCGGCCATATCGTGGCCGCACACCAGACAGTGTACAGCGTTAAATAGTGTTTTCATGATACGGCAGCTTTCCCTCCCACAATATGGAAAGCGCGGTTATTCATCATACCGCCTATACCGACGCATAGGGAGGCCTCGGTTACGATTTCCGGATAGGCTCTTAGCGCCTTTGTTGTAAGCCCGCCGCGGGTCAACCGCGTAACTCCTGTCATTAAGTCTATCACGAAGATTTCTGTTGACAAGCCCGGCCGACCGGGAAGGCGCAGTAAGAAACCGCACCTTCCCTGCCAAAGTCAGACAGCCGGGGTGGTTTAGGCACGTGCCTTACCCTCCCTGGGCCGGGCATCCAGTGGCAGATACACGGTGAAGGTAGAGCCTTCGCCCAGTTTGCTCTTCACGGTGATCGTGCCGCCGTGTAGGGTCACCAGGTGCCGGGTGATCGCCAGCCCCAGACCAGTGCCTCCTCTTTTACGTGTATTGGAGCCGTCAATCTGCTGGAAACGTTCGAAGAGTTTTTTCTGGTCGGCTTCACTGATGCCAATACCGGTATCCTCGACTTCCAGGCAGGCCCAGCCATCCCGGGTGAAGGCGCGGAGCGTGACGCGTCCCTCGTCGGTGAACTTGATCGCGTTGGAGAGCAGGTTATTGAGGATCTGGGTGAGCCGCACCCGGTCGCCCCAGATCGCAGGAAGGTCTTCACCGACCTCGACCTCGAACTTGATAGGTTTGTTCACCAACAGCCCCGCGACGCTGCTGACGGCTGCATCCACTACCGACCTGAGCGGAACCTCCTCCATGTTCAGGGTCAGCCGGCCGGCCTCGATCTTGGCCAGGTCAAGCACGTCGTTGATCAGGTTCAGCAGGTGCTGGCTGTTGTCATAGATCGCCTGCACGTCCTCACGCAGCTCCGGATCAATTTCACCGTCCAGCCCCATCAGCATGACCTCGGTGTAGCCGATGATGGAATTGAGCGGGGTACGGAGTTCGTGGCTCATGCTGGCCAGGAACTCGCTCTTGAGCCGGTCCACCTCCTTCAACCGCTCAGCGGTGCGCAGGCTCTCGTCGTTCAGGCGGGCGATCTGGAGCGCGGTGGCGCCCTGTTCGGCGAGGGTCTGGTAGAGTGTCAATTTCGCGGCGTCGAAATAAGCTTCTTGCCTGGATGCCGCGATGATAGCCCCCAGCCAGTTCTCGCCCGTCGTGATGGGGAAGATCGCCAGGCTGATCCAACCTTTCTGGCGGGCAAATTCCCGAGCGCCTTCATCCACGCGCTCATCGTGGAACACGTTGGGTGATGCAAACGGTGTGTCGGGCGTAATGAGGTCTACAAGTGGAAACCCGGGGATCGGGAAGCGAGTGCCTTGAGGAGTGGGCGGGATGCCGCTCTCGAAACTCAAGGAGCGGCGGCTGACGAGTGTAAGGCTGCCGTCCTCGCCTCGCTCGACGGTCATGACGTCCACGCTCGCCTGTGGATACAGGCCGGGCTGCCCGGCCAACACGTTCAACACGTCTTCCTCTGTCCTGGCACCGACAAGGGCGCGGCTCACGCGCAGGCGGAGCTGTGTCTGTTCAAAGGCTATGGCGTTCTGCAGCGCGATGGCAACATGTCCGGCCAGGGTGGTGAAGGTGTCTATGTCAACCTGGCCGAAGCGGTTGGTCCGTTCGTCCTGGATGTCCAGCACACCCAGGACGCGATCGCCGACGGTCAGGGGGATCGAGGCTTCAGAGCGCGTCTGCGGGAGGAGGGGGTTGGGCAGGAAGTTGGGTTCCTGGGTGGTGTCGTTTGACACGATGGTTTCGTGTTCGCGTGCGGCGCGGGCGACCATGCTCCTTTCGGCATCGAGCGGGATGAAGTGACCGCGCTTGCGCAGCACGCGGCCTACCTCACCGGCGCCGGCACGCATCACCAGCCTGCCGGTCGCTTCGTCCAGCAGGTAGACGTGCGCGTGATACAACCCGAAGCGGCTCTGCAGGAGTTCGACCACCTGTTCCAGCACCTGGTCCGGGTCGAGGATGGTGCCCAACCGCCGGGCGATCTCGGCGGCGACGCGGAGTTGGTTGGTAAAAGCGGTCAGCGCTTCGGTCTGCTCAGTGAGGCGGGTGAGCAGGTTGCTGTTCTCGAAGAGGATGGCGATCTGATCGGCCATGGATTGGAACAGGGCAACGGTCGAGGGGCCGAACCGGCCGGGTATGCGATCCTGGGCGTCGAGCGCGCCGATGATCTCGTCGCCCAGTTTGAGCGGCACCACCAGTTCGGATTTGGTTTCGGGGAGCAGGGGGTTGGACATAAAGTCTGGGTCCCGGGTCACGTCGGCCACCAACACCGGTTCGCCGGTGCGGATGGCCTTGGTGACGAGCGCGGTGGCATCTAACGGAATCTTGTGCTTGCGTTGCAGGAGTTGCCGCCCCGCGTAGCCGGTGGACTGGCGCAGGACGGCCGCTCCCTGCTCCCGATCCACGATGTACACCTGGGCGTGGTAGAGGTTGAATTGATCGCGGATGAGGTTCACCACCAGGTCCAGGAGTTCATCCGGGGACACGTGCTCACTGGCGGCTAAGGTGACGCGCTGACCGGCCTCCAGTTCGCGGGTGCGTTCGGCCAGTTCGGCGTTACGGGTCTGAATTTCGGTCAACAGGCTTCCTATTCGATCGGCCATTTGGTTGAAGTTATGGGCCAGGGTGCCGATCTCGTCGCTGGATCTGCTCTCGGCGCGGGCATTCAGGTCGCCGGCAGCGAACCGCTTTACCGTCTCGTTCAACCCGGCAAGGGGGTTGGCCACTGCACGTCCTACAAGGCTCGCGATGACGCTGGCGACGAGAATGATCGCCGTGGCTGTGATAATAGCGGCGTTTCGTGCCTGCCAGACCGGTGCCAGGGCCTCGTCCTGACGCTGATGGACGACGACTTTCCAGGCCAGGTCCGAGATGTACTTTTCTTCTCCAGACGAGGTAACCGTTGCCCAGCCGACCAGGCTGGGATCTTTGTCCCAGATCATCTCTGTATGCCGCTGAGGACCGCTTTCCAATTGAGTCAAGATAGCAGGATCAAGTGGTATCTGTTCCGCTTCTTCGCCGTACCTGCCTGGTATCAATGCCATCCCCGATGGGAAAACGAAGACCAGTTCGCCGGTTTCCCCGATCGTGATGTTGAACTCGCCGAGCAATTCAGTTACATCGAGAGTCGTCCGCATGATGCCGATCACCTCTTCACCGGCAGCATAAACTGGTACTGCCATGTTAATCCCGATGACCCCGGCGCTTTCGTCGAACTCCGGCTCGGCAATGAAGACGGCCCCCTGGCCATTATTGTAAGCGGACTGCCACCATCCTTCGTCCGCCTGATAGTAATCAGAGGTGCGTGCGCCGGCCGCCAGCAGTCCACCGTAGCGGTCGGTGATGAAGGCCTCGGCAAACTCGGGAGCGTCGCGCATGAATTCCCTCAACCTCTGGGCAATTTCGCTATCCAGATGTGCCTGGAGCAGCGGATCACCTGGACCGGCGCTTTTCCACTGTGCGTCCAGGCTCGCCCATTCCCCGGCTGTTTTGTCACCGTGGTAGGAGGCATTCCGGCTGGCGAGCGCGGTCTGTATCTCCGGAGCGTTGGTCCAGGACTGCATCGAGCGCACGTGTCGAGCCAGGAAGGTGCCGATGTTCTGTCCCTGCGTCTCCGCCACGGCAATCAGCCCGGCATACACATGTTCTGTGAAAGCGGTCGTAATGCTGGTTATGGTGAGGTAGGAAACGGAGCCCACTGCGATTATAGCCACAGCAACAAATAGAATGGCAAGTTTGGTGCGCAGCGCCATATTGCGGAAAGCCTGTAGCGGGTTCCGTCCCGAGACCCTTAAGCGAGAACTGGCATTGCTGGTCATCGTTTTTTCCTCCACTAAGAACCTG
>Ga0209101_1002186_pt1 | contig 13175 bp, 11 predicted proteins | sample ConPoolayeCmetaG_FD_185481 | JGI IMG/M metagenome (GOLD analysis project Ga0209101, IMG submission 185481) | Hot spring microbial mat communities from California, USA to study Microbial Dark Matter (Phase II) - Cone Pool mat layer C metaG... ... | reverse complement strand
CAAGCGACCTGCGACCTCGTCAATGATTCCTCCCAAGTATCCGACGAGAAGACCGACGAAAGTTCCGAGGGCGACGGAGATGAGTGTGCCGAGACCGGCTGTAAGTAGGATGCCGCGTGCGCCGAGAAGAACCCGGCTGTACACATCGCGCCCCAGATAGTCCGTGCCGAAAGGGTACTTAGGGCTGGGCGGCTGGGCGGCGGGGTGGCTCTGGTCGTTGGCCGTGTAAGGCGCGAGTGCGGGGCCAAATAACGCTAGTAGCAGGAAGAGGAAGACGATCAATGTACCCACTGCCGATTGGGGCTGGCGTAACAACTCGCCGAGAAATCGCCATACCGATCTGGTCAGCGCTCTACCGGATGGCCAGCCGGGTGTGGGAAGCCTCTCCAGTTGTTGTGCCATCTATCCACGTGCCTCCCATCAACACAAAGGAGGGGCGGGGACTGGCCGTCCTCGCCCCTGTTCTGCCCCTGGGCAAAAGGGCAGCGCAAACCGCGAGGCTATAGGGTGGCTCTGCGGAGGTTGGTCCGCCCAGCGAACGGATGCACTTCCAGCCCGCTCACGGCCTGAGCCATAACGCCAAACTGCGCAAAGAAGTAGGGGATGATCACTGGGCCTCGTTCGATCAGGATGCGTTGGATTTCCCGATAGGCGTTTTGGCGTTCTTCCTCGTCAAGGGTCGAACCAGCCACTTCGATGTATTGGTCAAGCTCCTCGTCGCTGAAGTGAGCTTCATTCCAGACAGCCCCGGTCTTGTAAGCAACGTCGAGGTAAAACTGAGGGGTCGGGCGTGAGCCCCAGGGTGTGATGCCCAGATCGACCTCCAGCCAGCCATTGTCCGCATAGTAGACAGCCTCTTCTTGTGGCTCAATCGTGACACGGATGCCTGCTTCCGCCCACTGGGCAGCCAGGGCTTGTGCCAGCGCCACACGATCCGGTAGATTGGGCACATAGAAGGTCATGTCCAGCCCGTCCGGATAACCAGCAGCAGTGAGCAGCTCTCTGGCTGCAACCGGGTCGCGCTCTGGGGGAAGAAACTCCTCTGTATAGTAAGCGGCATATAGTGGGCCGATAGGGGTGTCTCGCCCCAGCGCGCCAAAGCCAAGTTGCACGCGGTCGAAGATCGCCCGGCGATCCGTTGCCAGCTTGAAAGCGCGCCGCACCCGTTCGTCGCTGCCAGGTTCGCGATCTGCGCGCAGCCGCACCAGATCGTGACCGTTAGTGGCGATGTCAATGGCGGTAAATGACTGGTCAGCGGAGAGGCTCAGGAAGGTTGGGTTGTCCATCCGCAGGACAACATCAACCGCACCATCACGTAGGGCATTAACGGCGGCCTCCGTATCGGCAAAAAAGATGAACTCCAACCGATCCACCCCCGGCGCGCCCCCCCAGTAATCCTGATGGGCAGAGAACACTGCACGATCTTCGGCAATGTACTCGTCCAACCGGAAAGGCCCCGTGCCGTTGAACTCGTTACCGATGTTCGGCGCATCCGCTTTGAGAATGACCGCATGGTTATCTGACAGGTTATAGAGAAAGTCGGGATTGGTTCTGTTCAGGTGGAAGACAACGCTGTTTCCCTCACCCGGCTCGATCCTCACGATGTCTGCATAGAGATCGGAGGTCGGACTTTCGCTCTCGGGATCGCGTAAGCGATCGAAAGTCCAGATGATGTCCTGGATGGTCAGGGCGCTCCCGTCATGGAATTTGGCGCCTTCGACAATCTGAAGAGTGTAGGTTAGGCCATCATCGCTGACATTCCATGATGTTGCCAGACGTGGAACTAGTTCGGAGCGCGCGTTGGTATCAATCAAGTAATCGTACACTGCGTTGAGGAAGGCTATCTCTGTGTCAGCAGAAGCGCTCAGTGGATCCAGGGTTACAGGTGCGCCACCCCAGGCCACTCGCAAGGTCTTGAGTTGGCCCTCTGTCTTAGATTCCGTAGCAGGCGTTCCCCCCCCCTCCGGCTGGCGTGGCATACAGGAGACAACGGCGAATCCAGCGGCTCCCGCTACCATCACCTTCAAAAATACACGGCGCGAAGCCTGCACTGCCTCCATTACGTTGGATGTATCAGGCTGCCCCTCCATGGCAAAGCCTCCTTATAGGCGAAGTGTGCCACATATCCTTCCGCAATATCGACGACATTGGATGACCGATCTTACTGATGCTCTCTGGTGCCTCGTTAGTTGGCGAGTATGGTGTGCCAAACCTTCATGGCAACGCGAAAGATGTGGCGGCTCCGAGCTGCTGATGTCACATTCGCAGGGTCCAGACAGGAACCCGGTGATTGATAGGCACAAACCCTAGCTTCGCATACAAACGGCGAGAACGGAAGTTATCTTCCTGGGTGTTAACTGTCACGACGTCGACTCCCTGTGAGGCAAATTGGCGCAGCAGGTCGCACACCAAAGCTTGCCCCAGACCCCGACCCTGCCAATTGGGCCGCACGGCCAGGCGGGCCAGATGGCCCGTGCCTGAGTGACAGGTGCAGAGCTGGTATGCGACGATCTGTCCTTCTAGTTCAATGAGCTTAAACATCGTTGCTTGCCGCGCTGCTGCCTCTACAACCCCGCGGTGATAGCGCCAGAGCGGATCGAAGGCGGATGCATCGACTTCCGCGATCTGATCAAGCTCATGTGGGCGCACATCACGAATGCCGCTGAAATCATCAGGAGGCACGTCGTTCCTTCGTATCCGCCGCTGCAGGGTAATGACAGCGTTGGTTGGTTGAAAACCCCATCGTGCAGCATAGCTCTCAATCCACCGGTCCACTGCAAGCAAGCCAACGAGCGTGACCTTATTCGCTTGCAAATCCTGCTGCAGGTTTGCCCAGAGGGTATCGAGGGTGGGATCGTATTCCCTCATTCCCGCTGATACGGCAAATCGCACCCATGCCGCTTCACTGCTGTTGGGCAGAGTAGGCTCTGTACAAGCATATTGCAGGGTGGCGCCCAGCAAGGCTCCTATAGAGCCGTTCCGCCGCACAACCCAGCACCGGAGTTCAGGAGATGCCAGCCAATCTTCTGGCGTATGCCAGTCCAGGTGCATATGTTGATACGCTGCTCGAAGAAGCAAGCGAGCGACAGAGCGGCGATCAGCCATAGTCAGCGATGCCAGTGTTTCAGGCTTGCCCATTGACGTGTTCACCATAGGCTAAGATAACCCCGATTGTATCAGGTGTTGCTGACTGATAGAAGTCACGCAGGTCGCGCTGCCATTTGGTTGGGCCAGCCACACTCTGATATTTTGCAAGAAAGTCGTATAATGATAGCACCCCTCTTCGGTGCTCACGATGGTGCAAATCTTCCCCGGAGGAAGAGAATTTTGTTTTGGGAGGCTCAGGCGTGCAAGATAGTTTAGAGCAGGTCGCATCCGAGATCCGAGCTTGTACCCAATGCCCACTCCACACGGCGCGTACTCATGTGGTCCCAGGCGAAGGCCCCGCCCATGCTCAGATCATGTTCATTGGTGAGGGGCCTGGATTTCACGAAGATCAATCAGGCCGCCCTTTCGTAGGCGCGGCGGGCAACTTCCTGGTTGAGATGTTGGCCTTGATCGGTATGCGGCGCGAGGATGTGTTTATAACGAACGTTGTCAAATGCCGCCCACCTGGGAACAGAGACCCTGAGCAGGTTGAGGTAGACACCTGCACCAGGAATTACTTGTTCAGGCAGATAGAGCTGATCGACCCCAAAGTGATCGTCACACTGGGGCGCTACAGCATGGCACTGTGGTTCCCTGCAGCGCGCATCTCACATATTCATGGCAAGCCGCGCAAGGTTGGCAAGCGGCTGGTGATCCCGTTCTACCACCCTGCTGCTGCCTTACATCAACAGAGCTTGCGCGAGACGTTAATTGCGGATTTCAAAAGGCTGCCCCAATTCATCGCGGAGGTGGATGCCGGTCGAGGCGAAGCTGATGATAGTGATCAGGAACCCCCGCACGGGGCGCGCCAGCTCAGCCTTTTTTGATCGCCATATTAGGAGAACCGTTATGCCCAAGCGATACGAGACAGGCGACGTGCACGCACCGGTTGAAGATGTCGATGTGCCGCTCAGTCTGAAGGTGCTGGTAGTTTCGATGTTCTCCATTTTGATCGGCGCAGCCATCGCTCTTACTCTGGCTGCCAACCAGCTTGGTTTGCTAAACGCTGCCAGATAAATGGGCAGCCGCGCCCGTTCAGTGGGAAGGGAGCCGGGCAGGGCAGAAACCGTTCCCCCCCCACCGAGCATGGCAGCTTGGCGGCAAGATGATCAGCCCCAGTTGCTTGAGGGTCTGCACTCCACTTCGCTCACCGCGAATTTTGACGAACGCCTGGCTGCTTGCAAGACGGAGAGAGATTCGGGGTTATAGCTCACTATCGGCGTCTTTCACTCATCTGGCCCGTGAATCTCACCATCAACCACATTGCCTCCTGCCGGCAGATTCGACCGGGTCGCACCCAGTTCTCGTTGGTATTCCCGCACAATGTCGGGTGGGCAGGCTTCAATGAATAGGCCAAGAGCGAGGAGCAGGATGCCAATATCATCTAATGCACCAAGGGGAGCCAGCGGTCCCATTGCAAGCGCGGGAGCCAGATCGAGGGGTGAGATCGTATAGCCTACAGCCAGGAGCGGGATCAGTTTTGGGAGGAAGCTGACTCGCCTGTCCCATATAAGTTTCCAGGTTAAAACAGCGCGCTCATAGAGTGCCCGGAACGTGCTCACACGCTGTGAGGGATGCAGCTCCGCTGGTACTTGGTGACGTTGATCGGGCAGCAAATTGGGCATAGGAGCCTCGTCGTGAATGTGTACAATCTGGGAGAGAGTATAGGGAAGCTCAGGCAGACTTACAAATGACCGGGGACCACGATACATAAGCGAATCGGAACATTTGTGCGATCTGGTGGGAAGCTCTCCCCTGATGTGGTACAATATTTGCTTATGGTAGCTGAGAGAATCACCACGCCGACACCCCCCGTCGGCGTTATTGAGTCACTTTCCCAGGGTTTTGAAACCACAGCCAGTCGCTTAGGATTGTTGGTTCTACCGCTGCTGCTTGACCTGTTCTTGTGGCTAGGGCCGCGCGTCTCTTACCTGCACTACTATCGCGATATCTGGGCTCCCAGGGTCATTGAGTCTGGACAAGAGATGCCTGGATTCGGGACTGAACTATCCTCCGCCGTGGAAGAGGTCGTGGCGCAATTACCTGCCGCCCAGTATCTACCGATCATCGGTCTGCCGAGTCTCCTGGCGGCCCAAGAAGCCGGGTCGCCGCCTTTGGGTTACACCCCACCGGTTTGGACCGTCCAATCAACAGCGGGGCTGTTGGCGACTTATGCCTTGGCCCTCTCCGCTGGGGCTGTATTGGGCTGCCTCTACCTGATGCTCATCGGGCAGCAAGTGGGAGAGGGGCAGGTGAAATTGGTGCGGGCTGTGCTGCAATTGCCAGCAGTGCTTTGCCAGGTGGCTGTACTGCTCTTGATCGAGGGGGTATTGGCTGCGGTCGTGATGACCCCCTTCGTGTTGCTGGCGATGGGGTTGGGCCTGTTTGCGGGTTGGCCGCTGATGGACGTGACTCTGCGGATTGGCCTGGTAATCGTCCTGTGGTTAAGCATGTTTAGTGTCTTCACTCTCCACGGTTTGCTGATGAACAGGCGCGGCCTGTTTGGAGCCTTGTGGGATAGCGTGCGCGTTGTTCAATGGAATATGTCTTCCACTCTATTTCTGATCATCATTGTAGTTATTCTGAATTGGGCTCTTCAGCAACTTTTCCTCCTTTCCGATACCAGCACCTGGGTTACCCTAGCAGCGATCCCTGCTCACGCCTTTGCGATCACGGCTCTGGTTACTGCGACGTTTGTCTTCTACAAGGATCGATATCGCTACTGGAAAGAGCTGCGCGACGAGTTGCTGGCGGAACTGGAACGGCGACGCGCTCAGGATCGGACACAGACCTGAGCGACCGCTCATTTTGCTTGCGCTGAGGATGGGGTGATGCAGCAAATTCTGAGGAGAGCGTGATGGCGCGTAATCGGCAACAGGGGCAGCAGCCCACTCGCTACGACGAGTCCACCATTCAGCACCTGAGCGGCCTTGAAGCGGTGCGCCGACGCCCCGGCATGTACGTAGGGGGCACGGACACCAAAGCGCTCCATCATCTGGTTTACGAGGTTGTTGATAACTCGATTGACGAGGCGTTGGCGGGTGCCTGCACTTCCATCCAGGTGATCATTCATAAGAATGGAGCCGTCACCGTATCGGATAACGGGCGCGGTATCCCTGTCGGCATTCACCCGACCGAGGGCATCTCAACCCTTCAACTGGTCATGACCGAGCTTCATGCAGGCGGTAAGTTTGGCGATGGGGGCTACAAAGTATCCGGCGGCCTGCATGGGGTCGGTGTGTCTGCGGTGAATGCCCTTTCGGTTGGACTGGAAGCTGAGGTGAGGAGGGATGGCTACATCTGGCGCCAACGCTATGAGCGCGGAACGCCCATCACCAAGGTCGAGCGCCTCGGGCCGACGGAGGAGACAGGAACCCGGATCACATTCCTGCCTGATCCAGAGATATTCCCCGATACGGAGTTCAAGTTTGAGGCCCTGGCGAACCGATTCCGTGAGATGGCGTTTGTGACGCGGGGTGTCAATATTCATCTGATCGATGAGCGCACTGGGCCATTCCCACGCGAGATCACGTTTTACTTCGAAGGGGGCATCCTCTCGTTTGTCCGCTACCTGAACCGCAACCGGAGGGCATTGCATGATGTCGTCTACGCCAGCCGCGTATATGAGGTTGAGGAACTGAAGGGCGAACGTGTTGAGGTTGAGATTGCCATCCAGTATGCGGACTATTACTCCGAGTCGATCCTGGCGTTTGCCAACACCATCAACACACCGGATGGGGGAACTCATCTTGAAGGATTGCGGGCAGCCTTAACCCGCGCAATCAACTTCTACGCCCGCAAATCAGGTGTGTTGAAGGACAGCGATCAGAACTTCACTGGCGACGATACATATGAGGGTCTGACTGCTATCGTCAGCATCAAGCACCCTAACCCGCAGTTTGAGAGTCAAACCAAGGTCAAGCTGATGAACGCAGAAGTCAAGGGGCTGGTGCAGTCGCTGGTGACGGAGGCGTTCGGCGAGTTCTTGCAACGGGATAGCCGGGGGGCCAAAGCGATCTATGAGAAATGCCTGATCTCCTCGCGTGCACGAATTGCCTCTAAGCGTGCACGTGACCTCATCCGGAGCAGCCCATTACAGAGCACAACCCTGCCAGGCAAACTTGCCGATTGTTCCTCGTCCGATCCGCTCGAATCGGAACTGTATATCGTGGAGGGCGATAGTGCGGGCGGAAGCGCCAAGCAGGGACGCGACCGGCACTTCCAGGCGATCCTGCCCCTACGTGGCAAGATTCTAAATACCGAGCGTGCTCGTTTGGATAAGGTGCTGGAAAATAGGGAAGTTCAAGCGCTGATCTCAGCCCTCGGTGTGGGGATTGGGGATGAGTTTGATCTCTCCCGATTACGTTATGGGCGGGTGATCATCATGACCGATGCGGATGTAGACGGCGCGCACATTCGCACCCTGCTGTTGACTTTCTTCTTCCGGTATATGCCGGAGCTGATCGAGGGGGGGCACCTATTCATCGCTCAGCCACCATTGTACCTTATCAAGCACAAGAAGCAGAACTATTACGCCTACTCCGAGGCGGAGAAAGAAGAGTTGCTGCAAGGGCTGGATGGAAACGTCGAGATTCAGCGTTACAAGGGCCTCGGCGAGATGAATCCGGGTCAGCTATGGGAAACCACGATGGACCCGGCGAACCGCATTCTGCTGCAGGTGACGATTGAGGATGCTGCCGCAGCCGATCGCACCTTCGACATGCTGATGGGCAGCAGCGTCCCTCCCCGTCGCAAGTTCATCCAGACCCATGCCCGGAGTGTCCGCAATCTCGACATCTAGGTTGTATGCTAACGCCTGGGGGCCTTTCGTAAGTAGGGGCAATCGACAGTGAAGATCGGTGTTGTGTTTCCCCAAACCGAGTTTGGCAACGATCCCGCCGCCATCCGGGACTATGCTCAGGCCGCGGAAGAACTGGGCTATACCCACATCCTTGCCTACGACCATGTGCTGGGCGCGAATCCAGATCGCCCCGGCGGCTGGACAGGCCCCTATACTTACGAGGATCCATTCCATGAGCCATTCGTCCTGTTCGGTTATGTAGCGGCTGTGACCCGGACTATCGAGCTTGTTACTGGCATTTTGATCCTGCCACAACGCCAGACCGCACTGGTTGCCAAACAGGCTGCCACGCTCGATGTTCTGAGCAAGGGGCGACTTCGACTGGGTGTTGGGTTAGGATGGAATGAGGTGGAGTACATCGCGCTCAACCAGGATTTCCATACTCGTGGGCGGCGCATTGAAGAGCAGATTCGGTTGCTTCGTGAGCTGTGGAGCCAACCCCTGATCCACTTTGTAGGTGAGTGGCACACCGTTCCAGATGCCGGGATTAACCCTCTGCCTCACCAACGACCGATTCCTGTGTGGTTCGGCGGCCATGCAGACCCTGTACTGCGGCGTATTGCCCGGATCGGAGATGGCTGGCTTCTGAACTACCGTACAGCGGCAGAGGCGCGCCCTCACCTTGATCAGCTTGATCGCTATCTCGAACAGGCAGGGCGGTCTAGGTCGGTCATTGGAATTGAGGCCCGTCTCAGGTATGGCTCGGGAGATAGCTCAGAGTGGGCAGCTCGGATGCGCGAGTGGGAGTCCGTCGGGGCTACCCATTTGACTCTTAATACAATGGGGTCCGGCTTTGCAACCCCTGCGGAGCATATGGCGGCTATTCGCTCCTTTGCTGAGGCGATGGACATCCCACGATCTCCCTCCATGCTGTAGTGATCGGGTCCCGCCGGAGACCCAAACTCTCCCCTTTTAGAGCACGAAATAACTTTCTCCCCTAGCGGGACCTGCTGTCCAACTCCAGAAGCCCTCTCATCGGTCAATATGACCCGAATGGTCATATTACACCGCTTCACGCTGATGGTGACAAATGTCACTAGCTGCCCGTACAGGTATGCCCTATGCTGGGTAAAGGAGTCCATGTGCCTGGCTCTCTCGACAAGGCCAGGAGATCAGCAGTATTGTTCTCCATTATTTGTTCCTCACGATTAGGTAACCATCGCGTAAGGCATTCATAGTTGCGTGCGACCTGTCTAGCCCGATCGGATCATATAGATCGGCCACCAGCAAGGCGGGTCCCCACATAAAGGAGACTGCAAATATGCCAGACGATTCGATGGGACAGAGCTTCTTTGAGCGCGTAGTAGAGGCAACACCGGGAGGCGAGCGACTCCGACTGTGCCTGCAATGTGGCACGTGTGGCGGCTCATGCCCCTCCGGGGCCGATATGGACGCCACACCTCGTCGCCTGTTCGCCATGATTGCGGCGGGCATGGAGGATGAGGTGTTGCGGGCCAATACGCCCTGGTACTGTGTGTCGTGCTACTACTGCATGGAGCGTTGTCCGCAGGAAATCCCCATCACTGACTTCATGTATACCCTCAAGCGCATGGCCATTGCCAAAGGGCAGTATCACCGAGATGCTCATGCTGACTTCTCGAACAGCTTCATTGGCTACGTCGAGCTGTACGGGCGCAGCTTTGAGTTCGGGCTGGCAACGCGCTACCACCTGTTCCACAGCCCGTTGGGGATGGTGCGCAAGAGTGGGCTTGGATTCGAGATGATGCAGAAAGGCCGGCTGAACACCGCGCCTGAGCGCATCAGGAATGTGCCCCAGCTTACTGCCATCCTCAATGAGGCTAAGCGGATTGCCCGACAGCAGGAGATTGAACTATGAGCCAGACGAATGGTCACAGCTACGCTTACTATCCCGGCTGCTCCCTGCAGGCGACCGCACATGCCTACGATCTCTCCACCAAACGGGTCGCTGACATCCTGGGCATGCAGCTCCAGGAGGTCGATGACTGGAACTGCTGCGGCGCTACCGAATACTTCAGTATTATGTCATTGCCAGCCTATAGCCTAGTAGCGCGAAACCTGGCTTTGGCTGCCAATCAAGGCGCTCAGGAACTGGTTGCTCCATGCAGCGCTTGCTATCTGAATCTCCGCAAAACCAACGACTACATGGGGAAGTACAGGTCTAAGGTTGGTGATCCGGTCAACGAGGCGCTGGCCGCCGGGGGGTTGCACTATACTCCGGGAACAGTGAGTGTCCGCCATCTGCTTGACGTGCTGGTGACGGATATCGGCTACGATGCCATTGCAGCCAAAGTCACCTATCCGTTGAAGGGGTTGCGGATCGCTCCGTATTATGGCTGCCTGATTGTCCGGCCCGACACGCAGTATAACCCCGAGTATCCCACCCACCTCGATGAGCTGATGCGGGTGCTGGGCGCGACGGTGGTTGATTTCCCGCTCAAGGCCCATTGCTGCGGCGGTCATATGACCCAGATCAGCGAGGAAGTCGCTTACGAGCTGATCCGGCGCATTCTCCACAATGCGGCTGAGTACGAGGCCGATCTGATCGTCACGCTGTGTCCCATGTGTCAGCTTAACCTGGATGCTTACCAACCCCAAGCAAACCGTATGTTCGGAACTTCGTACAATCTGCCCGTGCTGTTCTTCACTCAGTTGATGGGGCTGGCCTTTGGCCTGGATGCCAAGGATGTGGGCATTGGCAGCGAGATTGTGTCGGCGCGGAACGCTCTCGCCAAGATCGGTCGAGAGGAAGAGCCGGCGGAGCGGACGCCCACACGGCGGGACAAGAAGGCCCTGCCTATGCCTCCAATGCCGTGACGGGAAAGGACACTGACACCATGGCTGAAGAAAGAGTTGGTGTATATGTCTGCCACTGCGGCCACAACATCGCGGGGACCGTTGATGTTGAGCAGGTGGCGCAATGGGCCGCCGAGCTTCCGAATGTCGTCATCGCGCGTGACTACAAGTTCATGTGCTCCAGTCTTGGGCAGGAATTGGTCGAGCAGGATATCCGGGAATACGGCCTGACGAGGGTGGTGGTGGCAGCTTGCTCGCCCCATATGCACGAACCCACCTTTCGGAGGGCCTGCGAGCGGGCGGGCTTGAATCCTTACCTGATGGAGATGGCGAACATCCGCGAGCACGCAAGCTGGGTGCATCAGCATAGCGCTGAATCGGCCACCGATAAGGCAAAGGCATTGATCAGCGGTGCGGTTCGGCGGGTGCTGGAACTGGAGCCGCTGGAACCGTTCCGGGCGCCCATCAAAGAGACCACGCTGGTTGTTGGTGGTGGCATCGCCGGGATCAACGCTGCGTTGGAGATCGCAAACTCTGGCCATCCGGTGATTCTGGTGGAGCGCGAGCCAAGCATCGGCGGCCATATGGCCCAGTTCGACAAGACCTTCCCGACTCTCGACTGCGCTGCCTGTATCCTAACCCCCAAGATGTTCGATGTGGGCAACCACCCGAACATCACGCTGCTGACGTACAGCGAAGTTGAGCAGGTGGATGGGTATGTCGGCAACTTCACAGTGCGCGTCCGCAAGAAGGCTCGCAAAGTCGATACCAGCCTGTGCACAGGTTGTGGCGAATGCTGGGAGCGCTGCCCGGCCAAGGTGGTTGATACAGTCTATGAAGCCGGGTTGGGCTATCGCACGGCTGTTTACCGGCCCTTCCCACAGGCTGTTCCCAAGTATCCTGTCATCGACGTTGAAACCTGTATCTACTTCCAGAAGGGCACCTGCAAAGCCTGCCAGAAGTTCTGCCCCACGGGGGCCATCAACTTCGAGCAGGAGGATGAAACGATCATCATCGAGGCTGGCAATATCGTGCTTGCCACCGGGTACGATCTCTTCGATGCGCGCCGTATCCCACAATATGGCTACGGGCGGCTGGCGAATGTCTTCAGCAATCTTGAGTTCGAGCGCATGACCAACGCCTCCGGCCCGACGGGTGGCAAGATCGTGCTGCGCGACGGAGTAACCGAGCCTCAGACCATTGCTATCGTGCACTGCGTTGGCAGCCGTGACAAGAACTACAATGTCTACTGCTCGGCAGTGTGCTGCATGGCAGCCCTGAAGTTCGGGCACTTGGTCAAAGAGAAAACCGGCGCAGAGGTCTACAGTTTCTACATCGACATGCGCACCATCGCCAAGAACTACGAGGAGTTCTATCTCCGCCTGCTGGACGAGGGAATGCACTTCGTTCGCGGGCGTGTGGCCGAGATTACCGATGCGGCCAGGAGACCCGGCGAGGAAGGTAAACTGATCGTCCAGGTGGAAGACACTCTGGTTGGCAAGCAACGCCGCATTCCGGTTGATATGGTCGTCCTGATGGGAGCCATTGAGCCACGCCACGATGCCGCTGAGGTGGCACATCGGTTCGGAATCGGCTGTTCCGATGCGGGATTCTTTACCGAACGGCATCCCAAGCTCGATCCGGTTGCCACCATGACCGATGGCGTGTTCATCGCTGGCTGCTGCCAGGGGCCGAAAGACATCCCTGAGAGTGTGGGTATGGGTGCAGCAGCGGCGGCTCGTGTGCTCTCCTTGATCAGCCAGGGTGAGGTCGAAATCGAGCCGGTGCGGGCCCACATAAATGAGGAGCGCTGCTCCGGTTGCCGCATCTGTAATAACCTGTGCCCCTACAGTGCGATTGACTACATCGAGGACCTGGGTGTCAGCCGTGTTAACCCAGCTCTATGTAAAGGCTGCGGAACCTGCGTGGCTGCCTGCCCCAGCCAAGTGATTGAGGGTCAACACTTCACCTTTGACGCGATCATGTCCCAGATCGAGGGCCTTCTCTGGGATAGACGTGGTGATGGCCATGTGACCTACGTCGAGTCTGAACCAGTCGAGGCCGCGTAGAGGAGAGACCTATTATGCCTAAGCGAGACTATAGCCTCACCAACCCGGCCTGGGGCGATAGACGCCCGGTGATCGTCGGGTTTCTATGCAACTGGTGTTCGTACCGCGCTGCTGACCTGGCTGGGACAAGTCGAATGGGTTACCCCGCCACCCTGCGTGATATTCGAATCATGTGCACCGGACGCCTCGACCCCACATTTGTGATCAAGGCGTTGCGTGAGGGGGCTGATGGCGTTCTGGTGATGGGTTGCCACCCAGGCCAATGCCACTATCAGGAGGGCAACTACAAGGCAATGCGCCGGATGGCCCTCCTGCGCCGGACG
>Ga0209101_1002185_pt1 | contig 13182 bp, 9 predicted proteins | sample ConPoolayeCmetaG_FD_185481 | JGI IMG/M metagenome (GOLD analysis project Ga0209101, IMG submission 185481) | Hot spring microbial mat communities from California, USA to study Microbial Dark Matter (Phase II) - Cone Pool mat layer C metaG... ... | reverse complement strand
CGTCGGTTGTGTACGCGGTGTAAAAAGAGCATTACGATTGATAGCGGCGTGCTCGAGCGGGCGCAGTACCGGGCACGCCCGGGTGGTGAGGCGAACTTTTGCGGGCCGGTGGGGTGCCAATACTGCCGCAATACCGGGTATTCTGGACGGCTGGCGCTGATTGAGGTATTGACGGTGAGTGATGCGTTGCGGCGGATGATTTTGACCAACAGAGAGGCGATGCATGTGAAACAACTAGCGCTGACAGAGGGCATGCAATCGTTGCGGCAATGCGGGCTGGCGCGTGCGGCAGAAGGCCTGACTTCGCTCGAGGAAGTGTTGCGTGTGACGGCGGCAGATTGAGGTATATGAAAGCATTTCGATGTACATATCGCGAGGCCAATGGCACAATCAGCAGTGCGCGGATTGAAGCAGCAACGCAGGCGGAAGTGGTGGAACAACTGACCGCGCGTGACTGTCTGGTGCTGCAGGTATTGGAGGAACCAGCAGGCATGAGCGGGTTGCGCTGGCGGCGGTCACGCGTGCGGGTGAAGAACGAAGAGATTGTGCTGTTCGTGCGGCAACTGGCGACCATGATAGATGCCGGGCTGCCGCTGTTGCAGTGTTTGCAGACGCTGGAAGACCAGGCGGAGCCGGGGCAGTTTCGCACAGTGGTACACGGATTAGTGGAAGACGTGACGCGCGGGCGAAGCTTCTCGGAATCACTGGGCAATCATCCGCGGGTGTTTGACAAATTGTTTATCAGCATGGTGCGTGCGGGAGAAACGGGCGGGTTTCTCGCGGAAATCCTCGAGCGGCTAGCGTCGCATATGGAGAACGCGGCATCGCTGCGGCGCAAGGTGAAATCAGCGCTCATGTATCCAGCGGTGGTCATGACAATTGCGGCAGCGATTACAATGTTGCTGATTGTCAAAGTTATACCGGTATTTGAGCGAATGTTTGAGGAATCAGGCGCGGAGTTGCCGCTTGCGACGCGCCTGCTGATCGGGCTGAGTCATTTGTTGCGCTCGTGGTGGTACGTCATTGTACCGGTGCTGGGGGGGCTGGTGTGGCTGGCGCGATGGTATTGCCGGACACCGCAGGGCAGGATGCGCGCCGACCGGTTGAAATTCAGGCTGCCGGTATTTGGGCCGCTGATCCAGAAAGTGGCGATTGCGCGATTCAGCTCAACGCTGGCGACGCTGCTGCAGAGCGGCGTGCCGATCATTAAATCACTAGAGATCGTGTCTGAGAGTTCTGGCAACGAAGTGATCAACGCTGTGTTGCACGAGGCGATGGAGCGCACGGAACGCGGTGAGCAAATGGCGAATGCGCTGCGAGCATCACCGTTTATTCCGCGCATGGTTAGTAAAATGGTTGAAGTGGGTGAGAACACGGGGCGGCTGGATCAGATGCTAGGGCGTGTAGCCGCATTCTTCACCGACCAAGTGAATACGGCGGTCGCAGGGTTGACGGCGCTGATCGAACCGCTGCTGATAATCTTCCTAGGGATTGTCGTGGGCGGCATAATGTTGTCCATGTTTCTGCCGATTTTCAAGTTGACAACGGTGATCAGCTGACGTGTAAGCCCGTGAGCTCCGACCTGCATAATCTGCGGACACGCATCCAATGGATGATGATCATCCGGCTGGTGGTCATTTCGCTGACACTGGTGATTGGCTCCTGGCTGTTCCAGCTGCCGCTGAGTCGTTTTTATCACTACATTTATTTCTATTATATTGCGTCGCTGCTGTATATCATATATTTGCAGCGTACGCAGGCGATAGCGTTTTTGGGTCTGCTGCAGGTTATTGTTGATTTATTGGCCGTGACATCAATTCTGTTGATTGCAGATCCGATCGACACAGTGTATGGGAGCTTCTACATCATTGTGATTGTGTTTGCATCACTGGTGTTTTCGCGCTGGGGCGGTATGGTCACTGCAGTTGCGGCGATTGTGTTGTATGCCATGTGTGTGCTGCACAGTTACCGCACAGCGCCTGTGACGTTCAGGGTAACGAGCGATTATGCCATGTTTGTGACGTACATCCACACGGTGATGTTTTTGGGGGTTGGCTATTTGTCAAACTATCTGAGCGCGCTACTGCGGAAGAAGACGGAAGAGCTTTTAGAATTGCAGCAACAAAGCAACTACGTGTTTCGCAATATCGGCACAGGCATGCTCATGGTTGATGAGACGGGGTTAATTCGTTATGCCAATCCAGCGGCAGGCCGCATGCTGGCGTGTGATGCACAAAACTTGCACGGGCTGCATTGGCACACGGTGTTGGGGATAGACCGTGTTGACAGTGTGCAGGTGCGCGCGGCGTTGGACGCGGGCCGTGAAGTGGAGGTGACGGCCATTACCCGTGATGGGCGCGAAGCCCCGCTGGCCGTAACGGTGTCGCCGGTGGCATATCCGTCTGGGAATGTGCGTTATAGCATTGTGCTGTTTCGTGATCTGCATGATCAACGGGAACATGAACGGCGGCTGCGTGATACGAACCGGCTGAGCGGAATCGTAGAGTTGTCGGCAACGATTGCACACGAAATCCGCAATCCGCTGACCTCGGTCAGCGGCTCTGCGGAATTGCTGCTTGAACGCCTGCACGATGAGGATTCGCAGCGCCTGGCGCGTACCATCATGCGCGAAGTGGAGCGGCTGGATTCGATTGTCGAGGATTTTCTGATGTTCACGCGGCTGCGCACGATCGAACTGACACAGTGTGACTTGAACGAATTGATGACGGATGTGGCGGTGTTGTTGTATCACAACCGGCGGTTCAAGCCGACTATGAAAATCATCTATCGGGAGTTACCGGAGCCTGTGCCGGCCGTGGTGGATGTGCGTCAGTTTAAACAGGCGCTGCTCAATCTAGGGTTGAATGCACTGGATGCCATGCCGAACGGTGGCGAGGTGGAACTCACGATTGAGCCGCGCGACACGGTTATCGTGATCAGCATTCGTGACACAGGAACCGGCATATCACCGGACGTACAGGCGCGGATTTTCGAGCCCTTTTTCTCAACCAAGGAAGAAGGGACAGGAATCGGCCTGTATGTTACGCAGCGTATTATTGAAAGTCACCGCGGAACGATCACCTGCAGCTCTGAACTGGGGAAAGGCACGACGTTCCGGATTGAATTGCCCCGGCAAACGATGGAGTAATATGAACGCAACTAATAAGGCACGGATTCTGGTAGTGGATGACGAAGAAAACATCGTCGAAGTGATGCGCAGCGCGTTATTGAGCGAAGGCTACGATGTGATGGCGACGAGCGACCCAGCCCAGGCAGAGCGGCTGTTGGATGAACACGAATTTGATCTGGTGCTGACAGATTTACGGATGACGCCAGTGGACGGGCTGGGGATTTTGCGGCGCTGCAAGGAGCGCGACGCCAACATGCAGGTGCTGTTGATCACCGCGTTTTCCACCGTCGAGACCGCCGTGGAAGCGATGAAGGCGGGCGCGTTTGATTACATCCTCAAGCCGTTCAAATTGTCCGAGCTGAAATTGGTGACGCGGCGGGCCTTGGAACACCGCGCAACCATACTAGAGAACGACCAGCTTAAGGAGATCCTGCGCCAGAAGTATGACTTAAGCAACATTATCGGTAACAGTCCAGCCATGCAGCGGGTCTTCGAGCGCATCCGCAAGGTAGCCGACACGGACGCGACCGTGTTGATCACGGGGGAGAGTGGCACGGGCAAAGAGCTGGTGGCAAAGGCCATTTTTGCAAACGGGCGCCGGCACGACAAACCGTTTGTGTCAATCAACTGCGGCGCCCTGCCCGAGACGCTGCTGGAATCCGAATTGTTTGGGTATGTCAAGGGCGCGTTTACGGGCGCCAGCAGTGACAGGCACGGGCTGTTCCAAGCGGCGGATGGCGGCACGATTTTCCTCGATGAGATCGGCCTGACATCGCCTGCGCTGCAGGTGCGGTTGTTGCGTGTGTTGCAGGAACGTGAAGTGCGGCGCGTGGGCGACACGAAAGATTTTAAAGTGGACGTACGTGTGATTGCGGCGACCAATGAAGACCTGCAGGAGAAGGTACGCGAGGGGAAATTCCGCGAAGATTTGTACTATCGGTTGAGCGTGATTCCGATTCACATACCGCCGCTGCGCGAGCGCGCCAGTGACATCCCGCTTTTGGTGCAATATTTTCTAGACCGCGCCAGTCAAAAAACGGGCAAGAAGTACCGTGCTGGGAAGGAGTTTCTTGACCTGTTGACGGTTTACGCATGGCCGGGCAACATCCGCGAATTGGAGAACGTGATTGAACGGGCCACTGCGCTGGCGGAAGGCACGGTACTGCGTCCGGAGGACCTGCCGGACAATATCGTCAATTACCAGAGTACAGGTGCGCCCAGGGTGGCACGCGAGTTGCGCGCCGTGGTGGAAGACACGGAACGCGCGCATATCATGCGCGTACTGGACGAGACAGGCGGCAACAAGAAACTCGCCGCGCGCATCATGGGCATTGATCTGACAACGCTCTACCGCAAGATGGAGCGGCTGAACATCAAGGAATGAAGCGCGGCTGCAAGACGAATCAGAGATAGGGAGTGAACAAGCGCGCGAAGCCGTCACGCACCCGTACCGGCAGCGGCCGGCCGTCAACATCTGCAAGGCGCACGCGATGCGCACGGGCACGTTTGGCCTCAAACACTCGATGTAAGGCTGCAGCGAGGTGCGGGCAATAGCATTCCACATTGAATTCGAAGTTGAGCCGCAGGCTGCGCGGATCCCAGTTAGCTGATCCAATAAGACTCCATTCATCGTCAATCACCAGCAACTTGGAGTGATCGAAAGGAGGCGGCGACAGCCATACACGGCAATCCCACTCGAGCACTTGCCATAATTGGGCGGCCATGGCCCAGCCGACCATGCGCAGGTTGTTAACGCGCGGGATGATGATATCGACGGTGACACCGCGCATGGCAGCGATATTCAGGGCGCTAATCAAGGCGGGATCGGGCAGAAAATACGGTGTGACAATGCGGATGGAGCGGTGGGCACAGGCGAGCGCGCCGAGCAGTGTTTTGGTCATGTGGCCGAAGTCTTCGTCGGGCCCGTCGGAGATACCGCGTGCGATGACCGTTCCGGCAGGATTGAGTTCAGGGAACCACAGCGGGCCGTTGAGGAGCTCGCCGGTGGTGAAAAACCAGTCTTTGGCAAATGTGTTTTGCAGATGCGCGACGACCGGTCCCTGCAAGAGAAAATGGAGATCTTGAACTGCGTCAGGCTGCTGGCGGCTGACGAGGTTATTTGCACGGATATTCATGCCGCCGGTGAAGCCGGCCGAGCCGTCAATGACAAGTAGTTTGCGGTGATTGCGCAAATTGAAATACGGGGCGCGCCAGGGCGTAATGGTGGGCATGAAGAACGCCGTGGGAACGCCGGCGCGGCGCAACGGTTGGCGGATGGTAGGGCGCGAGTAGCGTGCGCCCACGGCATCAACCAGGACACGCACCGCGACGCCGCGCGCGGCTGCTGCAGCAAGTGCATCCACAAACTGCATTCCCACATCATCGTTGCCGAAGATATAGGTGGAGAGGGAGATGGAGGAGTGCGCGCGTGCGATGGCGCCGAGCATCGCCGGATATGCCTGATCGCCATTGACGAATGGTGTGCAGGCATTGCCGGAGAGCAGCGGGGTCTTGGTAATGGTCGTGACAATGCGGTCGAGCATGGCAAGGTGCCGCGCACGTTCGGGCAGGAATGATTGCAGGGCGTGTGGCGAAGGAATGACCGCGCGTTTGATGCCTGCTGATGTATGCGCGGCGCGGCGCATGTTCGCAGCGCGGCGCTGGATGCGGTTGACGCCCAGCAGCAGGTACAGGATGGTACCGGCGAACGGGAATAACAAAATAACACCAACCCAGCCGGTGGCCGAACGGGGATCGCGCTTATATAGCACCACGTGCGTGGCGGCGGCCAGTGACATAATCAGCGAAACCGCTGGTACGAGATAGGGCCAGAGCTGACGGGCTAGATCTATCATGTGAAAGGTCGTGTGTTCTTGTCGATTTCAAGATCACACACGAGCGGCATGTGGTCTGAAAGGCGCACGGCCGGAATTTCAAAATGCGTTACACGCACACCGGGACCGTACAAAATGTAATCGAGCTGGCGATGAGGAGCGTGGCTGGGATGAGAAGGGGCACCGCTGGTATTAGCGCTCCGCAGGCCTGTTGCGGCCAAAAACAGTTGCAGCTCACGATCTCCCCACAGCAGATTAAAATCGCCGGCCACAATCACCGGTTTTGTCGCCGCTTTGACCAAACCATAGAGATCACGCAATTGATGGTGGCGGTGGCGAAAAAAGAGGGAGAGATGCACAAGAAAGATCACACACTCTTCGAGCTCTAGTTCAATAACAAGCCGTTTAACACCGTCTTGAAAATAGTGAAAGGTCTGGGCATGGATAGTTTCGCGGGTGAGAAAGGCGTTGCCCTGCTTGTTCAGAATAGGGATGCGTTGAATGAGGGCGTTGGGACGGTACTTGGATTGATAGACATGAAAGTGGCCGAGCTGACGCGCGATGAGCTCGGCTTGGTTCTGGCGGTCGGAGCGGAACGAGCCGCTGTCCACTTCGACCAAGCCGACCACGTCAGGATCGAGTGACTTGATGAATGATGCAATACGTTCAATGTTTGCGACGGTGGGTTTCAAGTAGCCGCCGAACGGCACGGGCAAGTGGAAATAGCGGCTGCTGCCCGTGCCATAGCGAATGTTGTACAAAAGAAAACGCATGAAATACTGCGGTGACGATTGCGAAACTTGGCACCGCACATCCGTGCGGTTTAGCCGAAACAAGTAAAAGACCATTACTTTGATTACTTTGTTCATCATAACATAGCATGACAAAAAAGTCAAAATTCTGGCCGACCGATGTCTGCAACGAGCTTTTAGAAGCGAATGCCATCAAGCGTGCGCAAGGCGCTGCGCCGTCACGTTCGGGAACATGCAAGGATGCCGGGGATCGAACTGCGCAAGGTGCACGGGCTGCGCCGCGCGCCCTTTTGGCCGACGGTGCGTGCCCGGTATTCCGCACAAACTATTGCCTATATCTGCACGTCGTTAATTCAGCAAGTGTTCAAGGCGCGCGACGACCAAGCGTGTGGCACCGATAGACGTTCCAGTTTCGTCGACGAGCGACACAGGACTGGAGGGGCATCGGTTTCGCTGCGCTCATACTACGCGCGCACAAGGCCGCCGAGGCCGGCGGCCCTCCCTAGTTGCCAGATCTCGGCACGTTGGCAGTCTTGCGGACGTCATCGGCAGGTTGCCGATCCTTGGCGCCGGCTTTTTCTGCGCGGGCAGTTTGCTGTGCAGTTTCAGCTTTTAGTCGCCTCGGCGTCGTGCAAGCTGGGGTGCTTGGCATGACGTAACTGTACTAGCATCAGATGCGCTTCAGCAACGGATAAACGTTCGTACAGAGCGTCGGCCGCTGGCGGCCGGCATCACGCCGTGAGCGCTGCACCTGCTGCGTGCCACGCAAACAGCTCACAGAGATGACATCATAGCCAGAAGGCTACCATTTCGAATGCTTTTGTTGTGGCGCAACGAATATTTCTCAGCAGGGTTATTTTGAGGTTCATCCCAAATGCGGCGCTTAAGGGGGGGCCGTCCATGGCGGCCTTGTGCGCGCGGGGCATGAGCGCAGCGAGGCTGCTGCCCCTCCACGCCTATGTTGCTAGTTGCGGGGTTTAGGCACATCAGAGTTGCATGATTATGATGAATTTGGTATACTGTGTGTGCGGTTTGACTGCGGTTTGTGGACACACAATTGGTTTGATGTTATGAAAGAACGGCGTGGCATTGGTGCATACGCGGGTTGCGCAGCAATCTGCGTGTGTGTGGTATTGTGCGCGTGCAACCGGCCGGCGGAGCACGCGCGGCGGCTTGTTGACCGGGGCACGGCGTTGGTTGATGCGGAGCAATACGAGGAAGCGTTGAAACTGTTCCGCATGGCGGTGGATGCGGATCCAGAGTTTGAAGACGCGCATTTGCAGATGGCGTTGCTGTTTGACACCTATTTGCATGACACGAGCAACGCAGTGGCGGCGTATGAGCGCTACATGAAGACGGCCAAAAACGAGACCATGCGCGAGAATGCGCGGCGGTGGCTGGAAAATGCGCGGCAGACACGCAGCGCTGCACCTGCGTTGGCGCCGACGGTGGCGCCGGGCGCGCAGTTGTCACTTGAAGAAGAACTCGCGAAGCGCGACTTGCAGTTTGAGGCGGTGCGGCGGCAGACGGCAGAGCGCTACGAACGCGAGTTGGAGATTGCGCGTCAAGACGCACGTGCTGCGCAGGAGAAGCTGGCAGCGGTTGAGAAAGAAAATCTGGCACTGCGCAGTGCTGGCACGGCATCCACGCGTGCGGAGCTGCTGAACGCATTGGCATCCAACCGGCAGCTCGTGGCGATGTTGCAGCTCGCATTGCGAGAGAAGGAAGAAGCAATGCAGGAGAGCCAGCGCGGGCAAGAGATGCTTCAAGCGATGGTAACAAATTTGCAGGCGGAATTGGCGCTGAGGGATGATGCTGGTAACATAGGTGCGGCGTTCAATGCAGCGACAAATCATTTGGCTGAACTGCGGCGGACAGTGAGCGAGCGCACCAAACAGTACGAAGAGATGATGCAGACGCTGGCGGAAGAACGCAGCACGCGCACGGCGCTGGAAGCGCAGTTGCGGATACTTCAGCAACGCTATGAGGCAGTGCAACCACAGTATGCGCAAGCGGACACGCGGCGTCTGCCGAGCAGGCCGGGGGAGACGGCGGGAGCGACGCTGGCACCGGCGCCGGCGGCGCAACAAGGCATGCGCACGGTACCACAGGCGGTTACGCGCACCACAGCGGCAGGGTTGCCGGGCAGCAGGGCGCCGCGCACCGCTCCAGCAGTTTCTGTGGCGCCGGGAGCGAATGTGGTTGTGCCGCAGACCTCCAGCCAAACTATCGCAGGGCGCGTCTACACCGTGCAGACAGGAGACTCACTGATGAAGATTGCACGTGATCTGTATGGGGATGGCAACCGCTGGACGGTGATTTTCAACGCCAACCGCGATATTCTGGAGCGGCCGAATCAGTTGCGTGTGGGGCAAGTACTGAGAATCCCGTGACATCAGTGATAAGAACTATGGAACGGATGCGCTAGGGTGCAGAGGGCGGGCGGCGAGCAGTGCCGTTTGTGTAAAAAGGCAGCGGGCAGACGGTGGCATTGAGGAGCGCGCGCCCGGTGTCAACGTGGACGTGCGAACCGTGGGCGGCGCAAGCGGGCATGAGATAGGCCAGCGCGATCGCGTGGCCAAGAGAGGGGGCGAAAGAGGCGCTGGTAATGACGCCAGCAGGTGCGCCGTTGTAGAGCACCGCGTGGCCGGCACGGGGAGATTGGCGGCCAGCGAGCGTGAGGCCGCAGAGGCGCGGTTCATTTGAACTGGAGCGGGCGGCGACCAAAGCATCCCTGCCGATGAAATCCTTGTCAAGTGCAAACGCGAAATCCAGGCCGGCGAATGCGGGTGAACGATCTTCCGTGAGTTCGTGGCCGTAGAGAGGGAGAGCGCATTCGAGGCGCAAGGTGTCACGGGCGCCAAGGCCGGCAGGTTTGAGGCGCGCATCCTGCAAGAGAAGATTCCAGAGCCACGCAACGCGTGAAGCAGCGATGTAGATTTCAAAACCATATTCACCGGTATAGCCGGTGCGGCTGATGAGAACATCCGCGCCCGCGAGGGTTGTTTTGGCGAAGGCGAAGTACTTGAGCGAGGCGAGCGGGAACGCGACGTGTGGCTGGAGGATATCGGCGGCCAGCGGGCCTTGCAAATCAAGTTTGCCGGTGCAGGACGAGATGTCTTCAAAGTATGTTCCGGGGGAGCAACGGCCTTTAATCCAGCGCGCGTCACGCGGCGTGGTGCCTGCATTGACGACCATCATGAATTCGGTATCAGCAAGGCGGTAAGTGATCGTATCGTCGAGCACCATGCCGTGCTGGTTGAGGAGCAAGCCGTAGCGGCAGCGGCCTGGCGGTAGTGATGCGATGTCGCACGTCACGAGGCGGTCAAGATCGCGCGCGGCATTCGGGCCTTTGATGAGGAACTCGCCCATGTGACAGGTATCGAAGAGGGTTGCAGCGGAGCGTGTATGGAGGTGTTCTTCTATGATACTTGAATATTGGATGGGCATGCTCCAGCCGCCGAAGGGCGCCATGCGTGCGCCGAGAGAACAATGGATGTCATGCAGCGGTGTGCGAAGGATGTCATTCATGGGGCGAAGCAGGTAATGATGATTTAGCGGGTTACTTTCGGGACGTACAAGGTATCGCCAACTTGAAGGTTGCTGGTTTTGGCGCCGTTGAGATACATGAGCGCGGCAGTGGAGATTTTGTAGGTGCGGGAAAGTTTGCTATAGGTATCGCCGGCGACAACGGTGTACGTTGTGACGTCGGGAGCGGAGGCAACGGTATCGAGTGGGCGCGGGAGGAGCAGGACGGAGCCGGCAGGCAGCGCAGCCGTTTTGGCCACGCCGTTGATGCGTGCGAAGGCGTCAGCGTCCACGCCATAGCGCTGAGCGAGGGCATTGACTGTTTCGCCGGCGCGGGTGACATGAAAGAAGGTGGCCGCGGAGGGCGTGCGTGAGGAGGCAGCAGAGGAATCTGTAGAAGACGTGGCGCGGGGCTTTGCCGCCGACACTTCAGTGATGGCGACGGCGTCATCAATGAGGATGGCAGCGGCTTGGTTGTTCAACTGGATGCCGGGTGTGCCGACGCCGTCGAGAGAGGCAGGCGGCACGAGAATAGGATCGGGTCCTTCGCTGGGCGGAGCGGTCATCCGAGCTTTGCCGGGCTCGCAGGCCGCCAGAGCCAGCACGGCGCACAAGGCGGCGGTGATGTGAAGATCAACATTCATGTGACTAGTATACAAAAAGGTAAACGGGGATGCAATAGGCGCGACAAGCCCAGATGCGGCGACTAGGGAGGGCCGCGGCCCCGGCGGCCTGATGCACGGTAGCTGCGATGGCTCATCGCGGCCCCGCGGCCGTTGCCCCTCCAGTCCTATGTCACTAATCGCCGGATCCAGGCTATTTTCTTCTCTTGACATTCACGTGACGTTATGATATGATGCAGTGTGACATGCGGTGCGCGCCGCTAGTTTTACGCAGGAGCTGTGCTCCTGCCGCCGATAATGTAATGATGACCATGGAGAACACATGACACAGTACTCCGCGCTGGCTCTTCCGCGCTGGCTCTTCCGCGCTGGCTCTTCCGCGCTGGCTCTTCCGCGCTGGCTCTTCCGCGCTCTAATCCCTGCCTGATTCTTTCCGCCGTGGCGATCTTCGCTGTGGCGTGCCCTATAGCCGCGATCGCTGATCGCGGAAAAGTAGCGGCGACATCCTGCCGCCTAGATGATGGTGAATCCATTAGGAACCAAGGTGGCTCCGCTACTTTGCAGGATGCAGCCCCGCCAGTTTCAAGTTTCAAGTATCAAGTTTCAACCTCGTCGCTCTCTTCCGCAATTGCAAACGCTCTGGCGCTAAACCCAACCGAAGACAATCCTGTCCTCATCCAGCTTGGCCCCGGGGTCTACACAATTTACGATTTACGATTTACGAATTACGATTTACAATTTGCGGTGGACTCTGTAGCCGCGATCGCTGATCGCGGTAAAGTAGCGGCGGCAGCCGCTGTGGAGTGCGTGAGCGCAGCTCCCGCTTTGTCCGAGGGAGCGCAGCTCCCGTATAACATGAACGAAACCTCTCCTTTAAGGAGCCAGGATGGCTCCTCTACTAGGAACCAAGATGGTTCCGCTACACGTGGCCCGGCGGATGCCGGGCGGACAAACGTCGAACGTCCAACGTCGAATGTTACTTCCGACATCTGGCACCTGAATGTCCGCCACATTTATTTTTGCGGCGCCGGCCCTGAAGTGACCCGCATCGTGTGCAACCGCATCATTGTTGACGCGGAGGCCATCACCGGCTTCCGCGATGTGTATCTCGATGCCGTTGTGTAGCTGGGCGACAGTTTCCTGCCCGTGCACAACGTGCAAGTGCGCGATGTGGAGCTGCGCGGCGGCCAGCTTGACGGCTTGTGGCGCGACGCGGCGGGCGCGGTGCATCTCTCGCGCCTCTCCGCCGAAACGGGCAGCACAGACGGAGAACCACGAAGACACGAAGACACGAAGGTCCCGGACTGGTGGCTGTGGTATGTGGACGAGAAAATCTCGAACGTTGCCGCACAAGTATCAAGCATGCAGTATCAAGGATCACTGCTTGCCGCCCCCGATCCCGACGCCACCAATACCTTCGTCTTGAAAACCGGCGACACCATGACGGGGCCGCTTTCCGTACCGCGCTTGGATACGCGCGCCGCGACAAGCTACGCCGTGCAGCAGTTTTTGGCCAACGCAGGTGCGTCCATGACGGCCTGGCACTATGTGTTTATGCCCAACACGGTCAGCGGCGCGCTGGCTAGCTATGTCTTCACGGATCACTACACGGCACCATGGAACAACACCAATATCATCATGGAAGTGCGTGGCGGGTTTTATGCAGGCGGAGGAACGCCGCGCGGGCTGGACATGGTGTATAACCGTGTCTACCGGCTGCCAACACCAACATTCACGCACGAAGCAACGCCGAAATCGTATGTTGACAGCCAGGTTGCCACGCGTGTCTCGTCCGTCAGCGCGGGTGACGGGTTGAGCGGCGGGGGCGGGCCGGGCGCGGTCACCTTGCATGTCACGCCCGGCGACGGGATTGCGATTGTCAGCGATGCAGTGGCCGCCGACGGCACGTTGCTGCGCACGGGCGCCGCCGCGCAAACCTATCTCACCATTGCTGCTGGCGCCACGCGCGCGATGCTGCACGGCGCCACCAACGCCCTCGATCTGCTCGTCTCGACCAACTATCTCCCCGCGCTCTCCAATTGGGCCATTGGCTATGTTGACGGCGTGCTGACAAGCGGCCAGTCAGTTGTGGTGTTCATTTCGACCAATCAACTGCAGATTATCAGCAACAATTTCTACTTTTCCGGCGATTTGATTTTGTTGAGCAATCAAATCTGGGGCCTGGGCTGGCCGGTGTCGAACGACAACGCGGCGACGAAACAGTACGTTGACACACAGGACGCGGCGCTTTCGAACGCGCTGGCGCGGCTGCAGCGCGGGTTTGTTTTCACGGGACAGACCAATCTGCTGGTGGG
>Ga0209101_1002183_pt1 | contig 13190 bp, 9 predicted proteins | sample ConPoolayeCmetaG_FD_185481 | JGI IMG/M metagenome (GOLD analysis project Ga0209101, IMG submission 185481) | Hot spring microbial mat communities from California, USA to study Microbial Dark Matter (Phase II) - Cone Pool mat layer C metaG... ... | reverse complement strand
GCCGGTATAGCGCGCTCGTCTGGCTGGGCGACAAGCCGCTCGTCTTTCCCGAGCTGTGCCACGGTTGCGGCGGCTGCGCCCTCGTGTGCCCGAAACGCACGATCATCGAAGTGCCGCGCGAGATCGGGCGGGTTGAGAGCGGACACGCGGGACCGGTGCAGTTCGTTCACGGCCTGCTCAACGTGGGGGAGGCCAAGAGTCCCCCGGTCATTCGGGCCGTCCGCGCCGCCGCCCCGAACGTCGATTGGCAGATCATCGATGCGCCGCCCGGGACGTCGTGCCCGGTCGTCGCCGCGGTGCGCGACTGTGATTTCGTCCTGCTCGTGACCGAGCCGACGCCGTTCGGCCTGCATGACCTGACCCTGGCCGTCGAGACCGTGCGGCAGATCGGCGTGCCGCTGGCGGTGGTCATCAATCGGACCGATGTCGGCGACGATCGCGTGGAGCGTTACTGCACCGAGGAAGCCATTCCAGTGCTGCGGCGCATTCCGGACGATCGGCGGGTGGCCGAGGCCTATTCCCGCGGGGATCTGATGGTGACGGCCGTACCGGAGCTGCGCGCGGCGCTGGTAGACCTGTGGAAACGACTGGAGCACGAGATGTCGGTCCAAGTTGATGCGAGCCGTCTCGCATGAAGGAACTGGTGGTCATCAGCGGCAAGGGGGGGACCGGCAAGACGAGCCTCACCGCCGCGTTCGCCGTCCTGGCCGGCCACGCCGTCGTCGCGGATTGCGACGTGGACGCGGCGGACCTGCACCTGGTGTTGACGCCGCAGATTCGCCAGCGTGTGGAGTTCCGCAGCGGGCGCGAGGCGGCCATTCGGCAGTCGGTCTGTATTCGTTGCGGCGTCTGCCACACGTATTGTCGCTTCGATGCGGTCCGGCAATATGACGGTGGCGCACTGGCCAGCAACGCTGACATCCAGGCAGCCTGCCGCGACTGCCATTTCTGTCGGCGCTCGTGCACCGTACACGCGCAGTTGGCGCTGCGCGAAATGCAGGAGGCTTCCGGCAACACAGCGCTGTCGGCGTTCATGATCGACCCGCTGGCCTGCGAGAGTTGCGGAGTATGTGCGCGCTTCTGTCCGGTGGAGGCGATAGATTTTGTCGAACGCACCTGCGGCGAGTGGTTTATCTCGGAAACCCGCTGCGGGCCGATGGTTCATGCCCGGCTGGTGGCCGCCGCTGAGAACTCCGGCAAGCTGGTCAGCCTGGTTCGGGAGCAGGCGCGGGATGTTGCCAGGAAGACCGGGCGCGAGCTGATTCTGATTGACGGCGCCCCCGGCATCGGTTGTCCCGTCATCGCGTCGCTGACGGGGGCCACCGCCGCGCTCATCGTCACCGAACCCACCGTCAGCGGCCGGCACGACCTGGAGCGGGTGGCGGAGGTGACGGGGCATTTTGGAATCCCCACCTGGGTGTGCGTCAACAAGTGGGACCTGAACCCCGACCTGACCGCGCAGATCGAGGCCGCGGCCCGCGAACAAGGTCTGCGGGTCGCCGGCCGGGTGCGCTACGACCGGGCCGTCACCGCGGCCCAAGTGGCCCAGCGCACGATCGTGGAACACGCGACGGATGGCGTTGCGCAAGACGTACGAGCGGTGTGGAACGCCTGCAAGTTGATCTGACCGGGCGCGGACAAGACGACCCAGTACTCCGAGGAGAATCGTCAGATGAAGATCGCCATCCCGATTGAGAACGGCCGCCTGAGCACCCATTTCGGCCATTGCACGGAGTTCGCCATCTACGACGTCGACCCGGCCGCCAAGACCACCCGCGCCAAGGCGGTGCACCGCGCGCCGCCCCATGAGCCGGGCGTTCTGCCGCGTTGGCTGCACAAGCAGGGCGCCAACGTGATTATCGCCGGCGGGATGGGGCAGCACGCTCAACAGCTCTTTGCCGAGAAGGGGATCCAGGTGGTCATGGGCGCGCCGCCGGAGCCGGCCGACGCTGTCGTGGCCGCATATCTGGCCGGCACGCTGCCAAGCGGAGCCAACCCCTGTGACCACTGACGCGGGTCAGAGCTTGCTGGAGGAAACCCGGGCGCAGGCCCACCGCCGCTGCGTCGTGTGCGGTCACGTCAACGGGCGTGCGCCACGCCTGCACTTTGCCGTGACGGACGACGGCCGTGTGCAGGCGACGTTCCAGCCCGACGTGACGCACGAAGACTACAATGGCATTCTGCACGGCGGCGTGATCTCCACGTTGCTGGACGCCGCGATGACCAATTGCCTTTTTGCGCACGGGCGCTGCGGCCTGACCGCCGAACTGTGCGTCCGTTTCCGGCACCCGGTGTTAACCACGATGCCGCTGCGGCTGCGCGCGTGGGTGGAACGGGCGTCGCCGCCGCTGTTCGTGCTGCGGGCCCAGATCGAACAGGAGGGCCGGCTCCGCGCGACGGCGGTTGGGAAGTTCATGGACAAGTCGGGCGCGGTCGGGGCTGGCAACGGCATGGGCGGTGGTCGTGGCGGATCTCGCTGAGGTCCCGGCATGAAGCTGGCCATCCGCAGCGCGAAAGGCGGCACCGGCAAGACGGCTCGAAACACGAACCTGACGTCGTCACCGCTGGGCCGCCGCGGCTGGACAGTGCTTGTCGGCCGTCCATATCATGACTGCGTCGAAGCAAGGTCGCGCGGTTGGCAGCAGGGTGGCAGCTTCCGTGGCGCGCATGGTCCCCGATGTGCCGGTGCCCGACACACCCAGCCGAGCAGAAGTCAAGCTGTACCTACGCCTGCGTCAGAAGCTGGCTGATGACTTCGTCGTGTATCACTCGGTCCGCTACTCGCTGGGCTCCGGCCGGGGCGAGCCCGAGCAAGGTGAGGCCGACTTCGTCGTCCTGCATCCCGAACACGGTCTACTCGTGATCGAAGTCAAGGGTGGCCTGGTGACCTGGGATGCCCACAAGGATCACTGGTTTTCCGAGGGGCGCGACGGGCGGCACGAAATACGCAACCCCTTTGAGCAGGCCCAGCGCTGCGTGCGGGCCATACAGCGACTCGTCGAGGCAACGCGCCTAGGGCAGGAGATCCTCGTCACCTGGGCGGTCGCCCTGCCGGATTGCCGCATCGATCAGGCGCGTCTACGCGAGTCCCCATACGCGCCGCGTCTGATCGACGTGTACGATCTCGATGATCCGACGCCGCGCCTGCTCCAGATTTACCAACGCTTCGGTGCAGCCGCGGCCAAGCTCACCAGCCGCACGCAGCGCACCATCGAACAGCATGTGCTGGCCCGGCACTACCGGTTGGCGCCGACGCTGAGCACGCGGATCGAATGGGAGCGGCAGTCGCTAGCGCTGCTCACCGAGCCGCAAAACCTCTGTCTGGACTTCCTGACGCTCAACCACCGTTGCCTCGTCCAGGGTCCGGCCGGAACTGGCAAGACCGTCGTGGCCATCGAGCATGCGCGCCGGCTGGCCGCGGCCGGACAACGAGTCGGGCTGGTCTGCTACAACCGCTTGCTGGCGCGCTTCCTCCAGGCCAGCGTGCAGGCCGATGTCTGCGGTGATGCTATCGTGGCCGGGACCTTCCACGAACTCTGTGAGCGCTTCGCTCGCGCGGCCAGTCTGGAATGGAATGTGCCGCAGGCCGACGAGCTGCGCCAACGATTCTGGAAGGAGGAAGCCCCTTTGCTGCTGGTCGAGGCGCTGGACCACTTGCCCGACAGCCGCCTGGATCATCTCGTGGTCGATGAAGGCCAGGATTTTGACCCCGACTGGTGGGAAGCACTGTGCGGGACCCTGCGGGATAGCCGGGGCGGCGGCTTGGTCATCTTCTGCGATCCACGGCAGAACATCTACCAGCGCAAGCAGTCCTACCCGCTCACCACGCCGGTCTTCCCGCTGCGTTTGAACTGCCGGAATACGCGGGCCATCGCCGAGTACTGCTGCGATCTAGTGGGCGAAGTGGAGCGCGTCAGCACGCTCGCGGGTCACGGTGAGCGGCCTGTGCTGCGGCACTACGCCAACGATGACGAGCAACGCCAGCGGATCGAGCGCGACCTGCATCGCCTGCTTGACGAAGAAGGTCTCCAGCCGCATCAGATTGTGATCCTCGGCACGCGCCAGCTTCCGCGTTCGTCGCTGGCGAATGTCGCGACATTGGCTGACAGGCCGCTGGTCGTGATGAAGGAAGGCGCTGCGGAACCCGACCAGATCCGCTACGCCACCCTGCACAGCTTCAAGGGACTGGACGCCGACGTCGTGCTGTTGTGCGACGTGGATGGCAACGAGCACACCTGCACGCCCGCCCATCTCTACGTCGCCGCCTCACGCGCCCGACACCGGCTGCTGGTCTACGCCAAACGCGGAGTGACGCTGCCGGGATCGACCACCTGAGGCCCCCGTACCAAAGCCGCCAGGCCCCTGCTGCGGACCAACCAGGCCACGATCGGCGGCAACGCCGGGGCAATCAAGGTGCGCTTGCTCAGCGCCCTTTGCCACAACAGTGCTTGTATTTCTTTCCCGAGCCGCAGGGACAGGGGTCGTTGCGGCCAACTTTGGGCTGTTGGCGACGGATCGGCTGCGGCTTGCCCTCCCCTTGGCGCTGCATGGCGGCTTGCTGATCCTGGGCCGCCGTTGCGAACCCGGCCCCGGTGGCGTCAGCCTTGCCCAACGTGATGTTGGGCAAGGGGCTGCTCGGCGCCGGACCGCGAGCCGCTTCGGCTTCGCCGCTGTAGCTGCCGGCCGCCGGTCCGGTCACGCGCACCTTGAAGATCAGATCGGTGACCCGTTCGCGGATGGTCTCGAGCATTTCGTTGAACATCCGCGTGCCTTCGCGCTTGTAGGCGATCTTGGGGTCCTGTTCGGCATAGCCGCGCAGCCCGATCGAGTGCCGCAGCAGGTCCATCTGATACATATGGTCCTTCCAGACGGCATCGAACGTCGTCAACAGGACGAAACGCTCGAGCTGCGTCAGCTCGTAGCGCAGCATCTCGTAAGCGCAGCGCTGCAACTGGGCGCGCAGGTCGCCCTGCAAGTCCAGTGGGCAACTGTCCAGCACCGCTCCGAAGCGTTGCCGGGCCCAGCTCAGCAGGGCCTCCCCCTGATGCTGCGCCAGGGCGGCGTCGATCTCCGCGTCCAGCCGCCCGTTGCTCAAATAGTCCGCGTTCAGCTCGCGCAGCTCGCGGAAGATCTGCTCGGGTGTCCGGCCCAGCAAACGCTCGTACGTCCAGTTCAGTCCGTACTTGCGATTCACCCAGGCGACGATGCGGTTGCACACCTCGTTGACGTTGGCGCCACCCCGCTGCAAGGCGTAGTCGATGACGGCGGCAACCGGATACTCGATTTCACGCAGCCGGTAGGCCGCGCGCATCTTCTCCACGACGATGCGCTCGGCCTCGTCACGATTGGCGCTGGCAACATCGTCCAGCGGCACCTCGATTTCGAATTTCTCCTTCGCCCAACGCACCAGCCGCGCCTTGCCGAGCAGCGGATCGACGAATTGCTGCAAGGGGGTCAGATCGGCATCGAGCACCTTCTGACGAGCCGCGGCGGTGACTTGTTCCAACAGCTCGTGCGGATCAGCCTTGCGGAGCTGATTCTGCGTCAGGCTCAGACCGAACTGGGCGATCCAGCCGGCCAGCCCGCGGACATCCCACTCTTCCGGCGGTGCCTCGGCATCGACGTACTCGCCGAACATGCGCTGTGCGCTCTGGACGATCTCATTGGCGGCCAGGTCGCGAACCTGGGCACATAGCTGCTGGAACTCGCTGGTATCGAGCTTGTCCGCATCGATCGGCACGCCCAGGGTGACGGCACACCATTCGGCCACGCACTGGGCCGGATAGCGCGGGTGGTAGTAGCGCTGCACGGCGTCGGCCACCGTCTGGTCGATCATCTCCCAGATCAGCTCGCTGAGATCACGCCCCTCCACGACGCGTTGGCGCAGGCTGTAGAAGGTCTTGCGCTGGTAATCCATGACCTCGTCGTATTCGAGGAGGTTCTTGCGAATGTGGAAGTTGCGCTCCTCGACTTTCTTCTGGGCGCGCTCGATGCCCTTGCTGACGCGCTTGTCTTCGATGGCCATCCCCTCCTCGAAGCCCATCATCTCGAGCATCTTCAGCACCCACTCGCCCATGAACAGACGCAGCAGGTCGTCGTCGAAGGAGAGGAAGAAGCGCGAGCTGCCCGGATCCCCCTGCCGACCGCAGCGCCCGCGGAGCTGGTTGTCGATGCGCCGACTCTCATGCCGCTCGGTACCCACCACGTGCAGCCCGCCGATCGCCGCTACCCCAGGTCCCAGGCGGATGTCGGTCCCGCGCCCGGCCATGTTGGTGCTGATGGTGACATTGCCCACCAGTCGCGTGCGGCGCGCCGCCCCGACCGCGCCGCGCGTCTCCTCATGCTGCTGACCAGCCTTGGCGACGATCTCGGCCTCGCGAGCATGATTCTTGGCATTGAGCACCTCATGCTCGATGCCGTACTTGTGCGTCAGTAGCTGGCTGAGCTTCTCCGAGTTTTCAACGCTGACCGTACCGACCAACACCGGACGACCGCTGACCTGGCCGCCCATCAACCGCCGGTAACCTTCCACCAACGCCTGTTCGTCGCCCCGACCGTTATCGAAGGCGTTGATGGCGTCGGCGATGATCTGGAGCTGAGCGGGCACCTCGGCATCGGCCTGACCGGCCTGCTGTAGCTCGCGCAGCGTGCGCTGGGCATGACGCAGCATGTCCAGCAACGACCACGGGTCAGCCGGATAGCCGTCCTGGCTGTAAGAACGGATTTCCTCGACGATGGCCTCGAACTTGTTGTCCACCGTCTTGTAAATCTTGTCGTTGTAGTCGATACGCCGCACCGGCATGTTCGTCGGGATGGCGATGACCTCCAGCTTGTAGATCTTCATGAACTCGTCGGCTTCGGTCATCGCCGTGCCAGTCATGCCGGCAAGCTGGCGGTAGAGTTTGAACAGGTTTTGCAGCGTGATCGTCGCCAGGGTCTGCGTCTCCTGTTTGATGGTGACGCGTTCCTTGGCCTCCACCGCCTGATGCAGACCGTCCGACCACTGCCGGCCGTGCATCAGTCGCCCCGTGAACTCGTCCACGATGATGATCTGGTCGTTCTGGACGACGTATTCCTTGTCCCGGTGATACACCAGATGGGCCCGCAGGGCGTTGTCGATGTAGTGGGGCCAGTTCATGTTGCGGCTGTCGTAGAAGGTGCCGATGCCCAGGTGCTGCTGGGCCGCCTTGGCCCCGTGCTCGGTCATGTGCACGCTCTTGCGATCGGCCTCGACCACGAAGTACTGCTTGTGACCGATGGCCTCACCCTCGTCCGACGTCAGCCAGAACGGGTCGGCACGGAACTTCTTCAGCCCCTCGCGGAACTTGGGATTGTTGGGGTCCAGACCGAAGCTCAGCGGGTCAGATTCGATCTGGGCCAGACGGCCGGCGGTCTCCCGATTGGCCTGGGTCTGCTTGGTGATTAAAGCCCGCGCCACGTCGTCAGCCATGCGGTAGACGCTGACATCATCGTGGGCCGGACCGGAGATGATCAGCGGTGTGCGAGCCTCGTCGATCAGAATGCTGTCGACCTCATCCACCACCACATAGTCCTGCCGCCCCTGTACCTGGTCGCGCACGCTGTGCTTCATGTTGTCGCGCAGGTAGTCGAAACCGAACTCGCTGTTGGTCCCGTAGGTGATGTCGCACGCGTAGGCCTGCCGGCGGACTTCCGCTCCCGGACCGTAGGTCTCCATATCCGCCGTGATGTACCCCACGCTAACCCCCAGCAGTTCGAAGATCGGGCGGCAGAAGTCGGCGTCGCGCTTGACCAGATAGTCGTTGACCGTGACCATGTGGACCTTCAGCCCCTGAAGGACCTTCATGTAGTTGGCCATGTAGCAGACAATGGTCTTGCCTTCGCCGGTGCGCATCTCGGCAACGTTGCAATCCTCCAGCACCTTGGCGCCGATGAGCTGGCATTCGAACTGACGATGGTTGCGTGCCCGCCGGGACGCCTCCCGAACGCACGCGTAGGCCTCCGGGCGTATTTCGTCCAGCGTCGCTCCCTCAGCCAGTCGGCGCTTGAACTCCGCCGTCTTGGCCCGCAACTCGTCATCAGTCAAAGCGCGGACGCGCTCTTCCAGCGGATCGATCCGGCTGCGCACGAACCTGCGCAGGCGCAAGACCACGCGGTCGTTGCGCGACGGCAGGAACTTGAATGCCAGAAAACCGCTGAAACCACCCCAGGCCAGCACCGACATGGAGAACAGCAGCGCCAACCACTCGCGGCGCATCCAGACCAGGCCCGTGCCCTCCGGGCCGAGAATCGTCAGAACGGCCACCGACAACATCAGCAGGGTCAGGCCGGCTGCCACCGCCAGACGCCGACCGGCCCGCCGGGCACGATACCAAAACACCACCGACGCACTGGTGGCATCACGCAGGATGTCTGTGTCGCCGACGTTTTGGAGCCAGTTCATCGCTCTCGCCTTCGGCGAGCGACAAAGAAACCGCGGATTGATAGGGTGACAGCGTGATAACGGTTCGCCGCGCAGACCATTGTCACCTTGTCACCCCTTGGCCCGCTCCAAGTACTCCCCCGTCCGCGTGTCAACACGCACCTCTTCACCGATCTCAATGAACGGCGGGACACGCACCCGCAACCCGGTCTCCAGCGTGGCCTCCTTGCTCTGATTCGTGGCCGTGGCGCCCTTCACCACCGGCGGCGTGTCGACCACCTTAAGCTCCACGGTGTTCGGCAATTCGACTGCCACCACCTTGCCCTCGATGAAGGACACTGTCACAACCTCGTTGCCGCGCAGATACTTATCCGCGTCGCCCATCACATCCGCCGGCACCGGAACCTGATCGTACGTCTGCTCGTCCATCAGGATGTAGTTGTCACCGTCGCGGTAGAGGTATTGAAACGGCTTTGTGTCCACGAAGGGGGTTTCGATGCGATCATCCACCGAAAGCCGCACGTCGATGATCCGGCCATCCTTGAGCGACTTGAGCTTGACCTGAAGGTAGCTGCGCCAGTTGCCTTTGGAGACCCGGGTCACGTCAGTTGCCGTGTACAGATTGCCCTCGTACACGACGACCTTGCCTTTTTTCAGTTCGCTCGCCTTGATCATGCAAGATGCTCCTGGTGCGGCATCGGGGCGCGTGAGCACCGGCCGAATGCGATCGCCATGCGCTGGGTCCGCCAGCCTCAAACCCTATGAGTATATCCCCAAGCGTCCCCGCGCAGAAGCCGTCTCCCACCGGCCTGCGCCCAACCCTCGCGCTGGGCGCACGCCGACGCCGGAATCCCATACTTGCTCGTTCGCCGGTTATACTGCCGGCATGCGGTCGATCGCCGTCATCAATCAGAAAGGCGGAGTTGGCAAAACCACCACAGCCGTCAACCTCGCCGCTGCCCTGGCCGCCGCAAACCAACGCGTGCTGCTCATCGACCTCGATCCCCAAGCCCATGCCACTATGCACCTGGGAGTGGATCTGAGCAGCACTGATCAATCGGTGTACGACGTGATCGTCGGCGGACAGCCGCTGACCGCCGCCGCCCGCTCGATTAACCAGGGTCTGGTACTGGTTCCCGCGACGATCGACCTGGTGGAAGCCGAGATCAGTCTGGCTGGGCGCCAGGCCCGCGAGACCGTGCTTGCCCGGGCACTGGAGCCCTGTCAGGACGGGTTCGATTACTGTTTGATCGACTGCGCGCCATCATTAGGGTTGCTGACCATCAATGCGTTGGCCGCCGTCCAGGAGGTGCTCATTCCGCTGCAACCGCACTTCTTGGCTTTGCAGGGTCTCGGGCGCCTGCTGCAAACGGTTGCGCTGGTGCAGCGGCAGGTCAACCGCCGGCTGCGCGTCTGCGGGATCATTCTGTGTATGTTCGAGGCTGCCACGCGTCTCGCCCAGGAAGTCCACGCCGACGTGGAGCGATTCCTGGCCGCAGCTCGGCCCGAGGAACCTTGGCACGCCGCGCGGGTCTTCAAGACCGTCATCCGTCGCAACATCAAGCTGGCCGAATGCCCGAGCTTCGGCCGCACAATCTTCGATTACGCTCCGAGCAGCCACGGCGCCGAAGACTACCGGGCCTTGGCCCGCGAGCTTGTCGAGATGCTGCCGGCCGCGGGCGCGGCACCCTCGCTCACCAGGGTGGCGCCGTTCCAGCACTCAGTCGCGCCCGCTTACGTGTCGGCGCACCGGCCAGGCGACCGCGGTGCGGAGGACAGCAACGCACGGTGAAGACGCACCCGACGTCACCAAGCTGGGGCTGGACGCACTGGTACCGGCGAGCGCTGCCGGCATATTGGTTGTTCCTTTTTTGCGCCATGCACCTGCCCAAGCCACACTTGGCGTTGCCGGTGCCTTCCTCCGACCGCCTGGCGCATGTGGTCGCCTACGCGATTTTGGCATTCCTGTACTGGCGCTTCGCCGAGACTTTGCAGCAGCCACTGTCAGGACGCTTCGTGTGGGTGGCGTGGGTTACGCTGGCCTCTTACGCGGCCCTTGACGAATGGCTGCAACAGTTCGTCGGGCGCAGCACGGACTTGCTGGACTGGCTCTGCGATGTGGCCGGTGCCACCGCGGTACTAGCATTCTTGGAATGGCGACGACGCTGCTACTTGGTAGCAGCACCCAATCGCAAGCCGCCCGTGGAACCCAAGCCCGGCGGGCGCTAGCATAATGTTGCTGCGGCAGCCAGTGTCTGCCATCCCCATCCGGCCTGCCGCCGGAGTCAGATTATCGAGTTCATCAAAACATGACCTTGCAACCGCCATTGCCACCAGAGTATCGCGATGCCACCGAGGAGCAACTCGGGCAACGCATCAGAGCTGCACGGGCGCGCCTCGGTTCACGCCTGGTGATACTCGGTCACCACTACCAGCAGGACGACGTGATCGAGTTCGCCGACTTCACCGGCGACAGTTTGAAACTCTCGCAGCTTGCCGCCCAACAGACACAGGCCGAGTACATCGTCTTCTGTGGTGTGCATTTCATGGCCGAATCGGCGGATATCCTGACCAGCGCGCATCAGCAGGTGATCCTGCCGGATCTGTCGGCCGGTTGCAGCATGGCCGACATGGCCCACATCGACCAGGTGGAGGCGGCCTGGGAACACCTGACGCGGGTGACCAGCGCCCCGATTGTGCCGATCACCTACGTCAATTCGTCAGCCGCTGTCAAAGCCTTCGTCGGCAAACAGGCCGGAGCCTGTTGCACCAGCTCGAACGCCAAGCTGGTGCTCAAGTGGGCTCTGGGAGACCTGCCCCCCGGCGACGCGGACAGCCAAGCTCCCAAGGTCTTCTTCCTGCCTGACCAACACCTGGGACGCAACACAGCTCACGCCCTCGGTTGGCCGTTGGACAGCATGGTCGTCTATGACCCGCACCAGCCCTTCGGCGGCTTGACGACCGAGAAACTGGCGGCGGCGCGCTTCATTCTCTGGAAAGGACATTGCTCCGTCCATCAGCTCTTCACGCCGGAGCAAGCCCGCTCCCTGCGGAAGGCGCCCGAGCCTTGGAGAATCATCGTCCACCCCGAGTGCACCTGGGAAGTGTGTCAGCTCGCCGACGATGTCGGTAGCACGGAATACATCATTCGGACCGTAACGCAGTCTCCGGCCGGCAGCTACTGGGCCGTCGGCACCGAACTGCACTTGGTCAATCGTCTGGCCCGCACGCAACCGGACAAGCACATCCGTTCCCTGGCCGGCATGCAATGTCTGTGCAGTACCATGTACCGCATCGACCGGCGGCACCTGTGCTGGGCCTTGGAAAACCTCGTCGCCGGGCGCGTCGTCAACCGCGTCAGCGTGGACGAGGAGACCCGGCACTGGTCGCGTATCGCCTTGGACCGCATGCTCTCCCTGTGCCCCGCCCAGCCGGTCTCGGCTCGCTGATCAATGCACTTGGCGCCACGACACCCATCGCCTGCGACCAGAGCAGCGAGATCGGCGGCCACGCCCACAAGCGTGACCGCGTCGGCCCCAGCGCCGGACCAGAATCACCCCCACCATCCAGGCGCTCATTCTCCGCTTCGCCGGATTGGCGCACAGCAGCGTGCCGGTGGCTGGCCCGATTGCTCCGGTCCGCGGCCAAGCCATCGTGATCACCAGCGTCCCCTTTTGACATGCGGGGTGAAGAAAGAGCGGGCGACGGGGCTCGAACCCGCAACATTCAGCTTGGAAGGCAATCGGGGGCGTGCGTAAGCGACGCGACAGGAAACACTTACAGCAACGCCCCAGACACCCCCGCCTATAACCCCGACAGTTGCGGCACGATGGCGTTAAACGACGCCGAATTGCAGGCCGTGATGGCCACCTGGCCTGCTCTGCCAGAGCCGGTTCGGCGTGCAGTAATGGCGCTCGTGGGCACTGTCACCAGTGTCACCGTCACCAAAACCCCCATTTTTGGGGGCGCCAACTGGGGTTTTGGTGACGGCCCGCTTTGTTCCAGGCCGCTGACACCACAACCAGAACCCCAGCCGACGGGTCGCCACGGCGGGTTTGGTGCGCGGCGGTGCGAACGAATCAAAACGGCCGGCGACCAGTGAGAGGTGCTACATGAAAACGAAGGATGGCTGGACGCTGCGACCCGATGGCCTGGCACATAAAGCCCCGGCCTGTCCACTTGGCGGACGGCATATCGCGCGCAAAGTGCCGCGGGATGGCACATTGCCCCGGTGCGAAAGGTGCGGAAGCGCCTTTTCATATGCCGTTCTTCCGATCAACGAGCTGTTTTGCGGGTCCTTCCGGGGGGGCGAACGTTAAGCCTGCCGCAGGACCACCCGCAAACCACAGTAGACATAAGTTATGACATAGCAAAGGGTTGCTGATGGACCTGAGAACGTCGATCCTGGTGCGGATTCTCGCCGATACTGATGCGGTGTGGATTCCGAATCGCGCCTGGAACCGCCCGCGGCCGACGAACGTCTATTTCGCCCGCCGCATGTTCGCGAAGGCTGGCGTTCCCTGGGAATCCGGCGGCGCAACCGAGGCCGACCGCAAAATGCTGCAGCGTGCCCTTGAAGCGCTGGCGAAATCCGGGGCGGTAAAGGTCCGCCGGCCGCACCGCGTGAAGGTGCTGGCCGTGCGGCTCACCGACGCCGGCGAAGCAGAAGCCCGGAAGCTCGTGGGGCTGCCCGGCATGCACTCGGCGCGGTTGGCGGGGGCCGAAGTGGCCCGGCACAGCAAGCGGCCGGCCGAAGTCGCCCTGATGACCGACCTGTGGGTGTCGGAAC
>Ga0209101_1002181_pt1 | contig 13200 bp, 11 predicted proteins | sample ConPoolayeCmetaG_FD_185481 | JGI IMG/M metagenome (GOLD analysis project Ga0209101, IMG submission 185481) | Hot spring microbial mat communities from California, USA to study Microbial Dark Matter (Phase II) - Cone Pool mat layer C metaG... ... | reverse complement strand
CCGACCAGGCGGCCGCCACCTGTTCATCCCGCGTCTGCAGGTTGTTATATGTTGACCATGTGATTAGCAGCAAAATTACTATTACTCCGCCTAGTATTCCTAAAACTTTCATAATCCTCCTCACCTTCTATAAGTTTCTTGACGTCCTTTTATATGCGACCTTCTTGCCGGTAACAATAGCTTAGCGCTAACCCGAATTTTGCATCATTGCATGAAATTTAGCGCAAAATCCGGGAGAGGCCCCGTTCATAAAGAAAGCGGCCAATATGCCGATATCAGCCTAATCTATCTTGCAGCAACATTATGGAAAAGCGCGTGGGCTTCGTTATCTTGGTGCTTCTCGGCCTAACGGCATGGAGCGCATTGTGGCCGAGCTCGAGGGCTCCGAGCGTGCAGATTTCAGGCGGCATGATAATGGTTGACTCAAAGGCGCAAGGCTTCGAGTTTGCCGTGGGCCAAAGGCGTTATTATTCTCTGCATCTGCTTGATCTTGGTGAAACCAGCGGGTTTATAAAACAGATGGGATTTGACTTTGAGGGCACAATGCTAAAGCCGGAGCATTTTCAGCAATTCCAAAAGATCATCGGCGCAAAACGCTGTCCGGCGGCCTTTCTGAATGAACACGGCCGAAATTTCATGTTTGCAGCTCCCACCCCTGAAGTCAAAGCAGCCTTAAGAAAACTGCGCGTGAGGCATAACGAAACTGCAGTGACTCTTTCAGGAAATACGCTGAGCTTTGCTTCCGGCGAGGCAGACGGTACCCCCCCTGCAGTCGTTTAATATGGGAGGCGCCACAGCGCTTTTAGTGGAATCCATAAGGCCGCAAATAATAGACTATTAAGTCAGCATTAAGCCTGCGGTTATGGCGGAGTTCAGTTCTAATTCCCTTTTATAACCTTGAACCATCCCTGATTATAATTTTGGCGGCGGCTGGCAACGAAAAGCGACGATCCCCAGCGCCGGAGCGGCATCAGGAAACAGGCAGACAATCAAGCCGTCAATCTGCCGGGCCCGCATTTTGGCGATAAAAGTGCGAAAATCCGTCTCCGGCATGACCCAGTGAAGAAAAGCATAGCTGGGGCTCTGCAAAAGCAGCTTCGTTCCTTATGATACAGTCGGCCGGCCTTAATTGGATTGAGGGCTTGAGGCCGCCTGTTCTAGAGGGGCGGCTCGAGTGTGCTTCTTTCCTTTGATCGGCGAAGAGGCTGTGAGTCCCTGGCCTAACAGAGCGCAAGATAGGCTGCCGCGCTCCAGATGAAAAGCCGCCAAGCCTCCATCTTTGCCTCGGGGCTGAAAACGAGCCACCTCGTCATTGTTACCTCCTTTCTACGGGAGTTTTTTCACTCCGCATAACCTTCTCTCGAGCCGCTTATCAGGGTTATGAAGCTGGGGCGGGGGAAAGATGCGTGAGAATTTAAAGCGCTGGGTCTCGAATTAAACTTAGGTTAAATGGAGGCCCGCAGCATGACGCGGCGGGGGAAATGGCGGTATTTCAAGCGGTTGTTTCTTATATGGGGATGCCGATCTTGGGTCAGTTCACGGCTTCGGGATCTGGGTTGGTGCGATTTAAAGTTATTCCTAAGTTCAATTCGCAGGCGTCATCCGCTGTTTGCTTAGGACATACCGCAAAAACCCTTAGAAAAGCGCTGTTATTTGATGACTGTTTGGTTCCCCGCGGTTCTTGGGGCTGGAGGCTTAACAGGCATGTTTCTTGCTGGGAATCTTGTTGGTGTCAGGCGCAGGCTGTTCAGTGCGGGTGTAGGTATGCATAAGCTGTTCTTTAGTAATTTAGTACCGGGAACTCTTTTGTTCAACCGTTATGAGCTGATTGGCTGTTTAAGCGCTAATAATATCGGTGGCGTTTATGTGTGTCGTTGTGTGCCGGGTGCTGACAAACTGGTGGCTTTGAAAGTGTTGTCGACCGCGGCATCGCGCGACCCGAAATTAGTGCAGGATTTTCGGCGGGAAGTTGCTTTTTCCTTGAGGATTTCACACCCTAACGTGGTGGCTGGTGTTGATTATCATAGCGACGCCGAATTCACAGCTTTTGCCATGGAGTTTGTGGAAGGTGGAACACTGGCTGATTATCTGGAGCGCAAGCAGCAATTAAGTGTTGCTGAGGTGGTGGATTGTCTAACTCAATTGGCGGCCGGACTAGCTGTTATTCATGAGGCTGGTATAATACACCGCGATTTAAAGCCCGAAAACATTTTGGTTGATGCCGAGGGGCGCTTGAAGATCGCTGATTTCGGTATTGCAGCTTCCGAGTTCGAGTTGTGTAAGTCCAACCGGCGCGATGTGTTGCGCGGCACGGTTAATTATCTGAGCCCCGAGTATATTCAGTCCGGCAAATGCGACCAGCGCAGCGATATTTACGCCTTCGGCGTTATTGCTTATGAGCTGATGAGCGGCCGCTTGCCGTTTTGGGGGAATAGTCTGATTGACACTTTGACCAAGCGCGTGCAGTTTGACCCGCCGGCGCCGCGCGTTTTAAGGCCGGAGTTGCCGCGCGCGCTTAGCGACTTGGCGCTGCGCGCCATGAAGAGAAATCCTTTAAGGCGTTATCAGTCTGTTAAAGAGATTCAGGAACATCTGGAGGTGATTTCGCGTCTGGGTGCAATTGTATCCGCCGCCGAAAACGAGGTGGAAGCTCCCTCGGCTCGTAATGAAACTCAGCTCCTGCGCCAGGCGCCGCTTGCGGCTTAGTCTGGACTGCTCCTAACTGAGACTGGTCCAGACCGCCATATTTTCATTGCTAGAAGTTAACTCGTCGTCGCTTAGACTTGGGACGAGACTTGAGCGGGAGCAAGTTTTAAGAGCATTGACCCTACAAAAAGGACTCTAGCTTAACATTGGAAATCGGGGCTTGTTACCTCGATATGCAGCCGCGATAAGGTGACTATGAAAGACATTTTTATTAGGGACCGCTATAATCAGCAGAAGGGATTACGGCTTAGGGCATGGTGAAGTCTCGCGTTGTATTAAAAGAAGCCTTGACCGCCGAGGCACTTTGGTTCGGGCTTAGTCTATGTCTGATATCGGTGGCTCTTGGTCCGCTTATCTTTACTTTCGGCCCCTGGCAAGCGGGGCTGAGGCCGGTTTGGGTTTTGACGGCCGGATTTACGCTCTGCGTAGCGGCGTTTTTCCTTAGTTCCAACCGCCTAGCTTTAATGCGTCCTCAGCCATTGGGCTTGGCGCTGGCTGTGCTGATTTTACTCTCTAGTCATTATGGCGCCTTTGTTTTCGGGCGGGCGGGCCTGAACTCATTTTGGGTTCCGTTGCTTGTTTGTATGGCGGGGCTTTTGTTTCTGCCGGGACGATATTGGCCTCGATTGTTTTCTTTGCTGCTGTTGACGGGGGTGGCGGCTGGCATAAGCGGCTTTTTTTGGGCAAGTCAAGGGCGTTTGCTTTTCTCCGACGATCATTCTGCATTTTTGTACCGCTTGATTCAGCTTAAGGAAAATTTTCCCTTCATCCCCTTTTATAACCCGCAATGGAACGGCGGTGTTGAAGCGCGAGAATTCTTCCCGTCGGGTGTGCTCAATATCTATTTTCTTTTTGCGCCTCTGATTCATCTGTTTGACGTGCCGGTTATTTATAATGTTGTAGTTGTGCTCCTGCTGTTTGTTGTGACTCCGCTTAGCGCTTGGATTGGCGGGCGTTTGTATGGGCTGCAATGGACAGGTGCTGCAGCCGCGGGATTGTTGTCTTTGTTCAGCTCGCTCCTTTGGTACCGCTGGGCTTTGGTATACGGCACGCTCGGCTTTATCTTAGCTGCGGCCTTGTTGCCCTTGAATATGGGCCTAATAAGCAAGTTGCTGGATACAGGCCGGCCCTCCTGGCTGTCGGTCGGCGCTACGGTAGTGAGCGTGACGCTGATGAGCTTTTGGGCTCTGGCATTGGTGGCGGTGTTGCCGGCTTTGGCTTTTTTAACTCTGGAACTGAGGCATAGAGAAAGGCGCTTGCGCATCGGATTGTTGATGACGGCACTTATCTTTGTCAATTCACTTTGGGGAGCGGTCTTTGTGCAAAGCTCAAAGGTGATTGATTTTCTCCGGGTGGAGAGTCATCAATCCGCTGCGGAGCCGGAGGCTTTGACTTCCGCCGCCCTGCATAATAAAGGCTTGTCGCCCGCTAAGCCGTTGGCGGCCTTGCGCCAGGCGGCGGTTTGCTTCTATCCGCTGGTGGTGGTTTTTTTTATTCCCGGATTATTGGTATTGCGCCGACCTGTCCCGTATGGACTGACTGCGGTCTGGCTTTTGCTGTTGGGAACGGTGTTCGCGGATTATAAGCCTGGTTTGGAGCTGGGGCGCATGTTAGTGGCTTTAGCGCAGCTTGCGGCCCTTGCTTGCGGCGCCTCGCTGGAGCACGTTTTTCTTTTCCAAAATGGCGGCGCAGATGGCCGGGCCTTACGGCGCTTGGCGGCGGGGCTGCCGGCCGGCCTTTTAATGCTTATTCCTTTGGCTGTCTATCGAATAGCTGGTAACCAGGCGGCGGAAAGATTTCATTTTGCTGAGCCGGTGCTTTACGAGTTGAGTGATGTTCTCCAGAGGCTTAAGGGCGGCGGCCGGATAATGTTTGCCGGCTTCGTGTTGCATGAGCTAAGCAACGGCCATCTGGCACCGTTACCGAGTTTTGCAAAAAAGCCTTTAATGGCTTCACGCTATCAACATGATTGCTGGCGTTACACGGATATTATCCCGGAAAGGATGCGCAAACGCGGTGAAGCCGGCGTATTGGAATTTTTGAATCTCTATAATGTTCAGTACATAATTACCCACGATCGGTTCTGGCGCCGCTGGTATGAAAAACGTGCTGAGTTGTTTGAAGTTGTGCAAAAAGTAGGACGCTTTTCCATATTCCGATGGAAGGGTTTCCATGATACTTATTTTCTCAAAGGCCGGGGGGAATTACTGCTTCAGGACGGCAATTCGGTCACCCTTAAGGTGGTGGCGCAGCCGGCGGTCGTTAAGTTTAATTATTTCGCTTTTTTGCAATGCAGTGCTTGTGAAATGAGCCCTTATCCGGCGGCGGACGGTGTGACTTTTATTGAGTTACGAAATTGCCGGGCATCAGAGGTGACGATCTCGGCCAAACCGCCTTGGCAACGTTTTTGGAGTATTAGGTTTTTCTAGTCATGGGAGATGGACGGACATATTTGATAACTGGAGCCTCCGGCTTTATTGGGGGCGAGTTAGCGCGTCATCTTCTGACGGAGGGAAAGAAAATTCGGCTGCTTGTACGCCGGCCGGAAAGCGTGTTGGCGCTTGCCAGCCAGGGTGCTGAGGTGGTTCAGGGTGACTTATGCGACGCCGAATCGCTGTGTAAGGCTCTGCAGGGCGTTTTCGGCGTCTATCATATTGCCGGTGTTTTCCGTGAGGCCGGCTTGCCGCCGGCCGATTATTTTGCGGTGAATGTCCAAGGCACACGCTTGCTTTTGGAGCAGGCGGAGAGAGCTAAAGTAGGTCGCTTCGTGCATTGCTCGACAGTCGGCGTTTTGGGGCATGTGGCTTTTCCGCCGGCTGACGAGAACACACCGTATAACCCCGGGGATGTTTATCAAGAAAGCAAGTTGCAAGGTGAGCTGATAGCCCGCCGGTTCTTCAAGGAGGGACGCCTGCGAGGGGTCGTGATCCGGCCGGCCATGGTGTGGGGGCCGGGCGATAGGCGTACCCTAAAACTCTTTAGGATGATCGCTAGGCGTTGTTTTTTTTATGTTGGAGCTGGTGATGCTTTGGTGCATTTTGTGGATGTGCGCGATCTGGCTCAGGCTTTTGAGCTTGCCATGGAACACCATGAGAGAAATGACGAGGTTTATATTATTGCCGGGGCCCGCGCTTTGCCGCTTTGTGAACTTGTGGAGATAATCGCCCGCCGGCTGGGCGTGCCGGTTCCACGCCGGCATCTGCCGGTGAAGCCCATGCAATGGCTGGGTTCACTATGCGAAGCGGTATGCCGCCCATTTAAGCTGCAACCTCCGTTGTATAGGCGGCGGGTGGATTTTTTCACCAAAGCCCGTTCCTTTAACACTGCCAAAGCGCGGGAGCATCTCGGTTACCAGCCGACACGTTGCATCGAGGAGGAAGTGGGGGAAATAATCGAATGGTACTATAGCCAGGGTTGGCTGAGTGTAGGGCGCCGCCATGCCTCGCAAACTGTAAATTGTTCTCGATTAGTGCGGGATATCTCCGGCAGGATTGTGAGCTGGGACGCGCAAGCGGAGGAGCTTTACGGCTGGTCGCCTGAGATGGCCGTGGGGAGTATTTCACACGTGCTTCTTGGCACCGAATTCCCTCAACCCATCGAAGCAATTAACGCCAGATTGCTGCGTGAAAGAATATGGAAGGGGCGTTTAGTCCAGACTACGTGCGCTGGTTCCAAGGTGGTTGTAGAAAGCCAATGGCTTCTGGTTAATGGAAAAGACGGCAAGTCTTTTTCAGTTTTGGAGAAAAATGTGCCTCTGCCGGAGTCTGGCGGGTTGTCTCCTAAAATAGTTAGCCAAGCAGCGTTCTGGGCCTCTTGTGGTGCCCAGTTATTGGAGGCGGTGCTCTAACCGGATGTTGCCGTTGGGCAGTGAGAAAAAGGGGCCGAGTTGTACTAGATTGTTCCTTATGATATGAAGAGCGGACTACACGAGTTAGCCGCCCTAAGACCATTGTTTCAGTTAAGATTTCAGGTGGTTAGCTGATTTGCTGGGTGAATTTTTATGGCAGTTCCCAAGAAAAGAACCTCTCGTTCCAGATCTCGCATGCGCCGGGCGCACCAAAGTCTCAGGCGGACCTATGCCATCATTTGTCCTCAATGCGGTGAAGCCACCTTAAGACATCGCATCTGTCCGTCTTGTGGTAAATATCGCGGCAAACAGATGGTCGAGGTTCCGGCGGAAGAATAAACGTGGCGGCCGGTTACAGGCTCTTGAGACTGAGCAGGGTCGGGTTGGCCGACCGAGCGTGGTTGATGTGCGGGCCGGCGGCGAAAAGGAGGAAGAGCCATGAATTTGTCACTTGATGATAAAGTAGCTTTAGTCACGGGTGGTTCGCGGGGAATCGGGAGAGCGATTTGTGTCGAGTTTGCCTCCCTGGGAGCCCGTGTGCTGGTTAACTATGTTAGTATGGGGGACAATGCCGTCGACGCGGAAGAAACAGTGCGGCTTTGTGGTTGCGAGAAGGCCGAGGCCGTTTGTTTTGATGTGGCCAAGCGTGAAGAAGTGGAAGCCGCTTTTGAAACTATTAAGCAAAAATATGGCAAGCTGGATATCCTGGTTAACAATGCCGGAATCTCACGTGATGCGCTGCTCATACGATTTAGCGAGGAGGACTGGCGCCAGACCTTGGCGGTTAATTTGGATGGGGCCTTTTTCAGCGCTCAGGCTGCAGCTCGGCTGATGATTAAAGCCCGTAGCGGCGCTATTATTAACATTAGTTCAGTGGTCGGACAAATGGGCAATGCGGGGCAAGTTGCCTATGTTTCGTCCAAGGCGGCATTGATCGGCATGACCAAGTCTCTAGCCAAAGAATTGGCATCGCGTAACATTAGAGTCAATGCTGTCGCCCCCGGTTTTATTGACACTGACATGACGCGCGCTCTTGACGAAAATGTTAGGAAAGGCCATCTTGCAGCCATTCCGGCGGGGCGAATGGGTCGGCCGGAAGAGGTCGCGAGTGTGGTTGCATTTTTGGCGAGTGATATGGCAGGCTATATTACCGGCCAAGTGATAGGTGTAAACGGCGGGCTGTATATGTGAAGAAGGTCGTTCCAGCAAAAAGCTAAGCGTTTCGGCTTATTAGCTTTTTAGCTTCCTCACGAAACCTTTGGGCAAAGCCCTTTGAAAGCAGGTAGGTTGGTAGTGTTCGTTTTTTTGGCCAGCCGGAGGATCACGCCGCAAGTGGCCCGGTCTTGACTAAAGTGTGCTTAGCCTATAATACACATCGAAGGTTAAGCCATTTGAAGAGTTAGCTTGTAAGTATTAAAGGAGATTTTAGAATGGCATCATCTGAAGAAATAGCTGAGCGCGTTAAAAGCATAATTGTTGATCAGCTAGGAGTGAGTGTTGAAGAGGTTACTCCGGAGGCATCGTTTATTGAAGATCTAGGAGCTGATTCGCTGGATATTGTTGAGCTAATCATGGCCTTGGAAGAGGAGTATGACATGGAAATTCCAGACGAAGACGCCGAGAAGATCCAAACTGTTCAAGATGTGATTTCTTATATTCAAAGTAAGCAATCCTAGACGATTACCGACGGAAAGAGTTTTTTCAGTTTTTGAAGATCTCATTCTAAATTCCCCTTTCCTGACTTATTGAGGGTGGTTGGATTAAGGCCCATATGCCGTCGGGTGGGTCTTTGTCTTTACTAGAGGGCGCATGAAAGGACTTCGCCAGGTTGATGCGGAAATTTTTGCTGTTATTCAGGAAGAAACCAAGCGCCAGGAATACGGCCTGGAGATGATTCCCAGTGAAAACTTCGTTAGTGAAGCCGTGCTGGAGGCCATAGGCTCGGTGTTAACCAACAAATATGCGGAAGGGCTGCCGCATAAGCGCTACTATGGCGGTTGCCAATACGTCGATCAGGCTGAAGAACTGGCCTGCCAGCGGGCTAAACAACTTTTCGGTGCGGAATTTGTCAATGCACAGCCTCATTCCGGGGCGCAGGCAAATCAAGCCGCCTTTGAAGCAACCATTTCGCCGGGCGACGTTATAATGGGCATGCGGCTCGATCAGGGCGGCCATTTAACCCATGGAAGTCCGGTAAATATCTCCGGCAAGCACTATAAAGTCATTGCCTATGGAGTCAGAGCTTCTGATCACCTGATCGATGAAGAGGAAGTGCGCTCTTTGGCCTTGCAGCACAGACCTAAGCTCATTATTTGCGGTGCCTCAGCATATTCCCGGATTATTGATTTTGCCATGTTCCGAAGAATCGCCGATGAAGTGGGCGCGATAGTAGTGGCGGACATCGCCCATTACGCCGGTCTTATTGCGGCTGGAGAGTATCCCTCTCCCGTGCCGCACTGCCAAATTGTCACGACCACCACGCATAAGACGTTGCGCGGCCCGCGCTCGGGTTTGATCATGGGCGTGAAGGATTTTGAAAAGGCGGTAAATAAGGCAGTTTTCCCGGGCGTGCAGGGCGGGCCGCATATGCACATTATCGCCGCCAAGGCAGTAGCCCTTAAGGAGGCTCTAAGCCCGGAATTTAAGCAGTACGCGCGCCACGTAATAGAAAACGCCCGTACCCTATGCGAGGCCTTAAAAGGATATGGCTTTTCCATTGTGTCCAACGGCACCGACAGCCACATGTTTGTGATGGATGTAAGACCAGCGGGCTTGACGGGCAAGGAAGCGCAACTTTGTCTTGAGGCGGTTGGCATTACCGCCAACAAGAACACCATCCCCTTTGACCCGCAGCCGCCCATGATTTGCAGCGGGCTGCGTATAGGGACTCCGGCGTTGACAACCAGGGGCATGGGGGCGCAGGAGATGAAGACCATCGCCGGGATGATAAAGACTGCTTTTGAAAATAGAACTGATGAGGGAAAACTTCGCTCGCTTAGAGATGATGTGCGCTCTTTAGCTGGAAGGTTTCCGATTTACCGGCATCGTTTGATTCGAGATTAGGTACACTATGCGCTGTCCGCGCTGCGGCTCGGATGACCTGTCTGTCATTGACTCGCGGGGGGAAGATATCAGTATACGTCGCCGTCGCGAGTGTCAAGCCTGCCAGTTCCGCTTTACCACCTTTGAACGGATTGAGTTGTCATTGCCGATGGTGGTGAAAAAAGACGGCCGGCGGGAGCCATTTGAGCGCAACAAGATTCGCGGTGGCTTGCTGAGGGCCTGCGAAAAGACCGCTGTGGGCATGGAGGACATTGAAAGGACGGTGGAGGCAATTGAAAGCAAGATTTACGAGATGTCGTTAAAGGAAATCGCCAGCCGCGAAATTGGCGAGCTGGTAATGGAGGCCTTAAAAAAGCTTGATAAGGTCGCTTATGTGCGATTCGCTTCCGTTTATAGGGAATTTAAGGATGTCAGCCAATTTGTTGACACCCTGCAAAGTCTGGATGATAAGAAGGCCCCGCGGCGGTAGGGCGGGGTGATGGCAGGTAATGGTGTATGTTCTCGGGAATCATAGAAGAGAAAGCGCGGGTGGCTTCTCTTCGTAAGGAAGGCGGGGCGCTGAAACTCTTGCTAGAGAGTCATTTAGATCACTCCGCTACTAATGCCGGCGATTCTATTTGTATTGACGGCGTGTGTCTGACGGTGACAAAAATCCGGGGGTCTGAGCTGGAGTTTGATGTTTCGGAGGAAACAGCCCGCCGCAGCACCTTGCCGGATTTGCGTGTAGGAGCGCGGGTCAACCTGGAGCGCTCGCTTGCCTTGGGCGGACGGTTGCACGGGCACTTGGTTTATGGACATGTTGACAGGACCGTTTGCTTGCGTTCGCGCCGGGAGGAGAATGGTTTGTTTGAGTTGGCCTTTGAACTACCCGAAGAAATGAGGCCCTATATTGTAACCAAGGGTTCGGTGGCTTTGGCCGGTGTATCTTTGACAGTGGGAGCGGTGAATGAGCAAAGCTTTGTGGTTTATATAATTCCGCATACCGCCGCTTTGACAACTTTGCCGGATCTGGCCGTCGGCGACAAAGTCAATCTGGAAATTGATATGTTGGCCCGCTATGTGCAAGGCCTTTTATTTGGGTCAAGGCTCGAGAAACAATCAAACCTGCTCAAGCTTTTGGCCGAAAACGGCTATCTTTCTTATAAGTTCTCATGAATAGGCCGGTGCAACCCTCCCCTTTTAGCGAAGTCCTGGCGGATTTCCGTGAAGGCCGCATGATAATTATGGTGGATGACGCGCAGCGGGAGAATGAAGGGGACCTGGTGGTGCCGGCCGCCTGCATTACACCCGAGGCTCTAAGCTTCATGATGCATCATGGACGGGGGTTGATTTGCATGAGCATCGCGGTGGAGACGGCCAAGCGCCTGAATCTGCCCTTACAGACCTTGGTTAACAATTCGGCGTTTCAGACTCCTTTCGCTGTCAGCGTGGACCATTGTGCAGTGGCCGCTTTCGGCGTCACCGCACGAGCCCGCGCGCAGACGATTAAGAAACTCTTGGATGAAGCTTCGCGGGCCGAGGACTTCGTGAGTCCAGGCCACGTTTTTCCGCTGATTGCTAATCCAGCCGGCGTCTTAGGCCGCCAAGGTCAGACCGAAGGGTCATTCGACTTGGCGCGTATCGCCGGTCATCCCCCCGCTGGAGTACTGTGTGAGATTTTAAACCCAGATGGAAGCATGGCGCGTGGCGCAGAGATTGACGCCTTTGCCGCAAGCTGGAATCTAAAGATTACCAGCGTGGCGGAAGTGATCCGTCACCGCATAAGTCATGAAATCTTGGTGCGCCAGACGGCAGAGGCTTACCTTGAGACTGACTATGGGCCTTTCACTACTTTTGTCTTTTTAGATGATGTAGACGGCAAAGAACACTTGGCGTTGGTGTATGGCAAGGAATCCATAGGACGTTCTGATTTTGCGCCTTTGGTTCGCATTCACTCGGAATGTCTGACCGGCGATGTCTTTGGCAGCCGCCGTTGCGACTGCGGGCGGCAACTAGCTGAGGCGGCTCGCCGGATTGTAAAGGAAGGGAGTGGGATAATACTGTATCTTCGCCAGGAAGGCCGCGGTATTGGTTTGGCCAATAAAGTCAAGGCTTATGCCTTGCAAGATTTGGGACGCGACACGGTGGAAGCCAATATTTGCTTAGGTTTTCCCGCTGATCAAAGAGATTTTGCGGTAGCCGCTAAAATTTTGGCTTATTTCAATGTATCAAGCGTGCGTCTGTTGACCAACAATCCGGAGAAGTTGTTTACTCTTGAGAAATTCGGCGTCAAGGTGCAACAAAGAGTGCCGCTTCAGATTCCTCCTGATGAATTCACCAAGAGCTACCTCGAGACCAAGCGTACCAAGCTTGGGCATTGGCTGTAAGGGGAGATTGTTTTTTCCGCGGTTGTTTACCGGCTGACGGGCTGCTTTACGGCCCGAAAAGGTTAGTTTGCCCGTGAGTGAAGCGGCCATCTATGGTTTTAATACTCTTAGGATCAAACTCGCCGCGCTGAATGTTTCCGCCCATGTTTAAATGCCAAGTCAGTCTTGATTTTGAGCCTCGGTCAAAGACAAAAATCTTTCCTTCATGCCTTATAATCAGTATTCCTCCACGGGAATAAGAGAGGCATCTCTCACCGTCTAGCTCACAAGCCACAGGGACCTCTAGGTCAACCTTATGCCCGAAAAGTCTTGAAATGCTGAGCGGCCGTCCCACTAAAGCGGCTTGTGAATCTTTCAATAAAAGCGGCTCGAAACATAAAGGCCTAGGTCCGCGCCTTCCTTTTGTTGCCTGGGGCTCAACATAATGAACTATAGAACCATTATGCCGGGAGCTGGGAAAAACCTGGATCGAGCCCTCATAGTCCTGTGCGCCGTTAGCTAATAAAAGCTCTTTGTCTGCTTCAATGCCTGGCGGCCGAAGGGCTGGATCCAAGGCGGCGTTAAAAACTGAGACTCCCAAAGGGTAGACGGCCCGGACCAATCTAACCCCTTGATCCAGGAAGTTATGCGGCCAATCAGCGAAGCGACTGTTTCGTCGCGCTAAATCGAGCGATAGTTCATACCCTCGTTCGTAGATCCCATTCAATGAAGTTAAGGCGGCTCTAAGTTGCGGCGCAATATCTTTGCGCTCTAGAAGCTTAAGGCATTCTTGGTGGAAATTATATTGTCTCCCCTCGTCCTGCCTGGCAAGGTTCAGCAGTCCGACTAATTCCCGGTAGCCTTGGTAATCGAGGGCTTGGATAGCTTTGATTGAGCGCCTGATATCTTCGACTGGAATGCCAGGCCCGGCAGCGGGAAGAGCGCATAAGGCCGAGTCTAGGTACAAAGCGGCCTCCGTTACTTGAGTAACCAAGGGTGCAAGCCCCTTTAACTGTGATTCAATCCCGGCTGCCGCGGGGTTAGGGGAGGGTGAAACCGAAGTCATAACGACAAACTCCTTTTTTAGCCTTCAGCAATAGTTATGGCTTGCTGGCGGATTTTGACTCGCCAAATTATAGCCAGGGTCCTGAAAATATCAGCTTCAATTTTAAATAAGCGCCTTTTCCTCTATCCACTGCTTAGGAGCAAAGCCGAAAACGGCTCGACCTTAGTCTCCAA
>Ga0209101_1002180_pt1 | contig 13200 bp, 10 predicted proteins | sample ConPoolayeCmetaG_FD_185481 | JGI IMG/M metagenome (GOLD analysis project Ga0209101, IMG submission 185481) | Hot spring microbial mat communities from California, USA to study Microbial Dark Matter (Phase II) - Cone Pool mat layer C metaG... ... | reverse complement strand
GGGACAGCTTGAGGAACTTTGCAGAGCACCATGGACCAGTAGTGACGCTCAACTGTTTTTTTGAGTATCCAGGGACCAGTCGGGTTATGATAGACACCCGTCGTGGGGCAAATCTGGCTGTGGACCATCTGGTCAGTAAAGGGCACACCGCCATTGGAATGTTGGCCGGGCAGGCGCGCTCTCTGAGCCTCATGCGGCGTGTGCGGGGATTTCGTGAAGCACTGAGAAGGCATGGGCTCCCTTTCGTCAAAGAGTGGGTTTTACCCGGCCCCCCGACCGTGGAACGCGGATTTGCCTCAACGCTGCAATTGCTCACCCAATATCCTAAGATAACGGCAATCTTCGCCTATAACGACCTGTTGGCCGTTGGTGCCATTCAGGCCTGCAAGGAGCTGGGACGCCGTGTGCCTGATGACTGCGCTATCGTCGGCTTTGACGACATTCCACTTGCTGCTATGCTGGCGCCGCCATTGACCACGATTCGCGTGGACAAGTATGAACTGGGGCTACAGGCAGCGAACCGCCTGTTCGATATGTTGGCCAGCCCTGGGACCTATTTTCCCCCTATATATGTTGATGTCGAGCTGGTAGTCCGCGGCTCGACTTGATGAACTATGTATTTCCTGGCGCGGGCCTGCGCATTGATTGGCGGGGCTTGAGCATCTCTAAGGTCTTAGAAAACGCTCCATTACCGGGAGATCACGGTCACCATGACAGAAGCAAGCCACCTGGGCGCAAACACGATTCTAGAGGTCAGAAACCTGAAAACCTATTTTTTTCTGGAGAACTGCACGGTTAAAGCCGTGGACGGCGTTGACCTGACCTTGGGCCGTAATACCACGCTGGGCCTGGTTGGTGAAAGTGGCTGTGGCAAAAGCGTCACCGCCCTGTCAATTATGCGACTCATTCAATCCCCGCCGGGTAGGATTGTTGAGGGCCAGATTCTGCTCAAGCGGAATCGGAATGGTGACGGTAAACAGATGGTGGATATTGCCACCTTGAACCCCCACGGCTCCACCATGAGGAACATCCGGGGTGGCGAGATCGCAATGGTTTTTCAGGAGCCGATGACCTCACTGAACCCCCTGTATACCATCGGCAGCCAGATCGCTGAGTCGGTGAGACTGCATCAGAAAGTCGGTCACAGGGAGGCGCTGGACCGGGCACGGGAGATGCTCTACAAGGTGCGCATCAGCGATCCCGAGCGGCGGTTGCACGAATATCCTCATCAGTTGAGCGGTGGTATGCGCCAGCGAGTGATGATCGCCATGGCGCTCTCATGTAACCCGTCCATCCTTATCGCCGACGAGCCTACCACCGCCTTAGATGTAACAGTGCAGGCTCAAATTCTGGATTTGATGCGTGAGTTGCAGAGCGATTTTGAATCCTCGATCATCTTGATCACGCACAACCTGGGTGTGGTCTCCCAGATGGCCGATTACGTGGCGGTGATGTATCTGGGAAAAGTCGTGGAATATGCTGACACGCACACATTGTTTCATCACCCTGTCCATCCCTATACCATCGGGCTTTTAAACTCCGTGCCGGTATTCGGCAAGAGAGGCGAGAAGATACTTGTGCCCATTCCAGGAATCGTTCCCACTCCTACCGAAAACATTCCAGGCTGTGCCTTCGCTCCCAGGTGCTCCTGCGTGGAAAAAGCCTGCGCGGAAGAGACACCCCCACTGTGTGAAGTCGAAGCGGGTCACAAAGTAGCGTGTTGGGCAGCTCTGAGAGGGTAGGGGTGGTCTGGTATTGGTTGGATGCACAAAACCTTTGTGGGATTGGATAGAAAGGAGGTGAGGGACTTTGTGACGTTTTATCAAGCTACTAAGAGCCTATCCGGAAATCGTAACCGACGCATCACTATGCGTCGGTGTAAGCGGTATAGGGGTGCCGCTTGTACGGTTTTTCGGGTAGGTTCTAAGTGTTGAAAGCAGCAGTTTGTATAAAACACAAGTTCAGGAGGAGCAAAATGTTCTCGAAAAATAAGGTCTTAGTACTGGTCTCGGCATTGGCAGTCTTCCTGCTGCTGGCGACCCAGTGCGCACCCCAAACAGTAATTCAGACCGTCGAGGTCACGAGAGAAGTCGAGGTCGAGAAAGTCGTCGAAGTCGAGAAGCCCATTGAAGTCGAGAAGTTCGTGCTTGCAGGACCGATCCCGTATCCAGAGGGCCCCTTAATGGCTGGTGGCCGTGAACCGAAGACTTTCGAAGTTGACGAGATGATCGAGTTTCGGGCCTTTGACGAGTACTGCGAGCCGGCCTGGGTCACCGAACTGGTCAAAAAAGGCCTGTTGCCACCGGTGGAAGAACGCCTGCCCAAAGAGCCATTCGTCTACAAAGCTGGCTTCATGTCCGATGGCCTGGGCGAATATGGTGGTGTCTGGCGCGGCGTGTGGGCTGCCCCGACCGAGGGCTGGAACTGGGCAGCAGGTGTCAGCCAGGGTTGGTTCGGCATCGAGGCCATTGTCCAGGAAGAACCGGTGATGACTGGTCCGATGTTCCTGACCAAGGACGTCAGCCCGCTGCCTCAACTCGCCAAGAGCTGGGAGTGGTCTGAGGATGGTTACCAGTTAACCATGCATCTGGTCGAGGGGGCAAAATGGTCGGATGGTGTCGAGTTCACCAGCGAGGACATCATGTTCCTGTGGGAAGACAATATCCTCGATCCTCAGGTCAACTCGTGGACTCAGGCCAGTTTCTGGACCATTGAGGGCAAGCCCATCAAGCTTGAAGCACTGGATGATTACACCATCCGGTGGACCTTCCCGGTGCCCTTCCCTAAGTCTCAGTTGTACAATATGACCAACCTGATCTTCTCGCCCGGCCCCGCCCACATCCTGAAACCCCTCCATCCCAAATACAATCCGAACACGACCTATCAGGCATATCGTGACGCGCTGCCGCCTAACAAGCTGCCCATTGTCACCATGGGGCCGTGGGTACCGGTCGAGTATAAGACTGATGAGTTTATGGTCATGCGCCGTAACCCTTACTACTGGAAAGTGGATGAGAGGGGCTGCCAGTTACCCTACATTGACGAGGTCCAGTGGACTTATGCCAGGACAGGCGTCGTCCGCACGCTCAACACCATCGCCGGTACCGCTGACCACTCTAACGTGGAGAATCCGGAGACCTTCGATGAGACCGTCATGCGGGCCGCGGATCCCAATGCTCCATTCCGGGTCGAGTGGGGGCCGGAGACCCTGGGCTTTAGCCTGGAGATTAACCAGTCGAAGTACCTCGGCGTTCAGAGCGAACGTGATGCTGCAGTCCGCGAGCTGCTCCGTGATGTCCGCTTCCGCCGCGCTTTGACCCAGGCCATTGACCGCGACGGATTGGCCAGATCGTTGACCAACGGCCCGTTCTTCCGTCCATGGGCGGGTGGCCTGTTCCCCGGTTCTCAGTTCTTCGACAGGGGGTCAGTGGTCTACTATCCTTTCTCACCCGATACCTCGCGTGCGTTGCTGAAGCAGATCGGGCTGGAGGATACAGACGGCGATGGTATCGTCAATTGGACCTCTGGGCCGATGGCGGGCCAGAATGTTGAGCTGGCTATGACCACCTGGGAGGATATTTCCGCTGGTGCCACACTTGGTCAGGCTCTGGTGTTGATGTTCCAGGATGTCGGTATCAAGGTAAACTTCCGCATCCTTACCGGCCTGGCAATGAATGATGCCAATACTGCCGGCACCTGGGAGCTGCGCATCAGCCGGCCGGGGCAGGTCTGGGCGACCCCCAATATCCGCTGCAAAGATTTTGCGCCGGTCACCAAAGAGTTCGGCTGGCACCGTGAAGGGGAAAAGCCCGAGGAGTACGCCGACTTCGAGAAGCGGCTGATGGAGATCTCGGACGCCTTTTGCCTGGAGACCGATTTCAACAAACAGAAAGAGCTTATGTTTGAGATGAATCGGTTACACACCGAGAATATCTACTCCATCGGCCTGGTTATCGGGCGTTACGGGTTGATGTTGAACAAATACTTCAAGAACGTCCCCATCGGCACGCCACCGTTCTTGTATCAATGGGACTTCAACAACTTCCTGCCTGAGCAGATCTGGCTGGCCGAAGGTGATCGCTGGGCATTGGGCCAGAAAGAGATTTACCCGGAGACGTTGCCTGGCGTGCACTTCCCCTATCCGACCTGGGGACCATAATACCACCCTTACCTGGCATGGGAGGAGGAAGCCCGCCCTCCTCCCATGCATTTACTGCATCGAAGCTGATCCCTCGATCTTGCGGGTGAGCTCTGCCTTTGGAGGTGTTATGCTAAATTACATCCTGCGCCGTATATTGATTTCCATCCCCTTGTTGATCGGGATTTCAATCGTCTCGTTCGTGATTATCCAGCTTCCGCCTGGTGATTTCGCCTCCTCCTATCAGGCATATCTGATGAACCAGGCCAGTCTGCCGGCTAAGGAAGCGGAGAAAGCCGCCAACGAATACCGCAAAGCCTATGGTCTGGACCGACCAGTCTACGAACAATACCTGCTGTGGATCAAAGGGATTGTCTTCGAGGGGAAGTTTGGCTATTCATTTGCCTACAAACAGGACGTGGGCCAGTTGATTGCAGAACGGCTGCCTCGCACACTCTTTTTGGCTGTGTCGGCACATTTGATCTCGACGCTCTTCGGCATTGTCATCGGCATTTATTCGGCCACGCACAAATATGGCCTCGTTGATAATCTGGCAACGATCTTTGCATTTATCGGCACAGCCGCACCACGCTTCTTCCTGGCAATCGTTATTGTCTATCTCCTGGTCATCAAGTGGCAGGTACCGTATGTCAATCGTTTTGTCTCTCCCATATATTCTTTTGCTCCTATGTCATGGGCAAAGTTTGTGGACATCCTGAAGCACACCTGGCCAGTGATCGCCATTGCCGGATTTGGTGGCATTGCCCGTAATATGCGTGTGATGCGCGGTAATCTTCTGGACGTGCTGAACGCTCAGTACGTCACCACTGCACGCTCTAAGGGCCTGAAAGAGAACCTGGTTATCTACAAACATGCTGTCCCCAATGCGCTGCATCCCATAATTATGTATCAGGGGACCGTTCTGCCCTATATGGTTCAAGGTGAGCTTGAAGCGGCCATTGTTTTGAACATGCCATCATTGGCACCGATGTTTTACGCTTCACTTGTGCAGCAGGATATATACGTGTCCGGTGGATTCCTGTTCATCTACAGTGTTCTGTTGGTCGCAGGCAACTTGATTGCAGATGTGATGTTGGCCATCATAGACCCGAGGATCAAGTTAAGTTAAAGTGCCAGAAAGAGCGCCATGAAAAGCGATGTTTCCTCCCAGACAAATCTGACAAAAACCTTAGAGCCACTGGTCGAAGGACGCGAAGGATATTTCAACCTGGTCTGGCGTAAATTCCGCAAGAGCCGGATTGCCATCCTGGGTGGGATAATTGTTCTGGTCCTGTCCATTATGGCAATATTTTCAGATTTCTTCTCCCCCTACGATCCGGTCAAGCTAAACATGCAATACGGTTATACCCCGCCGCACCGCATCCACTTCATTGATGCCGAGGGCAAGTTTCATTTCAGGCCATTTGTGTATCAATGGACGCGGGTGCTGGATGAGAATATGTTTCCGCACTGGGTGGAGGATACCAGTCAGCGTTATGAGATACGGCTTTTCGTCCGGGGTTGGGAGTACAGGTTCTTAGGGCTATTCCCAAGCACGTTGCACCTTTATGGTGTCGAAGAAGGCGGTTCGATCTACCTGCTGGGCACCGACAAGTTTGGACGCGACATCTTTGGCAGGTGTGCCCTGGCGGGACGCATTTCACTATCCATGTCATTCTTCGGTACCATTATCAGCGTTGCGGTTGGCTCGGTGCTGGGTGTGATCTCCGGCTATTACGGCGGCAGATTCGATGAGCTGATGCAGCGGTTTGTGGAATTCGTTCAATCTTTCCCTCAGTTGCCGCTTTGGATGGCTCTGGCAGCGGTGATCCCTCCTACCTGGGATCAGATGACGGTGTTCGTTACCATGTCGGTCATTTTTGCCTTGCTGAGCTGGACGTTATTGGCCCGTGAAGTACGGGGCAAGGTGTTGGCCCTGCGCGAGACCGACTTTGTTCTGGCTGCCCGCGAGATGGGCGCCTCGGACGCCCGTATTATCTTCTATCACCTCTACCCGAATACCTTGAGCCATACTATTGTTATCCTGACCCTGACAATCCCCTCAATCATCCTGGCAGAAAGTTTTCTCAGTTTCCTTGGAATCGGCATCCAGGAGCCATTGGTGAGCTGGGGGGTCATGATGCGCGAAGCTCAGACAATTCAGACTCTGGGCTTCAATTTGTGGATCATCTCGCCGGTGTTCTTTATTTTCCTGGCGGTTTTGGGTTTCAACTTCCTGGGAGATGGCTTGCGCGATGCAGCCGATCCCTATACGATTGTGTAGCCTCCGTTGATTTAGGAACAGGTAATGAGCGTAGATCAAGATATCATCCTCGAGGTCAAAAACCTCAAGAAGTATTTTCCTATTTCCAGGGGACTTTTCAGACGGACTGCTGGCCATGTCAAGGCCGTAGATGGTGTGAGTTTTTTCATTCGCGAGGGCGAGGTTCTGGGGCTGGTAGGGGAAAGCGGCTGCGGTAAGACCACCGTCGGACGGACGATCCTTCGCCTCTACGATCCTACCGCAGGAGAGATCTGGTACCGCAAGAAGGACGGGGAGTTGATAGAGATTTCACACCTCAGCCAGAAGGAGATGAAACCGCTGCGCCGGGAGATGCGCATGATTTTCCAGGACCCATATAGCTCTCTTAATCCCAGGCTTACGGTCAAAGATATCATTGGCGAGCCACTTATTATCCATGGAATTGCCAGGGGAAAAGAGGTGGAAGAAAGAGTAGAAGAGTTGATGAGGGCTGTTGGGCTTGACCCGGCTTACATGCGCCGCTATCCCCACGAGTTCTCCGGCGGACAGCGGCAGAGGATCGGCCTGGCCCGTACACTCAGTCTGAGTCCACGCCTGATCGTCGCCGATGAACCGGTGTCTGCCCTGGACGTGTCCATCCAGGCACAGGTGCTTAACCTTCTCCAGGAGTTGCAGAAGAGATTGGGACTCACGTTGTTGTTCATTGCACACGACCTCTCTGTGGTGGAGCATGTATCTGATCGCATCGCCGTGATGTATGTTGGCAAACTGGTCGAGATGGCCGAGACTGGGGTGTTGCTCAGGCATCCTCTGCACCCATATACAGAGGCTCTTATCTCCGCCGTTCCACCTGCAAACCCAGACATCCGCCTTGAGCGGATTGTGCTGGAGGGTGATGTGCCAAGTCCGGCCAATCCACCTGCAGGCTGTGTGTTTCATCCCCGGTGCCGGTATGCACAGGAGCTGTGCGGCCGGGAGGAGCCACAACTGGTCGAAGTGGAGACGGAGCACTACGCAAGTTGCCACTTTGCTGCTGAGCTGAGGTTGCGGGGGATTGGAGGTGTAAGTGAATAAGTCGGAGAGACGGGCTGCTTTTCTGTCTTACTTGCTGGGTGTGCCAGGCTGCCTGTACGTGCTGACCGTCCGGAGACAGGATTCGTTGGCGCGGTACCACGCAAAACAGTCGTTGGGTATCACAATCGTGGCCGCGGCTGTGCCAATAGTCTGGGTGATCGTGGCGTGGGTTGCGGCGTGGATTCCGCTGGTTGGCCCCCCTGTGGCTGCGGCATCATTTTCGCTGGTTATCGCCACCTATGTCCTGCTGGTTGTCTGCTGGATCGTTGGCATGATCTGCGCTCTGCAGGCAAAGGTTCGACCTGTTCCTGTGGTGGGCAGGTGGGCAGCGCGGATCCCTGTTTAGACGGAGGATGACCGTGTCCAAAATCACTTTCATCGGAGCCGGCAGCACTGTTTTCGCCAAACGCCTGTTGGTTGATATCCTGAGCTTTCCTGAGCTGGCAAGCTCCGCCATCAGCCTGCACGATATTGATGAAGAACGGTTACGCACTTCAGAGGTCGTGGCGCACAAGGTGGCTCAGGCTGTGAATGCGCACCCCGTGATCGAAGCCACAACAGACCGTCAGGCTGCCCTGGATGGTGCGGATTATGTCATATGTATGATCCAGGTGGGTGGTTACAAACCTGCCACAGTGATTGACTTTGAGATCCCCAAGAAATACGGCCTCCGCCAGACAATCGCTGATACGCTTGGCGTTGGCGGCATCATGCGAGCATTACGCACCATCCCTGTCCTGTTGGACATCTGCCGTGACATGGAGACGTTGTGCCCGCGAGCCTTGTTCCTCAACTATGTCAACCCTATGGCCATGAACATGTGGGCGCTGACGAGAGCCAGTACGATCAGGGCAGTGGGACTGTGCCACAGTGTATTTAACACTGCCCGCCAACTGGCCCAAGACATAGGCGTGCCGCTCGAGGAGATCAACTACGTGTGTGCGGGCGTTAATCATATGGCGTTTTACCTGCGTTTCGAGCGCAAAATCGGAGACGTGATTGAAGACCTCTACCCGCGCATCCGCCGGGTGGTGGAGGAGGGCCGGGTACCAAAGTGGAATCGGGTGCGGTACGAAGTTTTCACCCGGCTGGGGTACTTTGTCACCGAGTCAAGTGAGCATTTTGCCGAGTATGTCCCCTGGTTCATCAAGCGGGATCGCCCTGATCTGATTGAGCGCTTCAATATCCCACTGGACGAGTACCTCCGTCGTTGTGAGGATCAGATCGCTATGTGGGAAATGATGCGAAGCTGGCTGGAGAGCCCCGGTGCCTCCATCGCGGGGCCACCGCTCGAGGTATTGAAGCGCCTGCCGGCTGAAGAGGGCGCAGAATATTCGGAATGGTTCCTGGAAGAGATGTTTGGGCTAAAGCCCAGCGGAGAGTATGCTCCGCTGATCATCCACAGCATAGAGACCGGCACACCCAGGGTGATCTATGGCAACGTGCCGAACCGTGGGCTGATTGACAATCTTCCCCAAGACTGCATCGTCGAGGTCCCTTGTCTGGTGGACAGGAATGGCGTGCAGCCCACGCGTATCGGCGCCCTGCCTCCACACCTGGCGGCATTGATTCATTCTAACGTCAATGTGCAGGCCCTCGCAGTCGAAGCGGCACTGACCGGCAAACGGGAATACATCTATTATGCTGCTATGCTCGATCCCCACACAGCAGCCGAATTGGATCTGGAGCAGATCTGGGGCCTGGTGGATGATCTGATCGAAGCTCATAGTGGTTGGCTGCCGGCTTATCACTGAAGGCTGGTCGCAGGATCAGCGTCAGTGATGATCTGGATTCTCAACGTAGCCCGGAGTTCGCCAGTGTGAACACCGGGCTACGCTTTTGTTTACCAAACGCAGGCGTATGGGGAAGAAGACGCGCAAGGCAATCTCAACTCTGGCCGCATTATGCGAGAATGAAGCGCTGTGCGCTGCCAGGGGCCGGTTTCTTTTCTCAAGCAGTGACAAGTCCCTGGCGCTTCGGTTGCCGCTGCAGCAAGAGCGGCCCAACGCGATCCATCAGCCAGCCGCATGTCAACTCGATCCACGGCACCAGTCGCAGCACGCCAGGCACATAGGCCACCCGCACCGGCCGCCTGAGCAATCTCCAGACGCGCTCGGCGACCACCTCAGGTTTAATTCCCCACCGCTTGAGCGGCAGTTGCAGCCTGTCGAACTGACCAGCCACCCGGTCAAAGAAGTCGGTTGCCACGGCTCCCGCACGCACCACGCTGACCCGTACTCCTGTCCCGCGCAGTTCGCGGTGCAAACCGGTCGTGAAAGCATCAACGAACGACTTGGTCGCGCTGTACAGTGCAACTCCCTGGCTGGGGATGCTTCCCGCGATCGAACCGATGTTGATAATGTGCCCGGCCTTGCGCGCTCTCATCTCGGTCAGGAACATCAGCGTGAAACGCACCAGGGCGACAACGTTCACTTCCAACATCTGTGCTGCCAGGGACCATGGCATCTCAGCGCTCTCACCGTACCAGCCCAGACCGGCGTTGTTCACCAACACATCCACCGGCCCCAGTGCTGCCCGAATCTGCTCGAAGGCGCGCACCCTCTCACTCTCATCCGCCAGGTCAGCGATGACCACCACTGCTTTCCCACCGAATTCACGGATCTGCACGGCCAGCGCTTCCAGGCGCTCCCGATTCCGCGCTACGAGCGCGACGCGCATGCCCTCACGGGCCAATCGCAGCGCGATCGCCGCGCCGATGCCACCCGAAGCGCCTGTCACTACAGCCGCCTTGCCTTTCCATTCCGCGCGCACCCGCGTCTGCGCGGCCCGGAAGTAAGGGGATTTCCTGAGCAGACTGGCCCGCACGAATGGACGAAAAACCCTGACCAGGTACCGCCGATAGCCCATCAGCGCCGCCATCTCCCGCGCATAATCGCTCAGGTCGCGCTGCTGGTAACGTAGCAACCGCTGGCTCTCGGTCGTGTCCATCCAGTCCGTGGCGAACGGTATCCTCCCGAACGCTTCTTCAGGCAACATCCCCACGCCGGCCGCATCTAACACCCGTTCCACGATCTCACGGTAATAGTACTGGCAACGCGGGCCGCCGCCAATTAACAGAATCTTGCCCCAGATTTCCGTGCTCTCCACACCGTTGGCCAGCGCCAGGCCCACATCGCGCGTGTGCACGAACTCCATACGGTTATTCAGCGGCACGTCGAACATCCCCGGATCGAGCCTGATCGCCAACGGCAGCGCAGCGGCAAAACGAAAGATGCTCCACTCCAGCCCGGACTCTCTGATCATCTGCTCGCACTCAGCCTTGTGGCGCGAATAGTGCTCGGTAGGATTCACCGGCTCATCCGCTCTGCGCGGCGGGGGCAGGTGTTGCGTCTGCCCGTAGATGTGAATGGATGACGAAAAGATAATCTTGGGCGGGCGTGGCTGCGCTTTAAGCGCCTCGATCAAATTGCGTGTGCCGCCAACATTGATCTCCCGTGCCCAATCGGGCCGGGACTCCGACTCGACTCCGGTGGCCGAGAGTTTGGGGATGATGAATGCCAGATGGATCACCACGTCCTGACCTTGCACCGCCACAGCGACATCCTCTGGGCGGCGCAGGTCACCCCAGACCACCTCTATCCGATCGCCCCATTGCCGGGCCTTTTTTTCGTTCGCTTTCGTCCTCAAGTCGAAACAGCGCACTCTATGACCTCGCTTGAGCAATTCCTCCAGTGCGCTCTGCCCAATGTTTCCGAAAGCTCCTGTCAACAATACGTTCACTTTATCACTCCTTCCAGCCCCGATAACAAGATTGGGACGCCTTCCTGCAGCTTCACCCCGGCCGGGGCCCTCCGGGACCGGGCATGCCTTGCGGGAACAGACCTGCGTCCAGTCAGGCTCAGGAACGTTCGAGGAAGGCAAATGCCCGATTTAAAGTGCTATGGTAACTGCCTACCCATGCCGACTGAAGTCGCCCGCTTTGGACCTTCGGCCAGTGGTCGGCGCAGGCGTCCAGGAAGGCCGATTTCCAATCGCGCACGGCGGCAGGCAGCCGGGCAGGTAATTACGTGCTATGGCAGAGTATCAGGCTGAGGTTTTACCTCCCTCCTGCGAAGGTGCTGGCTTAACGATATTTTCACCTGTCGTTTCCATTTCGTTCCATCTCCTGGCATTATCCCTCCTAATCTTGCCACAGTTCCAAGAATCTCCACGGATTCCCGGAGATATCCCTTCATCGCGACGGTTGAGGAGGAAAGCTGTGGCTTGAGCAAGTGGACGAGGCCGGGAAGCAGCACAACAGCGGTTTGGTGTTGGGGGAAGCAATGAAACAGAAACGTTTCCACACCATAGCCGAGGCTCTCCATCTCATCCAGCAAAGGCTCCAGGTCGTGCCGGAAATAGGCCCTCTGTCCGGTAAGGATCGGCATCACAACCCTGGGGAGAACAGATGGCCCGGAAATAGCAACGCCCAGCACTGCCCTGACCGGTCCTTGCACCAGTGGAAGAACAAGTGATAACAGATGATATTGTTTCAGTCCCAGCAGATGTGCGTCGCAAAACACCACGATTTCCCCTATAGCGGCCCGGACTCCCGAAGCCATGGCGGCTCCCTTTCCCCGGTTGACTGGATGGCGGATTGCCCGGATCCGTGGCTCGAATTCCTTAATGATTTGAAACGTCCGGTCGGTAGAGCCGTCGTCCACAACGAGCACTTCACAGGGAAAACGGGTTTCCAGAATGGAGTTTACCGTTGTCCCGACAAATGCCTCCTCGTTATATGCAGGGATGACGATGGAGACGCGGGGCAACTCTATCACGAGATTATCCATAGGCCAACACCTGCTGGCGATTGTTGAGCCAGGCAAAAACCAATAGGGCTGTATGAATCACACTGGCCAGCAAGACGGTCTTCGTTGCCTGGCTTCCCCTGGAAAGGAGGTGCTTTCCATCCGCTGGATTCCTCCAACAAACATCTGCACGCTCTGATGGACAGTAGCTCCCCAATCTGCGCCGTCCGGGTCCATCGCAGCCTGCAGGACCAGCCCAATGGCCAGGGACAGGATGGCGTTCGCTGCGACTTTGGGGTCCACCTGGCGCAGGCTTCCCTCGGCAATACCGGTCTCCATCATTTCGGCAAAGAACTCACGGTAGCGGCGATACGGGGTAATCGTTGCCTGCCAGACCTGGGGGTCGCGGGCTGCTTTGTTCAGGAACTCCAGGAAGATGAACAGCCGCTCGCGCGCCATGCCGAAAACCTGTTGTGCTACCCCGGCCATCCGCAAGAGCGCCTCTGGCACAGAAGAGACCTCGACTCGCATCAGGCTTAGCTTTTGTTCTAGTCCCTCCAGCCAGCGTCCCAACAGTTCCAGAAAAACGGCCTGCTTGGTGGGGAAGTGGTAGAAGAAGGCTCCCTTGCTGACCCCGGCCCGCTCGCAGATTTCGGCTACACCGGTGGCATCGTACCCCTGGCGGGCGAAGCACTCCTCTGCTGCCGCCAGAATGCGTTCACGTGTCTCTTCGGCTCTGTGCTGGGTTGTCATTATCGTCTCCTTTTACTACCGACCGGTCGGTATGAATTAGTATATCACAAAGTATAGAAATGTCAAGGGAAAATCTCGATGAACTATTGACAATTCCCTGCTTTGAAAATAGACGCTCGCTGTCAGGGCAATGTAGCGCTGGCTGTCAGGCCGGTGTTTCGGCGTTAGTCAAAAGCCATCCGGCTGGCAGCAATATTTTCATTCATCGGAGTGCAGGGCGAGAG
>Ga0209101_1002176_pt1 | contig 13219 bp, 11 predicted proteins | sample ConPoolayeCmetaG_FD_185481 | JGI IMG/M metagenome (GOLD analysis project Ga0209101, IMG submission 185481) | Hot spring microbial mat communities from California, USA to study Microbial Dark Matter (Phase II) - Cone Pool mat layer C metaG... ... | reverse complement strand
CCCCCTCTCCTACTCCTCCCCCGGCAGAACCAGCGGCCCGCCCGGCCTCAACTGTCCCAGTGGTAGCCGTGATGGGGTTAGGGCGGGGAGTAGGTGCAACGACTGTAGCCGTCAATCTGGCGCTGGGTCTCATGCAGTTTGGGCGCTCCTGCCTCATTGATCTCGACAATCAGGCCGGGCAGGTTGCCATCCAGTTGAAGATGGTCCCCCCAAAAGCCACATGGCTTGACCTGCTCAACATCACACCGGGAGCCGACAAGCGCATCATCGGGCAGGCTCTGACACTGGATCGGCGGACTGGGGTAGCTATTCTGGCTTCTCCTCTTAACCCGGTTCAGGAGTTTATCCGGGCTGACGCGCTGGAATATATCTTCAAGGTGCTGTCGGAGGGTTTCCGCCGGGTTGTTGTTGACCTGCCCAGCACTCTTAACCCGATGAGTATTACCACCCTGCGCCGTGCTGATCACATTGTATTGATCGTGGGAGATGATCCTGCCGACTTAGTCACTGCACCTGCCGTACTGGCCACCGTGGAAGCATTGGGGGTCAGCGGCCATCTACATTTTGTGTTGAACCACACACGGCCTCATGGAGTCTCACACGAAGCTGTGATGCAGGCGCTGAACCATCCGCTTGCCGCTGACATCCCCTATGAGCCAGCACAGGTCAACGCCATGACAGAGGGCGCTCCGCTCGTGATGTCCCAGCCTAACTCGCTTTTCTCACGGGCGTTGCTCTATCTGGCACGGCAACTCTAGTATAGGCAGGGGTTCAGGGCAGACTGATCGATCCGGGCCGGGGAAAGGACGATGAACAAACTGCTGGTCGTCGAAGACGAGACGATCACCTCCGATCTGCTGAGGCGTTACTTCGAGATCGTAGGGTATGAGGTCATCAGCGCACTGAACGGCGCCGAGGCCATAAAAATGGCTGTTGAGCATAGGCCCTCTGTGGTGATTCTGGACATCATGCTGCCGGACATAGACGGCTATGAGGTCTGCAAGCGATTGCGCGCTGATGAGCGTACTAACCGCATCCCAATAATCTTTCTGACCCAGAAGGATGAGCGGCGCAGTAAGCTGGACGGGCTGACACTGGGAGCAGACGACTATATCACCAAGCCGTTTGATGTGGAGGAACTTCGCCTGCGGATACACCGAATCATTGATCGGCTTGGCGGCACACCGCTGGTTGACCCCCGTACCAGCCTGCCCAACATGGCATTGATCAAAGAACGTCTGCCCAAGCTCTTGGACGACCCGGAAAGCCTCTTTCTGGACATCGAGGTCGAACACTTGGACGAGTTCGGCAAACAGTATGGGCCGGTAGCGGCTAATCAGGTGATTCGTAGTGCGGCAAAGATCATTGGCGATCTGCTCCATGAGATAGACCCAGCCCGTTCTTTCATTGGGCATCCCCGCAATAACCACTTCCTGCTGGCAATTCCGCGCCATGCTGTGGAACGCGTCGAGGGGGAATTACCCTCACGTTTTGCCAAGCAGGCAGTGAAGTTCTATGACTACTCCGACCAGACGCGCGGCAAGATGAAAATGGGCGAGGCATTCGTCCCATTTATGGCATTTAAGATACTTCGCATCAGCGCCAATGCGTTGCGGAGTCTGATCACCAGCGAGGAGAAGAAGGCTGCCTCTGAAGAGGCCGGAAAGCCTGCTTCTAAGGATGAGACTTCGCCTAAGACCGTACTATTGCTACCCCCGCCTTCCAATCCTGATAAAGCGTCGTCCGCTAAGAAGGAGCAATCCGCTTCCGCTCCCGGCAAGCCAGAGCCGCCTCAAACTTGATCGCTTGGCCTTCAGCCAGCCTGACCAGATTGATTCTCGCGGCGCAACCTCTGAAGGAACGCCACTGACTTGAGTTGCCGCTCCAAGTGATATACCAGCGTGGCATGGAGTAGATTCTCTGTCTCAACCCGCAGTGCCGGTGTCAGCCTGATCCTCTCGACAGCCTCAAAAGGGCGTGTCTGCATGTAGCGCAGTAATTTCAGTGCATTCAACGAGACAGGCCTAGCCCGCGGGGATTGCTGTCCACAGGAGGGGCAGAGCACACCACCATCCACAATGCTGTAAAACTGGGGACGAGGGCGGATTGTTTCCCCACAGAGCACGCACTCAAACAACTGAGGGCGATAGCCTACTAGTTCGAGCAGATGAAGCTCATAATAGCGGGCCGCACGCTGTAGGTCATTTGTTTGACACAGCCAACCGAGGCCATTGACCAGCAGATGGTAGAGAGCTTGGTTCTCGTCTGCTTCTTCGGTGAAGGCGTCCAGCAGTTCGACAAAATGTGAGGCGTAGGTTGCACGTACAAGGTCCTCGCGCAGAGGCAGGAAGGCATCTTTCATCTCAACCTGCGTCACAATGTCGAGCGCACTATGACTGCGTGCCAGCATCATCTCGGTACGCATGAACAGCTCGACATGGCCTGCCTTCCGGCTGGAGGGTTTCCGCACCCCTTTGGCGACCACTCGGATTTTGCCGTAGCGGGGGGTGTAAAGCGTCAGGATACGGTCTGCCTCACCCAGATCGTGGCGATGCAGGACGACTGCCTCAGTACGGTAGACACGGTCAGGTGCTGGCATGTTCCATCCGGTACAGACTAACCGAGATGCTGGGGGCCAAAGCTGTGCGGCAACAGTTCAGACAGTTTGAACTCGGCCACGATCCTTTCGGGGTCGGCAACGATAATCAGCATATGAGGGGCAAACTCGCTCATGACCTGCCGGCAGGACCCGCACGGAGTCCCCCCGTTGCTCGTAACTACGGCCATCGCGACAAACTTACGCCGCCCTTCTGAGACAGCTTTGGTGATCGCAACACGCTCGGCACAAATGCACGAAGGGTAGGCCGCATTCTCAACATTGCAACCTGTGAAGATTGTGCCGTCTTCTGCCAGCAATGCCGCCCCAACCTTGTAACCGGAATAAGGAGCGTAAGCCTGCTCACGAGCCTTGAGCGCGGCCTGCACAAGCGCTGTACGATCAATGGGGTGTGTTGATGACATTGACTCCGCCATCCGCTGAAGAGCGCGGAATACGCTTGACACGCACCTTGCGGATACGCCGGTTATCCACGCTGAGAACCTCGATATGAAGGCAATCTGTTTCGACAATCTCTCCCGGAGCCGGTACTTTACCAAGCTGGCCGTAAATGAATCCAGCCAGTGTATCGCCCAGTTCATCGGAAAGCTCTGCATCCATTAAGTGGTTAATATCATCGAGACTGACTCTTGCATCAAAGATGTACTCATCAGGGCCAACTGCCTGATAGGGAGCTTCCTCTGCCTCGTCATATTCATCCAGAATCTCGCCGACGATCTCCTCGACAATATCCTCGATGGTCACCAGCCCGGCAGTACCGCCGTATTCGTCAATCACGATTGCCATGTGGACTTTGGCACTCTGCAACTCACGCAACAGATCAGAGACGCGCTTCGACTCCGGCACAAACAGAGCTGGCCGGAGCAATGAGTTGAGATCAAGGGATTGTTTGCCCTCATGCCACACTTTGAGCAGGTCCTTGGCATATAACAGCCCCTTGATGTGATCCAATGAGCCTTCAAAGACCGGCACACGCGAATGACCAGCCCGTATGATGACCTCACGGGCTTCTTCAAGCGGTGTATCTATATCGAAGGCCACAATGTCAATGCGCGGGATCATGATCTCACGGGCCAGAGTCTCGTCGAGCTGGAAAATGGAGTAGATCATCTCCTTCTCCTCCAGCTCGATTGTCCCTTCCTCTTCTCCAGCGTCAACCAGAGTCATGATCTCCTCTTCTGTAATTTGGCCGCTTTCCGCATCCCCCAGCGGCACAGCGATCTGTCTTCGAACAAAGGCCGCAAGCACAACTAACGGAGAGAGCAAGGCCATGGTGAACCGGATGAAAGGGACAAGCGCTAAGGCCCACCCCTCTGGTTGCCGGTGTACCAGCGTATGGGGTAGCAGGTCAACCAGCAGAAAAGCGAGCATCCCCGCCAGCGGTATGGCAATGAGATAAACAATCAGATCGCTTGCAGAGGCAACAGCAGGAAGATGTTCTGACAGCCATACTACCACGTGCGGCAACAGAAACATGGCGATCAGACCGGCAATCAGGAAATAAGACAGTACGCTGGCCAACCGAAATGTGTTTAGCACGCGGCTAGAGTCTTCGGCTATTTGTGCGGCCAGCCGCGCACGCTTGTTTCCGCGTTCTGCCTGTTCACGCAGGATAGGGCGGCGGGCATTAGTCAGCGCGGCCTGCGCCGCCGAAAAGTAAGCACTAAGCAGAAGCAAGACAAACAGGCCGATCAGTCCCGGTAAAGCTGGGGCCACAGAAGATCATTCCTCCTCTTTGCTTCCCGGCTTGGATGGCAGATGGGGGCGGGCAGGCACACCATAAACCAGAGTCCCTGCCGGAACATCACGGGTCACAACTGAGCCTGCACCTGTATGGGCATTCTCTCCTATTGTAACCGGTGCTACCAGCATCGTATCACTGCCAATGAACACATTCCTGCCAATCACCGTTTTGTTTTTCCTGACTCCGTCAAAGTTACAGGTGACTGTCCCTGCGCCTATGTTGGTGTTCTCGCCGACATCCGCATCGCCTATGTAGCTAAAGTGCCCCATCTTGACGCCCCGGCGCAGGCGGCTGTTCTTGACTTCACCGAAGTTGCCCATATGGACGCCGCTCTCTAAATAGGCGCCCTTCCGCAGATGTCCAAACGGGCCTACGTCAACGCCGTCCTCCAGAACAGCTCCCTCAAGGACTGAAGAGATGATCTTACAACGATCTCCTATCGTTGAATCTTCGATGATTGTGTTTGGCCCAATGATGCATCTCTGCCCGATGGTAGTTTTCCCCCACAGGCAAGTATTCGGCAGGATCGTTGTATCCTGATCCACCACAACCGTCGGGTGAATATAGGTGCTGTCGGGATCAACGATGGTTACACCGGAGAGCATCAACGCCTCATTGATGCGTCTGCGCAGGGCGGCTTCCGCCTCAGCCAGATGGACACGCGTATTGATCCCCAGCGTCTCATCGGGGTCACTGACGGTCAGGGTGTGGATTTCCTTTCCCTCGCGCACAGCCATCTCGATCAGGTCAGTGAGGTAATACTCCCCCTTAGGGCTAAGAGGGAGTTGATCAATGTGATCCCACAGCCAGCCCGCCTCGAAGCAGTATACACCAGGGTTTACCTCACGGATGGCGAGCTGTTCTGGTGAAGCATGCGCTTCCTCAACAATAGCCTGAACTCTTCCCCCTGCATCCCTGATAATCCGGCCAAAGCCCCTTGGCCTATCGGTTAATACAGTCAGCATACTGACAGGCCAGCCGTGATTCTTGTGCTCCTCATAGAGCGTCCGCAGTGTCTCCTCACGTAGAAGGGGCATATCAGCATACATGACAAGCACGTGCTGACTGCGTTCCTGAAGCATTCCGCGCGCCTGAGCAACAGCATGACCCGTGCCAAGCTGTTCGGCCTGAATCACATAACGGGCCGCATCACCAACCACAGCCGAAACTTCATCTGCCCCGTGACCGATCACTAGCACCGGCGGAGCTTCACTGATTGAGGCCGCCGCCCGAACACTATATAGGATGAGGGGCTGTCCACCAAGCGGATGTAATACCTTAGGTAAACGCGATTTCATGCGGGTCCCCTGCCCAGCGGCGAGGATTACAACATCCAGCGACACAGACTCCTCCCAGTGTAAGACAGTTTGAGCGAACGCAAGTGGTAAAATGGGGAGTTTTCCGATGTTCCCACGTACAGAGCTGAGGCCACGCCTTTTTCACATACCCTATCTTCAAAGTGCTCAGAACTATAATATGCCCAAATCAGATTTGCAAACATCCGTAGCGCCTCCGCGCAGATGTGCCTGCGGGGTCATATATCCGCACAAAAACGCCATGTCAATTTGACCACGCTATCCGGCAGGCGGTATAATCTCACCTCGTTGCCAGCCAGTCTGGCGTTTTTGTACCTGCAAGATATGCTCCATGCCTCCCGCCCGACCCATAGGCACGGCAGGGCGCAGGCATTTCAGAAGAACACAGAGAGGAGGCAAGCGCATCATCTCAGTTGCTTTGAGGCTGAGATGGCGCTGGTTTGGCTATGGATCTACTCAAATCTTTGGAAGCGGCCAAAAATCCCAATATCCCTGAGTTGAGGCCGGGAGACAGTGTGAAGGTCCATTTTCGGATTGTAGAAGGGGACCGCGAGCGCATCCAGGTCTTCCCCGGCACAGTAATCCGCCTGCGCAAGAGCGGCAATGAAGCTAATGTGACAGTACGGCGTATCGCCTCACACGGCATTGGTGTTGAGCGCACCTTCCTACTGCGCTCCCCCTTCATTGAAAAAGTAGAGGTCACACGCCATGCACACGTCCGGCGTGCCCAGCTCTACTACCTGCGTGGACGAACAGGCCGCAGGGCAATGCTGAAAGAGAAACGTGAAGGTTAGCTAGTTTCTCGGCATTCAGAGCCATGATCAGGCCGCTTATTGGCATCGCCACAGGTACCCGTCAGGCTCCTGACACGGGTGCTGTCTTTGTGGCACTCAGGCCAACCTACACCCACGCCGTGGAGAAGGCGGGCGGGGCACCCATTATCATTCCCACAGGGATCAGCAGGGGCACCCTGCGCCACATCTACGAGCGGCTGGACGGAATTGTGATTTCAGGCGGGGGTGATATAGACCCGGCAGGCTATGGGGATACACCTTCGGTCCATGTTTACGGTGTTGATCCAGCCCGCGACGAAGCCGAATTTCAGATGACGCGGTGGGCTGTCGAGGATGACAAACCCCTGCTGGCAATCTGCCGGGGTATTCAGGTGTTAAACGTGGCGTTGGGCGGCACCTTGATCCAGCACATACCGGACGAGGTAAAAGGGGCCCTCACTCATGCCAACCTGTCTGACGAATGGTTCTCCCGTTTGGTGCATGATGTCACTGTAACACAGGATAGCAAGCTGTACAGAGCATTGGGCATCAGCAGAGAGCGGCTCAGCGTGAACAGCCTGCACCATCAGGGGCTGGGGCAGATAGCACCCTCTTTACACGTGGCGGCCCGTGCCGACGACGGCATTGTTGAAGGAGTCGAGCTGCCTGACCGGCGATTCGTGATCGGAGTACAATGGCACCCAGAAGCATTGGTGGACGATCATCCGCCGATGCTGTGCCTGTTTGAGTCGCTGATCAACGCGGCAAAGGGGTAAACACAAGGCTCCGATCAGCACCTCGGAGCTGTCAAGGACCTCTTTCGCCTCTATCTTTCCAAGCTTGCGGGGGCTTGAAGGATGGAAGACACCCAGACAGATACACGCCCTATTGGCATGCTCGACTCAGGACTTGGCGGCCTGTCTATCTTGCGCGAAGTGCGTCATCAGCTTCCCCATGAGGATGTGCTGTACTTTGCCGACCAAGGCCATGTCCCCTACGGTCCCCGCCCGCTGGAAGAGATTCGGGGGTTTGCACGGGGAATCACCCGCTTCCTGCTCGCCAGACAGGCCAAGGTAATCGTTGTAGCGTGCAATGCGGCTTCGGCGGCCAGTCTGCATCACCTGCGGGAAAGATTCCCACAAGTTCCCTTTGTAGGGATGGAGCCAGCCGTCAAACCAGCGGCAGAACGAACTCGTAGCGGCGTGATTGGGGTCATCACAACTAAGGCTACCTACCAAGGCGAATTGTTTGCCAGCGTAGTGGATCGGTTCGCCTCTGGAGTCAAGGTGATGACCCAAGTCTGTCCGGACTTCGTGACGCTGGTTGAAGAAGGTCAACTCGACGGGCCGTCAGTACGTGCCACAGCAGAGGCATATCTGAAGCCACTGCTGGAAGGCGGGATCGATCAACTGGTACTGGGGTGCACCCACTTCCCTTTCCTCCTGCCCACACTTCAAGAGGTAGTCGGGCCGGGAGTTGAGGTCGTTGACCCAAGCCCGGCTGTTGCCCGCCAGACCAAGCGTGTGATCGGAGAGTGTCAGAACGCCCCTGATCACATCGGGCAGATCAGCTACTTCACAAGCGGCAATCCGCATCACTTCAGGACAATGGCAGAAAGGCTGATGGGGGAGCCTGTCCGGCCAGATCAGGTACACGGTGTGGTATGGACGGGCGAGGAAAATCTTCTACTTCTCGAATGAGCCGGGCCGGGATATGATCGTCTCGTGTTTGGCCGCTTCAGCCTCCTCTTGAAGTTGGCTCATCCGCTTGCGGGCGTCCATAGCAGGCGGTCGGACGGGCAACACAACATGGAAGGCACTGCCAGGCATTCTCTCTTCGTCGTACCCTTCGCTCTCAACCCAGATACGCCCGCCATGCCCCTCAATGATCCCTTTGGTAATAGACAAGCCTAGTCCGGGGCCGGCACCCTTGAACTTAGTCTGTCCCGTAGAGTGCAGAGATGTAGGCCCTACCCGGAAGAACTTTTCGAAGATCAATTCATGGTGGGCAGGATCAACGCCAATGCCTGTGTCAGCAACAATAATACGGACACTGGTAGGCTGGCCTTCCCTATCTTTTTCGAAGATTTCCCCGCTGACATCAATCTTCCCGCCATCGGGGGTGAACTTAATGGCATTCGTAATTAAGTTCTGAAAGGCCTGCACCAAACGCTTGTAATCAGCGTATATGGGGGGGAGATTGCGCAACCCACGCGCAACCAGTGTCAGGTTACGTTCGTGGATAGCGCTGGCGTAAGGTTCCACTGCCAGTTTCAACACGTTGGCAATAGGAGTCTCTATAAAGTTAAGGTCCATGCTGTCCACGTCAATCTGTGATACATCCAGCATGGAGGTGATCACATCAGCCATGCGCTGGGTAGCTCTGGTCAGGCTACGAGTGATGTCCGCTGTCTCTTGAGGATCAAGCATGTTACGGGCGGCCATCTCCCCCAGCAGATCGGAATAGCCCTGTATCTGTGTCAGGGGGGTGCGGAGTTCATGGGAGGCGATAGCAATAAAATCTGTTTTGACCTTGTCGAGTCGCTCCAGCCGTTCGTTGCTGGCCCGCAGGTCCTCGTTAAGGGATGTGATCTCCTGATTCAAAGCCCGCAGGCCGTTCACCAACCGGGCATTCTCCAGTGCAACCACAGTCTGATTGGCAAGCGCCGAGAGCAGGTCCATCTCAGAAGAGCGGAAGGGATCATCATTCGCCTTCGGCCCCAGCGCTAACAGACCAATTAGATTGTCGTCCCGTATGATGGGAGCATATACATCCATCTCCAGTGAGGCAAAATAACGGCGCTCGGAGCTGGCTGCACCCAGATAGTCTTTGTGGTAGTCAATGTCGTACTGAAGCAATGGGCGTCTGGTTGACTGGAAATGCTTGTAGATCGGGCTTTCAAGCGAGAGAACACCCCGACCAGCACTTGAGCCTTTGTCTTCGCCGATTCGTTCAAGCGAAACCTGATCAGCTTCGTGTGTGATCAGAATCAGGCAACCGCGGCGGGTCGTCAGCAATTCATTGATCGTCTTAATGGCCACATCAGCCAGCTCACGCAGGTCAATGACGCCGCTGATGCGCTGGCTGTATAACCTCACAGCCTCAGCGGGATCAGTGACATCACGGACGATCAGGCCACGCAACAGCCACTGGAACAGCCTGCGCACTGGCTGGATCAGAATAGCTACTAACAGCGCCGCGATGAGAATGCTTATCCAGCGGTCGGCAGGACGCAGGCCGGGAATCTGAATATACAGAACAGCCACTATACCGCCGCCGACCAGTGCAGTTGTGGCCAATGTCAGGATCGAGCGAGAGACTATCCAGCGCCACGCACTGCGCAGGTCAAGCACGCGGTGTGAAGTAACAGCATAAACCGCTCCGATTGCCCCGGCCATGCGCAGGACATAGCCGACCTCACTCCATGGAGAGATCAACCATGCGGCCAGGGCATCGCCCAGCATCAAGAGGGGAAATACGACAGCCCAGAACAGAATGCGGTTGGCATATAGAGGAAGCGGCTCAACGAGAAAGGCTCGTAAGACTAGCAAAAAAAGTACCAAGCTCTGGAGCAGCCACCCTAGCGTGAGAATCTCAATCCCTAGAGTCAGGACCTCCTGAAACCTAGCCGGTAGCCAAGGCTGGCCCGCCAGAAGCGGGGTAGAATGGACATAAGTAGCAGTCAGCGCCCCCGCCAGCCACGCCAGGCCGAAGATCGCCAGCACGGTCAGACCGCGTTTGTAGGCCAGATAGGCCAATGTCAGCAGACCGGCCAAGATAATGCTGATCGCAAATCCAACTGAAACCCATGTTTGGGCAGTCAGGAAAGGGGGGAACGCAACCTGACGGCTTAAGATCACCGCATGCAGTGCCATAAGAAGGGCTGAATAACCGCAATAGACCAACAGCCAGCCCTCCGCCGGATCGCGCCGCGTGCGCCGCCGGGCGGCCACAACAAACATTATCACATATACAACAGCCAGTGCGCCGGCGGTGATCATGTCTGCCCATCCTCCGGCAGAGAATCCTCAGCGAAGCCCGGTAATTCTCCTTGATAGGCTGAGGCGGCGGCCAGCCTGTCATTCTCGGCGTCTATCGCCTTTTCACGCTCAGCACGCCGATCTTCATGCAAGAGAGCCACCGAAGCCAGCACATCACCATCAGACAGGTTCATAAGCTGGACACCTCTTGTGTTACGCCCCATGCTTGAGATGTTATCAACCTGCGTGCGGAGAGCCATTCCCCCTGCCGTGATCAAGGTGAGATGATCTCCCGGTTTGACCACACGAGCGGCGATGACAGGGCCGGTCTTGTCATTGTGAGCAAGCGTGCGGATACCCTGCCCATAGCGGGATTGAACCGGGTACTCAATGAGAGGTGTGCGCTTACCGTAGCCATTCTGGGTGACCACCAGCAGACTGCCATCGGGGTCGGTGATGACATCCATCGAAGCCACTATATCCCCCGGCTGGAGCCTGACAGCACTTACTCCGCCAGCCGCGCGCCCCATTGGGCGCACCTCATCTTCGTTGAATCGGATAGCCTGCCCCCCTGCTGTCACGATGATCAGGTCCTGTCCGCCAGTGGTAAGCTTAACCCACCCTAGTTCATCCCCTTCATCCAGAGAGATCGCGATCAGACCGCTAGGACGGACAGCCTCAAAGGCCGATACCTCAACCCGCTTGATGCGACCCAAGCGTGTCACCATCGTACAGTACTCAACTTCCTCGAAGCTGGGAACGGCAACCGCCGCTGTAATCCGCTCGCCCGCTTCGAGGGAGAGCACACTCTGAAGCGGAATGCCCTTCGCAGTACGGCCAGCATCGGGAATCTGGTAGGCCTTCTCCTGATAGACTTTGCCTCGGTCTGAGAAAAAGAGGATGCTGTCGAGAGAGCCTGCCGCAAACAGATGCTCTACATCATCTGTCTCACGGGTCGTCATCCCGTTGACACCTCTCCCGCCGCGCCCCTGAAGGCGATAGGCCCGTGCGGCTACCCGCTTGATGAAGCCCCGACGGGTGATAAAGATCAGAACATCTTCGTCAGGGACCAGATCGCTTTCCTCAAAATTCTCATCGGCATCAGGTACAATGCGTGTCCGGCGAAGGTCGCCATAGACCTCAGCCAGCCTGTTGAGATCGTCGCGTATCTGGTAAAGGATTTTCTTAGGGTGAAGCAACAGGTCTTCCAGATCGGCGATCTGCTGTAAGAGGGAATGGTATTCTTCTTCGATCTTCTGTTGCTCAAGAGCCGCCAGCCTGCGCAACTGCATATCCAGGATGGCCTGCGCTTGAGCCTCACTCAGGTTAAAGGAGCTGATCAGACGGAGACGGGCCTGTTCGGCATCCGCGCTCTGGCGGATAGTCTGAATGACTGCATCCAGGTTTGCAATGGCGACCAGTAGTCCCTCTAAGATATGTGCCCGACGACGGGCACGTTCCAGATCGAACAGGGTGCGGCGCTTGATCACCTCGCGGCGATGATCAATGTAGTAACGCAGAGCCGACTTGAGGGACAGCAGGCGCGGTTCACCATCAACCAGAGCCAGCATTTGCACCCCAAACGTACTCTGGAGGGGAGTGTACTTGAGCAACTGATTCAGCACCGTTCGGGGCTGAGCACCGCGCTTTAATTCGATGACGATGGACATCCCCCGCCGATCAGACTCATCACGCAAGTCGGAGATCATGTCAAGCCGGCCCTCGCGAACCAGCGCGGCAATTCGCTCGATGATGGTCGTCTTGTTAATCTGGTAGGGTATCTCAGTGATGACAATGCGATGGCGGTTTCCGGGCATGGCTTCAACATGCATAGCGGCACGCATCACGACGCGCCCCTTGCCCGTTGCGTAAGCGTTAACAACGCCATCCATGCCGACAATAATGCCGCCGGTAGGGAAGTCTGGCCCCAGGACATATTGGAGCAGGTCTTCGACAGTTACGTCCTGCAACTCTTCGTCAATGAACTCACCTTCGGGGGCGGCCATACGATCGATCAGAAAAGCAACCGCCTGAGCGATCTCCTGCAAATTGTGAGGGGGAATGTTGGTCGCCATGCCAACGGCAATACCGGAGATGCCATTCAACAGCAGGTTAGGCAGGCGGGCAGGCAGTACGACAGGTTCTTGGAGTGTGCTGTCGAAATTATCAACGAAATCAATGGTATTTTTGTCAATATCTTCAAGCAGGACCTCAGCCAGCGCCGACAGACGGGCTTCGGTATAACGCATAGCGGCTGGGCTGTCGCCATCTATCGAGCCAAAGTTGCCCTGACCATCTACCAAGGGGTAGCGCATAGAAAAGGGCTGAGCCATGCGGGCCATTGCGTCATAGACTGCGGCGTCCCCATGGGGATGATACTTGCCCAGCACCTCGCCCACAATACGCGCGCTCTTTTTGTAAGGCGCGTTGTGGACAAGACCCATATCATGCATGGCATAGAGGATGCGGCGATGAACCGGTTTAAGACCGTCGCGGGCATCCGGCAATGCACGAGAGACGATTACGCTCATGGCGTAATCAAGATACGAGTCCCGCATTTCTTCATTGATGTCAACGGGACGTACAGTACCAATATCCATTCAGATCATTCTCCAAGGGAAAAACTCACTATTGGACACATTATACTTCGGGGGAGGGGTAAATACCACGCAACTCCCAAACTATACCTTTGCACTTTTTAAGCTGACGATTTGAAAACACCGCGCACCAGGCGGTAAAAGAAGGTTGGAGCCAATCTCAACCGACCGAGGTGCGCGATGTCGATACCG
>Ga0209101_1002171_pt1 | contig 13254 bp, 11 predicted proteins | sample ConPoolayeCmetaG_FD_185481 | JGI IMG/M metagenome (GOLD analysis project Ga0209101, IMG submission 185481) | Hot spring microbial mat communities from California, USA to study Microbial Dark Matter (Phase II) - Cone Pool mat layer C metaG... ... | reverse complement strand
ATTAAAAATTTGCCCGGCGACCAATTCCCCTCTTGACAAACCGGGAGATCAGGTGTATAATTAACTCGTGTTAGTAACGCGGGTTACTAACACGGATTAGTCCGGAGGGGGAGATGCCACGCAAGCAGGTCACCAGCCGCGATGTGGCCAGACTGGCCGGAGTGTCTCGCACCACCGTCTCCTTTGTGCTCAACGACGTGCCGGGCGTCAAGATCAGTGAGGAGACCAGGCAGCGGGTGCTGGAAGCCGCCCGCCAGCTTGACTATTACCCCACAGCCGCTGCCCGCTCCCTGGCCAGCGGCAAGACGCGCCGTATCGGCCTGGTGTTGGGCGAGGGGCAGAAACGGTTGTCGGCCGACGCTTTCCTGCCCACCTTTCTCCAGGGAGTGACCGCCTCTGTCCATCGGCGGGGCTATCTGCTGGTGCTCCAGATGGCCGAGGATGTGCCGACCTATGACGCCTATGCCCGACTGATCCGCGAGCAGCAGGTGGATGGCCTCATCCTCTCCGGCCCTCGCTCCGATGATCCCCTGGTGCCCCAACTGGCCGAAGAGGGGTTCCCCCTGATCCTGCACGGCCGGCTGAACGGCTGTGCCATACCCTGGGTAGATGTGGACAATCAGGCCGGCGCCCACCTGGCGACCAGCCACCTGTTGGGCCTGGGCCATCGCCGCATCGGTTTTATCTCCAATGCCCCACTGCCCTATTCCGGCGCCCAGGAGCGGTTCGCAGGCTACAAACAGGCATTGGCCGAGCACAACATCCCCCCGGACCCTGACCTGATACGCATGGCCGCTTTCCTGCCGGAAACAGGGCGGGCAGCGATGGAAGAACTGCTGAGCCTGCCTGAACCCCCAACAGCGGTGTTCGCCGCCAGCGATGTGGTCGCCCTGGGAGCCATCAGCGCCATCCACGCCGCCGGACTGAAGATCCCCAACGACCTGGCCGTAGTTGGCTTTGACGATATCTTTCTGGCTGGCCACGCCCGCCCTCCCCTGACGACTATCCGCGTGCCGGCCTATGGCCTGGGGTGGACCGCCGCCGAGGTGCTGATCGCCCTCATCGAGGGTGATGAGGAGGTCTCGTCGGTCACCCTGGAGACAGAACTGATCATCCGCGAATCGTGTGGAGCAAGGCAAGGCAGAGAATCCTGAGCGGCAAGGGCCTTGCTCCTTCTCACCGCAGAAAGGAGGTGATAGACTGTCCGCACAGAAAAATCGGCAAGATCGTGGCCTGAATTCTACCCAATAAAAAAGTCAGGAGGAGAGTAAAATGAAACGCTCACTGTTTTCGATTCTGGTCCTGCTGGTGGTCGTGAGCATGGTGCTGACCTCCTGCGGGCCAACGCCTGCGCCCACCGAGGCGCCCAAACCGACCGAAGGGGCCAAACCGACCGAAGGGGCCAAACCGACCGAAGCGGCCAAGGTGCCCTTTGCGGTGATGCCTGGGGGGTATCTGGAGAAGGCGATTGCCGGCGAGTACAAGGGCAAGACGGTCACCGTGGACGGCCCCTTCACCAATCCCGACGACCAGCGCTTCTTCGAGTCGGTGAAAGCCTTTGAGGAGGCCACCGGCATCAAGGTCAACTATATCGGCGACAAAGAGTTCGAGGCCCGCCTGTCCATCGCCGTGGACGCCGGCAACGCCCCCGACATCGCCGACTTTCCCCAGCCCGGCAAGGCCGAAAACTATGCCCGCCAGGGCCATATCGTGGACCCCACCACCTGGATCCCCGAATCGTGGCTCAAACAACAGTACAACCAGTCCTGGCTCGATATGGCCATGGTCACCGGCCCCGATGGCAACAAGATGACCGCCGGCGTCTGGCACCGCTTCAACGGCAAAAGCCTGGTCTGGTACCCCAAAGACGACTTTGACGCCGCCGGCTACAAAATCCCCACCACCTGGGAGGAACTCCTGGCCCTCACCCAGCAGATCGCCGACGACGGCGATACCCCCTGGTGCATCGGCATCGAGTCGGGAGCTGCCACCGGCTGGCCCGCCACCGACTGGACCGAGGAACTGATGCTCCGCACCACCTCCCTGGAAAACTATGACCGCTGGGTCAAGGGCGAACTCAAGTTCGACTCCCCCGAAGTCCGCAAAGCCATCGAGACCTGGAGCCAGATCTGGTTCAACGACAAATATGTCTATGGCGGCCGCAACGGCATCGTCTCCACCTTCTTCGGCGATGCCCCCGCCCCCATGTTCGAACAACCACCGAAGTGCTGGCTGCACAAACAGGGCAACTTTATCACCGGCTTCTTCCCGGAAGGTGCCAAAGCCGGCGTGGACTATGACTTCTTCTACCTGCCTCCCGTGGACCCCCAGTACGGCAAACCGTTCCTCGTCGCCGGCGACCTGATGGCCATGTTCAACGACCGCCCCGAAGTCCGCGCCCTGATGGAGTACTTTACCACCCCACAGTCCGCCTCCGGCTGGCTGACCAACGGGGGGGCCCTGGCTGCCCATAAAACCGCCACCCCCGACATGTACGGCGTCCCCCTGGAACGCGGCATCGCCGAACTGGTCGTCCAGGCTACCAGCTTCCGCTTCGACGGCTCCGATATGATGCCCGGTGAGGTCGGCGCCGGCTCCTTCTGGACCGGCATGACCGACTATGTCAGCGGCGCCGCCGACCTCGATACCGTCCTCAAAGAGATTGACGCCTCCTGGCCCAGATAGTGGAGCTGGAGCACAGGCTGCCAGCCCCTGCGGGGGCTGGCAGCCTCATTCCAAAAGGAGCTGGCTTATGGTACACATGGAGGTTGCTCAAGAACGCAGGCTCGGCGCAGGGTCCAGGTTCCTGGCCTGGCTGGGACGTGTGTTGCTGGCCGTCATGATCCCCCTGATCGCCTTTGTGGTGATCTATGAGGGATTCCTCTTTTTGCGCGATAGCCAGGCACCCCGTTGGATCATCGCGGCCGTGGCCATTGTCTGGGGTGTGGGCGGGGTAGCGCTGCTGTACTGGGTGTTCAACGGCATCGTCGAACGGCTGCCCGATGTGTGGACCCAGCGGCTCCAACCCTTTGTGTTCGTCGGTCCGGCCATGGCCATCCTGATCTGGTACCTGGCCTTGCCGGCGGTGCGCACCTTCTATCTGAGCCTCTTTGGCCGTGATGGACCGCCACAGGGGGTCGGTTTCTTCCAGTCGTTCGGCAGCGACGCTTTCGTCGGCCTCCAGAACTATGTGGCCATCTTCACCGAGCGCCTGCTGACAGAAGCCTTTCGCAACAACCTGATGTGGATCGCCTTTGGCAGCACCTTCTCGGTCATCCTGGGGTTACTGGTGGCCACCCTGGCCGACCGGAGCAGGTTCGAGCGCGTCGCCAAGTCGCTGGTCTTTCTGCCCATGGCCATCTCCTTTGTCGGCGCCAGCGTCATCTGGAACTTTATGTACGAGATCCGACCTGTCGAACAGCCTCAGATCGGCCTGCTGAACGCTCTGCTTGTCGCCGCCGGCGGCAACCCTGTGGCCTGGGACAAATGGGTGGCGATCGCCCCCTGGAACAACCTGTTCCTGATCCTGATCGTCGTCTGGTTACAGACGGGATATGCCATGGTGCTCTTTTCTGCTGCTCTGAAAGGAATCCCCGATGAGATCCTGGAAGCAGCGCGGGTGGACGGCGCGACCGAGATCCAGGTCTTTTTCCGGATCATGATCCCCTACATCATGGGCACGATCATCACCGTGTGGACGACCATCGTCATCTTTACCCTGAAGATCTTTGATGTCGTCTGGGTCATGACCGGCGGGCAATTTGGCACCCACGTGATCGCCACCCAATTCTACCGCCAGTCGTTCACCGCCCGGAATTCGGGCTACGGTTCGGCCATCGCCATCATCCTGCTCCTCACCGTTATCCCGGTGATGATCTACAACCTGCGGCAGTTCAGAGAACAGGAGGCCTTCTAACATGAAAAGTCGAAAATGGGTTGGCCCCTTGCTGGTCAACGGCAGTCTGCTGATCATCGTCCTTATCTGGAGCATCCCCACGGCGGGGTTACTGGTCTCCTCGTTCCGCAGCCGCTTTGACATTCAGACGACAGGCTGGTGGAATGTCCTGCCCCATCGGGAATGGAAAAAGGTGGCCGAACTGGACCCCAAGGAACTCGGCCTGAACCCCGATGGGGTGATGAGCGTGGAAGGGGTAGAGGGGACATTCGAGCAGTTGCGGGCAGGGCTCCGCTCGCCAGATGGAGATACGCGCGTGACCTGGGTTGGCAATAAACGCCTGGGCCATATCGAAGTGCAGAAGCGGGTTTGGACCGTCACCTGGAATTTCACCCTGGACAACTACAAACAGGTTCTGCTGGGAACCGAGATCAAGGTGACCAAGCCTGACGGCACGGTCGAAACAAGCCCCGGCCAGAACCTGTCCCAGGCTTTTCTGAACAGCCTGGCCGTATCTATCCCCTCGACCGTCATCCCCATCCTGATCGCCGCCTTTGCTGCCTATGCCTTTGCCTGGATGCGCTTTCCTGGCCGGCGGGGAATGTTCATCCTGGTGGTTGGGCTGCTGGTTGTCCCCTTGCAAATCGCCCTGGTGCCGATCCTGCGTGACTATAACACCCTGAATTTGAACGGCACCTTTCTGGCCGTCTGGCTGGCCCATACCGGGTTTGGCCTGGCCCTGGCCACCTACCTGCTGTTCAACTACATCCGCACCCTGCCCCGGGAAACGTTGGAATCGGCGTTCATTGATGGCGCCTCTCACTTTACCATCTTTCTCCGGCTGATCCTGCCGCTATCGGTCCCGGCCCTGGCTTCCTTCGCCATCTTTCAGTTTCTGTGGGTGTGGAACGACTACCTGGTGGCCCTCACCTTCCTGGGCGTCGATCCCACCTACAAAGTCCTCACCCAGCGGCTGGCCGATCTGACCGGCACCTTTGGCAATCAGTGGCACCTGCTGACGGCCGGCGCCTTTGTGACCATGATCCTGCCGATGATCGTCTTCTTTTCGCTGCAACGTTACTTTGTGCGTGGGCTGCTGGCCGGATCGGTAAAGGGCTAGACGCACCCTGCTGTGACGTCCCGATCAAGTCGGTCGGCCTTCGACGCCGCCTTCTGGTTCCAGTGGATTATGGCCACAACGGTGGGCTGGCTGGTGGGCAGCCTGCTCTTTCCCGTTCTGCCGGCCGTTTCGGGCGGCGTGGGGGTCGGTCTTCTGCAGTGGCCGGTCCTCTATCGTCGCCTGCCTCAGGCCTGGCGTTGGATGGTGGTCACGGCCATCGGTTGGATCGGCGGCATGATGATCCTGTGGATCGCCGTGCCCTCCGGGCTTCAGTCCTTGCTGACCGGCCTGATCGTCGGTCCCGCCGTGGGGCTGGCGCAGTGGCTGCTCCTCCGCCGCGAGGTTTGCTGGGCAGGGTGGTGGATCGCCATCAGCACCCTGGCCTGGATCACCGGACTGACCCTGCTGCCGGGCATGCTGTCCACAGGAGCGCTGGTCGGGGCTGTCGGCGGCCTGGCCCTGATCCTGCTCTGGCGGACGCCCAGGTGATGTGCGTCGTTGACCTGTAGGGCAACTGCGAGCAGTTGCCCTACTCTGGGGTTGAGGATGATGGAAGACATCTCATATATTCCTGTTGAGATCATCAACCGTTTCATGGTCGATCTGTTTATGGGCCTGGGCACGCCCCCCGACGAAGCCCGCATCTGCGCCGATGTGCTCCTGGCCGCCGACCTGGCCGGCATCGAGTCGCACGGTGTGGGCCGCCTCAAGTACTACTACGACCGCATTCGCGCCGGCGTTCAGTCGGTCAAGACCGAGGTCGAGATCGTCAGGGAGACCGAAACCACGGCAGTGGTAGACGGCCACCACGGGATGGGCCACGTGATCGCCTACCGCGCCATGCGCCTGGCCATGGACAAGGCCAGGGGGCACGGCCTGGGTGCAGTAGCGGTGCGCAACAGCACCCATTTTGGCATTGCCGGTTACTATCCGCGCCTGGCTGCCCAGGAAGGGATGATGGGCCTGTGTGTGACCAACGCCCGACCGGCCATCGCTCCCACCTTCGGCACCGAACCGATGCTGGGCACCAACCCTATCGCCTTCGCCGCACCATCGGACCTGGAGTTCCCTTTCTGCTTCGATGGGGCGACCTCGATTTCGCAGCGGGGCAAGATCGAGGTCGCCGCCCGCGCCGAAAAGCCGGTGCCCGAGGGGTGGGTGATTGATGCGGCAGGCAACCCTCTCACCGACGCAGAACAGATCCTGGCCGACCTGGGCCAGGCCGCGGCCGCTTTCCTGCCTCTGGGCGGCGCGGGCGAGGAGTTTGCCGGTTACAAGGGCTACGGCCTGGCGACGATGGTCGAGATCCTCTCCGCCTCGCTGTGCGGGGGGGTGTTCATGAAAGATCTGCTGGGGTTTGCCCCCGATGGCTCGCGGCGGCCCTACATGCTCGGCCACTTTTTCCTGGCCATTGACATCGAACATTTCATCCCGTTAGAGGTGTCAAAGCGGATCACGGGCGCGATTATGCGTGCCTTGCAGGCTTCGCGCAAAGCCCCAGGGCAGGAGCGCATCTATGTCGCCGGGGAAAAGGAGTACGAGAAGGAAAAGATTATCCGCCAGCAGGGCATCCCGGTCAACCGCAATCTGCGCCGCGAGCTGCAGATCATGCGCGATGAGCTGGGCCTGGCCGGGTACGAGGCCTGTTTCTGACGGCGTGGACTTCAGCGCAGAGGGTAGCCCATGACAGAAGCGATCACCCTGGGAGAACTGCTCATAGATTTCGTACCTACCGTCTCCGGCGTCACGCTGATCGAGGCTCCGGCCTTCCAGAAAGCACCCGGCGGCGCGCCGGCCAACGTCGCTGCCGGCCTGGCCAGGCTGGGCGTGTCGGCCGGTTTTATGGGCAAAGTGGGCGACGATGCCTTTGGGCATTTCCTGGCCCAGACACTGGCCGACGTGGGTGTCGAGGTGTCGGCCTTGCGCTTTTCCCCCGTAGCGCGCACAGCGCTGGCCTTTGTCTCCCTGCGCGCCGATGGCGAACGGGAGTTCATGTTCTACCGCCATCCCAGCGCCGACATGCTCTACACCCCTGCCGAGGTGGATGTCGGCTATATCCGCCAGGCCAGGCTCCTGCACTACGGGTCCATCAGCCTCATCGCCGAGCCGTCGAGAAGCGCCACGCTGCGGGCGGTAGAGACGGCGCGGGAAGCCGGGTTGTTGCTCTCCTACGACCCCAACCTGCGCCTCAACCTGTGGCCCGACGCCCAGGCTGCCCGCCAGGGCATCCTGCTGGGCTGGCCGCTGGCCCAGGTGATCAAGGTCAGCGAGGAGGAGGCGGCTTTCCTGGCCGGGACCGGGGATGTCGAGGCTGCTGCTCACAGGCTGTGGCACCCTGAGTTGCGCCTGCTGGTGGTCACCTTGGGCAGGAACGGCTGCCACTACTTCACGCCCCAATTCTCCGGCCATGTGCCGGGCTTTGCCGTCGAAGCGGTGGACACTACCGGCGCGGGCGACGGATTTGTCGCCGGGTTGCTCAAGGGGCTGTTGGAGCAGCCGGCCGCTTTCGACAACCAGACCACGCTGCGCGACATCTGTCGCTACGCCAACGCGGTGGGGGCCATCACCACCACCCGGCGCGGCGCCATCCCGGCCCTGCCCACGGCGGAACAGGTGGAGACATTTCTACAGCAACACGCTGGGGAGAGAGATGGAGCGAAAAGCAAAAAAATCGTTACAACGGCTGCGACCGCGCTTTGAGCCGCTGCTGGCTGCGGTCGAGCCAGAGGTCCGGGACATTTTCTGGCGACGGCTGGAAACCTTCTTCCCCGAAGCTTTTGCCCTGCTCCTGGACCTGTACGGCAGCTACTATTCTTTCTTCTACCATCTGGAGGTGATCCTCAAAACCGTCACCCAGGCCTTCATCGAACGTCCACCCGACCTGCGGGCGCTCGATGCCCGGCGCGAGGCCGACCCCCTCTGGTTCCAGTCGGAGCAGATGGTCGGCGGTGTGTGTTATGTAGACCTGTTTGCCGGGACGCTGGCAGGCATCCGGGAGAAAATCCCCTATTTCAAGGAGCTGGGGTTGACCTACCTGCACCTGATGCCTCTCTATCAGGTGCCGGCCATCAACGACGGTGGCTATGCGGTCAGCAGCTACCGGCAGGTGAATCCGGCGCTGGGCACGATGGAGGACCTGCGGGCGCTGGCGACCGCGTTGCGCGAACATGGCATCAGCCTGGTGCTCGATTTTGTGGTCAACCACACCAGCGATGAGCATGAGTGGGCGCAAAAGGCCCTGGCCGGCGATGAGGATTATCAGGATTTCTATTACATCTTCCCCGACCGCACCCTGCCCGACCAGTATGAGCGCCACCTGCGTCAGATCTTTCCTGAACATGCGCCGGGCAATTTTACCTACCGCCGTGAGATTGACCGCTGGGTATGGACCACGTTCAACCCTTTTCAATGGGACCTGCGCTATCACAATCCGGCCGTGTTCGATGCCATGCTGGGCGAGATGCTCTTTCTGGCCAACGTCGGCGTCGAGTTTCTGCGGCTGGATGCCGTGCCCTTCCTGTGGAAGGAGATGGGCACCAGCTGTGAGAATCTGCCCCAGGCCCACACCATCATCCAGGCCTTTCGCGCCCTGGTCAAGATTGCAGCCCCGGCCCTGGAATTCAAGTCGGAAGCCATCGTCCACCCCGACGATGTGGTCAGGTTCTTCGGCCAGGGCGACAAGGCCGGGCGGGAATGTGCCCTGTCCTACAACCCGACCCTGATGGCCTTGCTGTGGGAAGCGCTGGCCACCCGCGAGGTACGGCTGCTCAAATATGCCATGCAGCGCCGCTTTCGCATCCCCGACAACTGCGCCTGGGTCAACTATGTGCGCGTCCACGATGATATCGGCTGGAGTTTTGCCGATGAGGATGCTCAGGCGCTGTGGATCAACCCCTTTGAGCACCGTCAGTTCCTCAACCGCTTCTATACCGGCCGGTTCGAGGGCAGTTTCGCCAGCGGCCTGCTCTTCAACTATAACCCCGTCACCCAGGACGCGCGGATCAACGGCACCTGCGCCTCGCTGGCCGGGCTGGAGAAGGCCCTTCAGTCTGGTGACGAGGAGCAGATCGAGCTGGCCATCCGCCGCATCCTGTTGCTGCACAGCATCATCCTCAGCATCGGCGGCATCCCGTTGCTCTACCTGGGCGATGAATTGGGCACGCTGAACGACTACAGCTACGAGCAGGATGCCAGCAAGGCCGACGATAGCCGCTGGGTGCATCGACCCTATTTCGACTGGCAGCGGGCTGCCCGCCGCCACGACCCAACCAGCATTGAAGGACGGGTGTTCCAACCCCTGGTGCGGCTGATCCAGATCCGCAAAAGCCATCCTGTGTTCGGCGGCAACAAGACCCAGGTCATTGACACCGACAACCCGAGCGTCTTTGGCTACATCCACTGGCAGCAACTGGAGGGCCTGTTGGTACTGGCCAACTTTTCGGAACGACCGCAAAAGGTGGAGATGGTGCGCTTCCGGACCTATGGCCTGAAGAATGTGTTGTACGATCTGGTGCGCCAGGAAGAGGTCAATCTGGGGAAAAGTTATACGTTGCAGCCCTATCAATTCTTATGGTTGGTGCAAAACCGGTAGCCTCCAGAACTATGCCATCGGCAGAAACTTGCCTGAACGGCTATTGCGTGGTATAATGTGAGGTGGGAGGTCGCAAACGATGGCTCTGACACTCTCTGATGTGCAAACGCTTCTGCATTTGGTGGAAGAACAGCCGTCCCTCCGGATGCAATTTCGCTGGCTTCTGGTGACGGACGAGATGCAGGCATTGTCCGTCCAGGTTGATCAGCTCACCAGGGCCGTCGGGCAACTGGCCCAGGCCCAGCAGCGCACCGAGGAACGGGTAGAACAACTGGCCCAGGCCCAGCAGCGCACCGAAGAGCGGCTGGAGCAACTGGCCCAGGCCCAGCAGCGCACCGAAGAGCGGCTGGAGCAACTGGCCCAGGCCCAGCAGCGCACCGAGGAACGGGTAGAGCAACTGGCCCAGGCCCAGCGGCGCACCGAAGAGCGGGTAGAGCAACTGGCCGAAGCCCAGCGGCGCACCGAGGAGCGGCTGGAACGCCTGGAAGCTACCGTGCAGGCCCTGGCCGAAGCCCAGCGGCGCACCGAGGAGCGGCTGGAACGCCTGGAAGCTACCGTGCAGGCCCTGGCCGAAGCCCAGCGGCGCACCGAAGCCAGCCTGAAAGAGTTGACCGTGGAAATGCGCCGTCTGGCCGACTGGCAGCGGGGCGAAACCGGCCTCCGCGAGGGAGAGCGATACGAACGCCTGATCCTGAAGCGGGCACCGCTCCTGTTCATGGCGGGAGAGGGTGGGTTCACCGACCAACCGTTCGTCCAGCAGCGCATCTCGCGGCTGCTCAAATTGTTGCCGGATATGAGCACACTGACCGATGATGAGAACCCCCTGCTGGCAGACCTGGTGTGGTGGAGAGAGGATCAATTCGTTGTCGTCGAGATCTCCCGCCAAATTGACAACTATGACGTCGTCCGCGCTGCCCGGCGGGCAGAGACCTTGCGGCGAACCGGCGTGCAGGTCATAGGGATGGTCATCGGCGAGGAATGGGCCGGCCCGGAGGGTCGAGAGCAGGCAGAAGCCCGCGCCGTCCAATGGAAGGTTGGCAGTGACCTGTCAGAAGGATTCCTGGCCTTCCGTCGCCTGGCGGCATAGCACCTCCAAACGATGACTTCAGACAACTCCCTCTGGTACAAGGACGCCATCTTCTACGAGGTCTTTGTCCGTGCCTTTGCCGACGGCAACGGCGACGGCTGTGGTGACCTGCCGGGATTGACCGGCAGGCTTGACTATCTGCAAGAGCTGGGCGTGGATTGCCTGTGGCTGCTGCCCATCTACCCCTCCCCTTTGCGTGACGACGGTTACGATGTGGCAGATTTCTATGCCGTTCACCCCGATTATGGCACGGTGGACGACTTTCGTCGCCTGGTGGACGAAGCCCATCGGCGTGGCCTGCGGATCATCACCGATCTGGTCCTCAACCACACCTCTGACCAGTGCCCCTGGTTCCAGGCCTCCCGCGATCCGGCCCACCCCCAACACGAGAAATACCGGGACTGGTACGTCTGGAGTGACACCGACCAGAGATACCGGCAGGCTCGCATCATTTTCCTGGATTATGAGAGGTCCAATTGGACCTGGGACCCCCGGCGTGGGGCCTACTACTGGCACCGCTTTTACCACCACCAGCCCGATCTGAATTACGACTGCCCCGCCGTCCAGCAGGAGATGTTGAATGTTGTCCGTTTCTGGCTGGAGCAGGGGATTGACGGCTTCCGCGTGGACGCCACCCCCTACCTCTATGAGCGGGAGGGCACCAACTGCGAGAACCTGCCTGAAACTCATGCCTATCTGAAGCGCCTGCGCGCGTTTGTGGACGAAATTGCCCCCGGCAGGTTGCTCCTGTCGGAGGCCAACCAGTGGCCTGAGGATGTGCGCCCTTATCTGGGTGACGGTGATGAATTCCACATGAACTTTCACTTCCCTCTCATGCCCCGCCTCTACCTGGCGTTGGCCCGCGCCGACTGCACCCCGATTCTAGACATCCTGGCCCGCACTCCCCCCATCCCTGAGTCGTGCCAGTGGGCCACCTTCCTCCGCTGCCACGACGAGCTGACCCTGGAGATGGTCACTGCCGAGGAGCGGCAGTTCCTGTGGAATTTCTACGCTCCCCACCCCCGGATGCGGCTCAACCTGGGCATCCGCCGCCGCCTGGCCCCGCTGTTAGGCAACGACCGGGCGCGCATCGAGCTGGCCAACTCGTTGCTTTTCACCCTGCCCGGCTCGCCGGTCCTCTACTATGGCGACGAGATTGGCATGGGTGATCACATCTGGCTGGAGGACCGCGATGGGCTTCGCACCCCGATGCAGTGGACATCCGGCCCCAATGCCGGCTTTTCGACCGCCGCCCCCTCAGCCCTCTATGCGCCGCTGATTGACGACGAGGTGTACGGCTACCGACAGGTCAACGTCGAGGCGCAGCGGGCCGACCCCGGCTCATTGCTGAACAGGGTGCGCCAGATGATCCGCGTGCGCCAGGCCCACCCTGCCCTGCGCCGGGGTGACATTCACTTTCTGCAAGTAGCCAACCGGGCCATCCTGGCCTATCTACGGGCCTGCGAGGACGAACTGCTCCTAGTGGTAAACAACCTCTCGCCTGAACCACAAACGGCTGAGCTGGACCTGGCTGCCCAGATCGGCGCCCAACCGTTTGACCTGTTCACCGGCCAGAAGCTGCCCCCTATCGGCGCGGCCCTTTACCGGCTGGAGCTGGCAGGATACCAGGCTCGATGGCTGGAACTAAAGAGCCCGTAACAGGTCCACCTCTTCGTTCCATTTCCCGGCCGCAGGAGGGAGCAAGATGGCCCACGAAACGATCCTGGTGGTGGACGATGAGCCGGCCATCGTCCAGGTGATCCGCGAACGGCTGGTGCGGGAGGGGTTCCAGGTGCAGGTTGCAGACATGGGCGAAGCGGCCCTGGCTGCCCTGGCCGAAACCCACCCCGACCTGCTGATCCTCGACCTGATGCTGCCCGACCTGGACGGCTTCGAGCTTCTTCGCCGCCTGCGGCAGAGCGGACATGACCTGCCGGTCATTGTCCTCACCGCCCGGGATGACGAGGTAGACGCGGTCGTCGGCCTGGAACTGGGTGCCGACGACTATGTGCGCAAGCCGTTCAACCCCCGTGAACTGGTGGCCAGGGTGCGGGCTGTGCTCCGCCGTCGCGCCGAGGCGCTGGCCCTGGCCAGCCGTGTTGCCAGCCTGGAGGCTCAACTGTCCTCGAGCGGTGAGGTGCCGGCCACCGGCTTTCACTTTGACCCGGCTGCCCGGCGAGCCTGGTTCTGCGGCCAGCTCCTGGAGCTTCGTCCCCGCGAATATGACCTGCTCTATTTCCTGGCCCAACACCCTGGCCAGGTGCTCAGTCGGGCCACCCTGCTTGACCGGGTGTGGGGCACGGCCGAATATATTGATGAGCGAACGGTAGATGTCCACATCCGCCGCCTGCGGCAAAAGCTGGCCGACATCTCTCCCGATTCTGAACCGATTCAGACAGAACGGAGCATCGGCTACCGCTTCGAACCATGAAGAACCTTGTATACTACAGTCGGGGCGACGCGACGTGTAGTACACTGCCTCCTTTCTTGAGAATTTCCACTTCGTCGCCCTGGCGAGGGCAGGCGAGGGTGGCATGTTGCATGATGGGGCCTGTGCTACC
>Ga0209101_1002169_pt1 | contig 13263 bp, 12 predicted proteins | sample ConPoolayeCmetaG_FD_185481 | JGI IMG/M metagenome (GOLD analysis project Ga0209101, IMG submission 185481) | Hot spring microbial mat communities from California, USA to study Microbial Dark Matter (Phase II) - Cone Pool mat layer C metaG... ... | reverse complement strand
GCTCTGGGTGGCGTGGCGGGGCTGTATTTCCTGCTGGCAACCGAGTTCCTGGCCGCCGTGCAACTGGTCATCTACGCCGGGGGCACGCTGATCCTGATCGTCTTCGGCGTGATGCTCACGAGCAAATCGCCCTTCACGCGGCTGCAACCGCGCCCGATCGAGGTGGGCATCGCCCTGGGCATCGGAACGCTGCTGCTGGCGGTGCTGGTGAGCGGCATTCTGCTGGCTGATCGCGCCGGCGCCTTCGCCTCCGAGCCGCTGCCGGCCGATCAGGGCTATCCAATGCAGACGCTGGGACAGGCGCTGCTGGGCGACTTTCTGTTGCCCTTCGAGCTGGTCAGCGTGCTGCTGCTGGTGGTCATGATCGGGGCCGCTTACCTCGCCAAGGCAAGGAGGCGGCCGGAATGATGCTGGCGCAGTTCAACCTCGGCGAAGTCGGCCTTACACATTACCTGATGCTGGCGGCGTTGCTGTTCGTCTGCGGGCTGGTAACGATCCTGACCAAGCGCAACGCCATCGGCATCCTCATCGGCGTGGAGCTGGTGCTGAACGCGGCCAACGTCAACCTGGTCGCGTTCAACCGTTTTTCGCACGGGGCGGCCGCCGGCGGCGTGCTTCTGAGCGGGCAGGTGTTCGCGGTCTTTGTGATCGTGCTGGCGGCGGCGGAGGCGGCCGTGGCGCTGGCGATCTTTCTGAACTTCTACAACAACTTCTCCACGATTGACGTGGAGCGGGCGTCGAATTTGAAGGGGTAGTTGGCAGTTGCCAGTTGTCAGTTGTGAGTGAAGCAATGGCTACACCGGCACTGTTATTGATTGTGGCGACGCTGCTGCCCCTGGCGTCGTTTGTGCTGCTGGTGTTCATCGGCAGGCGCCTGGGCAACCCGCTGGCCGGATGGGTGGCGACCGTGGCCATCGCCGGCAGCTTCGGGTGCAGTCTGGCGGCGCTGATCTCATGGGTGGGCGGCTCGCCCGAAGGGGTCGTGCCGCCCTGGGGGATGGGGCAGGCGGCCATCAACGTGCCCATTCCCTGGGTGCCGGCCGGCGAGGGGCTGGAGCAGACGCTCGCGGGATTCCTCGACCTGGGAGTGTACGTCGACAGCCTGACGATCGCCATGTTTCTGATGGTCAGCGGGGTCTCATCGCTGATTCACATCTTTTCGATCGGCTACATGGCCGAGGACCCGCGGTTCCCGCGGTTCTTCACCTACCTGAGCCTGTTTTGTTTCTCGATGCTGGGGCTGGTGCTGGGCGGCACGCTGCTTCAACTGTTCGTCTTCTGGGAGCTGGTCGGACTCTGCTCCTACCTGCTGATCGGCTTCTGGTACGAGCGCAAGAGCGCCAGCAACGCGGCCATCAAGGCGTTCGTGGTCAACCGCATCGGCGATTTCGGGTTCCTGATCGGCTTTGGCATCCTGTTCTATCACCTGGGCAATGTCACACTTCCCAGCGTCTGGGGACTGCTGGACGCCAGCCAGCTCGAGGCCCATGGCGCCGTCGCCCTGCCTGGCGGCGCGGTCATCTCCGCGGGGCTGCTGACGATCGTTGGCATCTGTCTGTTCTTCGGCGCCGTCGGCAAGAGCGCGCAGTTCCCGTTGCACGTGTGGCTTCCCGACGCCATGGAAGGCCCCACGCCCGTCAGCGCCCTGATCCACGCGGCCACGATGGTCGCCGCCGGCGTCTACCTGGTGGGACGCATCTTCCCCATCCTCACGCCCGAGGCCAGGCTGTTCATCGCCATCATCGGCGTGACCACGCTGACCATGGCGGCGCTCATCGCCCTCGCCCAGAGTGACATCAAGAAGGTCCTGGCCTACTCGACGCTCTCACAACTGGGGTACATGATCCTGGCCATGGGCATCGGCAGTTGGGTGGGAGCGCTGTTTCATCTGATCACGCACGCCTACTTCAAGGCGCTCTTGTTCCTGGGCTCGGGCAGCGTGATCCACGCGGCGCATCACGAGCAGGACATGAGCCAGTACGGCGGGCTGATCCGCAAGATCCCCATCACCGCCGTCACCTTCGGCATCGCCGTCCTCTCCATATCCGGGTTCAATATCGCCGGATGGGGCTTCTCCGGCTTCTTCAGCAAGGACATGATCCTGGGGCACGCCGCGGCCTTCGGCTTCCTGGGACAGGATGCCGGCGCCGGGCACTTCTGGTGGCTGTTTATCCTGCCGACGGCGATTGCCTACGTAACCGCCTTCTACATGACGCGCTGCTGGATGCTGACCTTCTGGGGCCGGCCCCGCAATCAGCACCTCTACGACCACGCCCGCGAGGCGCCCATCATGTACGGCCCGCTGCTCGTGCTCGCCGGACTGAGCATGTTCGCCGGCTATGAGTGGATGGGCGTGAACCTCATCCGCGACGCCACGGCCGAGAGCACCGCGTACGTGCAGCGCCGGCACGAGAGCTTCGCGGGGTTCAGCCGGATGTGGCCCGGCCATCTGGCCGAACACGGTGAATCGGAGGAGTCCAATGAGGTGGCCGCGCACGGCGCCCTGGAGCGCGGCTCGGCCACGATGCACCGCTGGGTCGGGCCGGCGTGGATCGTGGGGATCGGCCTGGGGGTGCTGGTCTACCTGCGCGGCTACACGGTGGCCAACCGTCTGATGAAGATTGCCCCGCTGCGCTGGATACACACCTGGCTGTATCGCCGCATGTATTTCGACGAGTTGTACATGGGGGTGTTCGTGCTGTTCACGATCGGGCTGGCGCGGCTGAGCCGGGCCATCGACACCTACGTCATCGATGGCCTGGTGCATCTGGGCGCCTGGATCACAAGGCGGCTGGCGGCCCTGGCCGGGCGGCACGACGAAGTGGTTGTGGATGGCGTTGTCAGCGGCGTGGCCGAGCTGGCGCAGGGGCTGGGCGCCGCCGCCCGCATGCCGCAGACCGGCCGCATCCGGCTGTATGTAACGGTGCTGCTGGGCTTCGTGGCCCTGGGCGTGACGGCGGCGATCGTCATCGCTCTGGTGCTGTAGATCGAGGAAGAATCAGGTGAGCACAACATGCTCGAGTTTCTGAAACAGTATCTGCTGACGATCCTCATCTTCCTGCCGATGGCCGGCGCGCTGCTGGTGCTGGTGCTCAAGACCCGCAACGCAGTCCGCTGGGCCACCGTGGGAACGACCCTGGCGGTGTTCCTGTTGTCGCTGCTGCTGCTGGCGCTGTACGACTGGCGCGGCGACAGCGGGGTATATGCCTATGCGCCGGGGGAGAACGGCGGCGTGGCCGAGCACGAAAACGGCGTCATCCAGATGGTCCAGGCGGTGTCGTGGATTCCTGCCTTCAACATCGAATACCGCGTCGGCATCGACGGCCTGTCACTGCCCCTGGTCATCCTCAGCACGCTGATCTGCCTGCTGGCGGCCATCGCGTCGTGGAACATCGAGCGCATGACCAAGGGCTATATGGCCCTGTTCCTGTTCCTGGAGACGGGAATCCTTGGGGTCTTCCTCTCGCTGGACTTCTTCCTCTTCTACGTCTTCTTCGAGCTGTCGCTGCTGCCGATGTACTTCCTGATCGGCATCTGGGGCGGACCGCGCAAGGAATACGCGGCCATCAAGTTCTTCCTCTACACGCTGGTTGGCTCCATCGGACTGCTGATCGTCCTGATCGGCATGTACCTCTACAGCCGCCAGGTCCTGCCCGCCCCGCCCGACGGCGTGGCCGGAACGTTCGACCTGGTGCGCATGGCCCAGAGCGATTTCCACGAGGGACTGGGCAAACTCCTCGGCCCGGCGTCGCGCGTCCTGGTGCTGTTCTTCATCCTGGCCATGGTGGGCTTTCTGATCAAGGTGCCGGCCGTGCCGCTGCACACGTGGCTTCCCGACGCACACGTGGAGGCGCCCACGCCGATCAGCATGATCCTCGCCGCCATCCTCCTGAAGATGGGCGGCTATGGTATCTTCCGGGTCGCCTATCCGCTCTTTCCTGACGCCGCCCGCGAGTTGTGGCTTCCCTTCGCGGCCATCGGCGTCATCAGCATCATCTACGGCGCTCTGTGCGCCATGGCCCAGAACGACTTCAAGAGGCTGGTGGCGTACAGCTCGGTGTCGCACATGGGATTCGTGGTTCTCGGCGCGGCCATGCTCACCACCGCCGCCGCCAACGGCGCGCTGTTCATGATGGTGGCCCACGGGATCACCAGCGCGGCCATGTTCTTCATCGTCGGCGTGGTGTACGAGCGGGCGCATCACCGTGAGATCGGGCGTTTCGGCGGGCTGGCGACGACGATGCCCATCTACGCCGGCTATTCGAGCATCGCCTTTTTCGCCAACCTCGGCCTGCCGGGCCTTTGCGGGTTCGTCGGCGAGGTGCTGGTGCTGCTGGGCTCGTTCCAGGCGGCCCGACAGGATTCGCTGCTGATGCAGTACACCAACGGCGCCGCCTATCCCTGGATCATCACGCTGGCGGTGCTGGCGTGCAGCGGTGTGATCCTCTCGGCCGCATACATGCTGTGGACGATCCAGCGCGTATTCCTGGGTCCCGAGCGCCCGGAATATCGCTCCTTCCCCGAGGTCGACGCCCGCGAGCAGGTGGTGCTGGCGCCGCTGACGGCAATGGCCATTCTGCTGGGCGTGCTGCCGTATTTCATGTTCTTCAAGTTCACCGACACCACGGTCGGCGGCTGGTCGAAGCTGATGCGCGAAACGCCCGCCGTCCCAACCGCCATCGACCACAACCGGCCTTCTGAGCCGCTGCATCTGACGGACGCACGATGAACCTTCTTCTGGCCGCCATCGGCAAGCCCTTCATTCCCGGCTGGGACATGCTCGGCCCTTTCATCGCCGAGCTGGTGCTGGTGCTGACCATCATCGCGGTGCTGATCGCGCCGTTTTTCCGCCGATCCAATGCCCTGACGGGCGCGATCAGCCTTCTGGGCATCGTCGTGGCCCTGGTGTGTCTGCTGTGGGTCTGGCCCATCGACGCGGGCATGCGCTTCGCCGACATGCTGGTCAGCGACCGCTTCGCCGTCATGTGGAAGGTCCTGCTGCTGGTTTTCGCGGGGGGCATCATTCTGATGTGGTTTTCGACGTCGGCCGCCGGCATGCACGAGGGCGACGGGGTGGAGTTTTTCACGCTGCTGCTGGGTGCGACGCTGGGCATGTGCCTCATGGGCAGCACCGGCAACCTGCTGATGATCTTCATGGTCGTGGAGATGGCGAGCCTGCCCAGTTACGTCCTGGCCGGGTTCCGCAAGACCAGCGTGGCCGGCTCGGAGGCCTCACTGAAGTACGTCCTGTTCGGCGCGGCCACGGCTGCGGTCATGGTCTACGGGCTATCGTTCCTGTACGGGCTGTACGGCACGCTTCAACTCGAGCAGATCGCCCCGCATCTGGCCGAGAGGGGCGGCATTCCGCTGGCGGTGGGGCTGGCGGGCATTATCGTGGGGCTGGGGTTCAAGATTTCGGCGGTTCCGTTCCACTTCTGGTGCCCGGACGTCTTCGAGGGCGCCGCGGTGGATGTGGCCGCGTTTTTGTCGGTGGCATCGAAAGGGGCCGGGCTGGTGCTGCTGCTGCGTGTGCTCAGCACGCTGGCCGAAGGCGCTGATCCGCTGGCGGCCGGGCGCATTCTCTCGGCATTGGCGATCGTCATCGGCGTGCTGGGGGCGATCACGGCGACGGTGGGCAATGTGGCGGCGTTCGTGCAGACCAACATGAAGCGTCTGCTGGCGTACAGCTCGATCGCGCACGCCGGGTACATGCTGTGCCTGCCGTCGCTGCTGGTGCCGGGCGCGGCGGGCGACGGTGCAAACACCGCCGTGGCGGGGGCGCTGCTGCTGTACCTGGCGGTGTATCTGTTCATGAACTTGGGCGCGTTCACGGTGGTGGGAATGGTGTGGCGGCAGACGGGCAGCGAGAACATCCAGGACTATGCCGCGCTGGGCCGGCGCAACCCGGTTCTGGCCCTGTGCATGGCGGCGTTTCTTTTCAGCCTCGTTGGCCTGCCGCCGTTCGCGGGTTTTGTCGCCAAACTCAACGTGATGCTGGTGCTGGGCGAGGGCGGCGGCTGGTGGTGGGCCCTGGTTGGCGTCATCGGCGTGAACACCATCCTCAGCCTTTATTACTATGTGCGCGTAGTGCGCATGATGTACCTTGTGGACAGTGACCGGCCGGCGCTGGAGCTGAGCCCGCTGGGCTCGGCTCTGTGCGTGCTGTGCGCGGCGATGCTCGTGGGCATGCTGGTGGCCTTCAATCCCATGGCGAAACTCAGCGCCAGCTACGGTCGGCTTATAACCCGCGCCGAAGCGCCGCAGGGCCTGGCCCAGGCCGGACCCGCCTCCGATGACAGCGCCGTCCCCCGAACGGCATTAAGGAAGAACCCCGGGCCATGACCGCCAGCCTCAACAAAGTCATCGACACGCTCAGCGGCCTGCTCCGCGCCGAGCAGATCGGCGTCTTCCACTTCATGGCCGAGGCCGATACCTACATCAGCTCGCGCTTCGCCGAGATGCGCCGCCCGCTGCGGCAGATGGTGGAGGCTGCCGGACGGCGCGAAGGCGAGCTGGCGGCCGCCATCGTGGATCTGGGCGGCACGCTTCGCCCGCCGCCCCTCTCGCCGGAAATGCAGTACATGGCGTATCTGTCGGTGGGGTATCTGCTGCCGAAGCTGGTCCTGGCCCGGCAACAGACCATTCACCGGTACGAACAGGCGCTGGAGCAACTGCGCGATGCGCCGCCGGAGGTGGTCGATCTGCTCAGGAAACACCTGGCCGAGCTGCGCGAGGAGCTGGCGGTGCTCCAGAAGGCCGCCAATGCACCGGCTCAGAGGCCCTGAAAGTGTCGGCCGCGCGGATCGGCCACGGCGATGACAATGGCGCTGAGGCTGGCCGGCCTGGCCGTCAGAAGCACCCTTGCGGCGGCGCGGAGGGTGGCGCCGCTGGTCATCACGTCATCGACGACAACGACATGCATACCGCGCAGCGACCCGGCAGCGCGACGGGCGGCGAATGCCCCGCGCACGTTCAGCCAGCGAGCCTGGCGCGAGGTCAGGGCAGTCTGCGACTGCGTGTCCCGCGTGCGCCGAAGCGCCTTGACAAGCCGCAGCCCGCGGCGGCGGGCGATATGCGCAGCGATCACCTGCGACTGGTTGTACGTCCTCTGCAACTGCCGACGCCAGTGCAGCGGCACGGCGACGATGCACTGCGCTCGCTCGACGATCCGGGCGGCCGCCGGGAGCAGCAGGAGTCGTTCGGCCAGGATTTCGCCCATGGGCCAGCGGCGTTCGTACTTGAGCTGGTGGATCAGCCGCCGCAGGGGCTCGTCATGGAGACCCAGGCGGGCGATGTGGGTGAAAGGGCGCATTCCCTTGCCCAGGCACCAGGGGCAAGGCGCATCTTCCATGGCCAGCGGCGCAGCGCAGCGAATACACGCGGCCGCGCTCTGCATGGCCGCCAGACGCTGCTCGCACAATGCACATAGCGACCCTGCGGCATCGCAAAACGCCCCGCAGCCGGCGCAGACGGCCGGATAGCAAATCTCCGCCAGCCGCCTCAACAGCCGCCGCCCAACACCGGGAATGGCACCAATGAACCCCACGCCCGCCACTATACCCGCGCCGACCGCCAGTGAGCAACGGCGTTCCCCGTAGCACGGGCGTCGGGCGCGGCAAGAGATCCGGGAGCTGGTCGAACGCCACCTCCAGAGCCGCGAAGCGGCGACAGCCCACAGCCAGCGGCGTGAGCCGCTGGAAAAGCGTCCGAGCAACGCACCAAGCCCCCAGCGGGGGCGGCAGTACCTTCGTTCCCGGAAGAATTGCCACACCCCGGGCATCCCGGCCTTTCCCCGCCCTTGGTTTGAGCGCGCGAGCCTGTGGCCGGACCCCGGACAGTCGGGACCGAGGGGTCGTCGGCGCTCACAAGTTCTCCAGGTCGGCGCGATCCTTGGGCCTGTCGGATGATCTCTTCATCGCCTTCAGCCACTCCAGAGACGCATAGCGCAGTCCGCCCGACTCCACACTGTCCCGAAAGAACTGCCCCACATCCGCCTGTGGCAGACCGGGCACGAAGTCGAAGACATCGAGGAAACCCGCCTCCGTGACGAGCATCATCAGGCGCGTGGATCGGACATATGCGGCTGTCACCGGCACAGCCCTTTCCAGCCCTGTTGCGGGGTCAATGTCATCGGCGATCCAGCAGGCGTGCATTTCCGTCAGAGCGGCCAACAAAGCACGCTCGGCGTCCGCCGACCGCAAGAACACAATATCCGCATCCTCGGTTGTGCGAATGTGGCCATGCACGCTGACGGCGTGCCCGCCCACGATGACGAATGGCACGCCATGCCGCGCCAAGACGTCGAAGATGGTGCGGAGCGATTCCATCATGGCCTCGGCCGCACCGCCCGCCTGGCATAGTTGCGCTTGAGGAATCGCCGGTAGCCCTCTGGATTCTGGTGCAGCAGTTCGAACGCCGCGATCTGTAGGGCCTCCATGCGCGCCAGGCGCTGTTCACAGGTCAGCCGCGCCACCAGTTTTCTGCGGTAGCTGTCGCGAACAGCCAGTCTCTTCATGTCGTCGGCCATGCCGATATCATACCGCGCAACCGCGCGGAGTGCATGAACATACGGAGGGGGATTGCACGCCCGTGCCCAATGGGCCTGGTGTCTGCCTTCGATCATCCATCAATTCCGTTGCCGTCCGTAGGATATCTACTCGGCCGGCCGCGTGGCCGGGGCGCGCTTCACCTTGACGATGATGTCGCCTTCCTTGGCGGTCATGTCCCAGGCCACGCGCCACTCGGTACGCGTGGGCTTGAAGCCCAGCTCGGCGATCATCTCCTCGATGCCCTTCATGTGGGCCGCTCCGTAAAAGATGCCGATGTTGCGGCGGCCGGCGGCGATCTGCTGCTTGAGCACCTGGACAGCCTTGCGGTTGCGCTCGGTAACCAGCACGGACCCGTTGGGCCCGTCGAAGCCGGCCAGTTTCTCTTCCAGGTCCTGGAACTGGCGGGCGAGGATGAGTTTGAAATGCCGCGCCCGGTCGGGGCTGGTGAGGGCGACCATCAGCTCGGCCAGTGTGACCTCGGGCGCCTGCGGCTGGGGGCGCGACATCTCGGCCAGCATCTGGCGCAGCATGAGGATGAAGATGTTCTCGCCGCGTTCGGCCTGCATGCGCTCGAAGGTTTCGGCGTCCAGGTCGGCGTGGACGAAGTTGGGCGCGCGGTAGTCGATGGCATCGAGCTGGTAGTCCAGCTCCAGCAAGGTCTTGAGGGTGGTCTGAAGCGCCATGATGGCGCCGCCGGAGCGCATGCCCGGAACCGGGGCCGGCGCGCCACGCGGCTTGATCATCTCGTACAGAAGCACATCGTAGGTGGCGAAGGTCCTTGCCAGATCGCGATAATAACGAGTCTCGCCCACGTGAACCGCCGAGATCAAATCCACCCTCACGCCGTCGGCGTTCTCATAAGTGACGATCGCGGTCTGAAGCGTACCCCCGCCCTCGTTGTCGTCGACGAAGCGAAGAAACCTGCTGGAAGCGGCGGCCTCCGCGCCGCCAGCCCGCTCGGCCGCCGGGGCCAGGCGCGCGTCGGCGAGAATCAGTCCGGCCAGGACAAGCGCCAGTGCGTTGCGGGCGAGGATCATAGAGCCTCCTTGACGCCGGCGACATTCCGGCGATGCGCCCCACATCTTAGCCGCCCCGGCACGCCGGGGCCAATGGGTTCGGGGTTCAGGGTTCAGTGGGGAATGACGAAGCCCCAAACCGCAAACCAGAAGGAATGACGAAATCCCAAGGACGAAGAGACAGGAGGGTCCGACGGCCGCAACCGCGAAGGAGCTCTGCCACTGACCACCGGACCACTGACCCAACAACTGACAACTGACAACGGACCCAACAACTGACAACTGACCACGGGCTTAGCCGTGTCACCTTGTCATCCGCCATCTCCGCCATCCCCTCGCTTGCCCGCCACGCATCTGGCTGTACGCTGAGGGGCATGATCGACCTGCGCGTGACGTTGAATGATGCGGAGTTTGCCGCGGGCGTGGCGGTGGCATACCAGGTAAGCGTCGGCCCCTCGCCGCCGGAACTCTCGCAACGCATCGAGCAACTGGTGGCCCGGCGGGCGGCCGAGGAGTTCCCGCCGCCGAACATCAGGCAGGCCATCCGCGATATGCTGCGCAAGGGCGGCTTTAAGCCGGCCGGACGCAACAAACCGGCCAGCGAGTATCTGGCCCAGGCGGCGCGCGAGGGGCGATTTCCGCGCATCGACAACCTGGTGGACGTCAACAACCTGGTCTCGCTGGAAAGCGGCCTGCCGATCAGCCTCCTGGACCTCGACGCCGTCGGCCCGCGCGCCGAAATCCGCTACGGTCGCGAGGGCGAGAAGTACGTGTTCAACGCCGCCGGACAGGAGATCGACCTGGGCGGCCTGATGTGCTTGTGCCGCGTGGATGAGTCGGGCGCGAGCACGCCGCTGGGCAACCCCATCAAGGATTCCATGGCCGGCAAGCTCACGCCCAGGACGCGCAACGCCGTGGCCGTTATCTACGCCAGCACGCGGGCGATTGATACGCCGTCACTGCAGCGGATCGCGGCGGAGTTCGCAACGCTGCTGCAACAGTTTGGCGGCGCCGCCGATGTGCAGAACGCGGTGCTCAGATGAGCGAAGGGGGCAGCGCCAACTGCGGCGCGCACCGCCCAAAGTCCGCCGCCCGCGTTGCCCGCGCCGCCCCGCAACGTAAAATCCATTGATGCCCGACCGTATTGTGCAATCCGATCCGATCAATCCGGCCGCCGGACGATATTGGCGGGGCCGGCCGCTCTCACCGGTGATGGAGGCACAGATGTTCTTTGACGACCGGGGCCCCGTGCCGGAGACCTATCGGCGGCTTCGCGACGCGCTGGAGCGCGAGAAGATCGCTTACATCGTTATCGGCGCGATGGCGGTCAATGCACATGGCTTTGTGCGGGCGACAGCGGACATCGACATCTGCCTCCGCGCCGACGACTTGCGCCGATTCAAGCGAACGGTCGTCGGCAAGGACTTCCTCCCCGTAGCCGGGCGACCCAGACGCTTCACGGACGCTCACACGCGCACGACCATCGACGTGCTCATTTCGGGCGAGATCGCCGGTCGACGGGACAAGAACCGCGACATCCGCTTCCCGGATCCGGCCGAGGCCGAGGTCCACAACACAGTGCCTACGGTCTCACTGGCACGGCTCGTCGAGTTGAAACTCGTGACCTGGCGCTATCAGGACTGGGGCGATGTGGTCAACCTCATCCGCCACTTCAACCTCGACGAGGCGTTCGCCGACAGACTGCACCCCACAGTCCGCCCGGCGTATCGACAGTGCTACGATCAGCGTATCGAGGAGGACAAGTACCACCCGGAATTGAATGACGCGCCCGATCCCTGAGGTCAGCCGATCTCGTGTCGCGGCGCCCGCCCCGCAATCAAAAAGCCCACGAACTCTCGTCCGTGGGCCTGGCACTTTCCCCGACCGGTCGTCCACACAAAAGCCGGATCAGATGTCCGAGTACAGCATGAACTCGTACGGGTGCGGCCGCAGGCGGATGGCATCCACCTCGTTGACCGTCTTGTACTCGATCCACGTGTCGATCACATCCTGCGTGAAAACGCTGCCCCTGGTCAGGAACGCGTGGTCCTTGTTCAGCGCCGCCAGCGACTCGGCCAGCGAACCGGGCGTCTGCGGCACCTCGCGCGCCAACTCGGGATCCAGGTCGTAAATGTTCACATCCAGCGGCTTGCCCGGATCGATCTTGTTCTGAATCCCGTCGATGGCGGCCATCAGGATCGCCGCGAACGTCAGATACGGGTTGCACGATGGGTCCGGACAGCGGAACTCCAGCCGCTTGCTCTTGGGCGAGGTCGAATACATCGGGATGCGGATGGCCGCCGAGCGGTTGCGGCGGCTGTAGGCCAGGTTCACCGGCGCCTCATACCCCGGCACCAGCCGCTTGTAGCTGTTGGTCGTCGGCGCCGCGAAGGCCAGGATGGCGGCCGCGTGTTTGAGGATTCCGCCGGCCGCGTGCAGAGCCATTTCCGACAGCCCGGCATAGCCATCGCCGGCGAACAGCGGCTTGCCACCGTGCCACAGCGAGAAGTGCGTGTGCATGCCCGAGCCGTTGTCCTGGAACAGCGGCTTGGGCATGAAGCAGGCGGTCTTGCCGTACTTGCGCGCCACCATCTTGATGATGTACTTGTAAAGGGTCATCTTGTCGGCCATCTCGACCAGCGGCGAGAACTTCATGTCGATCTCGCACTGCCCACCCGTGGCCACTTCATGGTGCTGGGCCTCAATCTCGATTCCCACCTGCTCCATCAGCAGCATGCACTCGGTGCGGATGTCCTGGAGCGTGTCCGAGGGGGGAATGGGGAAATAGCCTTCCTTGTAACGCAGCTTGCTGCCGAGATTCGGCCCGCCAGCATCTTCCGCCCGGCCGGCGTTCCAGATGCCCTCGATGGAGTCGATGTGGTAATAGCCTTCGTGCTGGTTCTGGTCGTAGCGGATGGAGTCGAAGATGAAGAACTCGGCCTCGGGGCCGAAGTAGGCCATGTCGGCGATGCCGAGGCTCTGTACGTACTTGAGGGCCTTGCGGGCGATGTTGCGCGGGTCGCGGCTGTAGTCCTCCTTGGTGATGGGGTCCTGAATGTTGCAGATCATCACGAGCGTCGGCTCTTTGGTGAAGGGGTCGACGAAGGCCGTGCTGGCCTCGGGCACCACCAGCATGTCGGACTCGTTGATCGCCTGCCAGCCGCGGATGGATGAGCCGTCAAAGCCCAGGCCCTCCTTGAACGTGTCCTCGTCGATGGCGTGGGCGGGCACGGTGAAATGCTGCACCATGCCCGGAAAGTCCATGAATCGAAGGTCTACGGCCTTGATCTTCTTGTCCTTGATCAACTTCACCACGTCGGCGGGAGTCTTTGCTGCGTTCACAGGCGCACCTTTCAGATGGTTGGAACCGACAAACACGGAAGCAACGCCGAGCCACTGGCCGCATCGGCCGGAAAACCGGCCCGTTCGCCCTGGGCGAGTCGGCTCGCGGGGCCGGGGCGACGACAGTCCGTCTGCGCACCGGCCGCGTTGTGGGTGGGCATACCGCGATGCCCGTTGGGAAACCCACGCGACAGATTGCAACCGCGATGCCAGCGTTTGCAGGCGGATGTGCGGGGATGGCGTTCCGCATCGTGCCCAGGTTCTGCGCAGACGTCGCACTTGCGCTGCGCGAGTGCCCATTTTCTGAACAGCACCGGCCGCTCGCCCCCTCGCCCTTTACGCTTGTCATCCCCTCA
>Ga0209101_1002168_pt1 | contig 13263 bp, 11 predicted proteins | sample ConPoolayeCmetaG_FD_185481 | JGI IMG/M metagenome (GOLD analysis project Ga0209101, IMG submission 185481) | Hot spring microbial mat communities from California, USA to study Microbial Dark Matter (Phase II) - Cone Pool mat layer C metaG... ... | reverse complement strand
CCGTGTTGACAGGTTCAAACGTAAATACGCCAAGTCCCAGGGTGGTACAGGAGGGTGAGCTTTTCTAATTAAGTAGGCGTCAAGCCCCAACGCCTCCAGTAGGTATGATTGTTTTGCAACTGTTCATGTAGCGGCGTTCTGCCGCAGTTTATCGGGATCTGATATCATAGGTTGATTCGCGAAATGTTCTCTCCAGAGTCTTGGTGTGAGTAGATGTGACCTTGCCCCTTAATTAGTACCACTTCGAAGTAGAGAAATCTCCAGTTTATTGGTTGTTGCCAGATGCCTGGCATAGTCCCTTGGGGGTATACCCCCAAGGGTGCCTTTTGGTCGAACATTGTTGTAATGTTTTGACCAGTTTCCAATTTTTTCGCGCGCGTCCGGCACGGGCGCGAAAATGTGTTCGTTCAAGCACTCCTCCCGAAGGCGGGCGTTGTACGAGTCGTGATAGCCGTTTTGATAGGGCTTTCCCGGGTCGATTGGGTCATGGATAATCCCATGCTGCTCAAGCCAGCTGTGGAAGTGGTTGCTCGTAAATTCCGGGCCGCTGAATTTATCGGCTCCCGACCATCGCATATACCCCTACCTGCTGAGCAACGTAGTCGTAAGCCGGCAAGTGTGGGGAGTAGATATCACCTACATCCGCATGCGCCATGGTTTTCTCTATTTGGTGGCCATCAGCATGGACGCCCGCGGCCGGGCCTTTGATAACATCTTCACCGAACGACTATGGCGGACAGTAAAATATGAGGAGGTTTATATCAAGGATTATCCTGATCGCTCTGACGCCCGTGAAAATCCGGCAAGGTACTTCAACACTTACAATACCTGGCGTCCGCATCAGGCCCTTGGTAATTACACCCCGAAGGAGGTGTATGAGGGAAGAGAAAAGGCGGATCTGCTAGAACAATGTTTTTCTGACCTGCCCCATGGGGTAGGTCAGAAAACTCGAAGATGCACTGCTCTTAAAGACAATTTAACCCACCTTAGTTTGGGCTCATAGCTGTCTTGACATAGGGGCAGTTCACCCCCCCCAGCCGCCCTTCTCTTCCAGCCGACACAGCAATCAATTCACACAGAAGAGGTTACAGATCCTGCACCCGTCTAACGAGATTCGTAGACCCAAATTTGTTTGACGTTGGACCTCGACGTCGACGGGCTCTAAGGGTGGGCTTTAGGAAAGCTTGACACTGGTTTCACCCGCGGCATGCTTACCTTTTATCTTCTTCGGCGCGGGCGGGGTTCACTATCTTCTTCGTCTTCTTCTTCGTCCTCGTCAATCTCATCGCTTTCTTTTTTGGCGCCTCCTTCTAATTCTTCGCCTTCTTCGTCCTCTAAATCTTCATAGTCTTCGTCTTCATCGTAGTCGTAATCGTCGTCTTCGTCGTATTCGCCGTATTCCTCTTCGCTGGCATCCTCATCCGCGGCAAACACATCTGGATCTATCTCTTCCAAGGCGTCTGTGAGGGTCGATATCAAAGCCGCCACTTCTTCGGCCGAATAGTCTTCGTTTTCCAGCACCGCCTCCAATGCGGTGCGCAATTCGCTTGCCACGGCGCTTTCCACTTCCGCCGCCGTCTCGGGGTCTTCGGTCGAGCCGCTTTTCTCCGGCTCTACACCCAGGTCCTCTCTAATAAGCTGCTGCAGCTCAAAATAACCTTCCATGAGCTGATTTAAAGCGTCGACAATTCTATCCGTAGCCTTGCTAGACATATTTTAACTAACCTCCATAATGGGCAAACTGCACTCAAAGCTAAAGCCATTTCTTGATGAAAATCAAGAGCTAATGTACGCCGGCCCAAAAGATACCGATTGTGCAACGTCTTAGATTAAATCATAATCAAGCTGAATGAAATCTCCAGGGGACAGTGCCACTTAGCTTCGAGACGAACGGCAAAAAGGAGTCGCATGGCTGGCGGGAGCAGAGGACCTAACTTTTGCAAAGCAGTGTTGTTATTGACTTTAACCGGTTTTTTCTTTGGTTGTCATGGGTATTCGTTGACTGGCGGCCCCGGCCGGACCGTCACGCCCCGTCTTGTAACCGGAGTGAGCCGCAATGCTGATTTTTTGCATTTGAATTCAATCATGCTGATGCCGATGGAGTTTGATGAGACGGCGCGAGGTCGGTTGGCGGAGCAAGGGGTCTTCACTGATGAATTGGAAAGCGCCTTGCGTCGCGAATTGGCGATTAAAATTGTTCCGGCCCGCGAAGTGTTTCCCGAACTGAGGGAAAGCGAGAGACAGAATTCTCTTTCGCCGCTGCATGTCTCAAAAGAAGAGGCGTTGAAGAGAGCGGCCGAGCGGGGCCTGGATGCTGTTATGGCCGCGCATGTTCATGTCTATGTCGAACGGGATGGCTCGCGGATGGGTGCCAATCAGCCGGCGCAGGTGAATTTTTCGGTCAACTTGTACCGGGTGAGAGATGGCAAGGAAATCTGGCGTGCTAACTATAACTTTAAGGATCAAGCCTTGGCGGAAAATCTTTTCCGTCTTCAGGACCGTATGCCGGACGGGCAAAAGCTTGGTTGGCGGAGTGCCGCTGATCTACTACGGCATGGCTTTGAGATTGCGGCTCAGGACTTAGCCAAACGCCGCCTGGCGCAATTTGTGCCGCAGGTGAATATACAGCGCTAGGCGGTTTTAGAGGGAGTTGCCGATGGCGATAAGACGGCGTGCAACCCGCCGTACGAGTGATATTCAAGGGGAAGAGAAGAAGAGGAAAGAAAGCTGGGCGCTGAGCTGGCTCGATGAAGCCGTTGCTCTTTTTTGCTTTGCTGCGGCGTTGTTCCTGTTGGTTAGCTTTCTGTCTTACATTTTGGCCCAGGGTGGCAGACCGGTCAGCTCCGATGCGCTTTTGCTTGGCTCGCGGCATAATCTGGTCGGGCCGGCTGGGCACCTTGCGGCCACCTTGCTGGTGGGATTATTCGGCTGGTGCACTTTGGCGCCTGTTTTATGTCTGATATGGTTTGCTGTCTTTCTATGGCGTTACGACACAAGCAGTCTGAGCGTAGAGCGTTGGTTTACAGTGCGGGCTCCGCTTGGGTTGGCGGGAGTGCTTGTTTCGGCTTGTACTCTGGCCGTAGTTTACTTTGGTGCTCGCGCCGGCGGCAGTGTAGGTCAGGCCCTGGCCGTGCCACTCATCAAGTTTTTTGACACGGCCGGCGCGACTATTATTGCTGGGGCGGTGCTGCTTCTTTCGCTCGCTCTCTGGACGGCGCTCAGCGTGGTGGAGATTCTTAAAAAGGGGTTTCACATTTTTAAAGGGGCCGTTAGGGCCTTGCTGAGGATGCTTTTTTTTGCGCTCCGGTTAATGGGCACGGTCTTAAGCTGGGTACTGAGCCCCTTTGGAGCTTTGCTTGGTTATTTCGGGTTGATTAGGGCAGGGAAAGCTGCTGTGGAACCTGCTTCACTTCCCCGGCCAAGGGTGCGCAAGAATCATCTTGCGGAAGAAGAGGCAGGGCCGTCTAAGGAAACTGCTGGGGATCAGATGCTGCCAGGGAGCCGGGGCGAGGAGTATACGCATGTTGTGGTGTCCCGTTACAGGCCGGAGGAGCTGACTAGACGTCGCCGGTCGCTGCATGATTGGCGGCTCAAGACCAAGGCAGCCAAGAAGGCCGAGGGCCTGGCGGCTGAGGCTTTCTATAAACCGCCGCCTTTTGATTTACTGACTCCCGCTGAGCCGACGGTCGGCGGCGAGGATGACAAGGAGCTTTTGGAGAAATCACGCTTAATTGAAAACAAATTGGGCGATTTTGGGGTGTTAGGCCGTGTCACTGAGGTGCACCCCGGACCGGTGATTACTCTTTTTGAATTCGAACCGGCTCCTGGTGTGAAAGTGGGGCGGGTGGCTTCATTGGCGGATGACCTGGCCATGAGTTTGAGAGCTAGTTCCATCCGGGTCATTGCGCCGATACCGCGGCGCGGTACAGTGGGTATTGAGCTCCCCAACCGCCATCGTGACATCGTGCGGCTGAGGGATGTGTTGGAAAGCGACTCCTTTGCCAATGCCGACTCGATTCTCAGCGCATGCATCGGCAAAGACACCTATGGTCAGCCGGTGGTGATTGATATAAACAATATGCCTCATCTGCTGATGGCTGGAGCCACGGGCACCGGCAAGTCGGTCTGTATCAACAGTATTCTGCTTAGCCTGCTTTATAGGGCTAGTCCAGCTGAATTGGGCTTTATCTTGATTGATCCTAAGATCCTGGAGCTCAGCGTTTATGAGGGTATTCCGCACTTACGCGTGCCGGTGGTGACTCATGCCCGTCAAGCCAGGGCTGTGCTGAAATGGGCGGTCGATGAGATGCACCGGCGTTATCGCATCATTCAGAGGTTTGGAGTGCGTAATATTGACGCTTACAACCGCATTGTTATGGGGGAAAATGAGCACGAGCTGGGAAGCAAGCCGTCGCTTGGCGAGCAGGTGGTCATGTTACAAGAGGAAGGGAGTATCGGGGAAGGGGCGGCTGAAAAACCGGCGACTATAGATTCGCAAAGCGCTGATTCGATGGTCGAAAGGCTGGAGCCGCTCCCCAAGATCTTGATTGTCATCGATGAGGTGGCGGATTTAATGCTTTCGGTGGGGCGCGACATTGAGGAGCTGATTACACGGTTGGCGCAAAAATCGCGGGCGGCCGGCATTCATTTGCTGATTGCCACTCAGCGGCCGTCGGTGGATGTGGTGACGGGCTTAATAAAGGCTAATTTCCCGGCGCGCATTTCTTTTCGTGTTTCAAGCCGCATTGATTCGCGCACTATTTTGGATTCTATGGGGGCCGAGAAGCTTTTAGGGCGGGGAGACATGTTGTTTATGCAGCCGGGTGCCGAGGCTTTAAAGCGTGTACATGGCGCTTACGTCTCGGATTCCGAGGTGAAGAAAGTTGTGGCTTGTGTCAAGGAGCAGGGTGCGCCGCATTATGATGAACAAATCATGCGGGTCTGCGAGAAGGCACTTGAAGAAGACGGAGCTATCGGCAGCGAGGGGGGCGCAGGCGCGGAGGAAGAATACGACGCCATCTACGATAAAGCTGTCGAGCTGGTGGTGGAGAAGGGATATGCCTCGACCTCGATGATTCAGAGAGTTTTCCGTGTTGGTTATAACCGCGCTGCGCGTATTGTGGAGCTTATGGAAAAGGAAGGTATCGTCGGCCCGATGGACGGTGCCAAGCCGCGGGAGGTCTTGTTGCCGCGCTCCGGGCTGGGAGAAGGTGCGGAGTAGTGTTTGCCGGCCCACTGGTTCTAGAGCGCATCCGGAAGCGGCCGGGGTGTGCTATATGCGGATACGTTTTAGTCTAAGATTTAAAGCATGATTACTCGTTTGCTTCTGGTGTTTTTTTTGGCGGGTGCGGTGGTTTTTCCGTCCGCTGCCTGGTGCCGGCCGGAGGGCAAAGCAGCTGGTGCGACAAATAAAACCCGGCCGGCGGCCAAGGCAGCGCGCCTTACACCGCTGGCCTCCAAACTGCCGGGGGATTTCGTTGCCTTCGACTGTAGACAGCCCCTAAGCGGAGTGCCTGTAGAGACCCTACTGGATCGTGTGCAGGAGCAATATGCCGCAATTAGAGCAATAAAGGCCCGCTTTGTGCAAAAATCTTACCTCGCTTCTCTTGATCAATCAGAAATTAGTTCGGGTCGGATGTTCTTTCTCAAACCTGGCCGTATGCGTTGGAACTATGAAAGTCCCGAGGAGCAGGTGTTTATCGTCCGGGATGGGATAATGTGGTGGCACCAGCCGCTGTTGAAGCAGGTCATTATTCAAGAGTTCGAAAAGGTTTTGATCTCTAATTTACCGCTTTCGTTCTTGATGGGTTTCGGCAATCTGAAGAATGATTTTGTGCTTAAAGAAGCGTGCCGTAATACCGAGGGCTTGCTTCTGCAGATGGCGCCCAAGGACAAGGCATCTTCCAAGGAAGATGCGCTGAGCAGTTTTTTAGCTCTGGTGGACGAGAGCACTTTTTTACCGCAAGGGGCGCAGGTTGTGGATGTAGCTGGAAATGTTACCAGCATTTTACTACGTGAGACAGAGGTAAATGCAGCGGATTTGCCGGAATCGCTCTTTAGCCTTGAGGTGCCGCCCGGCACTGACATTTGCGATCGGCGCGGGGAAGAACGGTGGTGAAAAGCTCGCAGCTGTCTCTTCCGGTTGCCATCGTTACTTTAGGTTGCGCCAAGAACCAGGTCGACTCGGAAATAATGGCCGGGTTGCTTAAGCAGCAGGGCTGTGTTTTGGTTTCCGATCCAGCCGCTGCCGAGGTGGTGATTGTAAATACTTGCGGCTTTTTAAAGAGTTCGGTAAGCGAAAGCATTGATTGCATTTTGGATCTTGCCGCCTTTAAAACCAAGGGCCGGCTTAAGAGGTTGATTGTGGCCGGCTGTCTTTTTGGAAGATACGGCCAGGAGCTTAAAAAAGAGCTTCCGGAAGTTGATGAGTTCTTGCCGTTAAGCGAGATAGGAACGATTGGCGATTGGATCACAAACAAGAGTAGGGGGCAATCAAGGGCGCTCTTGCGGCGCACGGCAGGGCGGACTGGTTGCTTTTTATATGACCATCTGACTCCACGCGAGCTTGGTTCCCCGCCGCATTGGGCTTATGTAAAAATCGCCGAAGGCTGCAGCCGGGAATGTTCCTTTTGCGTCATTCCGAAGATTCGCGGGCCGTTTTGCAGCCGTTCCTCTGAATCTGTGCTGTGTGAGGTGCGGAAGCTTAATAGCAGAGGGGTAAGAGAAGTTAATCTAGTCGCGCAGGATTTGACGGCTTATGGTTGCGATTGGCCGGAAAACCGCGGGAGGGAAGGTTTGGCGTTGGTCAAGCTCTTGCATGAAATTGATCGCAGCCGTTCCGTAGAATGGGTGCGGCTGCTGTATGCTTTTCCAAGCGGGGTGAGGTCTGAATTGTTGGAGGCGATTGTTGAGTTACCTTCGGTTTGTGAGTATCTCGATCTTCCTTTGCAACATTGCAGCGAGAAGATTTTAAGATCCATGCGTCGGCCATTGGGGCGCTTCAGTTCCCGGCGCATTGTCGAGTTTATAAGAAAACAAGCCCCGCAGATTAAGCTTAGGACGACCTTTTTGGTCGGCTATCCGGGCGAAAGCGAGAAAGACCTGGCGGAACTGGAAGAATTTATTTTGCAGGGCCACTTTTGGCATGTGGGTGTTTTTGAGTTTTCAGCCGAGGAAGGCACAGCAGCGGCTGGGCTTGGCGCACAAATTCCAAAAGGCGAAAAAGCCGAAAGACGTCGGCGTCTGATGCGTGCCCAGCAGAAAGTGCTGTCCCAAGCCTATAAGCAGCTTATGGGCGCTCAAGTACCGGTTATGATTGACGGGTGCCACGCGGAAAGCGAGCATTTTTTGGTGGGACGGACCCGCTTTCAGGCGCCGGAAGTAGACTCCTTGGTGATCATAAACAATCTGACCTGCCCAGCCGGCAGGGTCAGGGCCGGTGCCATTGGTTTGGTTGAAATCACCGACACAGCCGGTTATGATCTGGTCGGAACGCTTAAGGAAGTGTTGGGTTAACAACTCTGGGGATCTGATGTCGCAGCCAAGAATTGGAATTTTCGTTATCGCCTACAATGCCGTTCATCATTTAATAGAAACCATTAACCGCATCCCGCGCCGGGTTTATGATGACGTGGAAGAGATTTTTGTGGTGGATGATTGCAGCCGCGACAACACTTATTATGCGGCTTTAGGCTATAAGTATCACCATAAGGTGGAGAAGCTCTCAGTTCACCGCAACGAAGTCAATCAAGGATACGGCGGCAACCAGAAGGTCGGTTATAAGTATGCCATCGAGCGGGGCTTTGATATTGTGGCCATGGTCCACGGCGATGGGCAATATGCGCCGGAAGCGCTGCCGGGTTTGTTGGAACCGTTAATTGAGGGCCAAGCTGATATGGTATTCGGCTCGCGGATGCTGGAAGCGGGACGCGCCCTTAAAGGCGGCATGCCGCTTTATAAGTACTGGGGGAACCGCATTTTGACCTATATTCAAAACAAGCTCTCAGGTCTTAGGCTGAGCGAATATCACTCCGGCTACCGGGCTTATTCCACCCACGCCCTGCGAAGAATACCTTTTGAGTCCTTCACCAACAGCTGGCATTTCGATACGCAGATTATACTTGCCATGGCTGAGCGAAACATGCGGATTGTCGAGCGGCCGATCCCGACTTATTACGGAGATGAAATTTGCCACGTGAACGGTATTCCTTATGCGCTTAACTGCCTGCTGACTACTTACCGTTTCCACCGCAACCGCAAACGGAAGCTGCTTTCCTACCCAGGCCCGATGGATGTGCCTAGCATTCTCAAAGAATCTCCCACCAGCTAGCTGCAGTGTTGCATTTAACTTTGAATTTCTTATTAATTTGGTCTAGTCTGTATTGGACCTGGGCGACCTGGAAGCAATTTTATAAAGGGCTATTCCCAGCCGCAATATTGCATGAAAATGCAATATTGCGGCTGGCAAGTACATGGATGTACTTGCAAATTCCGAGCTTTGCGGGGAATTTGAGGTTCGACGTTTTGTAGGGGCTGAGTGGGGTCCCCAACAAAACGTCGAACCCGCCTGAATCGGCCAAGGATGGCCGATTCACGCGCATATTTCATGGCGAGCCAAGCGAGCTTCATGAAATATAAGGGCCAGCCGCCCTTTAAGCCGTCTTGGCAGCCTATATAAGAGTACGGCTGTGCAATTTAAGCTTTTCGGCCTGATTGAGCCTTAACAAGCGGGAGAATGGCATGAGTCAGATAAACCCCATAATTGGGGCGCTTAATGAGCTTGGTCAGTCAGTTTGGTATGACAATTTGTCGCGCGATGTGCTTTTAAGCGGGGAACTTAAGCGCTTAGTGGAAAGCGGCATAAGCGGACTTACCAGTAATCCGACAATTTTTAAGAAGGCTATCGCCGACAGCAAGGATTATGACGAAGAGATCCAGTCTCTTTTGAGAAGGGGGATGGATGCGGAGGGCATCTGCCAGGAACTCATGCTTCAAGACGTGGGGGCGGCGGCCGATTTGCTGCTTGAGACCTATAGGACGAGCGGCGGGCGTGACGGATATGCCAGCCTGGAAGTCTCGCCCCATTTGGCAAGAGATGCCAAAGGGACTTTGCAGGCCGCCCTCGGCCTTTGGCGCCGGCTGAATAGGCCTAACATAATGATTAAGATTCCTGGAACCGCTGAAGGGCTGTCGGCCGTTCGTGAAGCTCTGGAAGCCGGGGTGAACGTCAATATCACGCTGCTTTTCTCGCTTGAGGTGTACGAGAAAGTGGTGGAGCAATATTTGAGCGCTTTGGAAGCGCGCTTGGCAAGAGGGCAGGACATCAGCACTTTGGCCTCAGTAGCTAGTTTTTTTGTGTCTAGAGTCGACGCCGTTTGCGAAAAAACCTTCGCTGAACTGCTTAGGAGTGGAAAAGCGAACCCGGCAGACCGCGAGAGTTTCTTTGGCAAGGTGGGAGTCGCCAATGCAAAACTTACATATGGTAGCTTTCAGAAGCTTTTTTCTTCGCCGCGTTTTTTGAAACTCAGGGAGCGAGGGGCTGGGGTTCAGAGACCGCTGTGGGCCAGTACCGGCACCAAAAATCCAAGCCTCAATCCCTTGCTTTATGTTGAAGAACTGGCTGGTCCCAATACGGTTAACACAGTACCGCCCGCCACGCTCGCCATCCTTATGGCCAAGGGGAAGGTGAAGCCTTGTTTGACTCATGGTCTGGCTGAGGCGCGCGAGACAATTTTACGCTTAAGCGCTTTGGGTTTGAACTTTGACGGCTTAATGGCTCAACTTCAGGATGAGGGTGTGGAACTGTTCCGGGCATCTTATGATGAATTAATTTTAGCCGTTAAGAGCAAATGCCAAATCTTACGGTAGATCGTTTTATTAGCGGGCGTTTTTGCTTTTGTTTGGCGCGCTGATGGTCGAAAACCCTTTTTCTGACAGCGAAGGACATGTAGCTCGGCCTCCCGCTACGGCCTTGGTTATTTTCGGCGCCTCAGGCGATCTTACCCATCGTAAGCTCATTCCGGCCTTATTCAGCTTGGCGCAGGATAATTTGTTGCCGACTAAGTTTTTAGTTCTCGGCGCGGCGCGCTCCAAACTCAGCGATGACTCTTTCCGGGAGGCGCTTTACCCGGTCGTGAAAGAAAGTTCACGGCGGGAAGTAACTCAAGCGGCCTGGGATGCTTTTGCGCGAAATATTTTCTACCAGCCGCTGGATGCCACTTGTCTTGAAGATTTTGTGCTGTTAAAAGCGCGCCTGGAAGCGTTGTGCCGATGTGAGGGAGAAGTTGTCAATTATTTGTATTACTTGGCGGCTTCTTCGACTTTATTCGGTGTGATTGCTACTAATCTAAAAAAAGCCGGGCTTGTTGAAAAGCCTGGGGAGGCCCGCTCCACGCGCCTTATTATTGAGAAGCCTTTCGGCCGTGACTTGGCGTCGGCTTTGGAACTTAACCGCGTTTTGCGGGACAGCTTCTCGGAAGAGCAGCTTTACCGCATCGACCATTACCTGGGCAAGGAAACTGTGCAGAATATTTTGGTTTTCCGTTTTGCCAACGGTATCTTTGAGCCCCTCTGGAATCATCGTTATATTGATCAAATTCAAATTGCCGTTTGTGAGAGCATCGGCGTTGAACGCCGCGCCAGCTACTTTGATCGAACCGGGATCTTGCGTGATATAGTGCAAAACCATCTACTGCAGATTGTTTCCTTGTTATGCATTGAACCTCCGATCTCCTTGAATGATGCCCATAGTATCCGTGACGAAAAGGTTAAGGTTCTGCGCTCCATTAAGCGCTTTTCGCAGGCTGAGGTTTTCGCCAACACGGTGCGTGGTCAGTATACTAGAGGTTATATCGATGGGAAGGAGGTTAATGGCTATCTGGAGGAGGATGGAGTGGCTTCCGGGTCGGTCACTGAGACCTATGTGGCCATGAAGTTGGAGATCGATAATTGGCGCTGGAGCGGCGTGCCGATTTATGTGCGGGCGGGAAAACGCTTACCTAAGCGCATTACTGAGATTACAATTTTTTTCAAAAAAGCTCCGGCCGGCCTCTTTTACGGTCAAAGTGCGCGTGAACTGGATCAAAATATTCTAACCATTCAGGTTCAGCCCAATGAGGGGATTTCGCTGCGTATCAGCTCGAAACCCCCCGGTCCGCTGTTACGTGTTAAGCCGGTGGTCATGGATTTTGCCTATGGTGAGTTTTTCGGCGGCTCTTCGCCGGAGGCGTACGAAAGACTTCTCCTGGACGCAATGCGGGGTGATTCTACGCTCTTTATTCGGGACGATGAAATAGAAGAAGCCTGGGATCTGCTGTCTCCAATCCTTTCAGCTTGGAGCTCTGATACCCCGCCGCCCCTGGAGGAGTACGAGGCCGGTACCTGGGGACCGGCGGTGGCCGCTCTGCTGCTTGCTCCGGCAGGGCATAAATGGCGGAGGCTGTGAAATGGTTGAAGAGTTCGGATATAGGGAGACCAGCTTAAGCGAAATTAATGCGGGGTTGAATTCTATGCTGGCGGGCATGGACAAAGAAGGGCCGGTTAGATTTGCCCGCTCAACAACCAGCAATGTGCTTTTGGGGGTAAATAAGCTGTCAGCGGAAGTTGATCAGTTTATTAGTGAACTGGCCATGATCCATCCCAGCCGTTTTTTCCTGATTAGCCTTGAACCTGGTCTGCCGTCCCTTGAGGCTCAGGTGGCGTTAAGATGCCATGGATTGTCGGCTTCGCAAAAGGTTTGTTCGGAGGTGGTGCGTATCAGCTGTCCGGCAGACATGCTCGGAGCTTTGCCGGGAGTTGTACGCGCGAACTTGATCGCAGGGACTAATAATGAGCTGTTTGTTTTGGATGCCGGAGTGAATGATGCCTTGATGAAGGTATTGATGGGGCTCGCCAATCAGGTTTTTTTTGACTCCGCTGAGTTAGAACGGCGTCTCTATCTGATTAGTGAGTTTGCCGCCTTTGCAGACACTTTGGTGGACCTCACTTGGCTGGAGCTTGAGCCGTGGCGTCAGGAGCTTAAAGAAGCCTTTGACCGTCCGCTCTTACGAGGCTTTCTTCCGGCTCTTTCGCTTATAAACTTGGAAGCTCAAGTCACGCGCATTGGACCGCCCGGCGGTCACTTGCCATGGAGATTAGCTCTAATGGCAGGGTGGTTGATTAGTTGTTTGAAGCTGGAGGTGGTTGGTTATCGGGCTGGAGTTTTCGAAGCAGTAACCGCTGCCGGGAGGCGTGTTTATATCCAAACTGGGCTGCAGACGGATTCAGAGCGCTGTGGACTTTCCGCTTTGGAGTTCATGTTTTTAGAGCCGGGGAAAAAAGAAGTGCGGCTCAGTGTAAAAAATCAGAAAAATGAGGTACTTGAGACCACAGTTCAACCCTTTGAGGATTTCAAATCTGTACGGCCCCTCAGGCGGGAATCCCGCTTTGCTTATGTGCGCCGTTATTTTCAGATTGGCGAGGCTGGTTTTAGTTACCGTGATGCGTTAAGAAATGCATTGGACGTTCTGTCTTTGATTGAAGATCTGGTTTAAAAGCGGATCAGATTCGTGTTAAAGACAACTTTGGAGAAAGCCACTGGCATCTGATGTTTGTTTGCAAGTCAGGAAGGGTGGGCAGAAGTTTAGATGGGATACAACGTCGAAGTCATAGAGACCAAGCTTTTTGCGGCGGTGGTCGCCGACGAAATTGTAGCGTCGGTCAATGATTCGCTCCACGATCACGGCCGTTGTTCTCTTGTGCTGGCCGGGGGTAAAACACCGAGCGTAATTTACCGCACGCTGGCTAAACCCCCGCGGGTAGGTGAAATTGATTGGCAAAAAGTCTTGATTTATTGGGGTGATGAGCGTTGGGTTCCTAAAACTGACATGCAGAGTAACTTCAAGATGGTCAGCGAGACGTTGCTTTCATTTTTGCCCCAGCCTGGGCCGCAAGTTTATCCGGTTGACACTTCGGCCCCAACTCCACAGAACGGAGCTGCAAGCTACAGTGCGCTGATTGCCAAGACTCTGAATCTTCAGCCTGGCCAAGCGCCAATTTTTGATGTGGTACTTCTGGGGATGGGAGAAGACGGCCATACTGCATCGATCTTTCCCCATTCCGAGCTTTTGCAACAGCAGAGCCATCCGGCGGAGGCACGGATTTGCGCTGCGGTCCCCGGCCCGGGTGGGGAAGGATATCGGATCACTATGGTGCCGGAGGTCTTGTTCTCGGCACAAAGGGTTTTGTTTATTGTGCGCGGCGACAATAAAGCCGCCATTATTAAAC
>Ga0209101_1002166_pt1 | contig 13265 bp, 10 predicted proteins | sample ConPoolayeCmetaG_FD_185481 | JGI IMG/M metagenome (GOLD analysis project Ga0209101, IMG submission 185481) | Hot spring microbial mat communities from California, USA to study Microbial Dark Matter (Phase II) - Cone Pool mat layer C metaG... ... | reverse complement strand
TTAAACCATTGCCAGGAAATACTTTGCATTTCAATATGGTGCGTGCGGGGCAAAACGATATGTCTTTGCACCGAAAAGGCCGCATTCCTGCCCGCGCGCAGTAAAAGCAGATTCAGTACGACTGCGCTAAGTTAACAGAAAACCACCATATCTTGGGGTGAAAGCATCAATAGCGTAACTACTGGTAGTTGCAAAACAGCAACTTGGCGCTGTCGTATTAGCTGCCCGCGCCGTACGCGCAGCGTAGTGCGCAGCACGCCTTGACTACGGGCGGGAGGAGTATAGGCATCTGGCACGCCTGCGACAAGCCCGATTGGCGACTTACGAGCAATGGGGCAAGGGAGCGAGGGAGCCAGGCAGCGAGCCGCAGTCCCGCAGTACCTCTCGTGCTTTATAGCCCGAGCGGGCAACTGGTTCCGGTTGTTCCGATGGTTGTGTAATAGTTTTGTAAACGTCGCTATAGTTGGGTAAAACGGGTCGGGGAGCAGTTCTTGAGCGTGCTGTCGGAAGATACTATTTGCCGAGAGCAGTCGAGGAATCTTTGTCCGACCGAAGGCACGCTCATCCTTCGGCAAACGCCTTTTCCATGTTTTTGTCCAGGGGCGATTTAATGGAACTGAACAAGCGACGCGGCGAAGAGCGTTTTGTGCCCGCCGGACGGTACGCGCAATTGGAGTCGGCCATCCGCGGCATGCTCTGCGGCCGATCGATTCCCACCCTGCTGATTTACGCCTTCGACCACCGCACCAGACTGGGGCCATTTCTGTTTTCCGACATGGCATTGATTCCCGGTGCCGTCTGGTCGCTGGCGGCAGCATTGACCTCCGCGGGCATCGGGCCGGTGCGCTCGGTAATGCAGATGTGGAATCCCCGCGTGCTGCCCAGCGAGGCGCTCATCGACGGTTGCCGCCCGGAGATGCTGTTGGTATCGTCCATGCAGATCCACAGCGCGGCGGCTTACCAGCTCATCAGCGACGCATGGAAGCTAGGCCAGCAGCGGCCGCTGGTGCTGGCCGGCGGGCCGAAGGCCATCTACGAGCCTTGGGATTTCTTCGGTCTGGGGGCCGACGGTTGCCAGGGCGCGGATGTAGTAGTCACAGGCGAGGAGTTCGTTTTGCTGGAGCTGCTGGAACGGATTGTGCATTTTCGGGGTTCGCGCGAGACGATGCGCGACGCGTTTCAACGGGCTCGGCAAGAGGGAGCGCTGGAGGACATTCCGGGTCTGGTTTACCGTCCGGACGACGCGCCGGGACCGCCCGAGTACCTGGTTTCCACTGGGGTTCAGCGGTTGGTACGCGATCTGGACGAATTGCCGATGCCGCTTGTAGCGCTGGAAACCGTGGAGCCGCCGCATCGCAATCGCACTTTGTCTGCTGCGCCGCTGGCGGCCGAACAACTGCACCGTCACGCCAGTATAATGACCGTGCTGCCGACCCGCGGTTGCCGGTTCCGCTGTCCGTTCTGTCCGATTGCGCCGTACAACCAATTCACCTTCAGGCACAAAAGCGGCGAGCGGCTGCGCGACGAAATAGCGGCCATTGCCGAGCGGACGGGCATCGGTCGATTCTTCGGATGCGACGACAACTTCTTCAACCGCCGCGAGGTGGCCGCCGCGCTGCTGGGTGCGATGGCCGGCGGGAAGGTTGACGGGAAGCCGTTTCGCCAGGCAGTGGCCTTTGCCACTGAGGCTACCGAGGCCGACGTTTACAACAACCGCGATCTGCTCCCGCTGGCGCGTGAGGCCGGTTTGCGGGCCATCTACTTCGGCATCGAAGACCTTACCGCGCAACTGGTGGCCAAAGGGCAAACTCCCGAGCGCACCGAAATCGTGTTCCAACAGTTAACACAACATGGCATCTCCCCAATGCCGATGATGATCCACCACGACCAGCAACCGCTGTGGAGCTGGGGCGACTTGAAGGGATTGCTCAATCAGATCCGCTTCCTCCGCCGTGCAGGTGCGGTAAGCTGCCAGATTACATTGCTCACGCCGGCAGTAGGCACAAAAACCTATCAGAAGCATTTCACCGATGGCCTGGTCATCGCCCGGATGGGCGACCTGCCGGTCGAAGACCGCCTGTACGACGGCAACCATTGCGTTGCCACGCGGTTCCGGCAGCCCTGGCGGCGGCAGTTGAACGTACTGCTGGGATACGCCGCCTTTTACAACCCGGTTAACTTTTTGCGCGTGCTGCTGAAGTTCGACAAGTTGTGGCTGGAGCGGGTGTACTTTCAAACTATGGGGATGCTGGGACTGGTAAAGTCGATATGGAATGCTCGCGGCACATTTTGGCGAATGTTTCGCGGCCCGATCGTCCGCCACTCGCAGCCGCCTGAGCCAAAATATCCGCTTCGCGCACCGGAGTCCGACATCCACCTACAAGATTCAGTCGCACAGCCGGGCAACCTGGCACAGCCGGGCAACCTGGCACAGCCGGGCAACACTGCCAAGCCGAAAAGATACACCAGCGCCTGCTGCTATTGACATTTGCAATTCGTGGTGCCACGGAGCACCAGGAAATACCTTTTCTCAAGCGGTCGCTACGTCTCGCAAATATCAAAAGGGCGGTGGATGCCGGCTTGGTGGCTTATTGTCGTTTTGTCAAGTGAACTGACTGTTTGTTGTTCTGGTCGCTTCGGTGCTTCAGTCTGGGGTTCTTCCAGTGCAGCGAAAGCGGGTCCCGCCGTCAGCCTACGCCATGCACTTGCAGCGCGATAAAGCCGCTGCGGGTGATCGAGTCGGTCAGGTCGGCCGCTGTAACCCGTTGCCCCAGGTGCTGGTCCAGTCGATCCGGCACTCCACGCGCAGTTTGTTCCAATCGTTGGGTTTGAAAGCTTTGCGGGCGGTTTGGTTATCCTTGAGTGTAATTGGTTATCCTTGAGTATAGACAGCCATGCTTGGCTAAATTCGCCCGTTGGCGGCCCGGCAGCGCAGAAGCGGTTGCGTTGTAGAGGTGCGCGGTAGGCCTGGCGGTGGGGGAGGTCGGGTGTTGGCGTGTTGGCAGGCCGTCTTGGGCAAACAATGACGGCGGCAGCGCAAGCGGCCGGTTGACAATCATCCGGCGTTGGGTTTCAATTCCCAGATTGGCATCCGCTCTTCAGAAGCCGGCCGCGACGGTTTCCGCCGGCAAAGGATGCCTGTTATTTTTCAGGGGAGTATTTACATGTCGCAGACGCGGATCGAATCTCCAACACAATGGTGGCCAGGGCCGTGCGACGTTGCCCACTGGCCGTTGGACGCGTCGGCACTACAAGCCTTTGCCGGCGAGCCGGAAGAGGACTTGGACGACTTCGATGACGATGACTTCGACGACGACTTCGACGACGACTTCGAGGAAGAGTTCGACGACGAATATGAAGACTTCTTCGACGACGAGGAAGAAGAGGAGGAACTTGAAGAAGAAGGCGAAGAAGAACCAGACGTTGAAGCCGACATGGACGAAGACGAGCTGGACGAGGAAGAATTGGAAGATGACGATCTGGACGACGAGGAACTAGACGACGAGGAACAAGACGACGAACTGGATGAAGATGAATTGGATGACGACGAGTAACCGACAAAACCGGTTGGTCTGTCGTTTACTCCCCACGGCACAGCACTAGCATTCGGCGTACGACAAGCCTTTCTCGGCGCACGAAAAGCCATCGGTGCGAGCACGAAAAGCAATCGGTCGGCGCACGAAAAGCCATTATTGACCTTCGCGATGCGTGGTAGCACGGACCCGTCGGAAAAACGTTATATCGGCCGATCTTTACCTTTTGCGAAGATCAATAGTCGGCGTGCGAAAAGCCATCCGAAGGTATTTAGACGGCAAAAGCCGCTGCCGGTGGACGGCGCACGGTGCGCTGCGGCAACTGTGGAGCCTTGTCGGTACCGCGCCAGGTTGCTACGGCGACATTAGGATGGTCGTTTCGGCCTCGTCGCTTTTGGGCTGCGGATTGTTCAAGCTGGTCAGTTCTGCCCGAGCGATCGCCTTGCCGGGCTGTGTCGCCCGCGCTCGCACCCGGTACTCCAGCCTGTTGTCTTTGCCCGGCCGCAACTCCGCGACGGGTGCAAAGCGGACAGTCTGGCCGACGACCGTCTGTACGGGCGATGGTCCAGTGGTGCCGAGCTTCTCCAGGATCATCTGTTGCGGAAGGGTGACTGCCAGCGTGACGTTGCGATCTGAAATCTGACCGACATTGGTAACCGTTATCACGTAAGTCTGCATTTGTTTGACGGTTATCGGGTCGAACAGGTCGCTGATCACCAGGTCCAGCGGAGCGGCGGTAGTTACGTCGCCGGGCAGCTTCGGCCCGATGGCCGGCCCGGCGGCAGGGCCGATCTGCACGCACGCTTCGGCTTCGGCCTGCTCGCCGCTGGTGGCTTTGGCTCTGACTCGCACACAAGCCCTTGCCGACACGCTTTTGCACTGGCAGTGCGATTCGTAAATGTGCGTTCTGCCCGGCGGCATCGAGGCGATCAGCCACGTCAGGCTGTTACCGATCATTTTGTTGCCCTCGGTGGCCATTTCGGGAAACAGGGGCGAGTCGTGCTCGGCCACCACAGAGACGTTCGACAGAGTCTGCGTGCCGGTGTTTGTTACCTCGATGTAAAACGCCGCCCAATCGCCAACGCTGAACGCATCGCGGCGGCGGTCGAGGCTATCGGGCCGTTCCTGCCGTCCGCCGGCCTGACCGTGCGGGGCAACCCTGCGCACGTTGACGGCAACCAGTAGCGCGGGCTTGGCCGGCGCAGGCACGGTAGCCGTTTTCGGTTCAGTCTTGCTGGGAAGCTGCGGCGTAGTGGGGGGGTACGTAGTGCCTGGGGCAGCCGCAGGCACGGCGGTTACACACGCTTGGTCGGTTGCCCGTAGCCCACCGTCCCCGGTCACCTCGACAATATGGCACAGCTTGCCGGGCTTGACTGCCCGGAAGGTGATCTCGATTATCTTCGCTTGTCCGGCGGGCAGGTCGCCCAGGCTGCGCTCGATGACGCCGGTAGCCTGCTCGTGCTCCAGTCCGGAATCGAACCGGTCGCGGATAACCAAGTTGCGTGCCGTTGCCGTGCCGCGATTGGTTACAGTTATCCGGAACGTTACCTTGGCGCCCACGTTGACCTGGGTAGGTCCTGTGGTCTTGACGTCCAACCATGCTGCGCCGGGGATAGCAGGCGTGCCGGGAGCAGCGGGCGTGGTGGGCATTGCAGGTGTAGCGGGAGTGGTGGTCGGCGGATGTGCGGTGGCAGCCGATGTCCATGTTACGGTGGTCATTCCGCTGCCGATGACCAACTGGCGAGCATCGCCGGCTTGGCCGCCCACGGATTTTATCACTTGCACGCAAATCCTGTTGGTTCCCGAGGCGGCCTGCTTCTGAAAGATTTCTGCCCGCGCCTGGCCGGCCGCATCGGTAACCACATCGATGCTGGCGGCGCCATCAGGGGCAAAGCCTGCCGCTGTGCCGTCCATCACTGTATATCGCACCAGCCAGCCGGGGCAGGGCGACTGATCGCTTTGCCGGACGACCGTGGTACACAGCGTGTGCCGGGTTCCAATAACGGCAATGGCGGGTGGAGGAAACCGCCATTGGGCATCCACCCAGTAGATTACGGCCGATTGTGTTCTGGCGTCCCAGGGATAGACATCCGGGGCGAAGACCGTAACGTAGCTGGCACCTTCGACCGGCGAAGTGATGGTGGCCCAACCCTGGCCAGCCTTTACCACCACATCATCGGATGGATCCGGCGTCCCCCGGTTCATGTAGATATAGCGCCGCGACGTGCTGCCAACGGCTCTGCTGCTGTTTAGTTTGCGGGGGAAGTTGAAGTCGCCCAGCAGCATATCGCCGAAACCAGCCCCGCCCACATCGACGAAATGGCCGACGCTTCCCTGCGACAGCGACCATTCCAGACGGCGGTTGGTCATGAAGTAGCCTTCGGGCCCCACGACCCCGGCTACCAGGACTACCTCTTTGCCCACTGGTGCCATACTCACTTGCGGCGAGAGCGTGACGGCCACATCGTCCCAGGGAAGCCGCCCGCCCGGCTCGTAGCGGTAGCCCGCCGGAGGTGTATCGGAGCGCCCATCGCGGGCGAAGATACGCTCCCCGCTGGGATCGATCCGCGGCATGGCGCCCTGCGCGCAACCGAGCAGCAGCGCACAGTATGCCATCAAGGGCAAAGCGATGATGGGATACAGAAAGCATGCCAACAATGGCAAAGCGGAGATGGGACACAAGACGCTTTTAAGCACAGCGGGCAGGTGCTGCTGGAGGCAACCGGACATTGCGCGTAGTACGGCGCCACCACAGCCGCCCATCAGCCGAGCGCCGAGCTGCCGGTTCGATCCGACACGTCGGCCTGTCTTCCGTGAAAGCCGCATGGCCAACCCCCCTGGCCGGGGAAGAAAATGCTTGGCCAACCTGTCCTGCTTGCTCCTACAGAAAAGTTAGCACAACAAACAGCCGCGTGTGGTTTTTTTCAAACCTTTGATGTTGTCTATTTTAGACAAGCCGTAATAGCCGCCAAAATCGCCAAAACCCCGTCTGCCAGAGTACGAGAAGCTATCGCCGACTGCTACCGGAGCCCTCGAATTGCCAGCCCGGTCGCCGCCGGTCCGGCAGCCCGCCACGTTGTTGCAGCATAATAGCAGCAGAATATACTCCGCACGGGTTGAAATGATATGTTATTGCCAGCGACGATGATTTGCTCTTGCCCGCAAAAATTCAAACACTTGTGGGCAATTTGTGGGCAACAGGGCGTTTCTGTTCAGGTATAAGGAATTTTGTGTTTCTTTTGTGCAGCGGACGGCAACCGCGGCAGTGTTTGCTCTAACAAGTCGACGACATAAGAAGCCGGCGAGCGGTTTTGCGCCTTTGCAACGGCCTCCAGCCGTTCGGCAAGCGAGACCGGCAACAGCAGGGTAAGGCTCAGCTTGCCGCTGGGAGTTTTCTGTAAATCCTCGGACATATCGGCCTACCAACAAAACAGCTTTTGATCTTTGCAAAACGTAGTGACCGCTTGATATCAGCTTTTTTCGAGCGTGCCGTGTCACCACGTATTGCGGAGGTCAATAATATCATTGCGAAGGTCAATAATATCGATATTTTCAGTCGGGACTTTCGGGAGGGCCGAGTTAAGACAGGCCTACTGCGGGGCGCGGATTTCGAGAATCTCGAAGCGCAAAACTCCCTGGGGCACCTTGATTTCCGCCCGATCGCCCACCCGTTTGCCCATCAACCCCTGCGCCAGCGGGCTGGTGCAGAGGATCTTTCCCGAGTCGTAATCTTCTTCGCCAGCGCCGACTAGCGTGAACTCCTCGACGCCGCCCAAGTCGAGGTCTTTGACCACTACCGTAACCCCGAAGCCCACCTCGTCTTTAGGAGCTCGGTTGAGATCGACGATTACCGCCCGCGACAGCTTGTCCCTCAGTGCGTTGATTTTGGCTTCTAACAGTCGCCTTGTTTCTTGGCCGTATTGAAACTCGGCATTTTCACTCAGATCGCCTTCGGCGCGAGCTTTGGCGATACGTTCCAGAACCTTGGGCAGTTCCACCTGGTCGAGATAGTCCAGTTCGGCCTTTATTTTGTCGTAGCCGGCTCGCGTCATCGGAATGCGGTCGGTCATGGCTGTTCTTTTCAACGCTCTAAAGCCGCAAAACATCCCTTGGCAGACTGTTGCTGCCATTTCTGGCACTTCTGGCACAGTCCACCTGTCCACTCGGTCGCCATTGGCTTTGCGCAATCAATAATGGCAAAAAAACCATTTTGGGTAAAGACCTATCTGTTGGCGGCTCTTGCCCAATTGGGGCAACGGACACAACCGTCCAAACCCGATTTTGGGGTCGGGTGGGGCATACCGGCGATCGCTCGAAGCGGAAGTGGCGCAAAAGGGCGAGCTTCGGGCGTGGCAAAATCCGGAAGTGCAGACGCTTGCCGCGGCATTGCAGCTCCCACATCCCCTCGTTGCCGCGAAGCTCTCCCAGGCAGCCTCGAAGGACCGGTGCTGCAGCGGGACCGTAAGCAGCACCCTGCCCCACAGGCCAGGGATTGAATAGTCGTCTATTATGATGTTCGCAATGCCGATTATTTACGTTCGCGATGACCGGTCGCGTGGACTGCGAGACCAAACGGTCTATCGGCCGGTTGCTATATTGCGCGAAGATCAACAGATGCGCACAGGCGCTCGTACCACCCCACAACGCAGGGCAATTTTGCGAATCGAGCTGTCGGCGGCAGCGCGGGTTTTTGTGCGGAAGATTTAAAACACGGCTATAGGTCTGACGAAAGTTGCTTTCCATCGGATTCGGCTATCTGCTGTGGGCAAATGTCGGAAGTTAGCCGTTTGTCAGGCCCTTTGCTGGCGTTTGACAGCCCCATGTCGGCCGTCTAAAATTAGTAGTCTGTGGGAGTGCGAATCTGGCCGAGCCGGAGATTTGTCGCAGGGAGACTCATCTATGAATAAGGCTGACCTGAAGGCTTACAGGGAGCGATTGTTGGAGCTGCGTGCCCGGTTGCGCGGCGACGTCACTCAGATGGCCGAAGCCGCGCTGCGAAAGAATCGGGCCGAAGGCAACGGCGACCTTTCGCGCATGCCGATCCACATGGCCGACCTGGGAAGCGATAACTACGAGCAGGAGTTCACCCTGAGCCTGATGGAAACCGAAGGAGAGACTCTGGCGAAGATCGATCTGGCGCTGGAACGAATCGAAGAAGGCACTTACGGCCAGTGCGAGGAGTGCGGCGCAAAGATTCCCAAGGCTCGGTTGAATGCCATTCCGTACGCCACGCTGTGCGTCAAATGCGCCGCTGAGCAGGAAAAATAAAAAACAAGGACAGTTGCTGCTCTTTCGGGCAGCGATAGTCACGGACCGACAACCTTCGAGCCGTCGAACAAGCGCCATGAGGGCAACCCTCTGGACTCGTTATGCAGTCTTTTTCGTGCTGGCCGCAACAGGTTGCTGGCTGGACCTGGCGACCAAGGCCTGGATATTCGACAAATTGGGAATGCCAGGTGGACCTGTATGGTGGGTCTGGGAAGACGTTATCGGCTTCCAGACGAGTTTGAATCCGGGCGCTTTGTTCGGGCTTGGGGCTGGTTTGGGGCCGCTGCTGGTGGCCGTGGCCATCGTGGCTTTAGGGGCCATCGCTTACTGGCTGTTTTTCAAAGACGGCGCAAACGACTGGCTTTCGACGATCGCCCTGGGGCTGATCACCGCTGGCATCTGCGGCAACCTTTACGACCGGCTGGGATTGCCTGGGCTGGTCTGGGAACATGACGCCGCAGTCCAGCCGATCGCACAAGTGCGCGACTGGATCCTGGTGATGATTGGCCCGTACCGCTGGCCCAATTTCAACATTGCCGATAGCCTGTTGGTGTGCGGCGCAGGGTTGTTGATACTGCACGCATTCTGGGCCGCCAGCAGGCAGCAGCCGCCGCAGCCGAAAAACGCTGACACGGCGTCGCATCAGCCCGAGAAAGCCTGAATCGCCGCAGCTTAGACATCGCCAGTACACGCTGCGACATTGCCATGAGTTACAGATGATGAGCATACCGGCAGACTGCAATATTGCGGACGACGTGAACGCGCGGCTGGGTTTGGCCCTGGAAGCAGCACGGCAAGCCGGGCTGATCACTTTGGAGTATTTCCGCCGCAGTTGGCTGGCCGTAGAGCGCAAGGCCGACGACTCGCCGGTTACTGCCGCCGACCGTGAGGCGGAACAACACTTGCGGCAGTGCATCGCCCAAGCGTATCCCCACGACGCCATCCTCGGCGAGGAGTTTCCCCAGCAGCCGGGAACCACCGGGTACACCTGGATACTCGATCCGATCGACGGCACGAAATCGTTTATCCACGGCGTGCCGCTGTACGGCACGATGATCGGCATCGAGTACCGCGGCCACACTACCGCCGGAGTGATCCACATTCCCGCGCTGAAAGAAACAGTTTACGCCGCCCGGGGACAAGGGGCCTGGTATCAGCACGACGACCAGACGCCGCAGCGGGCCCGGGTTTCGCAGACACCGTCGCTGTCCGAAGGACTTTTTCTGACCAGCGAGGTGGAGAACTTCTACCGTACAGGCCGCCGCGGAGCATACGAGCGACTTCAAGCCGCCAGCCGCCTGAGCCGCTCTTGGGGCGATTGTTACGGATACATGCTGGTGGCCACTGGGCGAGCCGAAGTGATGGTGGACCCCATAGCCGCGGTTTGGGATTTGGCCGCCTTAGCGCCGATCATCGAGGAAGCGGGCGGACGCTTCGGCGACTGGCAAGGCAGGCCGACGATTTACTCGGGCGAGGCCGTGGCAGCCAACGCCCTGGTCTTCGACGAGGTGCTGGCGCTTCTCAGCGGGGACGATTCTGCCCCATAGGCCATCTTTGCGGCAGGCCGTTCCGCCGGCAGACCACTGCTACAGGGCTGCTACAGCCGGAGGCCGATCGCTCCAATACCCGATCGCTCCAATACCCGATCGCTCCAATACCCGATCGCGCCAACAAGGCCTTGCTCCAACAAGCCATTGCTCCAATAAGGCATCGCTACAACAAGCAATCGGGCCAACAAGCAATGGAGCCAATAAGCAATCGGGCCAATAAGCCATAGCGCCAACAGGGCGTCGCTAACCCATCGCCTCCAGCACGGTCTCCGCCACATCCTTGACCTGGACTTTGCCCACCGCGTTCTCGTCGCGCAATCCGTCCTCGAACATGGTCATGCAATAAGGGCAGGCCACGCAGATGGTGGCAGGTTTCAGGGCCTGGGCCTCGCGCGTCCGCTCCAGATAAGTGGCCTGTCCTACATCCTCGTCCATCCACATTCTTCCGCCGCCAGCACCGCAGCAAAAGCTCCTGTCTAGTCGGCGAGGCATTTCCAGCGGCGCCCGGCCAGTGGCGGCGGCCAGTACCTGGCGCGGCTCCTGGTACACGCCGTTGTAGCGTCCCAGGTAGCAGGAATCGTGGAAGACTATCGGCTCGTCGCGGCCACCGGCCAGTTTGATCCTGCCTTGCCTGATCAGCTCCGCCACGAGCTGCGTGTGGTGCATGACCTGGAAGTCGCCGCCGTACTGGGCATAGTCGTTCTTGAGCGTACTTAAGCAGTGGGGGCAGAATGTAATGATGTGGCGAATGCCGTGTTTGCGAAAAAGCTCCACATTCTCGCGGGCCAACTGATCGAAGACGTACTCGTTTCCCAGACGGCGCAGCGGATCGCCGCAGCATTTCTCTTGCGAGCCGAGGATTCCCCAGGACAGGCCGGCTTTGGTAAATATTTTGGCCAGAGCCTGGGTGGTCTTGCGGCTGCGAGAATCGAAGGCCCCGGAGCAGCCCACAAAGAACAGGTACTCCACCTTTACGTCCTCGGCCAGCACTTTGATTTCCTGCCCCTGCGCCCACTTGGCTCGCTCCGGCGGTGCAATTCCCCAGGGATTGAAGCGCTGCTCGGTGTTTTCGAACAGGTTGATCAATTCCGGGGGAAACTGAGCCTTCTCCATTACCAGATGGCGCCGCAAGCCGATCAGCTTGGGGACATGCTCGATGTAAACCGGGCAAGCGTTCATGCACGCCCCGCAGGTGGTGCAAGCCCAGATGGCGTCGGTCGAAACGCTTCCCTCTCCGTTGCCGATCAGCGGCCAAATCGTCGGCGCGTCGTCTTTGGCCGGGGCGAGGCTGTCGAAGCGGCCCGCCAGCAGCCACGACCCATTGGTAAGCAAGTTCATCTTGCCGGTGCGTATGACCTGCTTTGGGTTGAGCGCTTTGCCGGTATTGTGGGCAGGACATTGGGCCTGAAACCTTCCGCACTCGGTGCAGGCATAGAAGTCCAACAAGTCCTTCCAAGTAAACTGAAAGACCTTCGAGACGCCGAAACTTCGCCCCTTCTTGAAGACCAAACGCGGCGCCGTGGTTACGAACGACAGACTGCGGAAAAAGCAGTTCGGTATGGCAGTGATGATGTGCAGGTGCTTGCCGCGCGGCAAATAAACCAGGAAAAACAACAACCCCAGGGCGTGGATGCACCAGAAGACCCGGGCCGCTACGTGCAGTTGGGCGGGTGTATAAGGGGCCGCCAGTTGGGAAAGCAGCCGTGAGACGGGCATCCACGGCGCTTCGTCCATACGTTCGCCCAAGCGAATCTCGCAAGCGTTTAGCCCGAAGTAGGCGATCATCAATGTCGCAATCAGCCCCAGGATGATAAAGGCGTCGAGCGTGGGATCAATGTAAGCCGGCCGAAACACGGCGCGCCTCGAAACGGCGATGATCACCGCCGCCAGAACGACCAGCGACATGCAGTCGGCCGCCAGCAGCAACGCCGGATATAGCACACTGCCCAGGAAGCTTAGCGAAAAGCGGGGAAACACGCCCGCCAGCACGAACTCCGCATTGACCAGCAACAGGACCAGGAAACCCCAGAATATCAGCACATGGTTGATGCCGAACTTGTCGGCCATTTCTCGCCGCTGGCCAAAGCCATCCACCGTGCGCTGCGCAACCTGGCCCACAGCCGGTCGAAGCGATTCTCCCATCGGCCCAGGCACATCAGGGCGAACAGCCGGTACAGGTCCCTGAAAAACCGGGCAACCGCCAGCAGCAGTAATACCACGAACATGCCGATTTCGGCGCCGCTCAACGTAGTTCTCCTCGTACAAACGACTCTTCAGCGTCTGCCCGGAAAAGTCGCGTGGTGCTAGTTGCCCCAGCAAACGCCTGACGTTTGTGTTGCGATTGTTGGCTATTCAATGGGGTACGATTTCCGCTTTGCACGCCCGCAACCTCTCGGTCAACGCCGGTACAATCTCCAGCCCATCGCCAACGATGCCCAGGTGCGCCACCTCAAAGATCGGGGCGGTGGGATCTTTATTGATGGCGATGATTCGGTCGGAATCCTGCATGCCCACCAGGTGCTGGATTGCTCCCGAGATGCCGCAAGCGATGTACAGCCGGGGTCTGACGGTCTGGCCGGTCTGACCCACTTGCCGCCCGTGAGGCGCCCAGCCCGCCGCCACCGCTCCGCGCGAGGCGCCAACCACGCTGCCCAGCACGCGGGCAAGCTCTTCCAGCAAGCGGAAGTTCTCCGCCGCCCCCATTCCCCGCCCCCGCTGACGACGACCTGCCGAAGCGATGTCGATCGTTTTTTCACCGGCCAGCGGGATCACTTCCAGAATCTTCGTGGCGATCTGCTCCTCGCACAGCCCCAGCGGTTCGCGGATGATCGGGCCGGTGCGGCCAGGCTGATAGGGCGGACAGGGCATCACGTACGGGCGAACCGAGGCCATCTGCGGCCGAGCCGTCTCCGTC
>Ga0209101_1002165_pt1 | contig 13266 bp, 9 predicted proteins | sample ConPoolayeCmetaG_FD_185481 | JGI IMG/M metagenome (GOLD analysis project Ga0209101, IMG submission 185481) | Hot spring microbial mat communities from California, USA to study Microbial Dark Matter (Phase II) - Cone Pool mat layer C metaG... ... | reverse complement strand
GCGCGAGACGGGATCATGACCGACACGCTCCAGAAGCCACCGGTGCGCGCGTAAGCAACAGAAACGAATGGCTCGCGCAGAGACGCAGCGGCGCACAGAGGCGTATTGAGGAAGCGGCGGAGCGGCGCAATGCGTTGCCTCTGCTCTGTCGCTCTCCTCTCTGCGTCCCCGCGCCTCTGCGCGAGACGGGATCATGACCGACACGCTCCAGAAGCCACCGGTGCGCGCGTAAGCACCGCCATCAGCCGCATCGCACGCGCCCGCTGTCCGCCGATACAATACCGCCATGAGCACCTCGTGCATGCGCGTACTGGAAGGTCTGGAGGGCTTGCGCAGACTGCCCCCGGGGGCGGTGTTGTCCATCGGCAATTTCGACGGAATGCACCGCGGCCACGCGCACATCCTCTCGATCTGCCGCGATCTGGCGTGCCAGACCGGCGGCGACGTCGCCGTCGTTACCTTCGAGCCGCATCCGCTGACCGTCCTGCGGCCACAGCAGGCGCCGCCGCGCCTCACCCCCGCCCCGCTCAAGCAGCGCCTGCTCGCCGACGCAGGCGTCGATTTCCTGGTCGTGCTGGCGCCCGAGCCGGCCGTGCTCAACCTCACGGCGGAGCAGTTCTGGGGCATCCTGCGCGACGAGGTCCGCCCCAGCGGCCTTGTCGAGGGCGATTCGTTCAGCTTCGGCAAGGGCCGCGGCGGCACGGTGGACAAGCTGCGCCAGTGGGCGGCCGGCACTTCGGTACGGCTGGAAGTTGTTGCTCCCCTGCGCATCGCGCTGCTCGACATGTCGGTCGTCCCCGCCAGCAGCTCGATCGTGCGCTGGCTGGTCGGTCACGGCCGCATGCGCGACGCGGCCATTGTGCTGGGGCGTCCCTACATACTGGAGGGGCCGGTGGTGCGCGGCCATCAACGCGGGACGGGCATAGGCATGCCCACCGCCAACCTCGACTGCTGTGAACAGCTCGTGCCCGCCGACGGTGTCTACGCCGGCCGATGCATCGTCAACGGGCGGACGTGGCCGGCCGCGGTGAGCATCGGCACCATGCCGACTTTCGGCGCCAACGCACGACAGGTGGAGGCACATCTGGTGGGATTCGAGGGAGACCTGTACGGGCGCAGGATCGCCCTGGAAGTGCTGGACTGGCTGCGAGATCAACGGCGCTTCGGCGGCATCGACGCTCTGAAGGCAAAGATGGCGCTGGATGTGGCCGAGGTGCTCGATCGCATGGACCAGGACGTGGCGCGGCCTATCGCGCTGGTATCCTGACGGCTTTGGCGCGGCGCTGCGGCATCTCCTTTTCGAGCGACTCGGGGAAACGGTCGGGAAGCCGCGAGACATCATCCAGCCGACGTCGCAGCTCTTCGGGGAGCGTGAAATCGGCCGCCCGCACGGCGTCCTGCCACTGCTGGGCGGTGCGTGCTCCGGCGATGGCACTGGCGACACCGGGCCGCTCCAGCACCCAGCGCAGCGCCACCTGGGCGGGTGTGCGGCCCAGCTCGCGTGCCGTCTCCAGCAGAACGGCCAGCGTCTGATCGGCGTTGGCGGCAAATGCGTTGGCCTGCCACACCCAGTTTTCCTGTGAGCGCGTGCCCGCCAGCACGCGCTGGCCGGGCGGGTACTTGCCCGTCAGAAAGCCGCCGGCCATCGGGCCCCAGGGGACGATGCCCAGGCCCTTGTCCAGACACAGGGGCACCAGTTCCTGCTCGATGTCGCGGACCACCAGGCTGTACTGGGCCTGATAGCAGACGAAGCTTTCCCAGCCGCGCAGTTGGCTGATCCAGAGCATGTCGCACAGGCGCCAGGCGGGGTGGTTGCTGCAGGCGATGTAGCGGACCTTGCCCTGGCGAACCACGTCATCCAAAGCCCGCAGCGTCTCCTCATGGGGGGTCTGGATGTCCACGTGGTGGATGTAGTAGATGTCGACGTGGTCCATCCGCAGGCGCTGGAGGCTCTCCTCGATGGCGTTCATGACGCGGAAGCGCGAGGTCCCCGAGTCATTGGGACCCGGCCCCATGGGGTTGAAAAACTTGGTGGCGACCACCGCCTGCCGTCGCCGCCCCTCCAGGGCACGGCCCAGCAGCACCTCCGACTGACCGTTGCCGTAGTTGTCGGCCGTATCGAAGAAGTTCACGCCCGCGTCGAGGGCCAGGTCGACGATGCGCCGGGCCTCCGGCTCATCCGTGGAGTAGCCGAAGGTCATCGTGCCCAGGCAGATTTCCGAGACTTTCAGTCCGCACTTTCCCAGCCGCCGGTATTCCACGCTTGCCTCCTGTCGCTATGCCGCCGCCGCGTAGTCACGCCGCCGCCGTCTCGGCGGCCTGGATGCGGCCCTGGCTGTCGACCTGGTCGAAGCGCACGGCCACGCGCTTGGAGACGCCCTGTTCCTGCATGGTCACGCCATACAGCACGTCGGCGATCTGCATCGTGCGCTTGGAGTGGGTGATGATAATGAACTGGCTCTGATCGAGGAACTCCTGCACCACCAGGTTGAACCGCTGGTTGTTGGCCTCGTCCAGCGCCGCGTCCACCTCGTCGAGAATGCAGAAGGGACTGGGCTTGCTCTTGAAGATGCTCATCAGCAGCGCCACGCAGGTCATCGTCTTCTCGCCGCCGGAAAGCTGGTTGATGGAAACCGGCTGCTTGCCGGGAGGCCGCGCGATGATCTCGATCCCCGCCTCCAGCGGATCGATGGTGCGGCGGATGACCGCCGGCGCGGGCTGGCCGTCGGGACCGACCTGACCCGTCCCGGCCGGCGCGCGCTCCTCCACCGACGTCTCCAGGAAGATGTCGGCTTTGCCGCCGCCGAAGAGCTTGCGGAACATGGTCTGGAAATGCTCGCGGACGGCGTTGAAGGTCTGCTCGAAGCGCACCGAGCTTTCCTTGTTGATGGTGTCGATCAGCTCCTCGAGCTGCTTCTTGGACTGCTTCAGGTCGTTCACCTGAGCCGCCAGGAACGTCTGCCGCTGCTCCAGCTCATCCTGCTCGCCGATGGCGTCGAGGTTGACGTTGCCGAGGCGCTGGAGCTTCTCCCTGAGCTGCCTGATCTCCTCGGCCACCGCATTCCAATCCGTCTGCTCGGGCTGATAGCCCCCCTGCTGCTCCAGTTCCGCCCATCGCGCCGGCAGGTCGAGCTGAAGCTCGTCCAGCGTGCGCTGCACCAGCCCCTCGAGGCGCACGCGGACTTCGCCCAGTTTCACCTCCAGCTCGTGCAGCGACTGCGCCACCGCGTCGCGCTGCTGCGCGGCCGCCTGTACTGCCGCATTCAGCTCCTCCACTTTTGCGGCCATCTCTGTCACCTGCGCCGCCATCGCCTCGATCTGCTGGGTGAGGCGCTGATGCTTCGCGGCAAGCTCCTGCTCGGCCCGCACCGCGGCTTCCAGCTCCTGGTTTACGGCTGAACGCCGCGTCGACGCCTGCTGCGAAGCGCGGTCGACGCGCTCCAGTTGCTCGGCCAGTTCCGCCCGCGCGGCGCTCAACCGCTGCACCGCCTGCTGCGCGGCAAGCTGCTTTTCCTGCACCTGCCCAAGCTCCACGCGCAGCGAGGTCAGCGCCTCGCCCACCTGCCGAAGCAACTGTTCGGCGTGCGCCTGGCGGCCCTCAAGCTGCTCGATCTGGCGCTGGCGATCGGCCTGCTCGGTCTCGATGGCCCGGCGGCCTTCCAGCAGCGCCCCCTCCTCGCTCTTGAGCCGCCCGGCCTGGTCCAGCAGATTCTGAAGCTCGCGCTCCAGCACCGGCAGCTCGCGGCGAAACGCATTCTGCTTGTCGCTCACCTGTGCCATCCGGCTGCCGATCTGCACCTTCTGCGTGTTGGCCGCGTAGATCGCCCCCCGCAGCTCCTGCTGCTTTTCCTGAAGCGCCCGCGCCTGGGCATTGCCGGCCGAAAGTTCCCGCGAAAGCTCCTCGATCCGACGGTCCACCTCGGCGATCTGGAGTTTCAGAGCCTCCAGCTCCGACCGCCGCGAGATCAGCCCCATCGCCTCGCCAAGCGCGCCAGCGCGCAGCGTGCCATCCGACTCCAGAACCTGCCCGTCGCGCGTGACGTAGCGGTATCCCGGCGGCGCGGCCGCACGCAGTGCCCGGGCATCGGCCAGTTCGTCAACGACGACCGTGCTGCCCAGAAGATGATGGGCGATCGGCGCATCGGCGGGCTCGAATCTCACCAGGTCCACCGCCAGCCGGATGCGCTGGGGATGAACGTTCCAGTCGTAGGCGAGTGCTGAGTGCTGAGTGCTGAGTGCTGAGGCGGGTGGATTCTCGATTTTCGATTTTCGATTTTCGATTGGGCGAGGGCTGCCAGTTGCCAGTTGCCAGTTGCCAGTCGGCATTCGGGCTTCGCCATTCGTTATTCTTTCGGACTTGGGGCTTCGGGCTTCGTCATTTCCCCTCCCCCCTTCGTCGCTTCGTCGCTCCGTCGCTTCGTCGCTTCCCCTCTCCGCGCCAAGCTCATCCGCACACAGAATACTCACCCGCCCCTCCAGCTCCGCCAGCGCCTCGCCGGCCGCCGCCACGGCATCGGTGCTGTCGGCGATGAGCATCTGATCGCGTCCGTCCAGCGCCGCCTCGATCACCAGCGCGTGTTCCACGTCCACGCGCAGGAAGTCCGCCACCACCCCCCGGACAAACGCGAATGCTTCGGCCCGCCGCCGCAGCACCGACTTGACGCCTTCGCTGAACCCCTCGCGCCGCGCCTCCAGGTCCTCCAGCAGCTTCTGCCGCGAGAGCAGCCCCGAACGATGCTCGCGCGCCTGGCCCAGTTGATCGGCCGTCGCGGCGATGCGCCGATCCACGGCCGCCGCCTCGGCCGCGCTGGCCTCAAGCTGCACCTGGAGAGCGGAAATCTCCGCCACGACGGCTGTCATCGCCTCGTCCAGCTCGGCCCTGGCCGCATCCAGCGTCTGCATCTCGCCCAGTACGAACTGCCGCCGCTGCGCCAGTCGCTGCTGCTGGGCGGCGGTGTTCTTGCGCTCGATCTCGATGGCGCCAAGCCGATTGTTCACGCCGGCGGATCGCCGCATCAGGTCCAGCACCGCCGCCTTGTTCTGCTGCGTCTCGCGCTGGATCTGGTTGAGCTCCAGTTGCGTGTCGTGGAATCGCTTCTGCTCATCCTCGATGCGCTGCCGCTGCTCGCGCAGTCGCTGGCTCAGCTCCTCCAGCAGTTGCTGCTCGCGCAGCAGCGACTGATCGTTCTCCGCCTGCTTCGCCCCGATTGCCTGGCGGTCCCGCTCCAGCGACCGCAGTTGCTCGGCGATCTGCTCAAGCTGCTGCCGGGCGTACTGCTGCCGCTGCTGCGACGCCTGAAGCGCCGCGGCCGTCTGAACCTGCTCGTACTGGGCGCGCTGCTGGCGCTGCGAGAGGGCGTCGAACTCCTGCCTCGTCGCCGTCAGCCCCATCTGCCGCTCGGCCAGGAGCCGCTCCAGCGCCTCCAGCTCCTGTTGCGTCCGCCCCTGGGCCGAGGCGTGCTCCTCGAGCTGCGCGTGCAGCGTCGAATACTCCTGCAGCGCGTAGGTCAGCCGCAGCTCCCGCAGCCGCTGTGAATACTCCTGAAACGTCCGCGCCCGCCCCGCCTGGATTCGCACGCTCCGCAGGCGCTTGTCCACCTCCTCGACGATGTCCGTCACGCGCAGCAGGTTCTGGTCCACCTTCTCCAGCTTGCGCTGCGCCTCTTTCTTCTTGGCCTTGAACTTGCTGATGCCAGCGGCCTCCTCGAAGATGATGCGCCGCTCCTCGGGATTGGCCTCGAGCATCGCCGAGACGCGCCCCTGCTCGATGACACTGTAGGCGTCGACGCCCACGCCCGTGTCCAGGAACAGCTCGCGGATGTCCTTCAGGCGGGTCGCCTGATTGTTCAGTTGGTACTCGCTGGTGCCGTCGCGGAAGAGCCGCCGGCCCACCACGACCTCATCGGCATCGATGTTCAGCAGCCGCGTGCCGTCGGCGCGCCGCGGGTTGTCGAAGACGAGCACCACTTCGGCCATGCCGGCCGGCTTTCGGCCGGCGGCGCCGTTGAAGATGACGTCCATCATGGCGTCGCCGCGGAGGCTCTTGGCCGACTGTTCGCCCAGCACCCACTTGAAGGCATCCACGACGTTGGACTTGCCGCAGCCGTTGGGCCCGACGATCCCGGTGATGGGCGCGTCGAAGACGAACTCGGTCCGGTCGGCAAAGCTCTTGAAGCCCTGAAGGATCAGTTTACGTAAACGCATGGAACTCGGTCCTCCGTGACCCCAGTGACTGGGGCAGCGGCATGGCAAACTCCGTTTTGCCCGGCTGCGCCTGCGCAGCCGCGGGAACTACCGGCCGCGCGTGCCACCCGCCGAAGCGGCCGCGCCACTCCCGCTGGCGTCACTGCGCTCCGAGGCAGCGATGGGCGGCGCATCGGCGATCGTTTCCTCCATCAGCGGCGCGTCCTGGAGCACGAACAGCCCGTTAAGATGACGCTCCTGGTCCAGCGCCTGGAGGATGCCGACCAGCTCGGGATATCCAAGACTCAGCGGCGAGTCGCCGTGTCCGGCCAGGGTGAGCAGCAGCTCGTCCAGGCGCGGGCCGCTGCGCGCCTCCACGCCCGCGGGCAGACGCGGATTGCTGCGGTCGAAGATCACCAGGTCGCGATCGCCTCGTGCGGTGGAGATCGTCAGCCGGTGGTCCATGGCGCTGAACATCAGAGGCAGCTTCAACGACACCCCCGGTCCAAGTATGGCGATCCGCGGCACCCCCGAGCGCGAAGCCCACACCAGCGGCGGTCCCGGGCGGTCGACGCGGTCGATGATGAACACCGGCTCCCCGCTGGTACGGTCCTTGACGATGAACGACTGGACAACGCTGTCGCCCTGGGCCGCCAGGATTCGATAGGCCTCGATGCGCACCAGAGCGTTGTCGCTGGACAGCAGCCGGGTCAGCATTCGCGACATCCGCGTCGACGGGCGCAGCTCACCCAGCGTCCGGACCGCGTTCAGGCGGAACTCGTGGTCGGGCGTCATCGCCATGTCCAGCAGCGCATCCTCGGCCGCGATGTCGGTGATGAAAGCGCCGGCCCTGGCAGCGGCAAAGGCCACATCCTGCCGGGGATGCGCATACAGAGGCTTGATGAAGGGCAGAGCCTCGGGGCCGATGCCCTCCCAGCAGTAAGAGATGTTTTTCAGCAGCGCGCCCGGCTTGAGGGCCTCCTGGACCAGATCACGGGCGCGGTTGGCGCCGACGCCGGGGACCATTGCGTCCAGATACAGGTGATTGACCACGCCGACGAAGTGCTCCCAGTTGCCGTTGTAGCTTCGCGGAACGAACAAATGAACCATCCCCTCGTCCTGCGCGCGGGCCGCGTTCTCATTCTCGAAGCGATGGTCGATGCACGCCTCAATGGTCCTGGCCGTCCGCAGAGACGGCGTCCGCAGGATCAGGTGCAGGGGACGGTCGTGCAGCACCCTGCCTCCGCCCATGATCACGCCGCTGCGGAGGCTGGCCTGCACGGCCGGCTGTGAGCCCCCGGCGTTGGAGACGTAGCTGGGGTTGACGAAGACGTTTCCGCGGGCGTACATGAACACATCGACGCGGGCCGCGGGTGCGATGGGGTTGGCTCCGTCCACCTTCAACTCCGTGGTCCAGAGGATGCCGCGGGCCAGGCTCGTCGTCTGGCTGCTCTCCACAGCGCGCACGTACACGTCAACGCGCTGGTCCTTGCGCGCACCGGGGGGGAGGAAGCCGTAGACCTCCACAATCGCCGTCTGGGGATCACCCAGGACTTTAGCAGGGCTCCAGTCGGCCATGCGGTCGTCGGCCGCTCCCGGTCCCACCCCATGCCGCATGAAGCTCCGCACGATGTAGTCGTAGACGCGGGAGGGCACGCCGCGGTTGTTGCCGGTGTTGTGCAGCCGCGTCACCAGCCCGTACCCCGATACCGGGTACGGCTCGTTGTTCGACACGTCGCAGATTTCGTGGATCGTCCCCTCCATGAACTTCGGCAGGCCCTTACGCGCCCCAAGGTCCGGGTAGCGAGGCTGAAGCACCGGACGGGGAGCGGGGGACTGGGCGCAGCCGCCGGCGGCCAGAAGGCCCGCCGTCAGCAGCGCCACCGCCACTGCCGCCACGAGACACGAGGGCATCCGTGCGGGGACGCACTGTGGGGTCCGCCACGGCGCAGCGACATGACGTTGTCTGGAGAAGCGCATGGACAATCTCTTGGCTGTTATCGGACGGCACAGCGCGCCGGCATGAGCCCTTCCGCGGCAACCGGATGACACAACCAACGTGAGGGGCATTCTAACCTTCACCGCGATCCAAACAAGCCTGCGACCCGCTCCTTCCGCCCCTCGCCCACACCAGTTCCGCGCTGCGCAGCGTGTTCTTCAGCAGCATCGCCACCGTCATGGGACCGACCCCCCCCGGCACCGGGCTGATAAACGCCGCTTTGGCCCGCGCCTCCTCGAAGCGAACGTCGCCGACCGTCTTCTTGGTTCCGTCGGCCATCGTGATCCGGTTAATGCCCACATCGATCACCACCGCCCCCTCGCGAATGTGCTCAGCGCCGATCAGGCCGGCACACCCCACGGCCACCACCAGCACCTCCGCCCGCCGCGTGTGCGATGCCAGGTCGCGCGTGGCGATGTGGCAGAGTGTGACGGTGGCCATCTGTTCAGTAAGCAGCAGCGAAATCGGCTTTCCGGCGATCTCGCTGGCGCCCACCACCACCGCCTCGGCGCCCTCCAGCGGCACCCCGGTCGACTGGATCAGCTCGATCACCGCACGGGCCGTGCAGGGCGCTATCAGCGTCTGCCCATAGACCACATAGCCGATGTTGGCCGGATTGACCCCCTCCACATCTTTGATCGGATCGATGGCGTACTGGAGCGTCGTGGCATCCAGGTGCTCCGGCAGCGGCAGGTGGAGCATGATGCCGGTCACGCCGGGATCTCCGTTGAGCCGTTCGATCACCCCCTGCACGCGCTCGGCCGGCGTGTCGGCCGGCAGCTTCACCAGCTCGTAGCCGATTCCCACGGCCTTGCAGGCATCCTGTTGTCGCTGCGCGTACAGCTCGCCGGCGGGCGAGGATCCCACCAGAACGGCCGCCAGATGAACGGCCTGTCCCTCGCGCAGCATGCGCGAGACCTGCTGGCGGACTTCTTCGCGAGTGCGGGCGGCGATGGCGGCGCCGTCGATGATCTTGGCTGGCATAGGGGCGCGATTATACTCGCCGCCGCCCCCGCCGCCGCGCCCGCAGGTCCCAAACGGCCCGGATCCCAGGCTCAGCGGCCACTTGGGCCACGCCCCGCTCGACGGTATGATGCGGGCGGTCGTACCGCGAAGCTCCCGGCGTTTTTCTTGTGACGGGGCCCCATGAAACAGGCAACCCACCGCTGGATCGCCCTGCTGGCCACCACGGCCATCGCCATATACCTGTGCTGGCTCATGGTCCTGCCCTTCGTGCAGGTGCTGATGTGGGCCACCGTGCTGGCCATCATGGCCTCGCCCCTGAATGTGGCCCTGCGCCGCCGCGGCCGGGGCACAACGCTCAGCGCCGCCATCACCACCGCCGTAGTCGTGCTCACCGTGCTGATCCCGCTGCTGTTTCTGGGCTTTGCGCTCGTACGCGAGGCCACCAACACGGCCCCGGCCATCGAAGCCTTCATCCGCCGCACCCTCGACCCCGAATCCGCCTTCATGAAATGGTTGAGCCAGTATATGGACACCGGCGCGCTTCAGAGCCCGACGGCGATCCGCGATCAACTGGCCCAGTGGCGATCAGCCCTCTTCACGTGGACGCTGGGGACGCTGGGCAGCGTGCTGGGCATCCTGGCGCAGGTATTCTTCGTCATTTTCACGCTGTTTTATCTGCTGCGCGACTCGGATCGCATCCTGCCGACGGTGCGCAACCTCATGCCGCTGACCGCACAGCAGTCCGAGGCCGTGCTGTGGCGCACCTCCGAGGTGATCTCGGCCAGTCTGACGGGCGTGTTGCTCATCGCTGCCCTGCAGGGTCTGGCCGGCGGGCTGGCGTTCTGGGTGCTGGGGCTGCCGTCGGTGCTGCTGTGGGGCGTGGTCATGTTCCTGTTCGCGATGGTGCCGATGGTCGGCCCATCCATCGTCTGGGTACCGGCGGCAATCTACCTGGCCGCCAACGGCCACTGGATCAAGGCCGGCCTTCTGACGGCGTGGGGCGTGGCCGTGATCGGGCTTCTGGACAACGTGCTGCGCCCGCGCCTGGTGGGCCAGAAGACGCGGCTGCACGAGCTGGTCGTCTTCTTTTCCGTTCTGGGCGGATTGCAGGTGTTCGGCGTCCTGGGTCTGATCGTGGGGCCGGTGGTCGTGGCGATCACCCTGGCTCTGATCGAGGTGCTGCGGCAGGCGGGGAGCGTGGGCGAATGACCCGCGCCGCCCTCCGCGCGGGACTCAAAGCCGTAAGAGCGTGCGAAGCTCCATGGCAACGCGGGTACTGACGCGCGATCCGACCGTTCCAAGCCGGCGCACCAGGCTGCGTTGATGAATCGTCGCGAGCTTGTGCAGTCGCAGCACCGATTTCGTCTTGAGCCCCGAGCTCGCATGCTCAGGATGCAGTGGGTCCAACACCACATCGGAGGGCAACTGTACCGCGGGCATGACGGATGAGATGTACGCCACCAGCAGTTCGGGTACGGTACCTATCGGGTCGGTCAACACCAAAACGGGACGCAGCTTCATGCCGGGGCCGCCTCCAAAGGGGAAATACGCAAGATAGATCTCACCGGGTCCCAGTCACCGGCTCCCCGTCTTCCAGTGTGTAGATGTCCTGTTGCGGGTCCGCCAGGTCGTCGACCCATTCGCGCGCTATCCCTGCCGCCCATTCCCGGCCTGCATCGTCTTCCTCGCACGTCGCGTCGCTGGGCACGACGAGCGCAACCTTGACGGGCCCGGGCACGACCCACGGCGGCACCTGCGCCGACAACCGGTGCCGTTCGTCCACGTGGCCGATGACTTCAATGGTCTTCATGGTATGCACCGTATTCATTATAGCCGCCTTGCGCTAACTCTGCACGCCGCTATGCCTTCAGCCCCGTCATGGCGATCCCCTTCACGAAATACCGCTGGGCCAGGAAAAACAGCACCAGCACCGGCACGATGTGGATCAGGGCGGCGGCCATCAGCAGGTTGAAGTCGGACCCGTACTGGTCCTGGAAGAGCCGCAGGGCGATGCTCACCGTGTAGTTGTGCAGGTCGTTGAGGTAGATCAGCGGACCGAGGAAGTCATCCCAGTGGCCGATGAAGCTCAGCACCGCCACCGTCGTGATGGCGGGTTTGGACAGCGGCAGGACGATCTGCCACCAGATTCGCAGCGGGCCGCAGCCGTCGATCATGGCCGCCTCATCCAGCTCGCGCGGGATCCCCAGGAAAAACTGCCGCAGCAGAAAGACGAAGAACGCGTTCTGCGCGAAGTACGCCGGGATCGTCAGCGGCCCGAAGGTGTTGACCAGCCCCGCCGTGTTCCAGATCAGATACACGGGGATCATCGTCACCTGCGGCGGCAGCATCATGGTCGACAGCAGCAGCAGGAACAGCCCCTTGCGCCCGCGGAAGCGGAATCGCGCAAAGCCGTAGGCCACCAGCGAGCAGCTCAGGGTCTGGCCGATGATGTTGAGGATGGTGATCGTGTAGGTGTTGAGGACGAAGACGTAGAAAGGCAGGGGCAGAGCGCCGCCGTGCTCGTAGGAGTTCCAGGCCTTGGCGAAGTTGTCGATCTGGGGGTCGAAGATGGACTGAACCTGGTTCGGCGAGACGAAGCGCTCGGTCTGCCGGCGCGTGTCCGGATCGACGAAGCGCACCTGCAGCAGACCCCCGGGCATCTCGCGCTCGATGCTGACGGGCACCGGCTCCGCACCGCGCAGCCGCAGCAGCAGGTGGCCATCTTCCTGGATCAGGTCCGAGAGGGGCACGCCCAGAAGCTGTCCCCGGCGCGGACCGGCGCCGATGCGCACCACGGCGGCCGGCTGGTCGATGCGCTGAGCGACGTTCACGGCAATGGCCGGGCCATCGTCCCGCGGCATGCGGTAGGTTCTGGGCACCCACTCCGACGGCGAGCCGAACGACTGCTGCCGGGTCTTCAGCGCCGTGCTCACCGTCCACACAAACGGAATCATGAACACCGCGGCGCCCAGCAGGACCAGCGAATAGAGGGCGGATCGTTTCATCAGTGGCCCTCCCTGAAGATGAAGACGTTGTGGAATGACGTAGCCCGAAGACTGTCGAATGACGAAGCTCGAAACTCGAAACCCGAAACAATGACGAATGGCGAATCTCCGAATGACGAAGCGCCTGTTGCGCCTCCCACCCCCTCCGCCGCGCGCGCACCTTCGTCATTCTGATTTCGCCATTCGTCATTGATTCGGACTTCGGACTTCGTCATTCGGATTTGCGCAACCCGCGCGGCCGCGTCATCCCGCATCACTGAACCCCCAACCCCGAACCCTGAACCCTCATTCCTCATTGCTCCCCCCCTTCGTAATGCACCCACCGGCTGCTCTGGCTGAACTGCACATAGGTGAATACCAGCAGGATGGCAAACAGGATCCACGCCATGGCGCTGGCCTTGCCCATCTGGAACCACTCGAATGCCATGCGGTACAGATACAGGGCATACAGCAGCGTCGAGTCGTTGGGCCCGCCGCCGGTCATGATGTACGCCTGCGTGAACGTCTGAAACGCCCCGATCACCCCCAGCACCAGGTTGAAAAAGATGATCGGCGTGATCAGCGGCAGCGTCACATGGCGGAACTTGCCCCAGGCGCCGGCCCCGTCGATCGTTGCCGCCTCGTAGTACTGATCCCCTATGCTCTGCAAGCCGGCCAGAAAGATGATCATCCGGCTGCCGCCGATGCCCCACAGACTCATCAGCACCAGCGACGGCTTGCTCCAGCTCTCATCCGCCAGCCACTTGGGCGCCGCGAAGGCGAACGGCTCGGCCCTGCCGAACACGACCGTGATCAGCCTCTCCAACTGCTCCAGCGGCCAGGTGTCAAAAAGCCATCGCAGGAACTGGTTGAGCAGCCCGACCTCGGGCTGAAGGATCCAAATCCACAGCAGGCTGCTGGCCACCGCGGGGACGAGGCTGGGCAGGTAGTAGATCGTCCGGAACAGCGGCATCGCGCGCAGCTTCTGATTCAACAGCATGGCCAGCAGCAGCGACCCCGTAAGCCCCAGCGGCACGGCGAACGCCGTGTAGTAGAACGTGTTCCAGAGGCTCTGATAGAAGCGCGGATCGCCCCACCCGCCCTGCGGATCGGCCCGCCAGATCAGCTCGGCAT
>Ga0209101_1002163_pt1 | contig 13279 bp, 9 predicted proteins | sample ConPoolayeCmetaG_FD_185481 | JGI IMG/M metagenome (GOLD analysis project Ga0209101, IMG submission 185481) | Hot spring microbial mat communities from California, USA to study Microbial Dark Matter (Phase II) - Cone Pool mat layer C metaG... ... | reverse complement strand
GTTTTGCGGCGGGCGGCGAAGCCGCCCGCCGCAAAACCCCTTCCTTATCTCCCCTCTCCCCTGACCGCAAGGCCAGGGGGGAGGGGCAATGAGGGCCTTCGGTCACAAAAGTGTCAACCAATTTTGAACCATCCCGAACGAATTGGCTGATAATTCGTTCCTTTCCCCATTCGTCGTAGTGTTCTGGGAGCATAAGGGACTGAGCACCCTCAAGCGAGAGGGAAGGGAACCAGGAAAAATCAGGGAGGAAAAGCATGTCTGTTCAAATCGCTGAGAATGTCTATTGGGTGGGGGCCGTGGATTGGGCAGTGCGCCATTTTCACGGCCACGCACAACCGCCGGCCGCTCCTGAACATCGCGGCCATCGTGGAGGACCTGATCGGGCTGCGGCCGGTGAACAAGATCGGGGCGGCCTTTGGCTCGCACGGTTGGGGCGGCGGGGCCGTGCCGGTTTTGGAGAAGGGCTTGCAGGAGGCCGGGATCGAGGTGGTGCAGGAGGGGCTGGCCCTGGCCTGGCGGCCATCCCCGGCGGAACGAGCGCAGGCGGTGGCCTTTGGCCGGACCTTTGGTGAACGCCTGCTGGCTGCCAGGTCCGTCCGCTCGTGAGCGTCCCATGGCGGGGACAGATCCCACGCCTGGAGTCGAAGCTTTAGCTGGTCTTCACCCGCAAAACCCGCCTGAAGGCTCCACTCCAGTGCCCATGATCGTTCCGGCACGCCTGCGCCCTATGTCCCAGGCACGTAACGCTCCCTCCGCTCCGGTTGACAGCGCCCGGCCCTCGTGCTATGATCCGCGCCGGGAGGGTTCTGCTATGAGATACCTGTCTGTTGCGCTGGGCATCCTGGTGCTGCTGGCGGCCGGTTGCGACCTGGGGGGTACGCCACCCACCGCCTCGCCACCGGCCACCCCGGTATTGGTGACCCCGGTGCCGCCGACCGGCCCGGCCACTGCGTCGCCCCCAGTCCCGGTGACGACGGCCGAATCACCCTTTGTCCAGGCCGGCGCGGCCCTGGACACCCTGCCCAGCTACCGCTGGACCGCGCGCTGGACACTGACATCCAGCGCGGGAGACCAGGTATCGCCGCTCTCCTGGCACTCAGAGGGCATCCGGGTCAAGGACGGCGATCGCTGGCACATCACCTGGGCCCTGGGCGAAGGCGATGTGGTCCTGGAAGTCATCCACATCGGCAACCAGGAATGGGTCCGGTTCGGTGAGCAGTGGGTGGAGACGCCGGCCGGGCAACAGCGGCAGTTTCTGGGCTTTACCCCGCGCGGCTGGTGGGACGATGTGGGCCTGGGCCTGGAAGAGCATACCAGGCGGGTCATGCCGGACGAGCAGGTAAACGGCGTGCTCTGTCAGCACTACCGGACCAGCGAGAGCTACCGGGGCGTGGTGGTGAGTGGAGGTGTCAACTGGTCGCACCAGGGGGATATATGGCTGGCTGTGGCCGGGGGCTATCCCGTGCGCGGGCGATTTCTGGGGACTGGCGTCATCGAATCGGCCACGTGGACCCTGACGCAAGAACTGGACATCACGCACGTGGGGGACGCGGCCAACGTGGTGAATCCGCCCAGGTAAAACGCGAGTAGACCTTCAGCTCAACCGAGAGCAAGAGCAAGCGGGGCTGGTCATAGCACCAGCCCCGCTCTTTTTTAACCGCGAATCCCGGGTGATGCTTCCCGGTCTTGGGCGAAGGATATTTTGCCCATCTCTAACTGCCCCAGATAGATGAGCGATTCCAGGTCGTCAAGTTCGGCGGGGGCGTAATGGGCCACCACTGCTCGCACCCGTGCCAGGTCTTCCTCGGTAGCCAGACCCAGCATGGTTCCCAGGTCCCCGAAATCGCGGGCACGGGAAGCGGCCATTTTCATCAACACCAGGTAGGGGAGGCCCAGAACCGGATAGCTTTCTGGGCCGATTTGGGGATGGGCCAGGGCCTCTTCCAGCCAGGGATAGTCGCCCAGAAGCACATCCACCTCCACGCCCTCTGGCGAGCGGACCAGGAAGCCGGGCACAGCCAAACGCGCTTCATAACGGTATCCCGCCGCCTCCAGCCGTTTGCGTACTTCGTCGCCGTCCTGGTGGCGGACCAAGATGTCCAGGTCCTGGGTCGCTCGCTCCGGCATATAGGCCCGGGTGGCCACCGCGCCCGCGATGGCCCACGGGATGCCGTCCAATATGGCGCGCAGATCAGGCCAGGGATTCATGGCCGTTCTCCTTTGCAGGCTCTCAGCGCTGCTACCCGTGCCCGGTCGGATACGCCGCCGGCACATGTCGATCAGCAAGCGAAGTCGCTGGATAGAGTTGATCTGCCCATCTGGGGCAATCCTGGCAATTGCAGGTGGAATGGCCATCGGTACCTCTACCCCATAATTGTACCGATTTCCACAGGGATGTCAAATGATGCAAGTTGTCGTTGATCGCTCAATGGCTTTTCAAGACCAACGGCAAGTAGAGGGCATAACGAGCCTGTAGTTGTTGCGTGGCAGTATCAGAGCAGCCGGGGTTGGACGCCACCAGTGTGATCGTGTACCAGCCACCGCGGATGTACGTGTAGGTGGGATGAACCGCCGTGGACACGCCCACACCGTCGCCGAAATCCCATTGGTAGGCCGTGGCGTGGACGCTGGTGTTGGTGAACGTGACCACCTGCCCCACGCCGACGACGGTGGCGCTGGGAGTAAAGCCGGCCACCGGCACGCTGTACACAGAGAGCGTCTGGCTGGTCGCCGCGTAGCCGCAGGCGTTGGAAGCAGTCAGCGTGACCGTGGCTGTCATGGGCACGGCGTAGGCGTGGGTGGGATTGGAGAGCGTGCTGGTCCCGCCATCACCGAAGCTCCACTGGTAGGAGTTGGCATTAACGCTGGTATTGGTGAAGGCGACCACATCCCCCACGCAGACGGCATAGGCGCTGGGCGTGAAGCCGGCCGTCGGGGGATCGGCCCGCACTGTCGTCGTCGTCTGCGCCCCCCACGGGCTGCCGACCCCTTGGGCGCAGCTCACCACCCGGTAAGCGTTGTTGACCAGCGGCCCCGTGCAGGCGGTGACGACGAAGGTCACGTCCACCGTGCCGCCGCTGGGCACGGTGAGGCCGCTCCAGGCGACCACGCCTCCGCTTTGCCCACACGTCCCACCACCGCAGCCCACGTAGCTGGCGCCGGCCGGCACTGCGTCGGTGACGACCACGGAGGTGGCTGCCGTGTTGCCGGCGTTCGAGACGTGGATGGTGTAGTTCAACGGGACGCCGGCCAGGACACTCGAGGCCACGCTTTTGCTGACCGAGAGAGCCGGGGCCAGGACCGTCAGTGTCGGATGGGTCGTGTGAATCTTACTGCCGCCGGTCCCGGTGATGACCAGCGTATGGTCTCCCGGCGGCGTCGTCAGCGCGGTGGTGATCCACAGGGTGCTGGTGAGGCCCGGCGTGATGGGATTGCGACTCCAGGAAGAAGACGTGGCGGCCGGCAGCCCGCCCGCCGACAGCGTAACCGGGGCGGTAAAACCGTAGCTGGGCGACAAACCCACGGTGTACTTCGTGGCCTGGCCCGCCGCAACCTGCCGCTGCGTGGGGGTGACGACGAGGGAGAAGTCGGGGGTCGGTGCCGGGGTGTTCCCCACGGCCCCGGCGGCGTTCAGCTTGCCCCAGCCCCAGTGGTCGTTCGGGGTGGCGCCGCCGTGGGACGTGTGCTCCGTCCAGGTGTCGGTGATGGCCGTGGTATGAAGGATGTTCACGACCTGGGTAGGCGTGAGGGTGGGGTTCTTCTGCAACATCAGGGCCACCGTCCCGGCCACGTGGGGTCCAGCGGCGCTGGTGCCGCCGGTCCACCCGTACTTGCCGACGGCGCTGGCGCCGCTGTCCTTCGACTCGGCGGCGACCACCTCGAACATGCCGCCGGGCGCGGCGATGTCCAGGATGCGCTGGCCGTCTACCCGGGCACCCCGGCTGCTGAAGGAGCTGAGGTCGCCCACGGCGACGGTATCGAACCCGGCCCGGGTGGCGTAGGAGCCGACGGCGATGGCGCTGTCGGCCGTGGCCGGCCAGCAGACGGTCCTGGTCTCATTGGGATTAACCCATGCCGTGTCGCCTCTCCACTGTTGTTTGTTATCGGATACGTAGGCGTATACGGTCTGCGGTGCTGTGGCCGATGCATTATCCACTCGAAATAGCCAGTTGCCGGTCGAGATGAGACCAGTCCAGTTTTGGATGAACACATCATACTTGGCTGTACCCCGGCTGGAATCCTGCCGCCGACCCCAGATCCCATACGTGGAAGTGCTGGTGTAGTACCACGTAAAACTTGTGGTGTAGGGCAGGGTGACGGTAAACTGGTTCGATGGGGCGATGATAGTAGTCGTCAGATTGACGTTGGGGGAGCGCCACAGGAAACTGACGTACATTTGGCTGATCATAGTGAACGCTGGCACGTTCGCGGTGAAGACATGAGAGCCACTGGCGGGAATGACCTCAGTGTCTTCTTTGTTGCTCCCGGCCAGGTTGCCGGCCGGCACCACCTGGACGATGCCGTTGGCCGCCTGGGCGTCCATCATCTGTTCCAGGTTGGAGCTGCCGTCCATGAACTCGCCCCACCACGTGCTGAACTCGTAGAGCATCACGTCGGCCCCATTGTTGGCCGCCCAGGGGATATACGTGGTCTCGGGGATCGCGGTCGGCCAGCAGCCGGTGTGGACGGCCAGCAGCTCGGCCCCGGGGGCCACGCCGACGAAGCGTCGGTTGGGGACGGTGTGCGCGCCGGCGACGTTGACGATATTGCCGCCCAGCGCCACGCCGGCCACGCCGGTGCCGTGGCCCTGGGTATCGGCGTCCGTGAGGTAGAGGTCCACCCCTCGGTTCCGGGTCACGGGGGGTGTGCCGCAGTTGAGCGTAGCAGCGACCTTGCTCGTGCCCAGGGCGATCAGCTTTTCGCCAGCGTCGAGGGCATTGTTGAGATTGGCGTCGTTCACCAGGAAGATGCGCTCGCCGTAGGTGGGCTGGGTCTCGGTGTATCCGGCGGAGGGGCCATAGTCCCGCTGCGCGTTGTCATTGGCGTCATTGTAGAGCCAGTCCACGTGGGCCTCGAAGAGGCCGGCCGTGCTGACCGAGATCGCGGCGGTGCCGGTGATCTCGAAGAAGCGCAACTTTTCCCCAGGAAAAATAAAATCACAGAGGCCGTTGCCGTTCAGGTCCACACACTCGCCCCCGCCCCCGGTGAAGCCACCGCCATCGCCGTCTATCCAGTTGTACGACCCGCCGTCGGCGTACCAAAAATCCGGGTGGTAGACGTCCACGCCGGTATCAAAGTCGGCGATGCGGACCCCATGGCCCCGGACGTTCTGCCCGGCCCAGTCCTGGGTCGCCCACACCTGGTCGGCGCGGACCAGGGGGATGCTGACGTCCAGGGGCCGGGCCGCCGGCTTGTTGAGCAGATCGATCTGCACCACGTTCGGCAACCGCGAGAAGGCGGCCATCCGGTCCAGCGGCACGCTGACGCCGTAGATGGCCGCCACGCGGCAGAGGGCCCCCTCCAGGCGATGGAACCGCAACCCGTGGTCCCGCTCCAGGGCAGCAACCTCTTCCGGCGTCAGCTCCCGCTCGAACCGGACGCTGACCGGGACCACTCCCTGCGTCTGGATGTCCGCCTGGATACGCCCCAGCGCGGTGTGGGGCGCAAGCTCGACCGCCTGTTCCTGCGCTGTCAGCATCAGGGCCAGTGCGGAGTCCATCTTTTCCCAGGCCGGCCCCAATGGACCAGACGGCGGTGAGATGAGGTGAGACATTAAGCCCGACGATTTGGCAGACGGCAACAGCAGCAGCAACAAAGCGAGGACAGACAACCAGCGCGAGACACGCGATACTGGCTGATGAAGCATCGGGCGACCTCCTATCCATTCACGCAGGGGAGAGTAATGAGGGTGCCCGGCACGCTCCGTCCGCGCCGGGCACCCGAACACTCAATAGCTCTTCATCACCAACGGCAGGTACAGCCGATAGGCTGTCACCGTGGTAGTCACAGGAGGGCCGGCGGCGGACGCGCCCTCGGCGCAGGTCACGCCGTAGGCCGCGTTGGTGATGGTGGTGAGGATCGTGGTGAGGGGCACGGTCACGCCGAAGCGCACGGTGAGGCTGCCCCCGGCATTCACCGTTTTGCCGGTCCAGCGCACCTGGCTGCCCACCCGGCTGCCGCCGCTGTCGGCCCAGGCGAAGGTAACGCCGGCCGGCAGGGTATCGGTGATGGTGGCGTTGGTGGCGTTGGCCCCGCCGGTGTTCTGCACTGTGATGGTGTACGTAATCGCGCCGCCGGCTCGCACCGGGTCCGGCGCGTCAGTTTTGGTGATAAGGAGGACCGGCTGCAACACGGTAACGGCCACAGAGGCGCTGTTGTTGGCCGGGTCCCGGTCTGCCGTCGCTGTGATGACGGCGGTGTTGGTGAACGTGAGCGAGCCAGCGGTGATGGCCGGGTCCACCTGGCCGGTCACGGTGATGGTGCCGCCCTGGTGGTACTTGAGCGTGCCCACCTCCCAGGCGTAGGTGCCCGTGGCGGTGATGACGCCATGGTTGGTGGTGTAGGTGAACGTGACGGTGCCCGGCACCAGGTACGTGGGAATCTCGTCAGTGATGACCACGGCAGTGGCCCAGTTGGAGGTGGGGTTGCTGTAGTGAATGGTGTAGGTGATCCAGTCGCCGGGCGAGACCGGGAGCGTGGGCGTCACGTCTTTGGTGATGACCAGATCAGGGTCCTTGGGCGAGACAGCCATGGCCCACTCCACCTCGGTATAGATGATGCTGGGATCGGGGGGCGGTGGGCCGGGCACGGGATCGCCGCTGGGACCATTCAGGCCCTCAAAGTTCGAGAGGGCCAGGCCGGCCGGGTATTTATCCGGCCCCCACTTCCCACCCGGGCTGGGGCTGGCAGCCGCGCGATAGACGTCGTGGGAAAGAAAGGCCGCATTGTTATGAGCGAGGTCCGGCGGCATCGGTGGATGGGGATGCGGCACGCCCGGTGGGTAGACCCGGCCCAGCCAGGGCCAGCCCAGCTCGGCCTGGTCGAAGAAGGGATCGGAAAAGCCCACCCGTCTGCCCACCGGGTCCACGCCGGCCACGGTCACATAGTGACCGCCGTAGCGATACCACATCCCATCGCCCAGGTTGTACCACCAGAAGCCGAGCAGCAGCACCACGTTCTCGCAGCGCGTCACCTCATGGACCACCCAGTCCCATGCGGGTTTATGGACCAGGGTAACGGTATAATCGTCGTACAGGCCATGATCGGTCAGGTACTGAATGGTGCCGCTGACCATGTCGGTGATGATGGTGCCCGGGGCCATGACGCCGGTCTTCATGTATTGGGCCAGGTCATCCACGAACTCGAAGGTGTCCCCCTGGGTCTCTACATTCTGCGGGTCGTGGTCGTCCCAGAACGGGAGCATGGTAGCATACGTTTGTACCAGGGGGTAGTTGTCGTTGTAAGCCGGCGGTGGCACGGGAGATGGCTCGAACCGGGAGTCGAACCACCACAGCGAGTTGGCCACGGCCACCGGGCCGCAGTGAGTCCAGCGGCCCATAGAGTTTATCCAGCCGTCCTGCTTCTGGCCGAAATCTGGCATACAACTGGGCGCATAGTCCGCCCATTCGCCAGGCTTCCACGTGAACGGCGAGACAGCGATGGCGAACTCGACCTCCGTTTGGAAGAGCGGTGTGCCTTCCCAGGGCATGGTGGGGATGTTCGGGTGGGGATTCTGCCCAAAAAAGTTCATGATCTGGAATGGGTCAGAGACATAGCCCCCCGGTCCCCAGACGCCGCCGGGGCTGCTGGTAGGGATTACCGGATAAAAGTCGTGGGAGACGTTGCCGGCGTCGTTGTGCACGTCCGAGCCGTGGCCGGGGTTGTGCGCCACCAGGGTGCCGCTGAGGACGCGGCCCGGCCCGCCAGCCTCAGCGTTGTCCCGGAAGGGATCGCTGAAGGCGATCTGGGGGATTCCCAGGAAGTTCGGGTTCACGCCAGCTACCGTGACGTAATGACCACCAACACGGTGCCAGGTTCCCGGTCCAACCTCCTCGTAGAACCCCAGGAGCAGGATCACGTCCTCGCTGCGCGTCACCTCCTGCGCCACCCATTCGAAGGTGGGAGAGATAGCCAGGGTGACCAGGTAATCGTCGTACAGGCCGTGGTCGTAGAGGTATTTCTGAAGGCCATAGTACATGTCATAGACGTTGGTGCCGGTGGCTGGGCTGGTGCCGCAGTAGTTCGCCAGGTCGTCCACCAGGGGGACGGTGTTGGAGATCCAGTGGTCGTCCCAGGTGCCATAGGACTGGACCAATGGGTAGTGGTCGTTGTTCAGCATAGCAGTGGGGGTCAGGGGCGCGGTCTCAAACCTGGAATCGAACCACCAGAGGGAGTTGGCGGCCGCCACCGGGCCGCAGTAGGTCCATTGCCAGCCAAATGGCCCCGCGTATCCCCAGTTATCCTGCTTCTGGTCGAAATCCGGCAGGCCGCTGGGGGCATAGTCGGTCCAGCCGCCGGCCTTGAAGTACCACGCATCATTCGCGTTGACCGCGCGGCTGCCCTGGGCCTGGGCCGGGGGCACCCGGTGCATAGCAAACGGTGCACTCAGCAGGCCGGACAACAGCGCTAACGCCAAGGCGATCCTCCAGAAACGAATCTCTTTCGTAACTGCCTACCCTCCCGCAGGTTCGGGCGCAATCTCCGCACTGAAGTGCGCCGCAATGAGCTGCTCGCTCTCTTGCCAGCCGCTTTCTAACCTGCGGGAGGGTGGCGGGTAGGTATTTACTCTCTTTCATATTGACCTCCTTGATGCCCCCGGTAGTCTCATGCTCTCATGCCACGACCTGTCCAACCGCTAACTCGCCTGTGCCTACACGTTGCTCACCCTTCACCTCACTACACTTTAATTATACCACATGCCGACAACCCGTGGTCGCCTTGCGGTGGGGAGCGTTACGTGCCTGGGACATGGGGCGCAGGCGTGCCGGAACGATTATGGGCACTGGAGTGGAGCCTTCAGGCGGGTTTTGCGGGTGAAGACCAGCTAAAGCTTCGACTCCAGGCGTGAGATCTGTCCCCGCCATGGAACGCTCACTCCGGTGCCGCTGGCTAAAAGAATGAGGACACTGAAAGTTCAGTGTCCTCTTCTCATCGGGCCGGGCCGCGGCCACTGGGGCTTGCCCAACCTTAAAACAGGTCTGCGTTGCGAAATAGCCGGATAATAGTATGGCTTTGGCCTCACCCTACCCCTCCCTCACGCTTCCCTTCCCTCTCCGCAACGGAGAGGGAAGGGAGGGCCGGGGTGGGATGGGCAAAGTACCCCCTGACTCAAACCAACGTTTATCTCCTGCGCGAGGCCGGGAATAACCCCTGGGCTGCCGCCCGATGGCAGAACATGTATGGCGCGTTCAGCTTGCCGGCAGCGTGGTAGTTATTGGCGATGCAACTGCCCAGGCACAGGTCCCGGTGCAGGCACTCGGCGCAGATGCCTTCCAACTGGGTTGGGATCCTGGTCCGCAATTCCACCAGGCCCGGGCTATTGCACCACACATCGCGCAGGTTGTCCCGGGCGATGTGCCCATAGATCAACTCCGGGACGGTGACTCCCACGCCGCAGAGGGATAGTTCGCCGCCGGATAACAGACCCAGGATACCCAGGACCCCACAGCGGTCCAATGAGCCGCTCAAGAGCCGGGACAGGGGCCGGAAAGCAAAGGGGATGTCGAAGAAGATGCGCACCCGGCTCCGGGGCTGTAGTTCCCGTTCCACATGGCGGTTTAACTGGATGATCTCGGTCAACGGCAGGCCCTGTTCCCCGGCAAAGGTTTCCCCACGACCCATCTCCTGCACCAGGTTGAACTTGACCGACCCGCAGCCCAACTCCCCGGCCAGAGTTACCAGATCGTCCATCTGAGTCACGTTACCCTGGTGCAGAGTGCAGATAACCTGGGGCCGGAAGCCGACCTGGACCAACGAGCGGATGCCGCTCATGGCCCGTTTGTGGCTCCCGCGCACCCCGCGCAGGGCATCATGGGTGGCCGGGTCCACCCCGTCCAGGCTCACGGAGATGAACGTCACCTGGGGCGTGGCCTTCAAGAAGGCAGCCAGGTCATCGTCAATGAGCGTGCCGTTGGTCTCGATGGTGACGTTCAGGCCGGCCCCGGCGACGAGGGTGACCAATTCTCGGAACTGCGGGTGCAAGGTCGGCTCACCGCCGGTGAGCTTGATGCCGCGCAGGCCCACGGAACGGCCTTCCTGGATGGCCTTTGCCACGTACTCCAGGGGGATGTGCCGGCCGTCCTGGCCGTTCTCCCGGTACTCTGGCACGATCCAGCAGTGGCGGCAGGCCAGGTTGCAGGAGCCAGAGGCGTAAACGTATAGGGAATTCAACGGCGGGACGCCGGCCGGCAGGTCCAGTTGAGTTTCCATCTGGCCTGGGGCCGGGGCAGTGACTTCTTCACAAGGCATGGACTATTTCCTTTTAGTGTCTATCCGAAAAACTGTAGGGCAGGCTTTCCAGCCTGCCTGGACAGCCTGGAAAGGCTGTCCTACACCTTTTTCAGATGGGCTATTAGTGTCTATCCGAAAAACTGTAGGGCAGGCTTTCCAGCCTGCCTGGACAGCCTGGAAAGGCTGTCCTACACCTTTTTCGGATAGGCTTTTAGTGGTTCTCCGGGCGATATGAACTGGTCCCCGCCAGGAAGCGTCGGTAACAATCATCTGGGTTGGCGCGGTTAAAGTCGCCGGTCAGTTCATAGGCCAGGCCGGGGCAACTGCCGTTACAATAGTCTGCCCATTCGCAATCCTGGCAGCCGGGCACCTGGCGCATGGGGATGCTCCGCCGCGACCGCAGGGCCTGCAGGGTGGGGTGCTCGCGCCAGATCTCCGCGAACGAGCCATCGGCGATGTGCCCCAGATGCAGGTTATATAACAGGTGACAGGGAACGATGGTGCCGTCGTGCAGCACATCCAGCTTGGAGAAGGTACAGCCGCAGGCAGTGAGGTAGCCCATCTGCCAGCGGGTGGTCTTTTCGCCGGTGCGCCGGGCGTGCTCCATCTCAGCATACATCTTGAGCCTGGCCTGGGGACCGGCCTGGGCCTGGAGCCGACCGGGGTAGCGCGCCATCAATCGCTCCATGATACGCATGGCCTCCCACGTCTCGGCGGGGGTGAGGGTGATGTCGCCCTGGTTGTCACAGCCGGCGCCCATGGGCATGGCGCTGTTGGTGCTGAACGAGGGCAGCCCCACGTCTTCCAACAACAGGCGGGCCACGTTCTCCAGGTCGTGAAGGTTGTGGCGGTTGATGGTGCAACGGACCGTGACCGGAAACCGGGCCTCCTTGAGCAGCCGCAGGCCGCGTAATGCCCGGTCAAAGCTACCGGGCCGGCTGCGGTTATGGACCTCCGCACAGGAACCGTCAATGGAGACCTGGATGGAGTCCAGGCGCAGTCGGCGTTTGCCCACCTGGAACTGGGCCACCACCTCCTCATCAATCAGGGTGCCGTTGGTCAGGATGCTATAGCGCATCCGGTTGGCGATGACGCCATCTACCAGCGTCCAAAAGTCTGGGCGGGTAAAAACTTCCCCACCGGTCAACGTCACCCGTCGGACGGCCAGCCGCCCCAGTTCCGCAAAGAAGGCCAGCCACTGCTCCGTGGGCAGGTCCTGGAGAGCGGTCATCTCATCGGCATAGAAGCAGTACTGGCAGCGCAGGTTGCACCGGCCGGTCAGGGCAATCTCCACTGACGTGGGGAGGGGTATGGTATAGGTTATTGACTCCTCCGTCATGTCCCCAATCTTCCCTTTCCAGTCTCGTTAGAAAGCGGGCGTAGGGCCTGGCCCTGGCTCCCACAAGGGTCTGTGCTGCGGAATCCGCGAGCTATCGCGGCTCTAGTCCAACACTTCGCCGATAAACCCGCCGGGCTGCAAAGCCTGGAAAAAAGTATCCAGGTCTGTATAAACCCGATCAGCCGGCACGTCCTCGCAGGTCTCCATAAGATAGTCCACGATCTCGTCCTTCGAGCGGGGCTGGGCCAATGCCTGCCAGATCAACAGGCCCACGGGGTTGAGCACCAGGATCGCATCATTATCGGGGTTGAAGAGGATCGCCCCTTCATCGGGGCCTTCTTCTCGACAGGACACCTCCGGGTTCGCCAGGTATCGCTTTTGTTGCTCACTCATGATGGTTCTTCTCCGTGTATCAGAATGGGCTGATTATAGCACCCCCCTGCTTGCAAGTCAACAGGGGAATGTGGTACAATGGAGAACGCATCTACCACGTAGATTGAGCGGGTATTCCATCTGGCCTGCCGGCGGTATTCGCGCCGGCCGACCACCCACGTGGTCGGTTGGGGCATTATGGCGAAGCGCCCGGTCAAAGGCCCTTGGGGCGCCGGGTGGTAATTATAATCAGGAGGGAGCGTATGAACAAGTGGTGTATTTCCTTGATTTTGGTGGCGGTGTTGATGGCCGCCGCCGGTTGTCAACCCGGCCTGCAAGTTAGTAGCGGCCCGTCCGGTTGGCTCACCTACACAAACAGCAAGCTGGGCTACCAGGTGCAGTATAGCCCGGACTGGACCTATTACGAGTTCCCTGATCGTGGCACCGGGGCCAGCTTTAGCCCCAAGACGACGCCGGCCGGCACCAAGCACATCATTATCATGGTGGACGCGGTGATACCGCCGGAGGAATACAATGGCCAGAATATCGCCGCCATGTCCTTCGAGGAGTATGTGCGCATCGCCGCCATCGTCGAGATCCAGGGCTTTGAGAAGCTGGTGAGCATCGAGAAGGTGGAGGCCCAGGGGGTGACCGGCTATGTCACCACCTGGGAGTACCAGCCCATCCTGTCTGCCACCGGCGAGAAAAAGCTGGAGCTCTCGTTGCCCTTCGCCTACTTTGAGCTGAACCGCACTGTGGAGGGCCGGACCTATCGCGCCCTCCAGATCCGCCTGGAGGACGCAGCGTATCGGGCAGACTTTGACAGGCTCGTACGCACGATGCGGTTGACCGGGCCATAATCAAGGGTGGCCGCCAGGGTTGCCCCCACCAGCCCCGGCCCAGGGCGCGGTAGGGGCAGGGCTTGCCCCTGCCCAGGGCAACCACAAGGGTTGCCCCCACCAGCCCCGGCCCAGGGCGCGCGTAGGGGCAGGGCTTGCCCCTGCCCAGGGCAACCACAAGGGTTGCCCCCACCAGCCCCGGCCCAGGGCGCGGTAGGGGCAGGGCTTGCCCCTGCCCAGGGCAACCACAAGGGTTGCCCCCACCAGCCCCGGCCCAGGG